>ERZ1674154.9-NODE-9-length-38585-cov-12.921879_pt1 | contig 38585 bp, 30 predicted proteins | sample MGYA00581306_ERZ1674154 | MGnify/ENA primary metagenome ERZ1674154 (study PRJEB41354, sample SAMEA4873325) | human saliva metagenome | biome: human-associated habitat [ENVO:00009003]; feature: mouth environment [ENVO:08000002]; material: saliva material...
CCGCGTCCCGAGGATGCCGCCGCCGCCGAACAGCTATTGGAAAGCCGCGGCGCCGTTATGGACCCGGCTCAGCTGGACGCCCTGCTCCACGAGCGTCTGGTGTGGGTGACCGCTACCGGCAAGTCGGTTTCGCGTTCCTCGGTGTTGCAGTATCGAGAGCGCGCCTTCACCCAGCAGGGTGCGCCGGCCAAGCAGGGGGTTCAGCAGATTGACGCCTCGAGCGTTCTGGTCATGGCCGCCGTGGCGACAGCCCGCGGTCGTGTGAGCCGCTCGAGCATCTGGCATTACGACGCTGAGCGCGGCCTGTGGCGCCTGCGTTTCCGCCAGGAGACCCCCGCCTCGTAGCGCCCACCCGGTAGCTCCCGGTGGGTTCGCCGCCGGCAACCCCGGGAAGAACCGCTGAGAAGAACCGGGAAAGAGAACGTGAGAAACCCGCCGCCCCTCGAATAGTGAGGTGCGGCGGGTTTTCCGTTGGTACGTCACGCGCACGGGGCCCATCCAGTGGTGGCGGGGCGTACCGGATGCGGGCTGTCTAGCCCACGTTTAGCCCACGAACATCGAGGCGTTGGCCTGCTCGGTGTCGGCATAGTTGACGCCTGCGCGGGAGAGGGCCTCGTTGATCTGGGTGATGGATTCTTCGACCTGGCGCTGGGTAGCGTGCCAGTGATCCAGCACGCCCTGGAAGTTGGCCGATGCCGAACCCGTCCAGGAGCTCTGCAGGTCATGCAGGGAAGCGGTCATGCCGTTGACATCCGCGGTGATGGATGCGACGTAGGACTTGGCCTGGGCGCTCTTGGCCGCGATGACCTCAGAATCGACGTTGAACTGTGCCATGGGTTTCTCCTTTGAGAGTGGTGGGCGGCGGGTTGCCGCCGGGAGGGTTTGCCCCGGGTTCTGAACTATCCCGAGTGCATGGCACCACTATATTCTTTCAAAATGCATTAAACTACCTAAAAATGCCTCAATGAGAGAATCTGTGGATAAACCCTCCCGATTGCTTCCAACGCACCGAAAATTTCGAACGGGGCCTTCAGAATTCGGCTGAATATTGCGTTGCGCCCTTTGCGCAGCGTCCATCCGGCGGTGCGTCCACACCCGGTCGTGCCTGCCGGAGCCGACCGATTGAACCCTCCGGACACGAAGAAGCCCCCGAGCGTAAGGCTCGGGGGCTTCTTTGGGGCTTCTTCTGGGTTTCGGTACGCCGCTGGCTGCCGGAGACACGTAACCCGCTAGTTCAGCAGCTGCTCATCCGAGATGGGCGGCGGGTAGTAGGGTAGCGAGATGACGAAGGTCGCGCCGCCACCGGGGGTCTCTTCAATGTGGATTCGGCCGTCGTGCTGTTCGATGATGGCGGCCACGATGGACAGGCCCAGACCGGTGCCGCCGGTCTCGCGGGAACGCGAGGTGTCGGTGCGGTAGAAACGCTCAAAGACGCGCTCGCGATCCTCGCCGTGAATACCGGGGCCGTGGTCGCGCACCTCAAGGGTAGCCAGCGGGAATCCCGCAACCTCCTCGCGCACGCCCACCGCAATCTCCAGGGGCGTGCCGTCGGGGGTGTAACGCATCGCGTTGGTCAGCAGGTTCGCCACGACCTGACGCATGCGCGATTCATCGCCGAGCACCGGCGCGGAGGTGGGAGCAACATCGTCGCTGAGGCCCACGAGCGAAACCTCGCGGTCGGGGGCCGTAGCGTAGGCGTCGTTGCTGGCGTCCACCGCCAGGTTAAACAGGTCGAAGGGTGCCAGCTTGGACTCTCTGCGCTCGTCGATGCGGGCCAGTGTCAGCAGGTCCTCGACGAGCTGGCCCATGCGCTTGGACTCCGACTCGATGCGGCTCATGGCGGTGCCGACCGCCTCCTCGGTGGGAAGCGCGCCCTGGCGGTAGAGCTCCGAATAACCGCGGATACTCACCAGCGGGGTGCGTAGCTCGTGGGAGGCGTCGCCCACGAAGCGCCGCATCTTCGCCTCGCTCTTCTCTCGGGCCTTAAAGAGCGCCTCAATCTGGGCGAGCATGGTGTTCAGCGAGATGGCGAGGTTACCGATCTCGTTGTTCGGGTTGTAGTCCTCGATACGCTGGGAGAGGTCGCCGGCGGCAATCTTGGCGGCGGTCTGCTCAACGCGCGCGAGCGGCTCGAAGGTACGCGTCACAATCACCCACGTCATGGCGATGGCCGAGGCCAGGGTGGCGAGTCCAAACGCGAAGGTGAGCACGCCGACCAGGGCGACCACCTGGTTGGTCTGCTTGAGCGGCATCGCGATGATGAGGGAACTCGCCTCGGTCAATCCCGAGGAGTCGTTCGCCTCAATCGGCACGGCAAGTAGACGCCAATCGGCGGAACCGCTGGAGGAGCCAACGGTCACGCCCTCCTCGTTCTGCTTGCGCACCTTCTCAGCGGTCCAACCGTTCAGGGTGGGTTCGCCGGCCTGCTCGTCGTGCTCGGAGCTGAGCGAGTACAGCACCTTGCCGTCCTTATCGAGTAGGTAGACGCGGTAGGTGCTGAGCGACCCCTCTTGCTTGCCGGAAGGTCGCACGGTGGCCAGCTGCACCAGTGCCGGTGCGCTGGTCTTCATCTCTTCGTCCAGCTGGTGCACCATCTGGGCGCGCAGAGCAGAGATAGCCACGAGGCTGGTGACGGCAATCGCCAGAGCGATGAGCATGGAGGTCACCAGCACCAGCTGCGTGCGCAGAGAAAGCGAGAGGGGGATGCGATCGAGGGGTTTGAGTGCCACGTTAGCCTCGGGAACCGCGAATCATGTAGCCCACACCGCGCTTGGTGTGGATGAGCGGCTCGTGGTTTTCGCGGTTGTTGTCAATCTTGCGGCGCAGGTACGAGATGTAGGACTCGACGATCGAGGAGTCACCGTTGAAGTCGTACTCCCACACGTGGTCGAGAATCTGCGCCTTGGACAGCACACGGTTGGCGTTGAGCATCAGGTAGTGCAGCAGGTTGAACTCGGTGGGGGAGAGATCGATTTCTTCCTCGCCGAGGAATACCTCGTGGGTATCCACGTTCAGGCTCAGGTCGTCGACGCGCAGAACGGCATCGTCCTCGTCCTGGACGGTGCGGCTACGGCGCAGGATGGCGCGGATGCGGGCGATCACCTCGTCCAGCGAGAAGGGCTTGGTTACGTAGTCGTCGCCGCCGGCACCCAGGCCGGTGACCTTGTCCTCGGTGGCGTCCTTCGCGGTGAGGAAGAGGACGGGGACGGTGCTTCCGAGCTCGCGCAGGCGGCGGGTCACCTCGAAGCCGTCCATGCCGGGCATCATGACGTCGAGGACAATCAGATCGGGAGATTCGGTGTTGGCCTTCTCGAGGGCGTCGCGGCCGTTGCCGGCGGTGACGACCTCAAAACCGGCGAAGCGCAGGGAAGTGGCGAGTAGTTCAAGGATATTGAATTCGTCATCAACGACGAGGAGCTTGGCTTCAGCAGACATACTCTTTATCTTTCGTTCTGAAGGGCAGGAAGGTGATCTGTCGGTGAGTAGAGAAATGCAGTGTGTGCAACGGTGTGTGGTTAGGCTTTAGAGCGCCGCAGAACTGCCAGGCCGAGCGCAACCATCAGCGCGATGAATGCGACGGGCAGAAGCACGAGCGGAATCTGGCTCATGACGGCGGGCGGGGTGGCCCCGGCCCACTTCATGAGGAGCATGACGATTCCGCTGAGCAGGCAGAGGAGGGCGAGAATACCGCCTCCCGCGCCCAGCCAACGAATGGCACGGGCGTAGGGCAGAGGCGCGGACGCCCGGTCTGAACTGCTGTGCTGGGTCTCTACGGAGGTGTTACTCATAAAATTAACCGTATCAGCTTGTGCCCAGCTCTCTGCTAGCAAAGCCCCAGAATCGGGGGTTTGGGCCCCAAATTCACAGCGTTTGTGAAGCTTAGAGGGCCTCCCGAGGTGTTCGTGTACGCGAGATGCTTTAATAGGGGTATGTCTGAACAGGTGAATGAACTGCTCCCCGAAACCGTGCCCGCCCCCGATACTCCCGCAGATGGCGCTCTGCCCGCTGCCGCCCCGGAGGAGGCCGAGACCTCGGTGGATGGTGCTGTACCTGAGAAAGTAGAGACCGCGCAGAAGATTGCGGATGAGGCCGCCGAGGAGAAGACCGAAAAGGTCGTCGAGGCCACCGTGGAGGCAGCCCTCACCGAGGCCGCCGAGGAAGCCGAATCTTCCCGGACCCCCACTGATACTTCTAACGACCCTTTCTCCGCGCCGGCTGAGGACCCGGGCGAACCCTCCCTGGGCGTTCCGCACAAGGCCCGTCGCACCTCCAAGGTGGATGAGATCCTAGCGGCGGCTAAGGATGTAGCGCTGCAGGGCGTCCGCGAGATTACCCCCGACCACAATATTGGTCTGGTGCACCATGTGCGCCCCGAGGAGGAGCGCCTGAGCACCCACCTCTTCGAGTGCACGATGCCCGGGTACCGCGGCTGGTTCTGGTTTGCGACCCTCTCCCGCGCCCCGCGCTCGAAGGTCGCTACGATTTGTGAGGTGGGCCTGCTGCCCGGTGACGATGCGCTCATCGCTCCGGATTGGGTGCCGTGGGCTGACCGAGTGCGTCCCGAGGACCTGGAGCAGGATTCTTCGTCCGATTCTTCGGAGGCACCCGCCGAGAAGAAAGCTGAGGAAAAGGCCGAGGGCTCTGAGGCCGCCACCGCAGCCTCCGAGGAGAGCGCGGAGAGTGCAGAAGAGGGTACCGAGACTGCACCTGCCGAGGCCGCTGAGGTTTCTCTGGATTCCGACCGGGACTCCGAGGGGTCTGAGGGCAGCGTCTCCGAGTAGAGCCACCGCCATAGAGATTTAAGGAGCCCCGCGGGGTGCCCGGCTGTTCGCGCTGGGCAACTCGCGGGGCTCTCTCGTGGCAAAAACCGCCCAAAGGGTACATAATGGTTTATTGAGTAAACTAACGACTTAGGCAGGGCTACCTACGCACTGTCGCGCTGATGGCTGGAGAGATAATGACTGACCTTATCGACACCACAGAGATGTACTTGCGCACTATTCTCGAACTGGAGGAAGAGGGCATCGTCCCCATGCGCGCGCGCATCGCCGAGCGTCTGGAGCACTCCGGCCCGACCGTTTCCCAGACTGTGGCCCGCATGGAGAAGCACGGACTGCTCACCGTTGAGCCTGACCGCCACCTGGAGCTGACCGACGAGGGCCGCCAGAAGGCCGTTGAGGTGATGCGCAAGCACCGCCTGGCTGAGCGTCTGCTTTCCGATATTATTGGCCTGGACCTCGAGTATGTGCACGAAGAGGCCTGCCGCTGGGAGCACGTCATGAGCGATAAGGTCGAGAAGCGCATCCTGCAGATGCTGAACGAGCCGAAGTTCTCCCCCTACGGCAACGCCATTCCCGGTCTGGAAGAGCTGGGCATTGAGAGCGAGAAGAACGACGAGCGCACCGTGCCGATGTCTCTGGCCGCTCGCGATTCGGGCCCCGAGGACCGTTTCACGATTTCCCGTTTCCCCGAGTCCATTCAGACCGACGTTGAACTGCTGAAGCTTCTGGCGGATGCGGGCATCGTCTACGGCGCCTCGGTATCGGTTGTGGCCGGCCAGAATGATGACGTGATTGTTCACGCCGACGGCGAGGACGATACCCTGTCCCTGGACATGGACGTGGCAAACGCAATCGTCGTGAAGCGCGCCAGCGCCCTGTAGACGTAGTTAAACAGCTGTGGAGGCGGCGCCTTCCCCGAGCGGGGGAGGCGCCTCCTCCTCTGTTTACGGTTTCCGTAGCGCTCTGTACCGCCCGCGGGCTCGCGTGCGCGTGCTTATACTCCTCTATTCATAGCTTTGGCAACTGCAGAAGAGTGCATTTTTCGTGTTTTTCGGTCGTGTGGGAGGCCTCAGAGGAGGCGGAATGCTGTTTTCTGGGAGATCGGTTTAAGAGACGAGGTTTATTTTTAAGAGTTTTGAATCCTGTTCTTAAGGGGCAGTGGCGCCCTTAAAAAGAATGTGCATCCTTGTGAAATACCTAGTCAGAGCCATTAAATGGTTGCTAGGAGTCGCATTGATTGGGACTTAGGTGCTTGCGCTATCAAGTATTCGCCCAGGGGTGAAACGCCGAAATTTAAGCCCGAGAGAGATGACAACTGGGAGTTTTCTGTGTATTCTCGTTTCTGTGCCCAAATCCTCAACGTAAGAGGGCACCGTCGAAGCGGTTCCGCTGAGTTCTGCCAACGCTTCGATGAACGTCTACCCAGAATGGCAGAAGCGGGGGACCCAATCCCCAAGCTGGGATACGGCTTCTCACTCGAGAAGCCTCGGGGCTAAGTCACTTCGGTGGCCGAGCGAATCCATGCTCGAGCCCGACAGCTCACCTCGTCAGGCAATGGAGGAAACAATGGCTAAGAAGATCGTACGTACCGCAGGTGCAACCCTCGCAGCAGGCGCAGTTCTGCTCGGTTCGACCGTTCCCGCGAACGCATTCGCACAGATCCCCGCTGCAGCTGATCTGTCCTACGACTACACCAACTACGAGTTCGACTACACCAGCTACACCACCCCCGCAACCACCTACGTTGCACCCCAGGCTCAGGCACAGCAGACCTACGTTGCTCCCGCAGCAGCTCCGGCACCCGCAGCTGAGACCACCTACGTAGCACCCCAGGCTGAGACCCAGCAGGCTTACGTTGCTCCCGCAGCAACCCAGGAGCAGGCTGCTCCCGCTGCTTCCTCCAACACCGGTAACGCTTCCCGCGACGCAATCGTCGCAACCGCAATGAGCGGCCTGGGCGGCTCCTACGTTTGGGGCGGCAAGAGCTACGGTGCATGGGACTGCTCCGGCTTCACCTCTTGGGTTTTCGCTCAGCACGGCATCAAGCTGACCGCTTTCACCTACGCAATGAAGAACGAGCTGCGCCCCACCTCTAACCCCCAGCCCGGCGACATCGTCTTCCAGAACGGCTACAGCCACGTTGGTATCTACCTGGGCGATGGCAAGATGATCTCCGCTCTGAACCCCACCAACGGTACCCTGGTGCACCCCACCTCCTGGATGTCCGTTGATGGCTACTACACCGCTCTCTAAGCCTTAGTGCATAAGAGCTGGGTCTAGCCCAACATACTTCGAAAAGGCGCCTACCCCCGCACGGGGTGGGCGCTTTTTTGCGTGCCCATTCAGCGCGCAGAATACCGCCGAGAACGCGCCTTAGTATGGGTGCATTCTCGGCGGTACGTGTTGAGGCCGCTTCTCTACGGTGCGAGAGCCTGCAGGAGCTTCTGCGGGACCTGGTCCCACTCGGTGAGCTCCGCACGTAGATTGACCCGCGCGGGCTCCTCCCAAAGTTCGCGGGCTCGCTCGGAGAGGAAGATGCGCTCGCGCTCAAGGACGGAGTGCAGGAAGCTCGTGCGGCCGGTGCGGAACGCCTCATCATCGAAGTGGGAGTACTCGCTACGTACCCCGCGCAGGTAGCGACGGTAGCGCGCCGGTTCGGCCGCCAGGATGGCCATGTCGGCGTCAAGGAAGAACTCAATATCTGCCGGATTGTAGCCCGCCGGTAGGTCGGCAGACTCGGGCAGCTCGTGGGTTGCCGTGGCGCGAACCAGAAGGCGCACCAGCTGTAGCTCCTCTTCGCTCAGCAGACCAGCGACGACCAGCGGCTCCAGGGAGGCGCCCGCCAGCTGTTCGCTGCGGCGCTCATCCTCACCCGGCGCGCCCTCGTACACGGCATCGTGGAACCACGCCGCCAGAACCAGCGGCAGGGGAGTGGAACCCTGCGTGCGGTGTGCGTAGAGACGGTCCAGGTCGGTGAGCATCTGCGAAAGGTGCCCGCTGTGGTGGTAGGCGCGGTGCGGCTGCTCCCACGCATGTATCAGGCGCTCGCCCAACTCAGCCACCTGTTGCTGGAATGTAGCGGGAGCCTTCTCGAGGCGGGGCGCAAACGCCGCCTCCCAGGCGCGAAGCAGACGCGGGCGGATCTTCTCGGGGCGTTCCTTCAGCGGGATGCGCAGGCCGCTGGCAATGAGCGTGCGAGTCAGCTGTGCGCCGCTGAGCTCAATCGCGCCCGCCTGCACCAGCTCCTCGTAGAGGTGCGCCGGAACATCGTAGTGGTCGCGGTCGAAGGCACGCTCGCTAATGCCCGCCGCCGCGGCGAACTCGTGCAGTTCCGCCAGGGATGCATCGGAGATGAGGTGCGAGAAGACGGTGCCGTGCGCGGGCCAGGTGGGCGGGTCAATGTAGATGCTCATTCGTACATTGTAGGAGTGGTTCTGCCGCCGGGTGCGGGTGTCTTCGGACGGTGAACGCAGAGTGGAGGCGAATCGCGCAGGCCGCAGAGGTTTCTGAACACCGTGCCAACCCGCGACGCGCGGTGCTTTATACTGGATAGGTACGCCCTCGTAGCTCAGGGGATAGAGCACTTCTCTCCTAAAGAAGGTGTCGGACGTTCGAATCGTCTCGGGGGCACACATATGACAGAACCGCCCGTCGCTTGCACTAGCAGGCGCGGGCGGTTTCTCTGTTTCTGCACGTAACGAGCACTCAAGAAAACACATTGTTATAGCTGAGACAGGTCAATCTTGCCCATCAGCAGGATCTTCTCGCGAGCGGCCTTATCCGCCATCAGCTCAGCAATATTGTGCGGGACAACCTGCCAAGAAATACCCCAGCGATCTACACACCAGCCGCAACGCTCCGCCTCAGGTATAGCCGAGAGCTGCTCCCAATAGTAATTAATCTCCTCCTGAGTACGGCACGAAAGAACTACCGAAACCCCAGGCGTGAATGTGAAATCGTGGAAAGTACCGGAATCAGCAGCCGCCATCCAGGTGCCATGCAGGTTGAAGTCGGTAAACATGACCGCATCTGCCTCAAAGGGGCTACCTTCCGGATAGTGGTACAGGGCGCCGCGGCGGGCATCATCAAACATGGAAATCCAGCCGTTGGTGGCTTCCTCTGCATTGCCGTGATTCGTGCCGCCAAACATGAAAGAAGGCACGACGAAGGGGCGCGGGTCCCCTGCAGGATTGGTAAGCATCAGCTGCCAGGTCATACCAAAACGATCACGCACCCAGGCGTAGCGTGGGGAGAAAGGATACTCACCCAGTTCCATCAGCACACCGCCGGTACTTAGCTCTTCGTAGAGTTCATCGAGGTATGCTCGCGCTTGCGCCTCACCACCGAAGAGGAGCGGGTCAAAGTTTAGGATGCAACTGATGGACTGGTTCGGGACGTACCGGTCATCACCGTTAATGAGTGAGAGCTGGAAGCCATGGATGCTTAGAGCCGTCGTAAGTCCGGGCACCTGTTCAACGATAGAAGCATCGCGAAAAACTCTGGTATAGAACTGTGCGGCTTCATCGGCTGAGCCATTGCACCATAGGGCTATTGAGAGGCTCGGAGATAAGGGCTGGGTCATGCGGTCATCCTAGCACGGCGAACCTCGGATACAGAGGCGCCGCTACCTGTGAGAGATGGGCGGCCGGGTGACCAAGCGGGTGGGAGCGGGGGAGTAAATGCGGTAGCATGGAATATCGAACGTGTATTCTAGGCAGCGAGGTAGACGATGAGCGATAAGCCCGAACAGCAGAAGCAGTCCTTCACCGAACAGGACGGCCTGTTCGCCGCCGAACTCGTCACCCCCGCAGCACCGGTAGACCCCGCACCAATTGACCCTGCACCGGTGGACGAGCCGCCCTTCGACCCCTACTACGACGTACCCCCTGCCGAAGACGACTACTACGCCCCTCCCATGGACGCCGCAGTGATGGATGCTCCGGTGATGGAGGCACCCGCACAGGACGTACCCGTACAGGACGTACCCGCCGCCCTGCCCACCGGTATGCCCGCCTACAGCGCCCCCACTACCAGCGCGCCCGAACCCGGCGCGTCCGCAGCCTTCGCCGCCGACCCGCTCGGCGACTTTATGCCGCCCGCCTACCGCGTCGGCGGTTACGGCGAGGACTTCGACCCCGCCGACCCCTACGGCGAACGCACCTACAGCCTCAACGCCGTAGACCCCGCCTCCCTCACCACCGGGCTCAACGACCGCCAGGAAGAGGCCGTACTGCACTCCGGCTCGCCCCTGCTCATTGTCGCGGGCGCCGGCTCCGGCAAGACTCGCGTGCTCACCCACCGCATCGCCTACCTGCTCGCAACCCACCGCGCGACCCCCGGCCAGATTCTCGCCATCACCTTCACCAACAAGGCCGCAGCCGAAATGCGTGAACGTATCGAGGCGCTGGTCGGCCCGCGCGCCAAGCACATGTGGATTTCTACTTTCCACAGCTTCTGCGTGCGCGTGCTGCGCCGTGAGGCCGCCGCCCTGGGTCTGAAGTCCACCTTCACGATCTACGATTCAACTGACTCGCAGCGCCTGCTGAGCCTCATCATTAAAGAGCTCAACCTGGACACCAAGAAGTTCACCGCCAAGGCTGTGGGCAACCGCATTTCAGCGCTGAAGAACGAGCTGGTCAGCGCCGAAGCGTACGCATCCCGCGTGGCGAGCGATAACCCGTACGAGAAGACCATCTCGCAGATCTACACCGTCTACACGCAGCGTCTGCGTGCCGCCAACTCCCTCGACTTTGACGATCTGATTGGCCGCACCGTCTTCCTGCTGAAGAAGTTCCCCGAAATCGCGAACTACTACCGCCGCAAGTTCCGCCACATCCTCGTGGACGAGTACCAGGACACCAACCACGCCCAGTACCAGCTGGTGCGCGAGCTGGTCGGCGCCCACACGAAGGCACCGGCTGACCGCGGCCCCTACCCGGACGCGGTGCCCCCTGCCGAGCTGACCGTCGTGGGTGACTCCGACCAGTCCATCTACGCCTTCCGCGGCGCGGACATCCGCAATATTACGGACTTCGAGAAGGACTACCCGAACGCCCACACGATCCTGCTGGAGCAGAACTACCGTTCCACACAGAACATCCTCTCCGCGGCGAACGCGGTCATCGAACGCAACCCCGACCGTCGACCCAAGAAGCTGTGGACCGCCTCCGGCGCGGGCGCGAAAATCATCGGTTACGTGGCCGAATCCGAGCACGCCGAGGCACGCTTCATCACCCGTGAAATTGACCGCTTGGCGGACGAGCACGGCGTGCAGCCCGGTGACGTTGCCATCTTCTACCGCACCAACGCGCAGTCCCGAACCCTCGAGGACATGCTCATGCGCGCCGGCCTGCCCTACCGCGTGGTCGGCGGTACCCGCTTCTACGAGCGTAAGGAAATCAAGGATGCGCTCGCCTACCTGCGCGCCCTGAGCAACCCCGATGACGACGTGAACGTGCGCCGTATTCTGAACGAACCCAAGCGCGGTATCGGTGCCAAGTCCGAGTCCGTGGTGGCCGATTACGCGACCGCTCACCGCATCTCCTTCTACGCCGCCGCACGCCAGGCAGCCGATGTTCCGGGTCTGGGCGCCGCCGCGGTCAAGAAGTACGCCGAGTTTGTGCGCCTCATGGATGACCTGGCGCAGATTGCCCGCACCGAACCGGCCGCAACCTGCCTGGAGGCGGTCCTGGAGCAGACCGGCTACCTGGCGGCTCTGAGCGCCTCCAAGGACATTCAGGACGAATCGCGCGTGGAGAACCTCTCCGAGCTGCTTGACGCCATGGTCGAGTTCGAGACCGAGAACCCCGGCGCCGACCTGGAGCAGTTCCTCGAGCACGTGGCGCTGGTTGCCGACGCCGACTCGATTCCAAACCGCCCCGCCAGCGCGGAGGGTGAGAGCGCCTCCGCTGCGCAGATTGCCGCCGAGGCCGCCGAGGCGAAGGCCCAGGGCATGGTCACCCTCATGACCCTGCACACCGCCAAGGGCCTGGAGTTCCCCGTGGTGTTCCTGACCGGCATGGAGCACGGCCTGTTCCCACACCAGCGCGCCCTGACCGACGAGAAGGAGATGAGCGAGGAACGCCGCCTGGCGTACGTGGGTCTGACCCGCGCCATGGAGCGCCTGTACCTGACCCGCTCGGAGACCCGCACCATGTGGGGTAAGAGCCAGTTCAACCCGCCCTCGCCCTTCCTGGAGGAGATTCCGGAGGAGCTGATTGAGTGGAAGCGCACCGCGGGTTTCTCTGGCTTCGGTGCCTCGGGCATGGGGGCATACGGCGCTCGCGGCGGTGGCTCCTATGGCGGCAGGTCCTACGGTAACTCGTACGGTGGCGGCTATTCGGGCGGTTCCCGTTCCGGCTATGGTTCCGGCGGCTACTCGGGCGGGTACAGTTCCGGTGGCTCGCGCGGCTCATACGATCCCTACGAGTCCCGCCCCGCACACCGCTCCGAGCCGTCCACCGCGGATATTAATGGCTCGGCGAGCTACGGGCTGGCGGCGGCTACCGCCTCCTCTAAGGTGACGAACCGTTCCCGCGTGCACCAGAGTAAGGAAATCCCGACCCTGGCGGTTGGCGATACCGTGCGCCACACCAAGTTCGGCGAGGGTCGCGTGCTCGCAGTTGAGGGTAGCGGCGATAAGACCGTGGCGAAGGTGCGCTTCGGTTCGGAAGAGAAGCGCCTGCTGTTGCGTTACGCGCCGCTGGAGAAGGTCTCCTAACGCTGCCCGGTGATAAACGTGGAGGGGCGGGCATCCGATGGTGTCCGCCCCTGCCTTGCGCGTGCTTTAGGTGCATGGCTCCTAAACCTTTTCCCGGCATGCGATACGCGGTGATATCCACCCCGCAATATCTGTGACCTGAGTCGCTAAAATCCCGTATTTCGGGCTCCGTGAGTGCGAGCTCATGCCGAATCCGATAGAGTAGAAACGAGAGAAATTCCCCGCGTCAATGATGCGCGTGCGCCGGGTGCGAGAAACCCCTATCGCACCGTAGCGGGCACATGGGGAATACTCCTCTAATGACCAGGCCGAGCGTACACCGCGCTCGGCACCACTTCGAAGAAGAAGGACACCTGTGGACCTTTTCGAATACCAGGCGCGCGAGCTCTTCGCCAAGCACGGCGTTCCCGTGCTCAAGGGCATTGTTGCGACCACCCCTGAAGAAGCAAAGGCAGCAGCTGAGGAAATTGGCGGCCTGACCGTCATCAAGGCTCAGGTTAAGACCGGCGGCCGCGGTAAGGCCGGCGGCGTGAAGCTCGCAAAGTCCCCCGAAGAGGCTTACGAGCACGCTAAGGCAATTCTCGGCATGGACATCAAGGGCCACACCGTTCACCGCGTGCTGGTCGCCGACGGCGCAGACATCGCTGAAGAGTACTACTTCTCCCTCCTGCTGGACCGTGCAAACCGCTCTTACCTGGCAATGTGCTCGGTTGAAGGCGGTATGGAAATTGAGCAGCTGGCAGCTGAGCGTCCCGAGGCGCTGGCCAAGGTTGAGGTTGACCCGCTGGTCGGCCTGGACCAGGCTAAGGCCGAGGAGATTGTGAAGGCAGCAGGCTTCTCCGCAGAACTGCAGGAGAAGGTTGTTCCCGTCCTCGTCAAGCTGGGTGAGGTCTTCAGCAAGGAAGACGCAACCCTGGTTGAGGTTAACCCCCTCGTTCTGACCCCCGAGGGCACCATCCTGGCCCTGGACGGCAAGGTCTCCCTGGACGACAACGCAGAATTCCGCCAGCCCGAGCACGAGGCTCTCGTGGACAAGTCCGCTGAGAACCCGCTGGAAGCTAAGGCAAAGCAGTTCGACCTGAACTACGTGAAGCTGGACGGCGAGGTCGGCATCGTTGGTAACGGTGCAGGTCTGGTTATGTCCACCCTGGACGTCGTTGCATACGCCGGTGAGAACCACGGCAACGTCAAGCCCGCAAACTTCCTTGATATTGGTGGCGGCGCGTCCGCTGAGGTTATGGCTGCCGGCCTGGAAATCATTCTGGGCGACGAGCAGGTCAAGAGCGTTTTCGTGAACGTCTTCGGCGGCATCACCGCATGTGACGCAGTGGCAGACGGCATTGTGAAGGCTCTGGAGATTCTGGGCGACGCAGCAACCAAGCCCCTGGTTGTGCGCCTGGACGGCAACAACGTTGCTGAGGGTCGCCGCATCCTCTCCGAGGCGAACCACCCGCTGGTTGTTCTGGCTGAGACCATGGACTCCGGCGCTGACAAGGCAGCAGAGCTCGCTCACAAGGCGTAATCGCCAGCAAAGGATTTCAAGGAAGTAATATGTCTATCTTTGTGAACAAGGACTCCAAGGTCATCGTTCAGGGCATCACCGGTGGCGAGGGTACCAAGCACACCGCACGCATGCTCGCAGCAGGCACCAACATTGTGGGCGGCGTGAACGCTCGCAAGGCTGGCACCACCGTCACCCACAAGGCAAAGGACGGCTCCGACATCGAGCTGACCGTGTTCGGTACCGTGGCTGAGGCCATGGAGAAGACCGGCGCGAACGTCTCCATCGTCTTCGTTCCCCCGGCCTTCACCAAGGCAGCAGTTCTCGAGGCTATCGAGGCTAAGATCGGCCTCGTCGTCGTCATCACCGAGGGCGTTCCGGTTCAGGACTCCGCAGAGTTCTGGGCAGCTGCTAAGGCATCCGTGGACGAGAACGGTAAGCAGATCACCCGCATCATCGGCCCCAACTGCCCCGGCATCATCTCCCCCGAGGAGTGCCTGGTCGGTATTATCCCGGCGAACATCACCGGCAAGGGCAAGATTGGTCTGGTTTCCAAGTCCGGTACCCTGACCTACCAGCTGATGTACGAGCTCTCCGACATTGGTTTCACCACCGCTATCGGTATTGGTGGCGACCCCATCATCGGCACCACCCACATCGACGCTCTGGAAGCTTTCGAGGCTGACCCCGAGACCGAGGCAATCGTCATGATTGGTGAGATCGGTGGTGACGCTGAGGAGCGTGCCGCTGAGTACATCAAGGCAAACGTGACCAAGCCCGTCGTTGGTTACATTGCAGGCTTCACCGCTCCCGAGGGTAAGACCATGGGCCACGCGGGCGCTATTGTCTCCGGTTCCTCCGGTACCGCTCAGGCGAAGAAGGAAGCTCTGGAAGCAGCAGGCGTGAAGGTCGGTAAGACCCCCTCCGAGGCTGCAAACCTGATGCGCGAAATCTTCGCAGCGAAGTAAACAGCATAGTATTGCGGCAGATGCCGGTAGTCGAAAGGCTGCCGGCATCTGTGCTTTAACCGGGAACTCAACAGAGACAGCGCCGAAGAACGCTCAGAGGCGCTGGGGGAGTGCACCGGGGAAAAGAGGAGGGTTGAGCCGCTCCAGCTGTCGAGCAGTGCTGGGATTTGAGGGTGCTTTTGAGGTGTTTGAACCATAGCGGTAGAACTTGCGACAGAAAGTAAGATTGTGCACATCCGCCCTAATTAAGGTGCAGATATGACCTCAACCTTTGTATACTGGAGTGCATTGAGCCTAGTCAGAATCATTCTTAGCGGCTCCAAGAAACATCACCACTCACAGGAGATCACCACACTCATGACCCAGCCCATCTCTCGCCGCGCCGTCGCCAAGGCGGGCGTCTGGTCCGCGCCCGTCGTCGCGGCCTCCGTAGCCGTACCCGCATACGCGGCTTCCAAGGAAACCCCCGGCGTTCAGTACGGTGTGTACGTCAGCGTACAGAACAACGGCGGCTACGTCGGCTACGCGTCCTCCAACAACACCGGCACCATCAACCCGGCGACCCCCGAGGCGCACTTCACCGCCACCACCAACCCCGACTCCGACATCAACTGGGACGACGCAACCTCCAAGCCCAAGTACACCACCTACGTCAACGGCGAAGGTAAGTTCACCCCCGTCACCAACTCCCAGACCGGCGCTAACGGCGCATACATGTCCTCCAGCGGCTTCTGGTGGTCCGTACCGACCAAGGACACCGCAACCGGCACCGGCTACATCCCCGGCGGCAGCGTCACCCTCGCAGCGGGTGCGACCTTCGTGACCGAGGTTGAGTACACCGTCTCCGCCAGCGCCCAGTCGCTCACCAAGCTCGGCAAGATCAACGGCCAGTCCTGGAGCCCCTCTAGCCGCCAGCTGACCGGTAAGACCACCGAGCTGGTCGCATCAGCAGGCCAGGCGAAGTACCTGTCCGTCGCGCAGACTGCCGGCATCTGGACCGCAGAGGTTCCGACCATCACCCAGAACTCTGACGGCACCTACACCTTCAAGGGTCGTATCGTCTACACCACCAGTAAGGCGTACACCATGAAGCAGTCCGGCACCAAGTACTACAGCCAGACCAACTTCATGCCGGCTCAGCTGCGATTCCCGGCAAACGACGGCTGGATCTCGTACAAGCAGACCTCCAGCGTGCAGGTCGCTAACCTGACCTACTCGAGCAACGGTGCAACCGGCTCCGAGAGCGTTTCCGGTCAGGCAACCACCGCGCAGATCAACCCGTAATCGGGCTAACCCGTAAGAGTTTCGGGTAAAGGCGTAAAGAAACCCCCGACGGGTGAGTTCAACTCACTCGTCGGGGGTTTCTGTATGCTCAGGATGCGGCACCCACGGGGGAGTGTAGAGCATACCTGAGTGGCTATATACACTTGTCTAAAGCTTATGTAGAGGATGAGGTTAGCCGACCGTCGTACCGAACGCCAGACCCAGCAGGTAGGTCACGAACGCCGCACCGTAACCAATCAGAATCTGGCGAATACCGCGCTTGAGCGGGGAAGCACCCGAGAGCAGACCCACCACGCCGCCGGTGAAGCCCAGCGCCGCACCCACGAACAGCAGGGACAGAATCATGGCACCCACACCCGACATGCCAAAGATATAGGGCAGAATCGGAACCAGCGCACCCGAAGCAAAGAACGCAAAGGACGCCGCGGCGGCACCAATATCGGTACCCAAAGCCACGTTCTCCTCGCGCTCATCATCGTCATGATGCGACAGCGACGGATCGCAATCGCAGTCCAGGTAGCCGAAACGCTCCAGGGCACGGTGATGCGCAGCCTCCGGGTCCATGCCGCGGGCGCGGTAGATGAGCTCCAGCTCGTTCGAATCCAAATCCAAATCGTGTGCAACACGCAGGGTAACCTGGGTCGGCTGGGACGCATCCAGCAGCTCACGCTGGGAACGCACCGAGACGAACTCGCCCGCGGCCATCGACAGCGCACCGGCCAGCAGACCCGCAACACCCGAGAGCAGAACCATCGAGCTGGATGCGCCCGAGGCGGTAATACCCATAATCAGGGCCAGGTTTGAGACCAGGCCGTCGTTGGCGCCAAAGACCGCCGCACGGAAGTTGCCCGAGAGCTTCTCGCGGCCGCTGGTTGCCAGGGCGCGAATGATCTCCTCGTGGATGGCTTCGTCGGCCGCCATCTCCTCGGTTGCGTCGGGGTCCTCGGCGTAGGGGGAGCGGGACTCGGCACGCTGGGCCATCGCCAGAATAAACACGGAACCGAAATTCTTCGCCAGGAACTGCAACACCAGAGACTGCATGGACGGGCGCACATGCACATCCGCGTGCTCACCGAGCATATCGCGCCAATGCTGCTGGTGACGCTTCTCCGCCTCGGCAACCTGCAGCAGAATTTCGCGATCGGTACCCTCGGCACGCTTCGCCAGGTAGCGATAGATGCGCGCCTCCGACTCCTCGTCGGCCAGGTAACGGCGCCAACGCTTAATCTGCGCCGGGGTCGGGTCGGTAACTGCCCGGTGGCGTGCCGGCTCGTTCTGGAGCATCTCGGTTTCAGCGCCGTGCTCGTAGGGTGCGTGCGTACTCATAAATCCCTTCCGCGGATGCGGTGCGTGCGGGGTGTCTGGCCCCGCGCGCGCTGATAATGCGTTCAAATCTGTGTTGGCCAGTGAACCACTGTAAAGCACTTGGAATCGGAAATCTAGGACGGCTCCACCGGGTGTTGAAGTTCGCCCCAACGTACTTTTGGGAGCCCCCGCGTCGAGGAATCTTCCCTGATCGAAGTGCCGGAACGATGCGGTTGGTAGGCTACGGGAAAGAGGGGTAGATAGCGCGACGCGGGTGTGCAAACGGGCGGGCGTCCCCACACAGTGTGTGGGAACGCCCGCCCGAAGGTAAGCATCTATTCCGGCTATGGGCCGGGAGCGCTCAGCCGGCCGGTAGCGGCCGGGATGAATTTAGCGATTATCGCCAGCTTTACTCGGAGATCTCGCCTGCGCTGTTCTCGAGGAATGCGCGGATGAACCACTGGAACTTCTCCAGCTCGGCGGTCTGGCCGATCAGCAGGTCCTCGGTGATGGGGTCGGCCTCGCCTGCGAAGGCCAGAGCCTTGCGGTGAGCCTCAATCACGCGGGTGTACACGTCGTTCAGGGCACGCAGGTGGTCGGCAACGCGTGCGCGGCCAACGGGGTAATCCTCGACGGGGCGCTGTGCGACCAGTGCGCCAGCCAGGCCGTTGGGGGTTGCGCCCAGGGTTGCCATACGCTCTGCGATAGCGTCGACGAACTCGCGAACGGTGTCGACCTGGGGGTCAATCATCTCGTGAACTGCGATGAAGCCGGGGCCGGTCACGTTCCAGTGGGCGTGCTTCAGAATCAGGTGCAGATCGTTCAGGTCGTGCAGACGAGCCTGAAGGACGTCGGAGAGTTCCTTGCCGGTCTCGAGGGTCAGGCCGGGAGCGGTGTACTTTGCGAATGCCATGATGGTCTCCTTCATGATGCTGTGATGCTTGTGGTTCGGTGGGGTTTGGTGCCCCGCCGAATCGTTATTATGAGTAAATCATTTTAAGGAGCCACTGTCAAGGTTATTTCGAGTAATTCGTAATAAGTCGTCACATGATGGGGTGTAGTGGAATCCTACTGGTTCACTAGCGCGCGGACCGCCTCCAGGGTCAGCTCCTCATGCTTGAGGCGCGCGGTGCCCAGCTCCGCCGGAACCTCCAGCTCGCCCGGCACAACAATGACGCGCATACCCGCCGCGGTTGCACTGCGCACACCCGAGGGGGAATCCTCGATTGCCACGCACTGAGTCGGGTCAACGCCCAGGCGCTCGGCCGCCAAAAGGTAGGGCTGCGGATTGGGCTTGGGGTGGGTGGTCTCGTCGTTGCCAATAACGACCGAGAAGGTCCCCTTGGGCGCTGCCTCGGCGGTGCGGCGCGCAATGGAGGTGGTGGCGTTCGTGACGATGACTGCGGGGATGCGTGCGTCGCGCACCTCGCGCAGGAAGGGTTCGATGCCCGGCAGGAATTCAACCTCTCGGTGGGAAAGGGCCTCGCGCACCTTTCCTACGAGCAAGTCGTTGATCTGCTCGTCGGGTAGGTCGACGCCGCGCTCGCGCAGGCGATCCAGGGTGAACTGCATGGACAGGCCCAGGCAATCGAGGGTGTCCTGCTCGGTCCAGGTGCCGCCAAATTCTGCGGCGAGAGCAACCTTTGCGGCGGCCCAGACGGGTTCGGTGTCAACCAGGGTTCCGTCGTGGTCGAAAAGAATGGCGGCGGGGAAGGTGTTCGTAGTCGTCATGTCATTAAGCCTACCGGTTTATTTCTGAGGCGAGCGTAGGACAGCGTCCCCAGTCGTCACCAAAAAATCTGTGCCCGCATTCTGGGGGTTCTTGGCGATAGTAAGTAGCGCATCGGCAACGTCTTCACGGGCAATCGTCGGGATACCCGGAGTTCGCTCGACACTCGCCATATCAAACACCTTTACTCCGCCCTTACCGGGCTTATCGGTCAGTCTGCCCGGATGCGCACGCGAAATATACGGCTGATATTCGGCAACCAGGGCGTCCGCCTTAACCTTGTCGGTAAAAATGCCGTGCATGATGGCCTTGCATACCAGGCGCATGGGCAGGGAGGCGGTTCGTGCCGTATCGCCCACGCCGTAGGCGCTCAGCAGAACGCAGTGCTTCACGCCTGCGTCCGTGACCGTCTGCATGATGAGCGGCAGTCGCTCCTGCAGGAACGTGCTGTGCAGAAACTCTCGCACCGTGGCCTTCTGGCCCAAGGTGCTCACCATCACGTCCTGCCCGGAGGATGCTGCGGCGAGCCGCTCGGTATCGTTGAGGGCTCCCGGAACGATAGTGAGATTTTGGTGCGCTCCCAAAAGTGTTAGCGCCTTGTCGGGGTTGCGTACGTAGGCGGTGACCGAGTGCCCCTCCTCTAGGGCTTTGTGGATGAAGAGGCGGCCGGTGCGGCCGGTTGCGCCGAGAACCAGTATTTTCATGTGGGTCCCCATTTGTGTCTGTGATTGTTGTGGGAACTCGCAAGTGCCCAGTGCGGTCACTATAACAATAGGGGTTTTGGGTGGAGTTCATGGGCTGGAGTGTATGTTTTTGCCGCTTTATTCGTGCGAAGAGCCCATGGTTGTCGCCGAAATTTTAATCTCAAAAACCCTGGTTAATCCCTTGCGCAGAATAATTGAGTGTAGTAGACTCAAGTTATGTAATGCGGGGGCGCATAGGATAAGCCCTCGAAACACGAAAGGAACATTATGGACAACAAGTTCACCACCAAGAGTCAAGAAGTCATCTCGGCGGCAAATACTAACGCTCAAACCGCCGGTAACCCCACTATTGAAACCGCGCACATCCTCAAGGCCCTCATGGACCAGCGCGAAGGCGTCGCCGTAGCAGTTCTCAAGGCTGCAGGCCTGGATGTAGACGCTATCTCCGAGGCGGCATCCGCCGAAATCAAGAAGCTGCCCAAGGCATCCGGCGCTTCCGTGCAGAACGCCTCCCTCAGCCGTGCCGCACTTTCTGCTCTGCAGGCAGCACAGACTCGCGCGGAGGGTTTCGGTGACAGCTACGTCTCCACCGAAATGATTCTGCTCGGCATCGCCAGCGGAACCGATAGCACCGCAACCGCAATGCACAAGCTCGGTGCTACCGCAGAGCTCATTGCACAGACCATCCCCAACGTCCGAGGAGACCGCACCGTGGACACCCCCGACCCCGAAGGCACCTTCCAGGCACTCGAAAAGTACGGCACCGACCTGACCGCCATTGCCCGCGCAGGCAAGCTTGACCCGGTTATCGGCCGTGACTCTGAGATTCGCCGCGTCGTGCAGGTGCTCTCCCGCCGTACCAAGAACAACCCCGTTCTGATTGGTGAGCCCGGCGTCGGTAAGACCGCCGTCGTGGAAGGCCTGGCACAGCGCATGGTTTCCGGCGACGTGCCCGAATCCCTGCGCGGCAAGACCCTCATCAGCCTGGATTTGGGCTCCATGGTCGCAGGCGCAAAGTACCGCGGTGAATTCGAGGAGCGCCTGAAGGCAGTCCTCGAAGAAATCAAGAAGTCCGAAGGCCAGATTGTTACCTTCATCGACGAGATTCACACCGTTGTTGGTGCCGGCGCATCCGAAGGTTCCATGGATGCGGGCAACATGCTCAAGCCCATGCTTGCCCGAGGCGAACTGCGCCTGATTGGTGCCACCACCCTGGACGAGTACCGCGAGAACATCGAGAAGGACCCCGCCCTGGAGCGCCGCTTCCAGCAGGTGTACGTGGGCGAGCCCAGCGTCGAGGACACCATCGGTATTCTGCGTGGCCTGAAGGAGCGCTACGAGGCACACCACAAGGTGCAGATTGCTGACTCCGCGCTGGTTGCCGCAGCAACCCTGTCCAACCGCTACATCCCCTCCCGTCAGCTGCCGGACAAGGCAATTGACCTGATTGACGAGGCAGCATCCCGCCTGCGCATGGAAATTGACTCCGCACCGGAGGAAATTGACCAGCTGCGCCGCGCCGTAGACCGTCTCACCATGGAGGAGCTGGCCCTGGCCGACGAGACCGATCCCGCATCGGTTGAGCGCCTGGAGGCCCTGCGCAAGGATATGGCGGACAAGAAGGAAGAGCTCGACGCCCTCAACGCCCGTTGGGAGGCTGAGAAGGCAAGCCTGAACCGCGTGGGTGACATCAAGACCCAGATCGACGAGCTGCGTTCCCGCGCCGAGGTTGCTCAGCGCGAGGGTAACCTCGCCGAGGCATCCCGCCTGCTGTACGGCGAGATTCCCGCAAAGCAGGCTGAGCTGGAAGAAGCACAGCGCGCCGAGGACCGCGCCAAGAGCGAGTCCATGGTCTCTGAAGAGGTCACCGCAGATGATATCGCCGAGGTGATTTCCTCCTGGACCGGTATCCCCGCAGGCCGCATGATGCAGGGTGAGTCTGAGAAGCTGCTCGAAATGGAGAAGCGCATCGGTGCCCGCCTCATTGGCCAGGAAGCCGCAGTGGTGGCAGTCTCTGACGCCGTGCGCCGCGCCCGTGCCGGTATTTCCGACCCGAACCGCCCGATTGGTTCCTTCCTGTTCCTGGGCCCGACCGGTGTCGGTAAGACCGAGCTGGCTAAGGCACTGGCCGAGTTCCAGTTTGATGACGAGCGTGCCCTGGTGCGTATCGACATGAGCGAGTACTCCGAGAAGCACACCGTTTCTCGCCTGGTCGGTGCCCCTCCCGGATACGTCGGCCACGAAGAGGGCGGTCAGCTGACCGAGGCCGTGCGCCGTCGCCCCTACTCGGTGGTCCTGCTCGACGAGGTCGAGAAGGCACACCCCGAGGTCTTCGACATCCTGCTGCAGGTGCTCGATGACGGCCGCCTGACCGACGGTCAGGGCCGCACCGTGGACTTCCGTAACGTCATCCTGATTCTGACCTCGAACCTTGGTTCGCAGTACCTGGTCAACCAGGACCTGCCCTTCGACGAGCGCTCCGAGAAGGCCATGGAGGTTGTGCACCAGGCATTCCGCCCCGAGTTCCTCAACCGACTGGACGACATCATCATGTTCCAGCCCCTGTCGGCTGAGAACCTGGGTCAGATTGTGGGTCTGCAGGTCAAGAGCATGGCTAAGCGCCTGGAGGACCGCCGCCTCACCCTGAATGTCACCGAGGCAGCCCTCGAGTGGCTGGGCAAGACCGGCTACGACCCGGCATTCGGTGCCCGCCCGCTGCGCCGCCTGGTTCAGCGCGAGATTGGCGACCGCCTGGCTCGCGGCATCCTCTCCGGTGCCATCCACGACGGCGACACCGTGACCGTGGACGTGAACCCGGACGTTGCCAGTGACGGCCTGGTCGTGACCTCCGAGCGCGAGCAGAAGGCTGAGGACTAAACTCAACCGGTTGGCTGGGCGGACTTAGCCTGTGGCTGACTCCGCGAGTTCGAAACCGCAAGAAATAGGCTGTGGGGTACCCTCGAAAGGAGGTGCCCCACAGCCGTTTAACGCGTTAGAACCGCGCTGACTGCATTAGTACACAGAGCATTGAGGAGAAGAATGGACCGCTGGACTGACCACCAGAACTTCGCCGCCGCCGGTGAACAGCGCGAAGAAATTGCCTCCGTGCACAGGGCCGCGATTCGCTCTATCCAGCGGGTCGTGGCGGACACCGCCGAACCCCACGACGAGAGGTATGCCGCCGAGGGCATCGCTCGCCTACTCAAGGAGGGTAAGGTTCTCGTGCTGACCGGCGCCGGCGTGAGCACCGAGTCCGGCATCCCCGACTACCGCGGCCCGGGTGGGTCCCTGCACGACCATCGTCCCATGACCTACCAGGAATTCCGTTACGATGATGCCGCCCGTCAGCGCTACTGGGCGCGCTCCTACGTGGGTTGGCGCCGCATGCGCCGCGCCCAGCCGAACCGCGCTCACTACGCGCTCGCCGAGCTCGAGCAGCTGGGCGCTATCAATGGCGTCATCACGCAGAACGTGGACGGCCTGCACGCCCGCGCCGGAAGTCACAATCTGCTGGCGCTACACGGCGACCTATCGCGCATCGTCTGTCTGGACTGCGGTCAGGATGAGGGCCGCGAGAGCCTGGACGCGCGCCTGGACGCCGCGAACCCCGGCTACCTGGCGCGCCTTGAAGACGAAGACCTGCGCGTAAACCCCGATGGTGACGTGGAGCTGGACCAGCAGTACATCCAAGATTTTCGGATGGTGCCCTGCCTGGGGTGTGGCTCGACCCGCCTCAAGCCGGATGTGGTGTACTTTGGCGAGTCCGTGCCCGCCGAGCGCAAGGCGCGCAAGGATGCCATGCTCGCCGAGTGCTCGGCGCTGCTGGTGGTGGGTTCCTCGGTGGCGGTGATGAGCAGCTACAAGATTGTGCTGGAGGCCCTGCGTGCCGGCAAACCGGTGGCGATCATCAACGGCGGCCCGGGCCGTGCGGATACGAAGGCCACCTTCCTGTGGCGCACCGGGGTGGGGGAGGCCCTGGAGCTCATGCTTGATGCGATTGACAGCTAGGCTCTCGATGGTCCGGCCGCTGCGACCACCCGCCCGCGGTTGTGTTGCAATTCATTGCAAATACACCCTTGACTGGTGAAAATACCTTGGAACCCGGGGCTAGAATGAGGGAATGGACATTCGAAACACTATCACTCGCTTCGGTGCCACGGCCCTCATCGGTTGCGGTTTGGTTGTGACCGCCATCCCCGCCACCTTCGCTCAGAATGACGGCGAGACCGTCACTCACGAATACCAGGACCGTGCCGCCTCCCACATCTCCGAGGTCTGGTACAAGGGTGAAACCCTCGAGATCTCCGGCGAGGGCTTCCTGACCCAGGACCGCGCCTCCGGCTCGACCATCGCCATTAAGCTCAACAAGGGCGCCATTAAGATCGACGGTAAGGACTACCTCGAGGTAACCGCCAACGATAAGGGCGAATTTACCGTCTCGATCCCCTGGCAGAGCGACCTGGAAGATCGCGTCTCCGTTGACGTCTACCTGCTCTCCGGCTCCCTGAAGGATAATGACACCGCTCGCGGCGGCAAGGCAGCCACTGTGAAGATTGAGGCTCGTTCCGTGGCCCCCGAGAGCCCCAGCGCCTCGGCAAGCGTTTCGGCAAGCGCTGAGCCCTCCGCATCCCCCAGTGCTACCGCCGAGCCCTCTGCATCCGCCAGCGCTACCGCCGAGCCGAAGAAGGAATCCAAGGCTGATTCTTCTGCCAGCCCCTCGGCATCGGCTACCGCAGCTGACGAGACCGTTGCTTCGGTGGATGCCGAGGTGAAGAACCGTGCCGATGAGAAAGCCTCCGCTTCCGCCTCGGTGAGCCCGAGCGCCACCGCATCGGCTTCCGCGTCTACCGTTGTTTCTCCCTCTGCCTCCGCTGAGGTAAAGAACGAGAAGAAGGCCGACCAGAAGGTATCGACCGCTAAGAACGACCAGAAGGCCGAGCAGAAGGACGGTTCCCAGCAGGCTCCCGCCGCGCAGGATCAGCTGGGTGGCTCCTCGAGCGTCCAGGCCCCCGCAACCGAGCAGCCTTCGCCCGAGAGCACCCGCTTCGCTAACTGCTCCGAGGTCGCCGCCGCGGGCCTGGCCCCCATTCCTTCGAGCCACCCGGACTTCCGTAAGCAGTTCGACGCCGATAATAACGGCCTCGGCTGCGAGGTTGTCGACAGCGGCTCCTCCTCGAACGGTGGTTCCTCCTCGAGTGGCAGCTCCTCCTCGCAGGACAATCTCGGCTCCAGCGGATCGGGCGCCCAGGACCGTCTCGGCTCTTCCTCGTCGAGCGCCTCTCTCTCGAGTCGCGCGCAGCGTTCCTCGCTGGCTAATACCGGCGCCTCGAACGTGTTCACCGTGGCCGGCCTGGGAATGGTGGCCGTCGGCTTGGGTGTTGCGGGCGTGACCTCTGTGCTCCGTCGCAAGAACTCCTAAGTTTAGAGTTTAGGAATCCGGTGCTCCGGGCATCGGATGCGTTGTTCCAGGATTCCCCTCGCTCGCCTCGCGGGCGTGGGGGATTCTGCGTTTAACGGGGTCCCGAGCGGTAGGGCGTTGAGTGGGTTTACGGACGGAAAACCGTCTAAACTAACGCCCGGATTCCAAGGCGCCGGTAGCGTTCGAATTCTTTGAATATGCGATTGATTCTTCAACTCGCCCCTCAAGAATTCTTCAAGAAGGGCCTATTAAGTGAGTCAGCTCATGTTAAATTGGCATCATGCACCCCGATATTGTCAGGTTCGGTCGTTAGAATGGGGGGCATGAGCATTCGAAACAACATCGCACGCATCGGCGCCACCGCCCTGATTAGCTGTGGCCTGGTCGCTACTACCGTCCCCGCTACCTTCGCTGACGAAGCTGCACAGGAGATTTCCTTTACTTACGCGGATTCCGCACGCCTCATCACCCCCGACACTTGGGTTGAGGGTCAGGGCCTGACCATCGTGGGTGAGGGTTTCAAGACCGCTGACGGCGCTTCCGGCTCCGTGCTGGCCCTGAAGCTGAACAAGGGCGCAGTGAAGATTAATGGCCAGGACTACCTGGAGATTCACGCCGACGAAGCCGGTAACTTCAACGTCACCGTTCCCTGGCAGGCAGAACTGCACGGCAGTGTTTCCGTTGACATTTACCTGCTGTCCGGCTCCCTGAAGGACGGTGACGTGCCCCGCGGCGGCAAGGCTGCAACCGTGACCATTAAGGCCGCTGCTAACGAGTCGCTGCCCACCCCGGCCCCGAGCGAGTCCACCGAGCCCACCCCGGCTCCTTCCGAGGACCCGACCCCCGCTCCCTCCGAGGATTCGACCCCGGCTCCGACCACCGAGGCTCCCAAGCCTGCTGAAGAGACCTCCGCACCCGCAGTTGAGGACGCTAAGGAAACCAAGCCCGCTGAGGACCAGAAGCCTGCCGAAGAGCAGAAGTCTGAAGACCAGAAGTCTGACGAGCAGAAGTCCGAGGACCAGGCCGCTCCCGAGGGTGACCACGCTGAGGGCGATTCCGCAGCTCCCAAGAGCTCCAAGGATTCCGATAACCTCGTGCTGGGTTCCTCCGACAATGACAACATGGGCTCCGGCTCCGGTGACAACCTGGGCTCCGGTTCCTCGAACGCATCCTCCAAGAGCTCTGCATCCCTGGCTAAGACCGGTGCATCCGGTGCGATGACCGCTGCAGGCCTGGGTCTGATTGCTCTGGGCGCCGGCGGTGCTGTTGTGGTGGCAACCCGCATGCGTAAGAAGGCATAAGTACATACTGAATTCTAGGGTTACTCCCTAGAAACCCGAGTGGGGCTCCCTCTGATGTAGAGGGGGCCCCATTTGTTGTATCCGGGCGCGGCTGACCGTCTCACTGCGCCCCGGTAATTGAAAAAACCTTAAAGGTAAAACGCTCTGACCAGTCATTTAATCGGTGTTTGCGAAGACATAAGTGAGAATTACAGAGCGCACAGGCGTGACACAGCTTCGGACGGGATTCTAGAAACCAAGCAGAACACGTAGGTACTCAAGCCGGAGCCGAGAACAGACGGCTCGGGAAGCTGGAAACCTACCCCACGACCTGGAGCACCCCATGACAATCCTGACCATGGCGATTGCAGACGCCCTCGCGATCGCAATCCTGTGCACCCTTTACCTGGTGCGTCACCGCAACCGCGAAATGATGATTTCCTACGCGGTCATCAACGCCGGTATCTTCACCGTCTCGGTGGCCCTGGTCTCGGCGGGTTCAAACGCCTCGGCCATGGGCATGGGCCTCTTCGGCGTTCTGTCGATTATTCGATTGCGCTCCACCGCCCTGAGCCAGCGAGAAGTCGGCTACTACTTCGTAGCACTCTCGGTCGGCATGATCGCCGGTATCAACATCAGCCCCGCGTACATCGCCTTCATCCTGATGGCGGCCCTGGTGGCTCTCATCGCAATCCTGGATGCGCGTAGCGCCCCCGCGGTCAAGGGACAGACCCAGACCGTCACCGCCGATCGCGCGATTAGCGATGAGGAAGAGCTCAAGGCTTACCTGGGCGCCCGCCTGGGCTACGCCATCACCTCGGTCAAGGTGACCGAGCTGGACCTGGTGAACGACCTGACCCGAGCTACCATCACCTACCAGCCCAAGGAGACCACCGAGGGCGGCACCCCCGCAGCGGTGGAGGCAGCAGCACCGCAGGTAACCGCAACCCGCCAGCCCGCGGCAACTCAGCCGGTAGCGCCCACCGCCGAGGCGTACGCCACGCTGGATACCCGGATGATGCCGCTCCAGCGGACTCCCGTCGCTAAGTAAGCCCGGTAGGCACCACCCCAAAATCTAAAATCCACGACAGACGCACTACTCCCGCCGCCTTCGACGAATCGAGGCGGAACCCCAGAAGGATAGGACCATGACGAACGCAGCCGCAAACATCATCCCCACAGAGTGGAAGAGCATCAGCCTCGAAGCCATGAACGAGAAGGCAGCCATGCAGACCCGTGTGGACCGCAAGTACATCGTCGATGCGGAAACCGCCGCGAAGGTACTCTCCACGCTCGACGCCGACGCCTCCGTCATGGACATCAAGGGCCAGCGCGACTTCGCCTACGACTCGGTCTACTTCGACACCCCGCAGATGCAGAGCTACCACTCGGCAGCCTACAGCCGCGACGATACCTTCAAGATCCGTACCCGTAGCTACCTGGACTCAAAGCTGACCTTCCTGGAGGTCAAGACCGACGGCGAGCAGGACATGACCGTCAAGAAGCGCATCCCGTACACCTTCGAGAAGCGCGATACGCTCACCGCGGAAGGCCACGAGTACATCACTGCGGCACTTGGTGACATCCTCGCGGGCCCCGTGCACAAGCTGGAGGCGGTCCTGACCACCGGGTACCGCCGTACCACGGTCTTCCTGCCGCAGAGCGAGAAGAACCCGGTCGCCTCCCGCATGACGGTGGACACCAACCTGACCTGGACCCCCATGTCCGAGAACATCCTCATGGCGGGCGTGAACTACCGTAACTTCCACGGCAACCTGGTCGGCACCACCTACGGCCTGCCGAACACGGTCATCATCGAAACCAAGTCGGGTGTGGAGCCCTCCGTAGCGGATCAGCACCTCTGGGATGCGGGCATCACCCCCTCAAAGATTTCCAAGTTTGCAACCGGCATGGCGGCGCTGAACCCGCAGCTGACAAGCAACAAGTGGAAAGAGACCCTGGAGAACTGGATGCACCTGGAACCGGTCAACGGCACCCGTCCCGACGTGGATGCGCTGACCGAGGAAGACTACCGCAAGCTTCTGACCGAATGTTACGCGGCCGCTTAGGGCCGTCACCCCGGATGCGCGGGTAGGGTAGCAGGCTCTACCCGCGCGGATGGAACCGGATCCTGACCAGACATAGCCCTGACCGGGCGCAGGCACCAACAGGATTCGCTAAGAGTACGCCTGACCCCCCCAAAGACTTACCCGAAAACCGCAGCGGCACTACATAGTGCTTGTGAACCACGAAGAGGAATACCGTGAAAAAGAGCAATATGATCAAGAGCGCAACCTCCATTACCCTCCTGGCGGCCCTGGCCCTGACCGGCTGCTCGGCAACCTCGGCATCGAACACCAGCGCGACGAGCGCCATCAGCACCTCCACCTCGAGCGATTCCGACACCAAGTCGAAGACCGCCGATTCCTTCTCCACCGACGTGAAGAACGGCGCGAAGCTCGCCGAGGACACCCACTACTCCGCGAAGGATCTGACCTGGGATTCCTCCAGCGAAGTCACCATCGATCTTTCTAACCCGACTGCAACCGACGGCGTGACCGTCAGCGACGGCGTCATCACCATCACCAAGGCAGGCAACTACAAGCTCACCGGCACCTACGAGGGCCAGATCAAGGTTGAAGCAGCCGACAGCGACATGGTCCGCCTGATCCTGGATAACGCGACGATTACCAACTCCACCGGTGCAGCTATCAACGTGGTTGAGGCGGACGAGGTCGTTATCTACACCGCCTCGGGTACCACCAACACGGTCTCCGATGGCTCCTCCTACTCCGATACCGCCAGCGGCAGCCCCGACGCTGCCATCTACTCCAAGAGTGACCTGACCCTTGCCGGTGAGGGCACCCTGAAGGTAGAGGGCAAGTACGAAGAGGGTATCCACACCACGGACGGTCTGGTCATCGCCTCCGGCACCCTGGAGGTGGCCGCTGCGAACACCGGCATCAAGGGTAAGGATTACGTCGATATCCTGGACGGCACTGTAACCGTGACCGCAACTAAGGATGGCATCAAGGCTACCAATGATACCGACGGCAACCGCGGTTGGGTCCGCCTGAGCGGCGGTACCGTGAACATCTCCGCCGGTGACGACGGCTTCAAGGCCGAGCGCGTGCTGGAGATTTCGGGTGGTACCCTGAACATCACCGAGTCGAACGAGGGTATCGAGGCGCAGTACATCAACATCCTGGACGGCACCGTGAACGTGACCAGCTCGGATGACGGCATCAACGCCTCCTACAGCACCACCAGCACTAGCTCGACCAGCACTACCAGCACCGAGTCGACATCGAGCTCCACTACGCAGACCACCCAGACTAGCCAGACCGCGCAGAATACCCAGAGCGGCCAGCCGGCACAGGGTAATGCAGCGCAGGGCGGTCAGGGTGGTCAGGGCGGTCAGCCCCCGGCAGGTGGCCAGGCGCCCTCCGGTAACATGGGTCAGCCCCCGGCCGGTGGTGGCGGCGGTGGCACCTTCGAGGTTGTCGACGCGACCATCAACATTGCCGGTGGTACTGTCACCGTGAACGCAAACGGCGACGGCATCGACTCCAACGGTACGGCAACCCTCTCGGGCGGCACCCTGGTCGTGAACGGTCCGTTTACGGGCGGTAACACCTCGCTGGATACCAACGGCGACCTGCTGCTCAACGGCACGACCGTGGTTGCGGGTAACTCCGGCGACATGTTCGAGGCGCCCGCATCCTCCTCCACCAGCGGCTACGTGAAGCTGACGAACCTGTCGAATGTCAGCAGCGGCACGACCATTCAGGTGGCCGATTCCTCGGGTAAGGTGGTGGCCAACTACAAGGTGACCAACTCCAACACCGCACTGATCCTGGTTTCCAGTGCCAATATCACCAAGGGCCAGAGCTACACGGTGTACACCACGACCGATAGCGTGGATGCCTCCAGCACTTCCGTGGCCTCGAACGCCACCTCGCTGGGTAGTTTCACCGCAAGCTAGGGCCCGGAACTTGGGAATCCCATAGACCCCGCGCCGGAGGTCATGACCGGTGCGGCTGATTCTCTCGATGCCGGTCTTGTGAGTGAGCCGCTCGAGAGACACGAACCCCGCTTCGAAGCTGAGTATGCCTTCGACGCGGGGTTCCGTGCGTGGAGAGCCGAGAGCGAGAAAAATAAAACGGATGTTCTGGTGCATAGGGGTGCTCCGCTCCGTAAAATACGTGTTGCAGAGCGCGACATTGAACGTCAAAACAGGGTACTCTATAGTGTAGTAAAGACTGTAGAACGATCCGAGGGAGGGCGTGCCCCGCGCGCCCGTAGCTTCGGACAGGATGAAAGAGGGGGTCACGCCATGGGGCGCGGCCGTCAGAAGGCTAAAGCAACAAGGCAGGCTCGGGAGATGAAGTACTTCAGCCCCGAGACCGACTACAGTGCTCTCGAGCGTGAGCTCAGCAGCGCGAAGAATACCAAGTCCTCCGATTCGTCCCGCCGCCGCTATGACGACGAGGACGACTACTCGGCATACGCTGAAAAGTACGCTTCCTACGAGGATGAGGCATAGGGATACGCGGAATGATTCGGTAGGTATCGACCGAGCGTATTCTACAGATGATGAACCGGCTTGAGGCCCCGCACGGGGTGCTCAGCCGGTTTTTTCGTGCCCTCAAGACCCCAAGCCGAGGGGGCGAGCCCCGGGAGGAGCGCGGATAAGGGGATGCGTAACCGAGAAAAACACGGAGGAGACCGCTCAGCCGGAGGCCTCGGAAAGACGGAACAGCCCTGCATAAAATAATTTCGGCTGAATAAGCATACATAGCTGAGGCACAGCTTAGTCATGCCTGGCGCTGAGAATACACGGGCAATCTAGAGTCATGAATAACGAACAGAACATGACTCAGAACAGCTACCAGACCACCCAGACCGCGGCAGAACAAACCGCCGCAGAGCAAGCCGCAGTAGAACAGAAGCTCGCCAAGAAGAAGCTCACCCGCCGTATCTTTATCGGAGGCGGCCTCGGCGCGCTCGCCGTTGTTGGCGGCGGCGCGGGCTGGGCCTACAACCGCTACCTGGCAGAGCACACCGAGATCGAAGATACCACCGCCTACGAGGCGGCCGCGGCCCAGGCGAACGCCTCGGCATCCGGCTCCGCCACCGCAAGCCCTAGCGAACTGACCGGGGTGAAAATCGATGGCCAGAGCCTCACCGCTAACGAAGGCTCGATTACCATCACCTCCACCACCACCGGTAGCGGCTCCGACGCGGTTGTTTCCTTCGTCGCGGACATCAAGCTCGATAACGCGACCCTGCTGCGTAGCGCCTTTGCGAACAACAAGTTCGGCCAGAACATCATTGATACCCCCTCGAATATCGCCTCGGAGCACAACGGTATCTGGGCCATTAACGGCGACTACTACGGCTTCCGTACCACCGGCATCGTGATCCGAAACGGTGTTGTCTACCGTGACTCCGGTGCACGTGAAGGCCTCGCCTTCTACCGCGACGGCTCCGTCAAGCTCTACGACGAAACCGCAACCAACGCCCAGACCCTCGTCAACGAGGGTGTGTGGAACACCCTCTCCTTCGGCCCGGCCCTGGTGAAGGATTCCGCCATCGTGGATGGCATCGACAGCGTTGAGGTGGACACCAACTTCGGTAACCACTCGATTCAGGGTAACCAGCCTCGAACCGGTGTGGGTGTGCTCGGCGCCAACCACCTGGTCTTCATCGTGGTCGATGGCCGTTCCACCAACTATTCGCGCGGCGTAACCATGACCGAGTTCGCGCAGATGTTCAAGGACCTGGGGTGCGTGAGCGCCTACAACCTGGACGGTGGTGGCTCCTCCGCCATGGTCTTCAACAACCAGCTGGTCAACCGCCCCCAGGGTGGCACGAAGGAGCGTGGAACCAGCGACATTCTCTACATTGCCGGGAGCGCATGATGATTATTCTAATTCCCGCATATAAGCCTGACCAGTCTCTTGTCCGTCTTGCCCGGGCCCTGCGCGCACAGGACCCGGACGCCGAAATCCTCGTGATTGACGACGGATCCGGCAGCACCTACGCACCGATTTTTACCGAACTGCGTATCGATGGCGTGACCGTGCAGACCCACCCCGCCAACAAGGGCAAGGGCGCGGCACTGCGCACCGGCATCGCCTGGGCGAAAGCAAACCGCCCCGGTGAGGTCATCGTCACCGCCGATGCGGACGGCCAGCACCTCCCTCGGGACATCTTCCGTGTGGGTGTGCGCACCGAAACCGCCGCGGCGGCAGGGCAGCAGACCATCATCCTCGGCGTGCGTACCAAGCCCGACCCGAACGCCGGCGAAGAAGGCACGAAGGTGCCGCTGCGCTCCAAAATTGGCAACAGCGCAACCGTAGGCTTCTTCGCCCTGGCGACCGGCGCCCGCGTGGCAGACACCCAGACCGGTCTGCGCGGCTTCACCCCGCAGATCCTGGACTGGCTGTTGCAGATTCCCGGAGATAAGTACGAGTACGAGTTCTCCATGCTGCTGCGCGCAACCCGCGCAGACGTGGAGCTGGTGCAGGTACCCATCGTGAAGGTCTACGAGCCGGGAAACCCGACCAGCCACTTTAGGCCGCTGCAGGACTCGGCGCTGATTTACGCACCGCTGCTTGCCTTCCTGGCTTCGTCCTTCCTGACCGGCTTCCTCGTGGATGCTATCGCCCTCTTCGTCCTGGTGAGCATGGGCGCTCCGCTGCTTGCCGCTGTGGTCGGCGCGCGCGTCATCTCGGCGCTGACGAACTTCACCGTCAATCGCATAATTATGCATGATGGGGGCTCGCGGCCCTCGACCTCCTCCTCGCTGGTGCGATACGCAACGCTGGCCGTGGGCATCCTCGCCGCCAACGCGGCCCTCATGGAAGCCCTGACCGGGCTGGGCGCGTCCCTGCTGGTGGCCAAGATTCTGACCGAGCTCATCCTGATTCCGGTGAGCTTTGCGGTTCAGCGCCGCTGGGTTTTTCTACCCACCCAGCGTCAGGAAAACCCGCGAGAAAAGACAACGGCAACCAACGCACCCTCGGGTCTGCGTGCGGTCAGCTACGAGTCCGCTCGCGTGGAGGCAACCGGTATCCGTACCGGTGTGCGCGCCTCCCAGGTACGCCCCTAGCTCGTCTACCCTAGCGTCCAGCTCGCTAGGGGCGTACCCCAAGATTTCTCCCACCTGTCAGTCGTGAGGGTGGGTGGGAGAAGCAAGCTGCAGCACCAAATGCGGCAGCGTTCTGTTCACGCAAAGCCCCCACCGGGACGTACCCGGCGGGGGCTTTGTGATTGTCATTCTTTGAGGTTTCCCACGGCTAACGCCGCCGGAAGACTGAGGGGTGAGAGCTCACCGAATTACTGACCGGGAATCAGGCCGTGCGGGGTGATTAGGAACGGCGGGTTGTGATTCGTGGTCGGGTTGGTCACGTAACCGGTGCGAGCCGCACGGGTCGGGTACTTCGGTGCACGCTTGGGCTTGGGATGCGCCGGGGTGACGTTCTTGCCCTGCAGGACCTCAAGAGCGCTCGCGGCGTTCGCGATGCCCGCACCGCATGCGTTCACATTGCAGGTCAGCGGCTTTGCGCTCTGCTTGAGAACCTGCTTTGCACGATCGGCGGTCAGCGAGGGATCCACGGACTTCATCAGGGCGATGATGCCGGCCACCTGGGGAGCCGCCATGGAGGTGCCATCGTACTCGGTGTAGCCGGCACCGGTGGATACGGTGGTGCCGAGGTCCACGGTAGACATGATGCCGTCGCCGGGGGCGCTCACATCAACGATCTTGCCGTAGTTGGAGAAATCGCTGCGCTGGCCCTTCTGATTCGTGGAGCCAACCACAATCGAACCGCCGCAGTTTGCGGGGGCAATCTTGGAGGTGTCCTGATCGTCGTTACCGGCGGCAACCACCAGAATGGCACCACGCTTATTCACCTCGGCAATGGCCTTGGAGTAGGTCGCGGGGCAGGTACCCTCGCCACCGAGGGAGAGGTTGATGATCTGGGCGGGGTGGGTGTTGGCGGGCACGCCTTCAACGGTGCCGCCCGCGGCCCACACCATGGCATCCGCGATATCGGAGTCGTAGCCGCCGCACATGCCCAGGGCGCGCAGGGGCAGAATCTTGGCGTTGGGAGCCACGCCCGCGATGCCGCGCTTGTTGTTCATGATTGCGGCGATGGAACCGGCCACATGGGTGCCGTGCCAGTTGGACTCGGAGGCCTCAGAGCCAGCGGCGCAGACGCCGGCTTCTTCCCAGTTACCCTGGTCGGTGGGGTCGGCGTCGCGGCCGTTGCCGTCACGGGCGATGGAGGGCTCGGTGATGAAGTCGTAGCCGGGCAGAACGTTCGCGTCGAGGTCCGGGTGCTTGACGATGCCGGAGTCAATCACAGCAACGGTCACGCCGGAGCCCTGGGTGGTGGCCCAGGCCTCGGGAGCGGAGATGCCCTTAGCGTCGTGTAGGTTCCACTGCTGGGGGTACAGGGTGTCATTCGGGGTGACGGCCGCCTGGTTCTTCGAAGCGCTTGCGGCCTTGGCCAGGGTGCTGGTGGCCTGGCGGCGCGCGCTGGAGCGGCGCATCAGGTCGGGCTCGACGGAGGCGACGGAGGCGTTGGAGCTCAGCGCCGCCATGTACTTCTCCGCCTGCTCTGCGGTGAGCTTGGAAGAAGTGGTCACCACGGTTGCCTTCTGGGAGGTGGTGCGCACGTAGTTGGTTTTGACATTGAGCAGGTCGTCGATCTTCTGCACGTCGGCGGTGATGCCGGAGTAGAGAGAATCGCTCCAGGTGGCAACATGGGTGCCCGCGGGGCTTGCCCAGTTGATGCCTCCGGCGTTCAACGCGTCATCGGTGTAGGTGATGACGAAGCGGTTGAAACCTGCCTTCTGCTGATCGGAGCTGAGGGAGGAGATGGTCGTGTGTGCTGCGGCGCGAGCTGCGTTGCTGGTCTGGGCGGGAGCCGCGAAGGTTGCGGGTGCGCCCAGGGAGGCCACGAGTGCTGCGGCGGTTCCCATGCTCAGTGCGACGCGTGCGATGCGGCGCGAGGAGGGATGAGTGGTAAAAGACATCGGGGTCCTTTGCATATGTGAGTGCCGGAAGCGGCAGTTGGTGAGGATGACCCACTCACATAAATGCACTTTTCGGAAAACATTTATATTTCTTTGTGCGCCGCGTTGGCAGTGCGGTAACGGAAAGAAAAATGCACATTACTGCATTAATGTGCAATGTTTTCTAAGCCCCTGGAGGAGTTTATTTCGGAAGTGGTTTATGCGGTGAGATATTGCTATCCTAGCACCTTTCCCTCATGGCAAAGCTCCAAAAACCGGGAATGTGGCACAGCTAATGTATTTTTTTGATTTTGGGATAAAAATAAAGAATTGCCTAGTCAAGACAATATTGAGAGATTAAAGTAAAGATTTAGATATTCCTCAGCCCGGCATAAATAGTTGCATAGCAGAATTGATATTTTAGGAATAAAGTATCGCATTATCGCAAACACCATCCCGCCGGGTAGTGCATGAACACCACCTGATGGGTCGTGGCATGAGGGGACCGAGAGCCCCGAGAGCGCGGGGTGTTAGGTTGGGAACGGCAAAGGCGGGGCTCGGTGAAGGATCCTTCACCGAGCCCCGCCTGATGCCCAACCGGGCTTACGGGATTAGGCGCTTAAAGTGCTCGTCCAGAAGGTAGAGCCCGCCCGATGTGGGGGGGGGCTTAGCTCACCAGGGTGAGCTCGCCGGCCTCACGGGGCTTCTGCACGGGGGAAGTCATCGTGTAGTCCCCATCCTGCTGGGAGTCCCCGTCGTCGCTCAGGTCGTTCGCATCCTGCGACTGGGTGCCGGATTCCTCGGAGGAATCCGTGTCGGCCGAGACGGCATCGGGGTTGATGGGGTCTGCGTTATCGTTGGTCATCGTAGCCGGCTCTTCGGCGCTATCCGGGGCCTGCCCGCCCTGAACCTCAACGGAGGTGTCCTGTGCATCAATATCGGACAGGGCCGTGCGGTGGGCGGAGGTAATTACCCTGGAGGTGTAAATGGTGCGCGGGCGGCTAAAGGACATCTTGCCCTGCGCGTCCAGGTTGCCTACGTACTGAGCGATCTTACGGCTACTGATGATACCGCGTCCGCAGTAGCCCTTGTCGCACTTAATCGGGTTGGCCACGGCGTTGAAAGCGGAGCTGTAGACCTTCTGGCGGCTGACGTTTGCGCCGTTCACAAACTGCTGAGCCAGGATACCGGACACGTGCGGTGCCGCCATGGAGGTGCCGCTCCTGTAGACGTAGTTGTACTTGCCGTTGGGGCGGTTGATGCTGTCAATACCCAGAGAGAGGATATCGGTACCCGGGGCTGAGACGGTAACGGTCTTGCCGTAGTTCGAGTCCGATGCGCGGGTGCCGTTCTTGGTGCTGTTACCCACCGCGATGACGCCCTTGCAATTGGCCGGAGCAAACTGCGAGGCATCAATCCCGGCGTTGCCGGCGGCTGCGACCACGATAGCGCCCTTAGAGAGCGCGAAATTAATGGCCTTCTGGTAGGCGTTGGGGCATGCTCGAACGCCGCCCAGGGACAGGTTGATAATCTGTGCGGGATGCTTATTATCGGGAACGCCGTTGATGTGACCGCCCGCCGCCCACATGATGGCGTCGGCGATGTCCGAGGTCTGACCACCGCATCGACCGAGCACGCGAATCGGCTGGATGGCGGCCAAGTCAGAGACACCCGCAATACCCTGGCGGTTCTGGCCGCGTGCGGCGATTATGCCGGCAACGTGCGTGCCGTGCCAGGTTGAAATCTGCGCGTTCTGCATGTCGCCGCAGAGGTTGAAGGGAGCCTGATCGCCCTCGTCGGTGGGGTCGGCGTCGCGGCCATTGCCGTCGCGGCCGCTCACCGGATTGCTAATGAAGTCGTAACCCGGCACTAGAGAGTGGATGAGCTCGGGGTGGCGGGTATAACCGGTATCAATCACCGCAACGGTCGTCTTCAGGCCGCGATACAGGCGCGCGTTGCCGGTGTTGCCGATGCCGACGGTGGGGTTGGTGAGGTTCCACTGCTTGGAATACAGGGGGTCGTTGAAGACGAAGGTGCTTTCGACCGCCGGGTAGTTGACGTAGTCGGGCTCCACGGAGGCCACGTTGGGGTTGGAGGCCAAGCGGTCCATGAACTCCTGGGCCTGCTGCTTATCCAGCTTCTTGGAGGTCTGGACAATTGCGTCGTTGGAAGTGGTGGTGCGGACAACCCCGCCGCTGGTTTCGAGAGAAGCCGCGGAGGAGTCGATGGTCTGCTGGATGCCGCTGTCCAGGTCACCGGGGGTTACTCCTCCGGCCACCTCGGCATCTCCGCTACGCTCCTCGGCTCGCTGCTTTGCATCGTCGGTGTAGGTGACGATGAACTGGTCAAACTTCTGCTGGGGAAGGGAACCGGGAGCGGCACTTCGCGGAGCACCCTGGGGCGATCCCGCGTTGGTGGGAACGCTAAAGGGGGAAGCGGGAGTGGCAGCCTCGGTCTGGTCGGTCTGAGTGGCATCCTCGTGGGGCGCCTGCGCAAGGGCTGCAGGAAGGTTGCCGCCGAAGATGAGGGAGCCTGTGGCCAGCAGGGCGAGGCCTGCGCGGAAGGGCTTCATGACGGTGGGATGGTTGGCTCTGTGTGACGCTGTGGAGTGGCCAGCTGAGGGCACGGGCCAGTGGAGCTTCATGAGAAATCTCCTGATGAGTTGAGAGTACGCGGATAGTGTGGTGTGTACCGGAGCCGTCCTGCGTTTTTCGTCTACGGTTAGGTATTGCTAAGCGACGTAAACCGAGGAACGCAGGAAAAGATTTTCCGTCGATACGCTAAGAAGCATGGAATCGCGCATATCCTTTGGATGGCGTATAAAGGTACCTCATTAAGCTATCACCTAAAGAAGAGATTGAGGTATA
>ERZ1674154.13-NODE-13-length-34370-cov-16.631094_pt1 | contig 34370 bp, 19 predicted proteins | sample MGYA00581306_ERZ1674154 | MGnify/ENA primary metagenome ERZ1674154 (study PRJEB41354, sample SAMEA4873325) | human saliva metagenome | biome: human-associated habitat [ENVO:00009003]; feature: mouth environment [ENVO:08000002]; material: saliva material...
CTATACAGACCTTGGGGAACCTTCGCAAATTAAAAACATAATTTGTGGCGGATTGCACATTACGGGGTCTCTGACGCCCTCGGCAAGTCCCGCATCGCCGCTCAGAGCGCTCCGAGCCAAATGGGCGGGTACAGGCAGACGTCACGGTTGCAGAGAACGAACGAGACGCATAAGGCGAGGCCTCTCCCCCGTGTGGAGGAGAGGCCCCACCTCATGCGCAATGAAGGCTCCGGGCACGCTCAGCGGCCCGAGGAACTGCTCGCCAAGGCCTCCGGCCTAGCGAGAGGCACTAGCCGAAGCACTTGCAGAAGCACTTGCGGATGCGTTCGGCGAAGCGTTAGCCGAGGGGCTGGCCGCCGCGGAGGCAGAGGCGCTCGGAGTTGCCGAGCCCTTGTTCTGCGCTTCCTCGGCCGCCAGGGCCTTCTTCACGGCCGCTTCCAGACGCTTCTGGGCCTCACCGTAGGCGGCCCAGTCACCCTTCTTCATCGCGGCGTCGCTATCGCTCATAGCCTTCGAAGCCTCGTTCAGAGCCTGCTTCAGTTCGGATTCGTTCGAGCCCGACGAAGACGAGGAACCCGAAGAGGAAGCAGAAGCCGAAGGAGCCGGCGAAGCCGTGGCCGAGCCGTCCAGCTTAGCGCCCGAAGAGCCACCAAACACCTGGTTCAGGGCCTCCTCCAGAGTCGGAGCGAAACCGACCTTATCGCCGAAGCTCACCAGCACACGCTGCAGGCGCGGGTACTTCGCGTCACCGCTGGACTGCACGTACACCGGCTGAACGTACAGCATGCCGCCGCCCACCGGCAGGGTCAGCATATTGCCGTTAATAACCTCAGAAGAACCGCGGCGCAGCAGGTTCAGCTGGTTCGAGACCTCGGCATCAGAGTTGAAGATATTCTGAGCCTGACCCGGGCCGGGAACCACCGAAGAACGCGGCAACTCCAGCAGACGTAGCTTGCCGTAGTCGGCGCTACGCTCGCCATCCTTACCGGTACCGGCGTCGCCGTTAGCGGCCAGGAAGCCGTACATCACGTTACGAGAGTTCGAATCGCTCTGCTGAGGAATGAACGTCGTCGTCAACGAGAAGTGCGCACGAGAATCGCCGGGCATCTGCAGGGACAGGTAGTAGGGCGAAATCGGCTGGTTACGATCATTGGTCGGGTCGTTCGGAATCGACCAGACATCGTCACCGGCGTAGAAGCTGTGAGCGTTCGTCACGTGGTACTTATTCAGCATGGTGCGCTGAATATTGAACATGTCGGTCGGGTAACGCACGTGGCTCATGAGCGAAGCGTTCATCTCGTGATAGCTCTTCACCGTGCCGGGGAAGACGCTCTGCCAAGCCTTGAGCACCGGATCTTCCTCATCCCAGGCGTACAGGGTCACCGAGCCGTCGTAGGCGTCCACGGTGGCCTTCACCGAGTTACGGATGTAGTTCACCGACTTCGAGCGCTGAGCCCCCGCCGCGGTGGCAGAATCCTGCGAGCTGCCCTGCGCGTAGGGGAACTGGTCGCTCGTCGTGTAGGCGTCCACGATCCACTGCACGCGGTTATTCACGATCGCCGGGTACGGCTTGGAATCCACCGTCAGGTACGGGGCCACCTTGCGCACGCGGTCCAGCGGGTTGCGTTCGTACAGAATCTGTGAGCCGTCGCGCACCGCATCCGAGAGCAGAATGTCGGAGGACTGGAACTTAATCGCGTAGGACAGGCGGGCCAGCAGCGAATCGACGCGGGGGCCGCCGTTACCCGAGAAGGTGTACTTCGCGTCGGAGGCTTTCGTCTCGTCAGCAGAGAGCGGACGGTCCAGCTCCAGGGTGTCACCCCTACCGCCCACAATCGAGTACTCCGGCGAGCTCATGCCGAAGTAGATGCGCGGCTCGTAATCCTCGCTCAGGGTACCGGTCGCCTTAATGCCGGACTGCAAGAACTTGGGGTTACCCGCCGAATCCACCTGGTTACCGTACGCGGCAATCACGCCGTAGCCGTGGGTGTACACCACGTGGCGGTTGTACCAGGAATCGCCGTTGGTCTGCGTGGGGTTCAGCTCGCGGGCCGCCAGCACGGTGTCCTGCGTGGTGTTACCCACGGTGTAACGGTCCACCGCCAGCTGCGACTCGAAGCGGTAGTACGGGCGGAACTGCTGCATCTGCGCGAACGCGGAGGAAACCACGTTCGGATCCAGCAGACGAATGTTCGCGATGGTCGCGCTCGAAGAGCTCAGGGCACCGGCGCGAGTGTCGATGGTCGCGTCGTACGGGGTGGTCTCAATCTTGTCCAGGCCGTAGGCGTAGCGGGTCGCATCAATATTGCGCTGAATGAACTGCGACTGCGCGCCCTGCTCGTTCGGAACCACCTGGAAACGCTGCACAACCCACGGGTATAGGCCACCGGCCACCAGCGATACGACCGCCAGCATTGCGGTGCTAATCAGCGGCAGACGCCAGTGATTCTTCACCGCGGCAGCAATGAACATGAACGACACCAGCAACGCCGAAACCGCCAAGATGGCGCTCACGGGAATGGATGCGTTCACGTCCGTGTACATGGCGCCGGCCCAGCGTCCGGCCTGCTGCTGGGTGGACGAGTAACGGTCCAGCCAGAAGCTCACCGCGCGGGTCAGAACAAACACGACGGCAAGCACGGCCGCGTGACGGCGGAAAGCGTGAGTCGTGGTCACGCCGCCCGGCTGCACCTTAATGCCGCCGTAGAAGTAGTGCATGAACAGGCCGGCCACCGCGGCGAGCGCCACGGAGGAGGTCACCAGCGACACCACCACGCGCAGGAAGGGCAGCACAAACACGAAGAAGCCGTAGTCCAGGCCGAATTCCGGGTCGGTCTTGCCGAAAGACTGCTGGTTGAAGAAAAGGGCGACCGTGCTCCACTGCGACATCGTTGCCGAGGCAATAAACAGGCCCAGTAGCAGCGGAACCGCAATCAGCAAAAGCTTACGCGCCTTATCCACGCTCTCGTGGTAGCGGCGCATGCTATCCTCGGCACGCTGCTGGCCGAACACGTCGCGGAGCATCTGCTCGGTCGCATCCGAGGCGCTCGTCGGGACGCTCTGGTTCGGGCCGGCCTCATCCTTCGCGTTCTGCTCGCGGGTGGCGGGCAGAACATCCGCGTGGCGGACCGCGTAGGTCATGGAGGCCCACAGCGGCAGGGCCACCACGAGGGCGGCCACAACGAACACCGCGGCCTTCAAAAGAATCTGGGTGGTGAAGACGGTGCTATAGCCCAGCTGGTCAAACCACAGCCAGTCCGTGTACACCTGGGATAGTCCCACAAATGCGGCAATCAGAACCGCGACAACCACAATCGTCATCAGTAGAGGGCTACGACGCTTCTTTGCTCGTTCCTTCTTCTGTGGGCGTGGGGTCTTATCGGTCGACTCAGACACAATTCCTCGCTCATCATTTCAAAATGTTCTTTACCTTAAGTATCGCAGAGGTTGGAGGAACGAACGTTGACATGACGTCAGAGGAGGGGTCGTTCGCCCGCTATCCCACTATTCGCACACACGCTCACCGGTCGCGAGGCGGTCACCGCGCATAACGAAGGCCCCGGCTCGAGTGAGCCGGGGCCCGAAGCTTCCCAAGGGGAAGCGCCCGCGTTCGTCAGGGGTTGCCCGTTAGAGCTGCACGTTAGGCTCCGCAGCGCGGCAGCGAATCATCGGGGGCTCCAGATTTAATGGCGCCCACGACCTGCACCGCCTCGTCCAGCGTCGAAACCGGGACCACCACCATCGTGCCGCGCACCTGGCCGGCATGATAGTAGTTGAGCATCGAGGGATCCTGCTCCTGCATCTTCAGGACCGAATCGCAATTCTCCTTGGGCGCCAGGAAGTAGCGCGCACCGTAGCGGCCCGTTGCCAAAATCTTGTACTTGATGCCGCCAATCGCGCCAACATTACCGTTCGCATCAATCGTGCCGGTACCCGACACGTAGCTGCGGTAGGGGTCGCCGCCGGCATCCTCGTCTGCCAGCAGGGTGCCCTCACTCAGCTTATCCACCGTGCCGAGGGCCAGCATCAGGCCCGCGCTCGGGCCGCCCACGCCGTCCAGGTTGTACTGCACCTGCGCCGGCAAATCGTAGCTCTGCTTCAGGCTGATGCCCACGACCCAGCGGTCGCCCTCGGCCGAACGCACCGGGTTCAGCGTCACCGTGCGCTGCTGGCCGTCGCGCTCAACCGTCACCTGAATCGGCGAGCCGCTCGAAGCGTTCACCGCCTGCGACACGTCTTTGAGGGTGGTGATCTGCTTGTCCCCCACCTTCAGGAGGCGGTCGCCGCTCTCCAGCACGCCCGCCGCGGGAGAACCCTCAACGGTCGTGTTCACCAGCACCTTCTCGGTCACCTGCATCTTCAGGTGACGCATGGCTGCGACCTTCGCCTGCGTCTGCGAATCGGCCATCTGCGCGCCGGTCTCGGCCGTGGCCGTCTCGTGGCTCACGTGCGGGTACAGGGCGTCGGTGGGCACCACGAGGCTGCGGTTACCGTCAAAAGCCAGCCACCCGTAGAAAGCCTCCGCGCCGGACAGCTCAGTGTACGGGCCGCCCGCCACCGACACCGTGGTCATATTGAGCTTGCCGTAGGTCTTATAGCTGGGGGCGCCCGAAACCTCGATGACGTCCTTATCCTGGTAGGTGCCGAGCACGTCAAAGAGCGGGCCGGGGCCTTCCTTCACGTACGAGCTGGGCAGGACAAACGCACCGGCCAGCAACGCGCAGGTCGCCACGGCGCTCACGGAACGCAGGTTGAAGCGGCGCTCGCGGCCACGCGATCCGCGCTTACGGCGATGAGCTGAGGACTCGGCGGAAGCCTTCGATGAGGACTTCTCGGATTCGGACGGTGAGGTGGGCTTAGTCATGTTTTCTAGACTACCGGATGAACGTCCTCATCAACACACCTTTTCTGGTCGGTCCCTCGGCTAGAGCTAAGGTCTGGGTCAAACCGGGTGAAGACCCGCTTGTGAGCCCTCAGCTGATTAAGGCGCATCCGAGGCGCCGACACGGGAAATTCACAGCAAAAATCGGTAGGCTGGACAGCGAGCGGGCCGGCTGTGCCCACCTTCGGATTAGGAAAGGTTTCAGATGTCTGATCACCACCACGGCGACGCCTCCAACGAGCGTGACCCCCTCGAAGAATTCCTGAAGAAGATGCAGGAGCAGGGCTTCGACCCCTCCGCAGGGGCAACCGGCCAGGGCGGTAAGGGCGCCTCCTCCAACGCACAGAACCCCTTTGGCGCGCTCTTCGGTGAGGGCGGGCAGAACCCCTTCGGCATTAATATCGATCCCGAGGACCTCAAGAACATGGGCATCAGCTTCGACCCCGCTATGCTGCAGGGCATGTTCTCGCAGGTGCAGGCCATGTTTGCCGGCGCATCCGACGAATCCAGCCCTAGCGGCGTGAACTGGACCAACGTCAAGAATCAGACCCGCCAGATGCTCGCCTCCATGGGCGAGGACCCGGCGGTTCCCGAAAACCTCAAGCGCGCCGTCGAGGACGCCGCAAACCTGGCCGACCTGTGGCTGGATGCGGTCACCTCCATCGAGCGTCACAACCTTCCCGTTCAGGCCTGGTCCAAGGCCGAATGGGTTGAGGAGTCCTTCGACTCCTGGCGCGAGATGGTCGAGCCCGTGGCCGCCGAGGTCACCCAGGCCATGGTCATGCCCGGCCCCGCGGACGAGCTGCCCGAAGAAATCGCCGCCATCTTCAACAGCGGGTTCCTGAACAACGTTGGCGCCATGATCTTTGGCGCCCAGATGGCCCAGGCCCTCGCGAAGCTCGCCGGTGAGGTGTACTCCTCCACCGATGTGGGCTTCCCCCTCGCCCCCGGCCACTCCGCACTGCTGCCCAACGGCTACCAGCAGCTCGCGGACGACATCGAGGTGCCGCCGCAGGAGGTTCTGCTCTACCTGGCCGTTCGCGAGGCCGCGCTGATTCGCCTGCACAAGGCCAACCCCTGGCTGCGTGAGGACCTGGTCCAGCTCGTTGCCCGCTTCGCCCGCGGCATCCGCGTGGACATGAACCGTATGCAGGACGCCGCCTCCCAGGTGGATATGAACGACCCCGAGGCCGTTCAGGAGGCCTTCGAGGGCGGCATGTTCAGCCCCCAGCGCACCGAGGACCAGGAGCTTGCCGTTCAGCGTCTCGAGGGTCTGCTGGCCCTCATCGAGGGTTGGGTGTCCGTCGTGACCGAGGACGCCACCCGCAACCTGCCCAAGGCCCCGCAGCTGACCGAAATCATGGCCCGTCGCCGCATCGACGGCGGCCCCAGCGAGCAGGTCTTCGAGAACCTGGTCGGCCTGCAGCTGCGCCCGCGCCTGGTGCGCGAGGCCCAGCAGTTCTGGCGCTGGTACGAAAGCTCCCACGGCATTGAGGCGCGCGACGGCCTCTGGGACACCCCGGAGACCCTGCCCACCCCCGCCGAGCTGGAAGACTTCACCGCATACGACGCGCGCATGAACGAAATCAGCCTGGACGACGTGGACTTCGAGTCTGAGCTGCAGAAGCTGCTGGACGGCGGCTTCGGCGAGGCTCCCGAAGAGAAGTAACCGCGGGGACTACCCCGGTAGACCGGCAAAATAATACTGAAACCTCGAGCGGGGGTGGCTTGTGAACGCACAAGCCACCCCCGCTCGAGTATTTCCGGCTGGTTCTGCCGGTTTGTTTTTTGCTTATTAGTTTTCGGAAAAAGCCCTAGCCGGCGCTGTTTTCGCCGCGCTCGCCGCGCGAGCCTTCGGCCCTCGAGCGCCCCATCGCGTACCCGTCCAGGAAGGCGCGAGCACGCTCCAGCTGCGGGTAGCGGGCCTCCAGGGTGCGGAAGGAGCGCGAATGGTTCGGCTGCAGCAGATGGCACAGCTCGTGGTGCACCACCGAATCCAGCGCGTACTCCGGAACCCCCTGCAGCTCCGAGGAGATACGAATCTGCGCGGTCGCGTAGGTCGCCGAACCCCAGCGCTGACGCTGGTTGCTCACCCAGCGAATCGAGAGCCGTTTGAACTGCTCGGTGCCCTCCAGCTCCGGCAGGTAGGCGCGCACCAACAGGCTGGCCCGCTCGTGCAGGTACTCGTCGGTGACATTCAGCTGCGCGGCGTGCTCACGGCGGGCGGCGCGACGCTGAATACGCGGCAGCAGGCGGGCAATATGCTCGTCTATCTCCTCGCTCGTGCTCGCGGCGGGAATGAGCAGGCGGTACGCGGGGTTGCCGTGCTCGTCCACGCCGTCGCGCTGCATGCTGATGGTGCGGGTGCGGCGGGCCGAGCGGACCAGCTCAATCTGCGGGCGATCCGCCGTGGCCGGCAGAATCTCTCGTTTAAAACGCTGAGCCATAGTCCTCTCCCTTCTTGCGACGGCCCTGCGAGCGGTTCCCGTACGAGTGGTTCCCGCGCGCGCCGCGGGCCGCTCCTCCGTAGCCGCTCGAGTAGCCGCTTGCGGCGGGGCGGCGGCGCTTGGCCGGGTCAATGTCATCCAGGAAACGCGAGCGCTTCCGCTGACCTCTGCCGCCCACGGTGCGGGTCATGGTCCAGGTCAGCCACAGGTACTTGCGGGCGCGCGTGATGCCCACGTACAGCAGGCGGCGCTCCTCGTCCACCTCATCCGGGGTGGTCGCGAAGGTAATGGGCATCAGGCCCTCGTTGAGGCCGCACAGGAACACGGCATCCCACTCCAGGCCCTTGGCCGCGTGCAGGGAGGCGAGGGTTACGCCGTTCATCTGCGGGGCCTCGTTGAACTCGCTACGGTGGTTCAGGGTCGCCACGACCTCGTGCATGGTCAGCGGCAGCGGCTCGGGCACACCAGGGCGCGGGTTGGCGCGGTGCTCCTTCAGCTGCTCCTGACGGTTCTGCGCCATCATGTCGACCATGTGCACGAGTGCGGCGAGGGATTCCCACTTCTGGCGGGTGGCGCCTCCCGAGAGGGGGCCCTCCTCCTTGTAGCCGAGGCCGCCGAGCACGTCGCGGGTGTAGCGGGTGACGTCTTCGGTGCCGTCGGTGGACTTCGCCGAACCGCGCAGGGCAAGCATCGCCTGCTTGACCTCGGGGCGCTCAAAGAAACGCTCCGCGCCGCGCAGCTGGTACGGGATGTGGGCGGCGGACAGTGCCGACTCAATCGCCGCCGATTGGGCGTTCGTGCGGAAGAGCACCGCGATCTCGGCGGGGGCCACCCCCTCCTTGTCGATGAGGTCGCGGATATCCTCGGCGATGCCGGCGGCTTCCTGCTCGTCGTCCGCGTAGCCGAACCACTCCACGTCCACGCCGGGGCCGCGCTGAGACATCAGTTCCAGCGGCGGTGCCCAGGAGTGCGGGCTCGAATCGGGGTGCGGGCGGCGGGCGGCCAGCAGGCGGTTCGCGAGCTCCACCACCTGCGAGTGGGAGCGGTAGTCGCGGGTCAACTTGACCGTGTGCGCCCCGCGGTAGCGTCGCGGGAACTCCAGCAGGTAGCGGCTGGTCGCGCCGGTGAAGGAGTAAATCGTCTGGGAGGCGTCGCCCACCACGCAGATGTCGTCGCGGCCGCCCAGCCACACGTCCAGCAGGCGCTGCTGCAGCGGGGAGACGTCCTGGTACTCGTCCACCACGAAGTGGCGGTACTGCTGGCGCACGGTCGCAGCGAGCTTCTCGTCCTCCTCGAGCATGGCGATGGTCAGCAGCAGCACGTCCTCAAAGTCGATGAGGTTACGCTCGTCCTTGAGATCTTCGTAGGCCTGGAAGATGCGCTGCATGTTCTGCGGGGTAATCGCCGAAGGCAGCTGCTTCTCGCTCAGGCGCTGCATGAGGGTGTCGGGGGTGAGCAGCTGAACCTTCGCCCACTCAATCAGCGACGCCAAATCGCGCAGCAGGGAACGGTCCGTGCTGATGCGCAGACGGTTCGCGGCCTCGGTGATGAGCGCCGCCTTGTTCTGCACGATGGAGGGGAAGGTGCCGCCCACGACCTGCGGCCAGAAGTAGGTGAGCTGGCGCAGGGCCGCCGAGTGGAAGGTGCGCGCCTGCACGCCGAACGCGCCGAGCTGCTGAAGGCGGGTGCGCATCTCTTCGGCCGCGCGCAGGGTGAAGGTCAGGGCGAGCACGCGCGGGCCCTGGTAGCGGCCGATCGCGATGCCGTAGGCGATGCGGTGCGTAATCGCGCGGGTCTTGCCGGTGCCGGCACCGGCGAGCACGCGCATGGGCCCGTCGAGCTCGGTGGCGACCGCGCGCTGGTCGGGGTCGAGGCCCGCGAGGATATCGTCAGCGGAGAGTGCGTGCTGCGGCTGCGGGGGTAGTGCGGTCATCGTTCTCCATCGGGGCTCGGCGCGGTTGCTGGTTTCTGCTGAATCTGTGCTGGTTCTGCGGGCTGGGCGTACGGGATGTACAGGGCGGGACCGGGAAGGTCGGCGCCGCTATTGCCCGGTCTTCCATTGTATTCCCTGCCGAACATCGCAGCAGGCCCGGGCGCGCACCCGTTCACCGCAAGCGCGCCCGTGCCCCAAGAACCTGCCCCTTCGTTGCGCCCCAGCCCGCGGGGAACCGCAGGGAACCGGCCGCGGCGGCTACTTGCAGGCGGCCGTGCGCGGGCGGCGAAATGCGTGGTGATGCGTTCCCCCGGGATTCCGCCCGCCGGAGGGTTAGGCATCGCCCAAAACTTTCTTCACTAGTCAGCATAAACATACGGTGAAAGGCTCGGGGTGCTCACATGGTTTGGTAACCTTAACCCGTGACTTTATCTCCCCTTCAGCTTGCAGCCATCGTCTCTGCCGGAGTGCCCGGAATCTACCCCGTCGGCGCCGAGGCGGTCCGCGAAGATAGCGGCGACTTCGACTCGGCCATCATCGCCGACTCGGCCGGTCGCCGCTGGCGTGTGCGCGCCCCGCGCCGTCCCGATGCCAGCATGCGTCTGGAGGCCGAGCACCTCATCCTGCAGTCCTTCAGCCCCGGCCTGCGCGCCCGCCTGCCCTTCGCCGTGCCCACGGTCGCCGGCATCGTGCCGTACGCCGGCGGCAACGTTTTCGTGTACACGCACATCCCCGGCTCCGTCTACGACGTGGACCAGCTTGCCGAGCTGAGCCGCCGCGAGGTCGCTCAGGGGCGTCCCTCCCTGGCCGCGATTATCGCCAAGGATATTGCGACCCTGCACGTGATGCCCGAGGACATCATCTACGAAGCCGACCTGCCCTCCTACTCTTCGGAGCAGATTCGCCGCCGCAAGATTGCCGAGCTCGAGCGCGCCGCCGCCACCGGCAAAGTGCCCGCCGACCTGCTCGCGCACTGGCAGGCGGTCCTCTCCCCCGGCCCCATGTGGCAGTTCCGCCCGCGCGTGGTGCACGGCGATATGGGGGCCGAGAACCTGGTGCTGGAGGTGACCCCCTCCGAGGCACGCATCGTCGAGGTGACCGGCTGGTCCGACGTGCACGTGGGCGATCCCGCGCAGGACTTCGCGTGGCTGTACTCGTGCGAGGATATCGACTTCACCGACGAGGCCGTGGAGGTGTACCGTCAGCAGATGCCGCAGCTACCCGACGCCTATCTGGCGCAGCGCGCGAACTTCTACGCCGAGTTCGCGGTGGCCCAGTGGCTCACCCACACGGTCGAGACCGACGATAAGGACGGCGCGACCCACGCGGTGTCGATGCTCCTGGATATTCAGGACGATCTGCGTTCCTCGGGCGAGTTGCTCGGTCAGGAGGACACTCCCCCGCTCATGAGCGGACCGCAAGACTAGCAGAGCTGGGCTCGTTATTGGGTAGCCGTTATTGGACGGCGGCCGCATGAGCCCCTCAGTGAACGCCGCCGAGCCGCCGAGCCCCCCCTATTCTTTAAGATTCATTGGCCCCCGGGAGCCTGCTTCGCGCAGACCCCCGGGGGCCATGAACATACTAATGGAGCGCTTTTCCGGAGGATTTAGGGCGTTCCCACCGAATTTTTTCAATGTATTTTCCAACACATTTTGAGCGCCTGTTCTGCATTTTTGTGCACGAAAAATTGCAATTAAGGGTGAGAGTTGAAGGTGTGATTTAAAAAAGAACGCACCTCTTCATGCAGAGTTTATTCACAAAATCCCACACAATCCAAACACTCAGAATAGGACTCCACAAGGCTTCAATTTCACCTTGAAACATGCTCAAAAACATGCATTTTGGGGCAATTATTTTACGCTTAGACTTTTTTGTCAAATCCTGGAATACTTTTCCTGTGCCGTTCCACAGAGAACGAGCACAACCCCCAAAAGCGTACTGACCAGCGCCGATACCGTGGCAGCGGTATCGAGGGGGAACGATTGGACGGGGACCGTGACCGGTCATGTCACACCCCGAGCCGGATTCATGCACCGCGCAACCAATCACCGATGGCAGAATTCTATAGAGGTACTTTCGAGGTTGTGTTTGAGAGTAAAGACGCACGCGAACCCCACGGCACGCAGACGGCGTGAGTGAGGCCGCCACGGCGGCAGTTGTCTGCGGATGATCCGAGCGTGCGAGGGCACGAAGTACCTTTATAGTTCTTCAGCGGCTGAGAACGCCTCCCCGCCCTAATGCAGTAGGGCCGAGAGGCGTTTTCTGCTATTCACTTCGAGAGTGAGAAAAGCCCGGGCCGACCCCGCAATGGGGTCGGCCCGGGCTTTTGCGCATCCGTTTAGGCTATTGACGGCAGGGGCCGGGCAGGGCTATTGGCGGCCGGGCCGGGAAGCGCGAGCGCCTACCCCTCGCCCGCGCGGGCCTTGCGGATCACCGCGGCCAGCTGCGCCTCCGAAGGCAGGCCACCGCGAATCTGCTCGTCCCACACCTCCTCCACGCGCTTGCCGCCCAGGTAGACGAACACCGTGCTGATGCGCTCCGGGTCAATCCCCATAATGCGGGAGAACGCGATGCGGTACAGGCCCAGCTGGAAGCGGCGCGCCTGCATGTCCGCGGCCTTCGGACGGCGACCGGTCTTCCAATCCACCAGAATCCAGCGTTCGCCGTCCCCGTCCTCGGTGCGGAACACGGCGTCGATGCGGCCGCGCAGGCTCACGCCCTCCACGTGGGTCTCAACCGGGTACTCCACGGCCCAGATGCGTTCCTTCCATTCGGGGGAGCCCCACTCGCTCGCCGCGAAGCGCTCCCAGAGCGAGCGCACGGAGGAATCCTGCTCGCTCTCCTCGGCTAGGGATAGCTCGTCGAAGAGGGCGTCCTGTCGAAGGCCCTCGGCGAACTCGGGGTGTTCCTCCCCCGCTACTTCCTCCGGCGCTGTCTCTCCCGCCGGCTCGACCGCGCCGGGCAGGGTCACGCCCAGCGTGTCCTCGGCCTCCGGGGTCTCCAGCGGATCGGCGCTCGGCACCACACCGAAGTGCTCCTCGATGAGGGCGTGCACCTCCGTGCCGATGGTCGCCGCACGCGAGGGACGCTGCGGCACCGGGCGCAACAGCTCGTGCACCGTGCCCTGCGGATCCTCGCTCAGGCGAATGAACGTGGAGGCCGAGAGGTGACCGGGCAGCTGTTCGGCCAGCACCGGCTCGGTGTGCTCGGCCAGGCGCATGAGCAAATCGGCCTCGCGCTCCCAATCATGGGCGCGGCGGCGCAAGGCCTCGGGAACGGCCCCGGCGGGCTCGGGGGCGGTGAGATCCGCACCGGCAGCAAGCTGCGCCTCCAGCTCGGCGACCGCGTTTTCGACGGCCAGGGCGGCACGCTCCACCGCCTCGCGGCGACTCGTGGAGTTAATGGCAATCTCGCGGTTCAACTCTTCGTGACGTCCGTGGCGCAGAATCGCCTCGGTGCCCTCGTTCAGGTCCTCCTCGGAGCGCCAGCGCCAAATCACGGGGCGTTCCAGCGGGTCGAAGGGCCACATGGCGGTTAGCACCGCGCCCAGGTGCGGGTTTATCGTCTCGTAGGTTTGGGCGCTGAAACAGCCGCCCGCCACGACGGGCAGGGCCGCGGCCATCACGGGGGAATAGCCGGGGCGCGGAGGCTGGGAGGCGCGCTCCGCCTCCTCGGCGGCCAGCTCGTCCAGCCACTCGGGCGCGGGCAAATCCAGGCGCTCGCAATTCTCCCGCACCGTGCGCACGCGCATCGGTAGCGGCGAGAGCTGTACCTCGCGCATCAGGGAGGGAATTATCGCCCCCGCCAGGGCCCAGGCGTAAGGGACCTCGCCCGCCTCGTCGGGGTCGGGCAGGCCCTCGGGAATCAGCACCGTGCCCTGCGCCAGGGTCACCGGCTCCTTGAGGCGGTACCCCGTGTCGGCGATGAACTCAACCCAGGGGGTCACGTTATCGATCGGCTTCTTCTTGCCGTCGTCCGAGGGGTCGGCCACGACGAAGACCAGGCCCATGCCGACCAGCTGCGGGGCGGTCCAGGGGAACTCCACCGTGTCCTCGGCGTGCCGCCGGTAGGCCTCGGCCAGGGTCCACAGCAGCTCCATCCAGAAGGGCTGGACCGGCTGCGGGGTCTTCGCGGTGCTCTTCCAGCGGAAGGCGCTCACGGCCAGCAGGTTGCGGGCGCGGGTCATCGCCACGTACATGAGGCGGCGGTCCTCCATGCCCGCGTGCTCGCCGGCGTCCCCCTTGTGGGCCTTCAGGTATTCCTCGAGCTTCTTGGCCTCCTCGAACTCCGCGATTTCCTCGGGGCGTTCCAGGATTGAGGGCAGGTACTCGCTATCGCCGCGCAGGGGCCAGGGCAGGGCCACGTTGGCCGTGATCTGCCAGAGGTTCGGGGTCTGCGCGCCGCCAACGGTGCCGCACAGGCCCGGCAGGAAAACGCGGTCCCATTCCAGACCCTTGGAGGCGTGCATCGTCATCAGCTGAACGGCGTTCGGGTCGGGGTCGATGGAGCCCAGCTCCAGGCCCTTCTCCTCGTCGTCCGCGCGTTCCAGCCAGGCGAGGAAGCCCATCACGTAGCTCACGCCGCCCGAGGAGAGCATAAAGCGGCGAGCGCCCGGCTCCCCTTCCTCCGCGCTCACGCCGTCGGCGCCCGCGTAAATCATGGCGTTGATGCGCGGGGCCGACATTCCGTAGGCGGCGGCCACCTCGTGGAAGGCGTCCAGGTTTACGCGCGCCACCAGCGGGTCGGTGCCCGGGCGGACCGCCAGCTCAATGTCCAGGAGCATGGTGCGTTCAATCTCGTAGAGCAGATTGCCCAGGTCGTCGCTCAGGCCCGCGCGGAGCACGCGCATCTGCTCGGCGAAGGCGCGCAGACGCTCCAGGCCCGCCGCGGAGAAGCGGCGGCCACGGTAGTGCTCGCCGTAGAGGGGTTCGCCGTCCGGGCCGTCCTGCGGCAGGTTCTCGACCGCCTCGATGAGCGAAACGTACCCCGAGGAGTCGTCCACCGCGCCCTTGAGCACCTCGTCCAGCTGCTCCTGGGCGGCGCGCAGATGCTCGGCGGTCAGACGGCCGCGGGTACCCCGGCCGGTCCCCTCGGCGGCGCCGTCCTCTGCGTCCTCGACCTCCTCGGCCTGCTCGAGCAGGCGCAGGGCCATCTGCTCCCGCAGGGCCCGCTCACGCTCGCGAACCAGCGACTGCGCCCAATCCCCCAGCGCCAGCAGGTCGGCACCGCCCAGGCGCCAGCGGGCACCCGTGAGCAGGCGGGCCAGCGCATCCGAACGGTTCGGGTCGGCCAGCACGCGCAGCGCCGAGACCAGGTCCACGACCTCCGGCTGAGAGAGCAGGCCACCCAGGCCCACCTGCTGCACCGGAATGTTCAGGCGCTCGCACTCCTCGCGAATCGTGTCCAGCTGGCCGTGGGAGCGGGCCAGCACGGCGACCTCGGGCATCTTCAGGCGCGGACGCACCGAGCCGTCGCCGCCGCGGTGCGCCGCGTAGGCCCGTTCGTACTCGCGCACGGCCTCGGCGCGCATCCCGGCAATCCGCTCGGCAATGCCCGCGGCCTCCGCGCGGTCGGAGTCGTAGTAGGTCATCTCCACGCGACCGGTCATCCCGGAGGCGGCCTCCTCGAAGGCGGGGGTGCCTTCCTCCCCGACCAGCACGCAGCGCGGGCGCAGGTCGGGCACCTGATCGGCGCTGATATCGCCACGCACCGCACGCACCCACTCGGGAACGTCCTTGAGCTTTTCGGCCACGTGGTTCGCGGCGTTCAGGATCGAGATGTCGTTACGCCACGCCACGGACAGGAAGAGCGGCTGCGCGTGCGGGGTCGGGAAGTGACGGTAGAAGCTGAACATCTGGCCGTCGGAGGCGCCGCGGAAGCCGTAAATCGACTGCTTCGGGTCACCCACCGCCATCACGGGGTGCGCGGGAATACCGGCCGCCTCATCGGCCCCGTAAATCGAGGAGAACAGGCGCATCTGCGCGTGGGAGGTGTCCTGGAACTCATCCAGCAGAACCACCTTGAAGCGGGCGCGCTCCCCCTCGCGAATCGCGGGGTCGCCCTCGGCGATGCGCGCGGCCAGGCGCATGAGGTCACCGAAGTCCAGCACCTGCATGCGCGCCTTCACGCGGGCGTAGCTCTGCGCCATCTGCGCGTACACCCGGCGGTTACGCAGGAGGCGCTGAACCTTCTGGATGTCTCGTTCTTTCTTGACGGGGCGGCGAGAATCGGGCACCGCGGCGTAGGCGGCCAGCTGCTCGGCGCAGAAGTCGATGACCTCCCGCGGCTCGCGCAGGTGCTCGGCGCACTCGTCGGAAAGCTGCAGCAGCTGGTTAATCATGGTGGCCGCCGAGAGGGGCACACCGCCCTGATCCTGCGGTAGCTCACCCTCCCAGTACTGCACGATCTGCGCGGCCAGCTGCCACTTCTGCGCATCGCCGAGCATCTGCGCGTCCTGCTCCACGCCCAGGCGCAGGCCGTACTCCTTGACGAGGTTGTTCGCGTAGGAGTGGTAGGTCAGCACGGTCGGGTCCGCGATGCCGTTGCGCAGTTCCTCCTCGGTCGGTTCGAGTCGGCGGCTGCGGCGCAGAGCGTTCAGGCCGGCGCGCATGCGGTTGCGCAGCTCGGTGGCGGCCTTGCGGGTGAAGGTCACGCCGAGCACCTCCTCGGGGCGCACGAAACCGTTGTCGACCAGCCAGATCACGCGGTCGACCATGGTCGCGGTCTTGCCCGAACCGGCACCGGCGATGACGAGGGTCGGGGCGGGGCCGGCCTCAATCATGCGGATCTGTTCGGGTGTGGGCTTCTTGCCGTCGGGGCCGTTGAGCATCGCGGCGATGTCGAGGGCGCTACGGTAGCCGCCCGCGGGGGTGGCACCCGCGGACAGGTTGGCCAGGAGCGTGCCGTCGGCGAATTGCCAGGTGTTGCGCTCGCACCACTGGGCGGGGGTGAGCGACTGCCTGGAGGCGGTGGCGGGGTTGGTCATGGGTCCTCATCTTTCGTCGTTGAGGGTGAGTGAATGGTTCGTGTTGTACCGGTGCCGGGGTACCGGCGTGCGCGGTCAGCGGGCGGCCTGATGGGTGGCCGGGTGAGTGAACTGCAGCCACCCGGCGCGGGGCCTCTTCCGCTAGGGCTGCATCGCGTTAGGGCTGAGTCACCTGGCGACCGCGGGTGCATATCGGGCAGAGCTCGGGCAGGCGGCACCCGTGCCCGTGGGTGCCCTCACGGTGGCGGGTCTGCACCTGCGCACCGGCGATGAGCTCGGCGGCTCGTTGCACCAGGTCCACGGCCCATTCGTCGTTATCCTCCAGGGCGGGCTGAATCTGCAGGCGGGCCTTGCTGTCATCGTTCACGTCCGAGACGCCCACCTGCATGAGTGCGGCACCGGCGGAACGCCCCGCGGAAGACTCGTAGGTCAGCTCCTGCGGACGCGCATCCGGGGCGGGTTCCCCGGACTCCGCCGCGGCGGCCTCGGCGCGGTACCGCTCGGCCAGCTGCTCGCCCGCGCCGGCCTCCACCGCGATCTGGTAGGCGGCCAGCTGGGGGTGATTGGCCACGGCCGTCCCGTCCGGCTTGTTTTTGCCGGTTTTCAGATCAACAATGGCGTAGCGGCGGGTGCCGTCTTCGGCCGGGGCGGTACCTTCGAGGCGGTCCACGCGGCCGGTGAGCAGGGCATCCAGCTCGCCGACTTCTCCCTGCGGGTCGAAGGGCACGGGCACGCGCACCGAGAAGGATCCTTCAACACCGAGGTTCTGCCAGCCGGCATCGCCCATGTGCAGGCGGTAGTAGTAGCTCAGGCGCAGAATCATGCGCTTGGCCCGCTCGTAGAGGGCGTAGGCTTCCCAGGGCACTCGCTCGCGGTATTCCTCTTCGCTCTCGTCTTCCCTGCGGGCGGGCACGCCGAGTGAGCTAATGCGCTCGTCGAGGGCGGTTTGGAGCTCTTCGAGGGTGCCGGTCGGGTACTCCTCGGCGATGGCGTGCACGAGGGTGCCCAGGGAGCGGGAGAGGTCGGTCTGGGCCTCGGCACGGGCGGCGGATACCAGCCAGTCCAGCGGGGAGTTGTGGATGGTTTCCAGGCGCGAGGGCGAGAGCGCGATGGTGCGTCGCCCCTCGTCGGCGCCATTTTCTGGCGAGTCTTGGGCGGGGCGGGCGAAGAACGGTTCGGTGCTCGACAGCGGTAGCAGGCCCCACCACTGCTCGGGGGATGCGCCGGGCGCCTGCACGCGGGCCAGGCGGGCCAGGGTGCGCGATGCGGCGTCGAAGCGGAAGGCCGCGGCCTCGGGGTTCAGCGCGGCCTCGGGGTTCAGCGCGTCCTCTGCGGTGTCGGGGGCCTCGGGGGCTGAAGCATCGGGCACGTGTGCTTCGGGTCGCGGCGAGCCGGCCGCGTTCTTCAGCTCGGCGTCCTCGGCGCTCATGGCGGTGAGCGCATCCTGCACGAGGGTGCGGCGCAGCTCCGCCACGAGCGAGCGCAGGGTGGCGGGGCGGCGCACGCGGGTGATGGGTACCTCGGGCGAGTCGTTCTCGGCGTCGGTGGGCACCACGAAGTCGAAGAACTCGCCGGGGGCTTCGTCCTCGTTGCGCACGGCGGTCAGCACCAGGCGGGCGCTGGCTCGGGTGGCGGCGACGGCGAACATGCGCAGCTCGTCGTGGCGGGTGTCGCGCACGCGTTCGGGGTAGCTGCGAATACGTGCGGGCGGCGCTTGCTCCCCCTCTGCCGGGGTGGCCGGGTTAGCGGGGGCGGGGCGGCGCATCCTGGCGTCGCAGATGTCCACCAGGTCGCCGGTGCCCAGCAGGGAGCCGCGCACGGTGGTGTTGGGCCAGGTGCCCTCCTGCAGACCGCATACATATACGGTGCGCCAGGACTGCCCTGCGGCCAGGGCGGGGGTGAGGATTTCCACCGCGTCCTGGCGTACGCCGCGGGCGGCCAGGGTGTCCATGGGCAGGTCCTGCGCGTCGATGAAGTCGAGGAATTGTTCGGCCCCGGCGCCGCGCATCTGCTCGTCGAATCGGTCGGCGGCTTCGAAGAGGCCGATCATGGCGTCGAGGTTGCGGTGGGCGGCGTCGGCTTCGGGGCCCGCGCCGCGCGTCTGGGCGACCCAGGTTTTTTCGAGGCCGCTGGCTTCCCAGAGGGCCCAGAGCACCTCGGTGCTGGTGGAGTCGGGTCGGGCGAGGGCCTTGCGGCCCGCGGAGAGCACAGCTGCGATGCGGTGCACGGCGCGTCCTACGCCCTCTTCAGGGAGGGTTTCGGGGTGCAGCAGGGCGCCCAGCAACAGGTCGTCGCTGGGGCGGTGGCCGCCGGTCTGCAGTTCGACGGATCGTAGCTGCTGGCGGAGTCGTCGCACGTCCATGCTGGATGCGCCGCCGAGCCGCGAGGTGAGCAGGGTGATGGCGCTGTTCGCCCCGTTGAGGGGGTTGGAGCGGTTTTCTTCGGCGATGACGTCGTCGAGGCTCTTGCGCATGATCTCTTCGGCCTCGTCGGGGCTCAGGGCCTCGTAGCCCGCGCCGGTGACGGCGGGGTTGAGGGCTTTCTCGCCGCGCTTGCGGGCGTAGACGAGCAGGCTGAGCGCGTCGAGGAAGGGGCGCACGGCGGGTTCGTCGCGCACCGGCACGAGGGCGGCGGAGGTGCGCGAGGGAATACCGCTGGCCGAGAGCACTCGGCGGATGCGCGCCACATCGGCGCCGTTGCGCACGATGATGGCGCTCTCGCGGTAGGGGCGGTTGCCGTAGATGCGGTCTTCGAGCAGCAGCTGGGCGAGCAGGTTCGCCTCGTCCTGGGCGCTGGCGAGCGCATACTTATACACTCCGGCGGGTGCGGTGCGGTAGTGCGCGGGGTCGAGGATTTTGCCGTCGGCGCCCAGGTGCAGCAGCGGTTCATCGGCGGCGCCCCAGGTGAGGGCTTCGTCGGCGGGGGTGGTGTTGATGCGCCCGAAGGTTGCGGAGGTCTTCTGCCCGTTCTGCCCGTCCGTCTCTGCGGCGGGCACGTAGCGACTGTAGCGCGGCAGGCGGCGGCGGATGTCGGCGAGCAGCGGCATCATGAGCGCCGGCAGGCGGTAGGAGGTGGTGAGGGTGCGTTCGGCCAGGTGCGGGAAGCTTTCGGGTAGCGTGCGCACCAGGTCGGGGCGGGCACCGCGGAAGCCTTGGACGACGGCTTCGTCGCTGTAGGTCATGATGACTTCGGGCGCGGCGGCGAAGACGTCCGGGCGTTCTGCGGCCAGCGCGGCGGCATCTGCGGGCGGCTCTTCGGCGGCGATGAGGCGCAGCAGGCGGTAGGTGGAGGGGCTGAGCTCCTGCACGTCGTCGATGAGGATGAGGTCGTAGCGGCGGCGCTCTTCGGCGAGGAATTCGGGGTTGCGCAACAGCAGCCGGCAGGCGTCGTTGATGAGCACGGCCGGGTCGTAGGCGTTTTTGGCGCGGAGGGCTCGCACGGCGCGGTATTCGGTGTGGAGCTGGGCGAGGGCGGCCCAGATGGGTCGGTTGTAGTCGCGGGCGAGGGCCTGGACGTCCTCGGCGGTGAGGTCGTATTCGGCCATGCGGTCGAAGAAGTCGCGGATTTCGTGGCGGAAGCCGCGGGTGGGTAGGGCTTCGCGGAGGGAGTCGGGCCAGGCGGGTCCGGGGGCGATGCCTTCGGCGTGGTTGGCGAGCAGTTCGCCGATGATGACGTCTTGCTCGGGGCCGGAGAGGAGCTTGAGGTTGCCTTCGACGCCGGTGAGGAGCCCGCGGGTTTGGGCTCGTTTGAGCAGGTCGAAGGCGTATGCGGCCCATGCGCGGGTGGGTGCTACGGAGAGGCTTCGGTCGCTGGCGGCGGCGATGGTGTCTCGCATGCGGGTCGCGGCGGTGCGGGTGGGTGCGAGGATAAGCAGGCGGGCGGGGTCGTTCCCGTCGGTGAGGTAGCGCAGGGCGCGTTCGGTGAGGTGATGGGTCTTGCCGGTGCCGGGGATGCCGGTGAGCAGTTGAGTTGTCATGGCTTCAGTCTATCGGGTGGGCGGCGGGTCCGCCCGGCCGCTCGTCATTCGGGGCCTGCGTTTCGGGGGGGCGTTCCTCTCCCCCGCTCCCCGGCTAAGACCCCACGGCGGCTCGCGCCCTCCCGCATCTATATACGTGTGCGCGTAACGAACCGGCGCGCGCCTTCTCCGCCGCTGGGTTAGTCTTATAGCATGACCTGGATGAACGGCCTGCGCGCCACTTTTGACCTTGAGACCACCGGTGTGGACGTCACCACCGCCCGCATCGTGACCGCCTCCCTGATCCTGCTGGACGCTCAGGGCAACGTGGTGCGCCGCGGCGAGTGGCTGGCTGACCCCGGCGTTGAGATTCCCGCCGGTGCCGCCGCCGTGCACGGCATCACCACCGAGTACGCGCGTGAGCATGGCCGTCCCGCCCGCGAGGTCGTCTGGGAGCTCGCCGGCGCCATCGGCGCGCTCAACCTCGACGGCGTGCCCATCATCGCGTTCAACGCCGCCTACGACTTCTCGGTGCTACACCACGAGATGCTGCGCTACGGCATCGCGAACGGTGAGCTGCCGCCCGGCGCGGTGCTCGACCCGTACGTTCTGCATAAGCACGTGATTCCCCGCAAGCGAGGCAAGCGCACCCTCGAGGTTCTTGCCGCCGAGTACGGTGTCTCCCTAGAGAACGCGCACACCTCCGCCGATGATGCCCTGGCCGCAGAGCGCCTGCTCGTCAAGCTCACCGAGCAGTTCCCGCAGGTCCTCGACGTGGACGCCCACCAGCTGCACGAGCAGCAGATTCAGTGGGCGGCGGAGCAGGCGGCGAGCTTCCAGGCGTGGTTGCGCACGCAGCCGGGCAAGGAATCCGAGGTCATCGACGGCCGCTGGCCCGTCCGCCGGTAAGGGGCGCCCCGCCGCTACCACCGCCGCGGCATCTCGCCTATCCTAGTGAGGGACGTACACGAACCCCAGCCCACTACACATACGACGGCGCGCCACGGAGTTTTTAATGGATCATCAGCCCAGCAACCCCTCAGAATCCGCAGAACAGTACTACGACACGAACACCCGAAGCATCTACCTCGGGTCGAGCCGCCTCGCCCACGAGCATCTGGTCGCGCAGTCGCAGGTGGTGCTCCGGCTGGGACGCATCCTCATGAAGTCGGGTGCGAGCGCGTACCGCATTAAGGCGTCCATGGCGCGCCTGGCGAAGGCTGTGGGTCTGAAGGAGCATCACGCGCAGGTGACCTTCACCGAGATTTCCACCTCCTCGTACACCGAGGGTAACTTCCGCACCGAGGTGGCCGAGCAGCGCACCATGGGCATTAACGCCCACAAGATTGATCAGCTGGGCAAGTTCATCTCCGAACTGCCCGAACGCATCACCCCGGCGGAGGCGAACGCCGAGCTGGACCGCATCGATTCGGCTAAGCCGCTGTACACCCGCTGGATGCTGGCGCTGGCCTCCGCGGTGGCTTGTGCAGGGTTCGCGTTCCTGAACCGCGGCGGCCTGGTGGAGTGCTCGGTCGTGTTCCTCGCCGCCGGTGCCGGCCAGTTTCTGCGTTCGACCCTGCTCAAGCGCGGGGTGAGCCACCTGGCCACCTGGATGGCCTGCGGCTTCCTGGCGGCCGGCCTGTACATTGCGGTTGTCAATGTGCTGGTTGCGGCGGGTCTGGTTAGCCCGAACCACATGATCGGTTTTATTTCTTCGGTGCTGTTCCTGGTGCCGGGCTTCCCCATGGTGACGGGCATGCTTGACATTTCCCGTATGGACTTCCTCGCGGGTATTTCGCGTCTGACCTACGTGGGTTTGCTGCTGCTGAGCGCGTCTTTTGCGGTGTGGGTTTTGGGTTCGCTCTTCCACCTGCCGTTGGCTTCCCCGGCTCCTCTGAATCTGGACCCGACCCTGTATCTGCTCCTGCAGATTATCTCCTCGGGTGTTGCGGCGGCCGGCTTCGCGATGCTCTTCGCCGCCTCGCCGGTGGCCTGCGTGTGGGGTGGCGTGATTGCTGCGGTAGCGAACCCCGTCCGTATTCATATGGTTGAGGCGGGCATGCCCGCGCATATGGCCGCGACGATTGCCGTGTTTGGTGTGGGCATCCTGGCCGAGGTTGTGGCGCCGTTGCACCAGCGCAAGTACACCCGTATTTCTCTGTCGGTTCCGGCCGTGGTGACGATGGTTCCGGGTGTCCCGTTCTACCGTTCCATGTCGCATTTTGCCAGTGGTGACATGTACTCGGCGGCAACCGGTTTCGTGCAGTCCCTGCTCATCTTCATGGCGCTGGGTATGGGCCTGGCCTTCGTGCGTCTGCTATTCGATAAGAACTGGCTGTTCGATCAGGACACGCAGGTGCTGAACCGCCTGGATACCGACCGCCACCTGCGCTAACCCGCTACCGGTCCCCCTCCGTTTCCCCGTCCATTACCCCGCCCGTCCGGAGTGTTTTATCGTCACCTTTCGGTACGTTCAGACGCTCGTCACCTGCGGTTTACCTGAAGCACCTATGATGGTTAGGGTACGGGACGTTAGCGGCGCGCGGGCTCTGCCGCCCGGCACGCCTCGTCCCCTGTAATTCTTGAATTCGCCGTCTCGTTTGAAAGGCACCGATACGATGACTCCCTCCCCCACCCACCCGCTACACCACGAAGCCAGCGAGAAGCTATTCGAGCGTTCCCGCGCGGTGATTCCCGGCGGCGTGAACTCCCCGGTGCGCGCCTTCAACTCCGTGGGCGGCACCCCCGCCTTCGCCGCGAAGGCTAAGGGCCCCTACCTGTACGACGCGGACGGCAACGAGTACGTTGACCTGGTCTGCTCCTGGGGCCCGTCGATTCTGGGCCACGCGCACCCGCAGGTCGTGGAGGCCGTTCAGCAGGCCGCCGCGCGCGGCCTGTCCTTCGGTGCGGCGAGCGCCCCCGAGGCGGAGCTGGCCGAGCTGGTCATCAACCGCATTAACGCCGCGATTCCCGGCGCGATTGAGCAGGTGCGCATGGTGTCCACAGGTACCGAGGCGACCATGACCGCGATTCGCCTGGCCCGCGGCGTGACCGGCCGCGACAAGATTATTAAGTTTGCCGGCTGCTACCACGGCCACGTGGATGCGCTGCTCTCCGAGGCCGGTTCGGGCGTGGCAACCCTGGCGCTGCCCGGTTCTGCCGGCGTGACTGCCGCGACCGCCGCGGAGACCATTGTTCTGCCCTATAACGACCTGGATGCCGTGCGCGAGGCCTTCGAAACCCACGAGGGTCAGATTGCCGCCGTCATCACCGAGGCGGCCCCCTGCAACATGGGCGTGGTCGCCCCCGAACCCGGCTTCAACCGCGGCCTGCACGAGATTGCCCACGCCAACGGCGCGCTCGTCATCTTTGACGAGGTGCTGACCGGTTTCCGCGTCTCCTCGGCCGGTTACTGGGGTTACGCCGCCCCCGAGGACGGCGGCTGGGTTCCCGATATCTTCACCTTCGGCAAGGTCATCGGCGGCGGCATGCCCATCGCGGCCCTGGCCGGTAAGCGCCGCATCATGGAGTACCTGGCCCCGGTCGGCCTGGTCTACCAGGCCGGCACCCTCTCGGGTAACCCGCTGTCGGTGGCCGCAGGCATTGAGACCCTGACCCTGGCCGACGAGGAGGTCTACAAGACCCTGGACGCCCGCAGCGCCCAGCTGCGCCGGGCCCTGACCGAGGCGTTCACCGCCGCCGGTGTGGACCACTCCATCCAGAACGCCGGCAACCTCTTCTCGGTGGCGTTTGGCACCTCCGAGAAGGGCGTGCACAACTACGCGGATGTCAAAGCCTCGGCCACCAACCGTTACACCGCGTTCTTCCACTCGATGCTGGAGTCCGGCGTGTACCTGCCGCCGAGCGCGTTCGAGGCCTGGTTCGTTTCTGCCGCCCACAATGATGAGGCGATGGACCGTATCATCTCGGCCCTGCCGGCCGCTGCAGCTGCGGCCGCAGCCGCCTAGACGCGAACGAATAGTGAGAGGAGAAACCCATGGATTTGTCTGCCCTGGGAATTCCCCTGGAGCCGGTGCGTGACGTCTGGCTGATCGCCTTCATGGCGTACACCTTCGCCTGCCTGCTGGTGGATATCGCCTACCCGGTGAATATTCCCGCCGCCAAGGCGCGGGAGCTTTTCGTGGCGGTCAAGGGGGATCCCGTTGAGGCCGCGAGAATCCGCCTCGAGGATATGGCCGCGAGCGGTTTGCCGCTCTCTTCGGCCCAGAAGGGCTCGGTGACGAAGCGGGCAAAGAAGCAGCTGGAGAGCATCCCCGGCAGTAGCATCGTGGGCGGTTGGTTGCACGTACTGATGTACGCGTGGGCGTGGGTCGTGATGGTGTCCATCTTTACGCTGTACTGGGACATGGCCTACGACGGCATCCTGATACCCGCGCTGGCCCTACCGTTCCTCATGGTGTACGCGGGTGCCCGCTGGGGCCGCCGTAGCTGGCGTACGGCCCGCGGCTTCAGCGCCGATGAGCGCACGCTGGGCATGCCCCGCATCTACTCCGCGACCCTGGGTCGGCTGAGCGCGCCGTTCCGCGTGAAGGGTGCGGTTCCCGGCATCGGCCCGATTCGTCTGGACCGCGTTGGGTTCTGGATTCTGCAGTTCCTGGCGGCTCAGGCCCTGCTGTACTTCCTGTACTCGCTCTCGGGGCTCGAGATGGAGGATATCGCCCTCCCCTACGTTGGCCACACCTCGATGCTCCTGGGAATCGGCGCGGTAATCTCGCTCCTGACGGCGTGGGCGCAGGTACGCAGCTATATTCTGTTCAACCCCGATTCCTTCGTGACCGGTCGCGTGCTACTGCCGGCGAAGACCCGCGAGTACTCGACGCTCCGGGCGTTCCGGGTGCTCCCGAATAACCCGGACGCGATTAAGACGGACGCGAAGGATCCCGCCCAGTGGAAGGTGGAGGTGATGCTCCCCAACGGCAGCAAGCGCACCTTCCCGCTGAAGGACCCGAACATTGACTGCCTGATCGCGCAGCTCGCGTTCAAGCTGGAGCAGGGGGATTGGGCTCGGCTCGACTCCCCCGCCGACCGCGAGAAGCTGGCCGGGTACTTCCTGGACGGCCGCGCGATTTGCACGACCCTGGGTCACATCCCCGCGGGTAAGCACGCGGAGGAGGCGGCGCGCCGCGCGTCCTTCCAGAAGGCGCAGTACAAGTAAACCGATAGCCCGTATAACGCTAAAGAAGCCACATGCTGTTCACACAGCATGTGGCTTCTTTAGTGTTCAAAGAGGGAGGGATTTAGGCGTCCAGCTCGCGGAGCCAGCGGGCCGCCTCAGTACCGTAGTAGGTCAGGATGACGTCCGCACCGGCGCGGTGAATCGAACGCAGCGACTCCAGCACCACGGCCTTACGGTTAATCCAGCCGTTCGCTGCGGCGGCCTCAATCATCGCGTACTCACCCGACACCTGGTAAGCGGCCACAGGCACCGGCGAAAATTCCGCCACCTCGCGCACAATATCCAGGTAGCTGCCGGCGGGCTTCACCATGACCATGTCGGCGCCCTCCTCCAGGTCGGCGCGCACCTCCAGCAGCGACTCGCGGCGGTTGGCCGGGTCCTGCTGGTAGGTCTTGCGGTCGCCCTTGAAGGTCGACTCCACCGCGTCACGGAACGGGCCGAAGAACGCCGAAGCGTACTTCGCCGAATACGCCATAATCGACACGTCCTCGAAGCCAGCCTCGTCCAGGGCGGCACGCATGGCCGCGATCTGGCCGTCCATCATGCCCGAGGGCGAAACGGTGTGCGCACCCGCGCGGGCCTGCGAAACCGCCATCTTGCAGTACAGCTCCACGGTCTGGTCGTTATCCACCACGAGCGTGCCGTGGCCGTCATCGACCAGCACGCCGCAGTGGCCGTGGCTCGTGAACTCGTCCAGGCAGGTGTCGGCCATGACCACCAGGTCGTCACCGAACTCCTCGCGGCACACGGCAATCGCACGGTTCAGGATGCCCTGCGGGTCCCAGGCGGTCGAGCCGATCTCGTCCTTATCCTCGTCGCGGGGAATACCGAACAGGTCGATGCAGCGGATGCCCGCCTCGTAGGCCTCGCGCACGGCGGGGATGATGCTCTCCAGGGTGTGCTGGTACTGACCGGGCATGGAGCGAATCGGCTGCGGTTCGGTAATGCCGTCGCGCACGAAGAACACCTGAATCAACTGCGAGGGGCGCAGGGTGGTCTCGGCGACGAGGGAGCGCATGGCTGAGGTGGTGCGCAGGCGGCGGGGACGGCGGGTGAGGTTCATGATCTCTCCTGAAAACTTCGATAGAAATATGTGGTCTTAGCTGTGGGGAACCTGCATGAGGGATGCGCCTAAATGAGGGACGCGGCGGCGCGCGCCAAATCCCTCGGGGAGGGCGAATCAGCCTGCACGTGGCGCAGGTTCAGGGCGCGGCAGGCGGATGCGGTGGTCGCCCCAATCGCCACCACCGGCGGCACGGATTCGGGTCCTAGCGCGGGTGCGCCGTCGAGTAGGGCGTGCAGGCGGGAGGGCGCGGTCGCCACGATAACGTCCGGGGCGGAGGGTTCGGGCATGCTCCCTTCAGCTGTGCTCCCCTGCAGGAGCGCGCGGGCGGCGCTGATGCTCAGCTCGCCGGGCTCCACCCGCTCGGCTGGCACCATGTCGTAGAGCACGCGCGCGGTCACCGACCAGCCCAGGTTTTTGAGGCCCTCGCGCAGGGTCGGGCGGGCGTTGGAGCCCTCCAGAACCAGCACGGCGGCGGGTTCGGTTGAAGCGGGCTCGGCCGCGGCTGAATCGGTTGAGACAGCCCCGGCCGCGGGCCCTTCGAGCTCTGCGAGCATGCCGGCGGCGCTCTGAACGCTCGGCTGAAAGTCCGCGTCCAGCCCGAGCTGGGCGCGCACGGCGCGGGCGGTTGCCGCACCCACGCAGGCGATGCGCGCTCCCCCGGAGTGAACCGCGCGGGTGAAGTCCTCACCCCAGAGCTCGGCGCAGGCGCGCACCGTGTGGGCGCTCGTGAAGCTCACCCAGGCGTAGACCCCGGATTCCAGGAGCGCGGGAATACCGCGTAACTCCTCGGTGGCGGGCACGGTGCGTGCCTGCTGCAGGGGCGCGAAGAGCACGCGAGGGGCTGCGGCGTTCCGCAGGCGGTCCTGCGAGGGGTCCCGCGGGCCCTCCCCGTTGTCACCTTCGCGGGTCTCTTCGCTGGTGCTTTCGCTGGCGGGAGGCTCAGCGGCCCGCTCAGCCTCCCACTCCTCGGCGAGGGCGCGCGCGAAGGCCGCGCCCTGGGCCGCCGAGCGGGTCAGCAGAACCGTGGCACCCCGTTCGGCGGGGCGTTGCTCCTCGTCCATGGCTACTTGACGTCCAGACCGGCCAGGGCGGCGGCACCCATCTGCAGCAGGTCCTCGGCCACGCGCACGCCCAGGCGCTCGGCGCCGGGCACATCCAGCTCGGAGGTCGCGGAGGTGTGACGCAGCAGGTCGGTGCCGTCCGGGGAGGCCACCATCGCGCTGAGCACCAGGTCGCCCTCAACGATCTCGGCGAAAGCGCCGATGGGGGCGGCGCATCCGGCCTCCAGGCGGCGCAGCAGGGCGCGCTCGGCGCTGACGGCCAGGCGCGTCTCGTAGTGGTTCGCGGCAATCAGCGCGCGGCCCAGGGAGCGGGTCGGCCGGGCCAGCTCGGCGTCGTCGAGCACGGCAGGATCGGGGTTGCCGAACTCGCTCTCGCGCACCTCCAGGGCCAGGGCGCCCTGGCCGGGGGCCGGCAGCATGCGGCTGGGGTCCAGGTACTCGGTAATCAGGTGTTCCTTGCCCAGGCGCTTGAGGCCGGAGACGGCCAGCACCACGGCGTCGCAATCGCCAAGGCGTTCGGTTCCCACGCCGCGGTCGGCGTGCTCGTCGGTCTCGGCATTCTGGCGAAGGACAACCTGCTTGCCGGAGTGCTCCTCGAGGCCCTTCACGCGGCCGATGCGGGTGCCCACGTTACCGCGGATATCCACGATCTCGAGGTCGGGTCGCAGGGCCCGCAGCTGGGCGGCTCGGCGCGGCGAGCCGGTGCCCACGCGGGAGCCCTCCGGCAGGGTGTCGACGGTGAGGCCGTCGCGGGCCACGAGGGCGTCGCGCGGGTCCTCACGCTTGAGGGTTGCGGCGACGACCAGGCCGGGGCAGGGCGCGGAGGGCAGGTCCTTCAGGGAATGAACGGCCATGTCCACGCGCTGCTCGGCGGGGGCGTCGGCACCGTCCAGCAGGCGCTGGCGCAGGGCGGCGGCGAACACGCCGGTGCCGCCCAGGGTGGCCAGCGGGCCGGTGAGCACGTCGCCCTCGGTCTTGACGGTGCGCAGCTCAAAGCTCACGCTTTCGGCGGGCTCACCGCCCGGCTGGTGCTTGGCGTAAAGCTCGGTGACGGATTCGGCCGCCAGACGGCTCTGGGTGAGCGCGAGCGCGGAGCCTCGGGTGCCCAGAATGTACTCGCTGTGGCTCATTTCTCTCCTGCTCTAGTCCTCTTCGGACCGGTCGGTGCATCCGGTGCAATATTCGGCGATGACGGGTTTCTCCGCGCCACGGCCCGGCTTGCAGCAGCCCGGCTCGCACTCATCGAACCAGCCGTACTGGCCGCTCGCGCTCGGGGCGCACACGCTCTCGCGGCCGGGGCGCAGGTCGGCGGGAACGCCGTTCTCCACGCGCTCCTCAATGAGGCGGCGCAGCGACTCCACGTACGCCGGATGCGTACCGGGGGTCGGGGTGCGCACGGCCACCACGCCCAGGCGCTCGCAGGTGTCCAGAGCCTCGGTGTCGAGGTCCCACTTCACCTCCATGTGGTCGGAGACGAAGCCGAGGGGCACCAGCACGACGCCTTCCACGGGGGCCTCGCCGTCCTCCGCCGGGTTGGCGGGGGTGGGTAGCGCCTCCAGCGCGTCGTTGACGTCCGGCTCCAGCCACGGCATGGACGGCGGGCCGGAACGGGACTGGTACACCAGCTCCCACTCGACGTTCTGCAGAAGCTGCGGGGCCTCATCGCGCACAAGCGAAAGCACGGCGCGGGCGACCTGCAGGTGCTTCTCCACGTAGGCGGAGCCGCCCTCGTAGTTCACGCCGCGCGGGCCCGCCTCGTTTGCGGCAGAGGTGGGCACCGAGTGGGTGCAGAACATGATGCGCAGGCGCGGGTTCACCGAACCGCTATCGCGGGCGGCAAGCTGTTCGCGCACCGTGGCGAGGCCGTCCTTCAGGCCGTCGGCGAAGGCGCGGGCGAAGCCGGGCACGTCGAAGAACTGGCGGATCTTACCCACGTGCACGCGACCCTCCAGGCCGAGCTGCTGCAGCGCGATACCGTAGTCCTCGCGGTACTGGCGGCAGCTCGAGTAACCCGGGTAGGCGCTGGTGGCCAGCACCAGCACGTTGCGGTGGCCGTTCTCGTAGGCCTCGGCGAGCACGTCCTTCACGTAGGGCTTCCAGTTGCGGTTCGCCCAGGTAATCGGGATGTGCGGGCCGCGCTCGGCCAGCGCCTGCTGTAACGCGGCGAGCAGGGCGCGGTTCTGCTCGTTAATCGGCGAGACACCGCCGTTGGCGCGGTAGTGGGTGGCGACCTCCTCGAGGCGCTCGTCCGGGATGCCGCGGCCGGCGGTCACGTTGCGCAGGAAGGGGATGACGTCCTCCTGACCCTCGGGGCCGCCGAAGGAGGAGAGAATCACCAGGTCGTAGGGGCGGGGTTCCTCGGCGCGAACGCGGATGATGGTCCGCTCGCTGCGGTACTCCCCCAGGGTCTGCTCGGTCAGCCGCGCCGGGCCGTTGGAGGCCGTGTTGGCGGGGTCGGTGCGGTTGGGTACCACGTCGTCCGGCAGGAGCGTGCCGTTCAGGGTGCCCTCGCCCGAGGGGTTTGTGTGTGCGGGGGCGAAACGCGCGGGACGCGCCGCCACCCCGGCCGTGCCGGCGGCGGAGGACGCAGCCGAGGTGTTCTCGGCGGCGGCCTCTACCGCGCTGGACGAACCGGGGTGGGAGCAACCGCATCCGCGGGTAGCGCCGTGAGGCTGTTGGCTCACGCCAGAACCTCTGCTACTTCGTCGGCACCGATGCGGCGACCGGTGTAGAAGGGGGTGTCCTCGCGAACGTGCAGGCGTGCTTCGGTGTTGCGGAAGTGACGCATCAGGTCGACCAGGTCAACCAGCACAGGTGCTTCGAGAGCCAGAACCCACTCGTAGTCGTTCAGGCCGAACGATGCGACGGTGTTGGCCAGAACCTGCGGGAAGTCGATGGCCTTCATGCCGTGGTTCTTCAGCATCTCGGCGCGACGCTCGGGGTTCATGTAGTACCAGTCGTAGGAGCGCACGAAGGGGTACACGCAGACCCAAGCCTCGGGGGCCTTGCCGCGGGCGTAGGCGGGCGCGTGGTTGCGGGTGAACTCAGCCTCGCGGTGAACGCCCATGGTGGACCAGACGATGGTGGTGCCGGAGAACAGCGCGGTGCGGCGAATCTTGCGCACGGCGGCCTGCAGCTTCTCGGGGTTCTGGCCGTGGGTCCAGATCATGATGTCGGCGTTGTCGCGCATTGCGGAAACGTCGTAGATGCCGCGCAGAGTCACGCCCTCGGCGGCCAGCTGCTCGGCGACCTTCTCGAACTCGGCGCGAGCCTCGTCGGTGTTAGCCTCTGCCGGGCGTGCGCCGGAGCGTGCGAACACGGTGTACAGGGCGTAGTGCAGGGTTTCGCCCTCTTCGCGACCGCGACGGTTCTCGTCGGCTGCGGAGTGCTGAACAGCGTAGCCCTTGGGTGCGCCACCGTAACCCTGGCCGGGGTGGGTGTAACCGCCGTGGCCGTGGCCGCCCTGTGCTGCGTGGGGGTGAGACATGGTTCTTCTCTTCCTTTCCTCAGCGGTAACCCGCTGTTCGTGGTGCGAGGCTTCCGTAGCCGCGCACCGGTTGATTGGTGAATATTCTGCGCTCTTCCCGCCCGAAGCGGTAGGAGGCATCCCACAGGCGTGGGAAGTCTTTGAGGGGACGCTACGCACCCTTGGGCTTGGCGCCGGGGGCGCCGGGGGTGCCCGCCGCATCCTGCTTGGGTTCGGGGGCCTTTACGCCCTCCCAGTTCTGGGCGGCGTGGGTGATGAGGCGGTCCATCTGCTCGTAGGTGTCGCGCACCGTGGCCACGAGGCCCGAGCCTGCGGCCCAGGAGCCGACGGTGCTGAGCGTGCCCAGCTCGCTGGCGCGCTCGCGGAACTCCTGCACGCGCTTGCGGTGACCCGGCGTGGAGGCGGGCAGAACGCCGCGCCAGCGCACGACGTCCGCATCCACCAGATTGTTGCGGGTGAGCGGCACGTCCGTCATGCGGGTTGCGTCACGCAGGGCCAGGGTGATGAGCTGCTCGTCGGCCAGGGCGACCTCGGAGAAGCGGGAGTCCTCGCCGCCTCGGCCGTAGGACAGGCGCACCACGTGGCGGTCCGGGCCGGCCTCGTCGGCCACCCACTGCCACTTGGCGGTCGCGTGGGTCAGGGCCTTGGCGCGCACGGCGGTGGCCTGTTCCGAGACGAGCAGGCCGGTGCCGCGGGGGTGCTGGTTGAGGGCCGGCGCATCTACGACGAGGGTCACGAGAGCGACCTCGGGGCCGGGTTCCACGGCGGGCAGCGCGGTGGAGACGTGCGGGCCGATGAGTCGGGCCACGGTCGGGCCGTCGGTGGCGAGCACCAGGTAGTCGGCGTAGAGGGGCGTGTTCTCGCCGTCAGTGGTGTGGCGCTGGATGATGAACCACTGGCCGGTGGATTCGTCGCGGTCCACGGCGATGACGTCAAAGTTGGTCACGATGCGCACACCGGCCTCGTAGAGTTCCTCCACGAGACGCTCGGAGAGCTGGTTCATGCCGCCCACGATGCCCGCAACCTGCGAGCCGGCGGGGGCCGCCGAACGGAAGGCGGCCGCGGCTGCCGAGAGGGAGCCGTGCTTGCGCAGGGCCGCGCGCAGGCCGGGGATGGTGGCGTCCACGTCGAGCTTGTCGGGGTGGGTGGAGTACACGCCCGAGACCACGGGTGCGACCAGGTTATCGAGCACCTTCTGGCCCATGCGCAGGCGCACGAGCTCGCCCAGGGTCTTCGCCTTCTCGCCCACGGAGGCGGGCAGGAGGCGGTCCAGCTGGGCACGGCGCAGGCCGCTCTTACCGATGACGGGAATCAGCGACTTATCGCTCACATTGCCGGGAATACCCATAATGCCGGTGCTGGGGGTGCGGCAGGCTCCCTGCGGCAGGTACAGCCAGGAACCGTAGGAATTGGGGGTGACGATCTGATCGCCCAGGCCGAGTTCCTCGACGAGTTCGCGCACGATGGGGCTGCGGGTTGCGAAGGATTCGGCGCCGGAGTCCAGCAGTAGGCCGCCGACTTCGTGCGCGCCCACGGCACCGCCGAGGTGGGGACGCTGCTCGAGCAGGGTCACGCGCAGGCCGGCCGCGGCGAGGCGGCGGGCCGCGATCAGGCCGGAGGGACCGCCGCCGATAACGATGGCGGTGGGCGCCTTGTCGTTGGCGCGGTGAGCCGCTCGTGCCGCCAGACGTGCGGTGGAGGACTGTCCCTGCGCGGTGTATCGGTGCGCCTGGTTATCGTGATTCCCCATGGTTTTCTCCTTTGTCTGTCAGCTGGTGCCGGTGGTCGTGGGTTCCCACGGTGCCGATTCTACGCCGGCCCCGCGAGTTCGTCGCCCTAGTTCGCCGTCTTCTCGTGAATGTAGCGAACCAGGTCGGTCAGTACCTGCGGGTCGGTGGTCGGGGGTACGCCGTGGCCGAGGTTGACCACGTGCGAGGGGGCGGCGGAGCCTTCGGCGAGGACTTCGTCCACGTGCGCATAGAGGCTTTCGGGGCCCGCGGCGAGCAGTGCCGGGTCGATGTTGCCCTGCAGGGGCACCGCGCCGTTGAGCAGGGTGTTTGCGGCGGAGAGCGGCAGGCGGTAGTCCACACCGATGACGTCCGCGCCGGCCTCGTGCATCGCGGGCAGCAGCGCGGCAGTGCCAGTGCCGAAGTGGATGCGCGGCACGCCGTACTCGCGCACGGCGTCCAGGGTCTCGGCGGAGTGCTGCTGCACGTAGCGGCGGTAGTCGCCCTCGCCGAGGGAGCCCGCCCACGAGTCGAAGAGCTGCACGGCGGAGGCACCCGCCTCAATCTGCGCGCGCAGGAACTGGCCGGCGGTGCGGGCGGCCCAGGAGGCCAGTTCGTGCCAGGCGGCGGGGTCGGCGTGCATCATGGTGCGCGGGCGCAGGTGGTCGCGGGAGGGTCCGCCCTCAACCATGTAGGCGGCGACGGTGAAGGGTGCGCCGGCGAAGCCGATGAGCGGGGTATCGCCGAGCATTTCGACGGTGGCGGCGATGGCCTCACGGATGGGGTCCAGGGCGCTTTCGGTCAGTTCGGGCAGGGCGCGCACATCCTCGAGGGTGCGCACGGGGCGGTCGAGGACCGGACCCTTACCGGGCACGATGTCCACGTTGACGCCCGCGAGCTTCATGGGGATGACGATGTCGGAGAAGAAGATGCCGGCGTCGACCTTGTGGCGGCGGACGGGCTGCACGGTGATTTCCGCGGCCAGCTCGGGGGTGAGACATGCGTCCAGCATGGGGATACCCTCGCGTACCCGGCGGTATTCGGGCAGGGAGCGGCCGGCCTGGCGCATGAACCAGACGGGTCGGTGGCTTGAGGGGCGGCCGGTGAGGGCCTGGAGCATGGGCGAGGATGCGGCGGTTCCGGCGCGCAGGGGGTGCTGTGCGGGCAGGTGCGCGAGCTGCTCGTCGGTGAGCAGGGGGCGCTGTGCGTCGGTGGGGTGCGTGGGCAGGGTCTGCGAGGGTGCAGAGCTTTCGGCCGGAAGTGTGTGCTGCTGGTTTTCGCTCATAGTGTCTAGTGTGACAGGTTTTGTTAGGGGTTTTTATGACACTTTGTCACGCTTAGGTTCCCCCATGGTTCACTATGTTACGTATTAGGCTTACCTTATCTGGCCCGCGATTCAGCGGGCGCGAGGCGAGGCTATTCGCGGCCATCCATGAATAAAACCCCTAGTGGGAGGCTTATAGGGCACTGTTTGGTGCACCGAGAGCCACCCGGAAGTGATTATTTATACATTGGGTCATATGACCCGCGACGACCCGCGTTTATTTTCCTTATCTCTCGTGCCTATTTTTTGGACCCTTTAGAAAGTACTTGCTCCCCGTTATTCCTCATCCGCACCCCGCCAACATGA
>ERZ1674154.16-NODE-16-length-33082-cov-13.492839_pt1 | contig 33082 bp, 24 predicted proteins | sample MGYA00581306_ERZ1674154 | MGnify/ENA primary metagenome ERZ1674154 (study PRJEB41354, sample SAMEA4873325) | human saliva metagenome | biome: human-associated habitat [ENVO:00009003]; feature: mouth environment [ENVO:08000002]; material: saliva material...
CCCAAGGTGCAATCACGGTCTCTCTTTACATGAGACTCTTCCACAGTACCTTATCAACCGCAGGTGCGCTCTCCGCGCGGTCATTTATCTAAACCTAGGGCGGGACTAGGGGGGGTCACCTCAACGCCTACCGATACGAGCATCCTATATCTCAGACGCAGAAAGCCCCGCCCGTCGACAAGTGGGTGAAGTCGACGGACGGGGCCGTAGGGAGTGCGGGGCTCGAACCCGCGACCAAGGGATTATGAGTCCCCTGCTCTAACCGGCTGAGCTAACTCCCCATCCGGTGCAGGCATCGCCTATTATCTCGCGAGCGCACCATCTTCTAGGGTACCCGAAGGCACTCCCAGAGTGAAAAACATTGCGATCCGGTCCTCGGCGCTCCGCTCCCCCGCTCGCCGACCACGACGAAGCGGGCTGGGAACGGGCCGCCCCGGGAGCCCTGAACCGTTCGGGACCGTTAGCGGCGGGAAGCCAGGTAACGCTCGTAGGGCGCGTCGCTCACGTAGAGCTCCTCGAAGGTACGCCAGGTGTTCTCTGCGCTGTGGAATCCCACGATGCGGCGGGATTCGCGGCCCATCTGCTCGCGCTCCTCAGCGGGCAGGGAGATGATTGCCTCCAGCTTCTCCGCCAGGTCCTTCGCGTTATTCGGCTCGAAGAGGTAGCCGTTGACGCCCTGCTCGACCAGGTGGGGCAGGGCCAGGGCGTTAGCGAGAACCACCGGGGTGGAGGCGCTCATTGCTTCCAGCGAGACCAGGGACTGCAGTTCTGCGGTGCCGGGCTGGCAGAAGATGTCGGCCATCTGGTAGACCTCGGGCAGCTGATCGTCGGGCACGAAACCGCGGAAAATCACGCGGTCGGCCACTCCGCAGTCGTGCGCCTTCTGCTCGAGGGCCTCGCGTAGCTCGCCGTCGCCGGAGATATCCAGCACCACGTGGTCGTACGAGTCGGGCAGCATCGAGAAGGCCTCGATGAGAACGTCCACGTTCTTCTCCTCGGCCAGGCGGCCCACGAAGGCGATGCGCAGCTCGCCGGGGACCTTGCCGATATCCGTGCCCGCGGCCAGCTCGTAGTCGCTAATTTCGATACCGTTCGAGACGGGCATGACGGGGCGGGTAAAGTGGCCCAGGTCGCGCATTGCATCGGCACCAATCTGGGTGGGAGTCGTGACCACGGCGGTACGAGCGAAGCAGAAGCGCATGTCCTTCCAGGTGCAGCGGTCAATCAGACGCTTGACGGGTGCGGGGAAGGGCAGGAACGGGTCCAGGTTGGCGGGCATGAAGTGGTTGGTGGCAATGACGCGAATACCGCGGCGCTTCGCCTGGAAGATGAGGGCTCGGCCGATGATGTAGTGGCACTGCACGTGCACGACGTCGGGGCGCACCTCGTCAAGAATCTTGCCGACCTCGGACCAGATCTCCCAGGGCACGCAGATGCGGTTGGTCTCGTGGGTCGGGGGCAGGTGCGAGCGCAGACGGTGCTCGATGATGCCGCCCTCGACCTCGGTGCGGTAGCTGGGGCCGGGGATGGGGCTGGCGGCTACCACGTGCACGGAGTGGCCTCGCTTGAGCATGGCGTTTGCGAGGCGGTGCCCGAATTGTGCCGCGCCGTTAATATCCGGCGGGTAGGTCTCTGCGCCAATCAGAATCGTCTTTGCCTGGTCCATGACGGGGCTCCTCATCGGGTGTAGTGTGTCGGTGACTGGGTTGGGTGGCGGCTATCGCCGGAACCGCTCCTGTATGCCGTATCTGCCTGTGGTCGCCGCGCGCGGAGGGGGCATCCTGTGGTGCACGACATTTGTCCATTCTACCGGGGACTCGCCGCGTTATCCGACCTGCGGGGCGGGTTGGCCCCTGGGAATTGCCCCAAAAAGGTAGCTACCGCCCCCGCGGAGGCAGGTTACGGGTTTCTCTGGGCACGACAACGCCCCGACGGGCGGGGCCTGTCGGGGCGTTTGTTACTCGACCGGTGGTCGCGCGTGGGCGGTAATTCGCTTAGCGGCGGACCAGGCGGTTGAGGAAGTGCAGGACGGTCGCGATGGATGCGCCCAGTGCTGCGAAGGACTTCCAGCGAGCCTGCAGAACCTCGGGCTTGCGCACGTTCTCTGCCAGGCCGCGGCCGGTTGCTGCTGCACCTGCGGCGACCTCGGAGGGCACTGCCTTGAGAGCGTCCAGAGCCTGCTGGGTGTTGGACTGAACGTCGCCGGTGTAGGACTGCAGGTCGTCGCGCAGGGCGGCCAGGTGCTGACGGCGCTCTGCGGTGCGCTGCTTGAGCTCTTCGAAGGTCGGCGGCTTGGGCTCCTCTTCGCCGCGAGCCTTGCGTTCTTCGGCTTCCTTGCGGGCGCGTTCTGCAGCCTCTTCGGCTTCCTTAGCCTTCTGAGCGGCACGCTCTGCCTGTTCCTTCTTCAGGCGCTCAGCGGACATGGCGGTGCCTTCCTTGAGCACGCCGAGGTCGAAAAGCAGACCGAAGATTGCGGATTCGGGCTTGAAGGGCAGCTGCGCCTTGACCTTCTTGAGGCCGACCAGCGCGCAGATGGCCACGACGATCAGGAAGATGAGGGCAAAAATCAGTGCCGATGCCCAGTACGGCATGACGGTGCCGAGACCGAGGATTGCGGCAGCAACCAGGGCGATGATGAGGAAGAGACCGAAGACGGCGGCAACGCCGAAGAAAGCCGCGCCCTTACCAACGGCAATGCCCTTGGTCTTCAGCTCGTGCTTTGCAATCTGGATCTCGTCCTTGACCTGGCTGGGGCCGAGGGACTTGAAGGTTTTGCCAGCGTCGATGATGTTCGCGACGCCGGACTTAATCCCGCTGATGCCAGCAAAGAACCCCTTGGGTGCCTTGGGATTAGTAGTAGTGGTCATGACCACCTCTCCGTGACTCGTGTTTGGAGGCTTCTGATTCGCACTCCACCTCCTATATTTTAGCCCCTCACCCCAAGTGTTCGTGACCGTTTGAACGGAGGTTACGACCATCTCTTGGGGTATTTTCGACTTTTTGAGGGGTGAGGTTCAGCCGCGAGCTGAGAAACAGACTGCCCGCGACCTGCGATAAGAGGGCCGGAGGCGGGCGCCCACCGGCCGCGGGAACCCGTTGGGCGCGGCGACAGCGGCGGGCGAAAAATGGTTCGTTGCCCCCGACTGGACTCGAACTAGCGAGGCGAAGATTTTCCGAGCGCGCGAGGAAGTAGAAACCGTCACCCCGCCGAGGGCGTAAGCCCGAGGACCTGGAGGGAGCGCCCCAGCGCCTGCGTATGGCGGAGTGGTTACTGGTTCACGGCTTAGAGAGAACGTTCCGACTGGACTCGAACCAGCGAGGCGAAGATTTTCCGAGCGCGCGAGGAATCATCTTTACCCACTCCCGTAAATCCCTGTTGCTCTGGACTCGAACCAGACGGAGCCTGGAGCAGGCGCCCCAGCGCCTGCGTATGGCGGAGTGGTTACTGGTTCGAGCCAGGGCAACAGATAAAGCAAGAATCCCCAGGGCGGAGCCCTGAGGATTCTTGCTTTATGCGCTCCCCCGACTGGACTCGAACCAGTAACCCTTCGATTAACAGTCGAATGCTCTGCCAATTGAGCTACGGGGGAATATTTTGTTTTCGTTGCGCGGTTTCCCTTGCAACGAGTAATAACTATACCGGGGGTCTCGGAGCTCCGCAAGCCGAAATATGATGAAGTGCATCACATTTCGTGGTGGCGGTGAGGAATCGCCCGCAGGGCGCCCTGCGGGCCTCCGAGCTACGCCTCTGCCCCGTCGTCCCCTTCCCCATCGCGCCGCATCGGGGGGGGGTGAAGATGACACGCGGTCATAGGCGCGTTGGGCTGCGAGTTTAGGCGCGCTGGGCTGTGAGCTGACGGCGGCGCATCTCGAGCTCGAGGAGTTGCCGCTGCACAGCCTCGTACTCCTCATCGTCCGGGTTGGCGCTCAGCTGCTCCAGGCGCATCATCAGGTCGGACTTCTGGCGGGCAATCTGCTGCTCGAACAGGGCGTTGAGCGCGCCGGTCACGAAGCCGGGCAGACGCTCAGCGCTGCTGACGGGCAGGGGCGAGACGGCCAGCTCCGCGATGGCGGGGTGAACCCCCTCCACCGCGCCGGAGCGAACACAGTTGATCCATTCAATACCGGGCGTGGGCGCCATGACGGTTGCGGCGTGAATAATGCCGGCGGCCACCTCTCGGTGGGTGCGGTAGCGGAACTGCACGGCGGCGAGGTTACGCCACTGCTCCACGCTGATGAGCTCGGGGTGCTGCAGGGCGATCTCCAGGGCGGCCTTTTCGAGGCGCGCGACCGGATCGTTAGGGTCGGGGGTGAGGAACTCCTCCGCGGCGGGGGCGCCCTGAGCGGCCCCCGGTTCCGAGCCGTTCTGCCCGCCCTGAACCTGCCCACCCGGAGCCTGCGCGTAGGGGGTGCCGTAGTTCGCGGCGGGAGCGGGCGGATGCGCGGCGGCGTTGTAACCCGCGTAGGCGCTCTGAGCCGGGTACTCCTCGGGCGGGGGTGCGTCGTAGCCGGGGTCATAGGGCGCATCCGCGGGGTACGGTCCGGCGGGGCCGCGCTCGGGCAGACGCTCGTAGCGGGGCGCCGCGGGGGTCTCTTCCCGGTAGCTGCGCTGGGTTTTGGGGTGGTTCTGCGCGTACGCCACGGCGCGCTGAATCTCGTCCAGCTCCAGGCCGAGCTGACCCGACACCTTGCGCATATAGGCGGGGCGCAGGTCGCGGTCCTTGATACCGGCAATAATCGGGGCGATGGCGCGCATCGCCAACACACGGCCCTCCAGGGTTGCCAAATCGTACTTGGCGAGGGTCGTGTCAATGGCGAACTCGAAGAGCGGGCGACGCGAGGCAATCAGCGAGCGCACGGCGGCGTCCCCCTTGTGCAGGCGCAGGTCGCAGGGGTCCATGCCGTCCTCGGCCACCGCCACGAAGGTCTGCGCGACGAAGCGCTGGTCCTCCTGGAACGCTGCCATGGCGGCCTTCTGGCCGGCGGCGTCACCGTCAAAGGTGAAGATGACCTCTCCGCCGGAGCCGTCGTCGGTAATCATGCGGCGCACCATCTTGATGTGGCCGGGGCCGAAGGCGGTACCGCAGGTGGCCACGGCGGTGGTGACGCCCGCCAGGTGCGCGGCCATCACGTCCGTGTAACCCTCCACGATGACGACCTGCTTCTTCTTGGTCATCTCGCGTTTGGCCAGGTCAATGCCGTAGAGCACCTGGGACTTCTTGTACAGCTGCGTCTCGGGGGTATTGAGGTACTTGGGGCCCTGGTCGTCGTCGAAGAGGCGGCGGGCGCCGAAGCCGATGGTCTCCCCCGCGATGGTGCGAATCGGCCAGATGATGCGGCCGCGGAAGCGGTCGTACAGGCCGCGGTTGCCCTCGGAGAACATGCCGGTCGCCTTCAGCTCCTCGTCGGTGAAGCCCTGGGAGCGAAGGTGCTTGAGCAGGTGGTCCCAGCCGCGCGGGGCGTAGCCCACGCCGAAGTGGCGGGTGGCGGCGGGGTCGAAGCCGCGGGCACCCAGGAAGCGTTGCGCCTCCTGCGCGTCCGGCGAGTAGAGGTTGCGTTCGAAGAACTCGGCGGCAATCTTGTGCGCGTCGAGCAGGCGGCGACGCATGCCCGCCTCGTAGCGTTCGCCGGGGTTACCGCCCTCGTAGTGCAGGGTGTAGCCAATGCGGGCGGCCAGACGTTCCACGGTCTCCACGAAGCCGGTGTGTTCCATGGCCATGACGAAGGAGTACACGTCACCGGACTCACCACAACCGAAGCAGTGGTACGAACCCACCTGCGGGCGCACGTTGAAGGAGGGCGTGCGCTCGTCGTGGAACGGGCACAGGCCCTTGTACGTGCCGATACCCGCGCTTTTGAGGCTCACGTAGCCTTCAATGATTTCGCGAATATCGGTGCGGGCACGTACTTCGTCGATGTCTTCTTTGCGGATTAATCCAGCCATGAACTCAATTCTACGGTGGTGATGCGTGAGCCCCGGGGACGACCCCGGGGCGGGTTGGCTGAGGGTTCAGCCGCAATGGTTCGGACGGGGTTTAGCCGCCGGAAATATCCAGCTCAGCCTCCACCAGGCCCAGGCGTTCGGCGTCGCCCAGGATGCGCGAATCCAGCCAGCCATCGGGCAGGTGCGGCTGCTTAGGGCTGCCGGCGCGACCTCGAGAGCCCTCCACGGCGGCGCCGGGGTAGCCGATGGTGTGGTCGAGCTGGGCCAGCAGCTCGCGGAAGGTCGCCAGGTCGGGCACCTGCGCCATCTTCGCGCGTAGCTCGCCGCCGACCGGGTAGCCCTTGAAGTACCAGGCCACGTGCTTGCGAATCTCGCGCAGGCCGCGGGTCTCGTCGCTGAAGGTCTCGACCAGCAGCTCGGCGTGGCGGTAAATCATGTCGGCCACTTCCGAGAGGGTGGGGCGCACGCGCTCTGGGGAGCCCTCGAAGGCGTTCTGCAGGTCGCCGAACAGCCACGGACGGCCCTGGCAGCCGCGGCCAATCACCACGCCGTCCACTCCGGTCTGCTCGACCATGCGCACGGCGTCCTCGGCGGAGAAAATATCGCCGTTGCCCAGAATCGGCACGTCGGGAATCAGCTCGCGCAGCTGGGCGATGGAATCCCAGTCGGCCTTACCCGAATAGTGCTGGGCGGCGGTACGACCGTGCAGGGCAATCGCCGCAACACCGGCATCGCGCGCAATCTTGGCGGACTCCAAGAACGTAATGTGGTCGTCGTCGATACCCTTGCGCATCTTAATGGTCAGCGGAATATCGTTGCGGGACGCCTCCTTCACCGCGGTCTGCACAATCGCGGTGAACAGGTCAGTCTTCCAGGGCAGGGCTGCGCCGCCGCCTCGGCGGGTCACCTTGGGCGCCGGGCAGCCGAAGTTCAGGTCGATATGGTCGGCACGGTCCTCTTCTACAACCATGCGCACGGCCTTGCCGACATTGACCGCGTCAACGCCGTAAATCTGAATGGAACGAATCTTCTCGTCCGGGTCGTGCTCGATGATGCGCAGGGACTCGGGCTTGCGTTCCACGAGGGCGCGCGCGGTCACCATTTCGGTCACGTACAGGCCGCCACCGTATTCGCTGCAGAGGCGGCGGAAAGCCTTATTGGTCACGCCAGCCATCGGGGCGAGGACCACGGGGGTGTCAACGGTCAGTTTGCCCAGCTTTAGGGGCGGAAGAGTCAGACGGGGTGCTTCAGAATTCACCCCTATATTGTGGCATACGGGGGCAAATCGGGAACCGGACTCAGCTGACGGGGTACAGAGCTATCGGGGTACGGCGGCACAGTACAGCAACACAGTACGGCGGCACGGCACAGACTTAACAATGGTGGTGAGGCGCAGGCACGCGAAAGGGGCGGGAGAGTATTCCACTCCCCCGCCCCTCCTGAGCAAGAACCAGCCGGCAGGCTCGGTGCCGAGAATATACTCGGGAATATACTCGGGAACCTACCCGAGAACCTAATCGGTCACGTAAATATAGGTCGGGTCGCCCTCCACCGAGGCGGTACCGGCGCGCAGCAGCACGTCGGTCACCTGAACCAGCGCCTCCATGGAGTCGTCGACCTCCACCGTCACCGGGTACTTAGCGCTCAGCAGGGACAGCACCTGCATGATGGCCTCCACGGCGCCCTCGTTCTCAAAGTCGTAGCCCAGCAGCAGCTCGGTTGCGGTGTTCTCATCCACCAGCGCCGCCTCCGGGTCGGTCTCGAAGGGATGGTAGCTCACGGCGAAGGCCACGATCGGGCCCTTCTTACCCTCTGCGGCAGCCTCACGAATATGATCGCGAAGCACCACGGCGCCAAAAGCACGCACCTCGTCCGAGAGGAAGTAGCGGTTCACCGTGCCCATACCCACCTCAGCAGGAACATCCCACTGATGCGAACGGCGGTAGAAATTCCACAGCGCAGAAGTCAGCTCCACCGAACCGGTCGCCTGGTCCTCAATGGCCTGGGTTTCGTTGCCGTCAGCATCCTCGCGCAGAGACACCGGAGGAATCGCACCCGGCTCCACACGCACCATACGGGAACGCTGAATCAGTTTCATACCGGTCGCCTGCGCGAACTCCTCACCGTCACTAAACGGCGACAGCTTCACACGCAGGGCGGTGGTCTGGCCGTTCGCCGCGGCCACCTCTCGCAGGGCGTCCATCAGGGCGGTGCCGATGCCCTGGCGGCGGTGGTCTGCCGCCACCTCAATGTAGGACCACAGGCGAGTCGGATGCAGGGTCGAGGCCACCACCGAACCGGCAGCAATCGGCACGCCGGATGCGGTCACCACCAGGGTGCGGCTGAACGGCGCATCCGTATCCGGGCCAAAGAGGCCACGCTGGCGCTCCTCAACCTCATTGCGGGCAGAGTTCCAAATCTCAAGCAGGGCAAGGTCGTCGCCCTCCTGCCAGGGGCGAATCTCAAATTTTTCGCTGAGGCGTTCTGCCATGTCTGTATGCTCTCCTTCACCTATACCCGTACGTGCCTGAGCCGCCGACGGGTTCCAAGCCGCGGCCCGCCCCGTCCGGCGTGACGACCCGCACTATCGCGTCTAACCAGGGTAGCCTAAATACACTGCGGCGGGTAGCCTCTTTCGCTCTCAGAGGCTACCCGCCGCAACGTAATGGTCAGCGGTTTGCGGGAATACTCCCGCCGCGGGCCGGTACTAGCCGGCCAGGCGTGCTGCCAGGTAGGACTTCACCTGGTCCAGGGCCACACGCTCCTGGCTCATGGTGTCGCGTTCGCGAATGGTCACGGCCTGATCCTCGAGGGTGTCGAAGTCCACGGTGATGCAGAACGGGGTACCGATCTCATCCTGGCGGCGGTAACGGCGACCAATAGCGCCCGCCTCGTCGTAGTCCACGTTCCACAGGCCGCGCAACTCCTCGGCCAGCTTGGTTGCGGGCTCGGACAGCTCCGCCTTCTTGGACAGCGGCAGCACCGCGGCCTTGACCGGTGCCAGGCGCGGGTCGAGCTTCAGCACGACGCGCTTGTCCACGCCGCCCTTGGTGTTGGGGGCTTCGTCCTCAACGTATGCGTCGACGAGGAACGCCATCATGGAGCGGGTCAGACCGAAGGAGGGCTCAATCACGTAGGGCACGTAGCGTTCGCCGGTGGCCTGGTCGAAGTACTCAAGCTTCGCGTTAGAGTGCTCGTTGTGCACGCCCAGGTCGTAGTCGGTACGGTTCGCGACGCCCATCAGCTCGCCCCACTCCGAGCCCTGGAAGCCGAAGCGGTACTCGACGTCGATGGTGCCAGCCGAGTAGTGTGCACGCTCTTCCTTGGGCACGTCGAAGCGGCGCATGTTGTCCGGGTTAATGCCCAGGTCAACGAACCAGTTCCAGCAGTCCTCAACCCACTCGTTGAAGTACTTATCAGCGTCGTCCGGGTGTACGAAGTACTCGATTTCCATCTGCTCGAACTCACGAGTACGGAAAATAAAGTTACCGGGGGTGATCTCGTTACGGAACGACTTACCAATCTGGCCGATGCCGAACGGCGGGCGCTTGCGGGAGGCGGTGACCACGTTGTTGAAGTTCACGAAAATGCCCTGAGCGGTCTCGGGGCGCAGGAAGTGCAGGCCCTCCTCGTTGTCGACCGGGCCCAGGTAGGTCTTCATGAGGCCGGAGAAGTTCTGCGGCTCAGTCCACTCGCCACGAGTACCACAGTTCGGGCAAGCAATCTCTTCCATGCCCTCGGCGGGGCGGCCCTTCTTCGCCTCAAAGTTCTCCAGCAGGTGATCCTGACGCAGACGCTTGTGGCAGGAGAGGCACTCGACCAGCGGGTCGGTGAAGGTCGCGACGTGACCGGACGCCTCCCACACCGCGCGGGGCAGGATGACGGAGGAGTCCAGGCCGACCATGTCCGCACGGGAACGGACGAAACGCTGCCACCACTGCTGACGGATGTTTTCCTTCAGCTCCACGCCGAGGGGACCGTAGTCCCATGCGGAGCGGGAACCGCCGTAGATTTCACCGGCCTGGAAAACAAAGCCGCGGCGCTTTGCGAGCGCAATAACGTTATCGAGGGTGGACTTTTCAGCCATAGTTACTCCTTCTGCCCCGCCACCGGCTGTGACGTGCGTGAGTTCGGGTTGATGGGGGGCGCTACCCAGAGCAGGGCGCCCGGTGTTCGCGCTCATCGGCGCAATATGCACACTTTTGATGCAAGACACCAGGGTACCATCACCAACCCGCCCAAGGTATGCTCTTGCCCCTCGCCGCTCCCCCAAAATCTCTGGAAGCCAGGACGCACCCGGCGGGATAAACTAGAGAACATGGAAGAAATTTTTATTCGCGACGACATGATCCGCCTCGGCCAGTTCCTCAAGCTCGCCAACCTCGTAGAGGACGGTGCGCAGGCACGCGAGGTCATTCAGCACGGCCTGGTTAAGGTCAACGGCGACATTGAAGAAGCACGCGGCAAGCAGCTGCACCCCGGAGATACCGTGACGTTCAACGGCGTGACCGTGAAGGTTGCGCACGAGGACTAACCCGACCTCTTATTCCGTTTGAGATAGGCCTTTGTGGCAAGGCTAGGAGGCAGTGCTCGTCCTCGTTCCTCTCCCCCGGCCCAAGGAAGCAGCCGGTGCGCACCTTCCTACGCTCCTACAGGGGAACCCACCCTCTCGGGCGCTCCGCTCTCTCCTTGCTTCGCTGCGGAGAGCACCCGAGAGGGTACCCTGATGTCGCTTCCGGAAGGTGCACCGGCACGCTCCGGCAGCGGGGCCGAGAGCGGCTACCCGGAAAACGCGGCCGCACCCGCACAGTACCCCAGCGCGGAAAGGCGGTATCGTCCGAGGTGACATCAGGGTGCCCGAAGCGAAGCGAGGGCGGGTTCCCTGTAGGAACGAGGACGATAACCGCCTTTCCAAACGGAACTACACGTAAGCCCCCGAATCGTCAGACCCGGGGGCTTACGTGTAGTCGATTTAGGCGTCAGAGCCTTCCGCGGCGCCGGTCGCCTCCGCAACCTTCTGCGCACGAATACGCGGCTCCTTACCCTGCACCTTCACCTCCAGGAACTCGCCCACGTGGCGAATCTCCATGGGGCCAACGCCGTGGCCGATACCGGCGTACAGCACCTTAATGCCGTCGGTGTACTTGCGGATCCAGTCGTAGGTGTAGTTCACTATCTCCTGCGGGATGACGGGGTCTTCCTGGTCACGGCCGAAGAACACCGGCAGTTCGGTCTTCTTCAGCTCCTCGTCCTTGAAGTACGGCGAATCGGAGTCCACCGCGTAGCCGGACAGACCCACCACAGCGGCGAACTCACCGGGGGCATGACGCACCATCGAAGTTGCGACGCCCATGCCCTGAGAGAAGCCCAGCAGGGTCACCGAAGCGTAGGGCTCACGGTTCTCGCGTACCCACTCCAGCACGTAGTCGCTCGCCTGCTCAATGGCACGCTGGTCAGATTCGAGCTGCTGGTTCAGCGGGTACCACTGGTAGCCGATAGCGTCCGCAGCAATGTAGGCGCCGGTCGAGTCCGCGGAGAACTGGGTGCCGACCGGCTGCGGCGCGCGCATGGAGGCGTAGGTGAAGCCCTCCTGCGGAAGGTGCGCCGCCAGGGACAGCAGGTCGTGCTCCTGGGAGCCGTAGCCGTGCAGCATGAGCACCAGGTGGGTGCCCGCGCGTTCGTTCTCGGGGCGGGTGTATTCGACGACGTATTTGTTTTCGCTCATGCACCCATCTTAGCGAGGACTCCCCCACAAACCTGTACCGCGGGTTCCGCCGCTAGCTTGACCCTCACCTCATGTGTGGCTCTACAGTGATAGAAGAACCAAACCTTTGGAGGATGCCATGGCACCTAAGAATAAGCAGCTCAGCGCTGCTGAGAAAGCAGAAATTATGGGCGAGGGGTTCAGCCTCGCCCACCAGCAGGAAGCGCAGGAGCGTTACGGAAACACAGCCGACTGGGCCGAATATCAGCGCCGTACCGCGACGATGAACAGTGCCGACTGGCAGAACGGCAAACAGCAGGCCGAAGAGGTGGAACAAGCCCTCGTCGAGGCGTTCACCCGCGGCGTGAAGCCGGGCAGTGAGGAGGCGAACGCGCTCGCCGAGCGGCACCGCGCCTCCCTGTTCTTCTTTGAGGTCACCCCCGCCAAGCACGCTATTCTGGCCCGCGGCTACGTTGCCGATCCACGTTTCAAGGCCCACTACGAGAAGCTTGCGACCGGGCTGGCCGAGTGGCTGCGAGAGGTCATCTACGAGAACGCCCGAGCACACGGCGTGGACCCCGAGAACGCGGCCTGGGGTTAAGCCTTCGGGAAAAAGATGCCCGGTAGCTAAGCGCAGACAGCCAGGCATAAAAATACGCCCGGATCCCCCCATTCGGGGAATACCGGGCGTTCCACGCTGCGTTGGCCGTCGCTGCTAGCGGTATTCGTACTAGGCCGCATCGCCCAGTTGACGGCGATGCTCCTGAATACGGCGGTCTAGGTGCTCAAGATTCAGCTGCAATCCGAGAATTTCGTTTTCAATCTTCACTCGGGCACGTTCCATGACCTCGATGGAGAGGGCGTGGTCGTGCGGGTTGCTCAGAATAGTGCGAATGTCAGCAAGACTCATTCCAGCCTGTCGGCAAGTGGCAATAAACCGAGCCGAAGAAATGGACTCTTCGTCAAATACGCGATTTCCGTGAGCGTCTCGGGGCACCGCGATTAACCCCTCTTTTTCGTAATAACGCAGTGCGTGGGTGCTCACCCCCAACTGCTCTGCTACCTCTTGAATACTTGCCACGGATTACATGCTAGGAGGTTAGAGCGGGTCTAAAGCAAACTGAGCCGTCTTCTCTTTTCGGGCCCCAAAAAGCATGTTCCCGAGGATCTTGAGGCGGGGCACCGCGCCCCTTCCAGCGGAATATATTTGTCTGACTAGTGCAAATACTATTTTTGGTGGAACGACCGCGTGCCGCCGGTCCCTCACGTAGAAGGACCGACGGCACGCGCTCCGTCATGAACGGTGTTTTACCGATGTTCTCACCTGGTGGAAGAGCCTATGACGACACTATGAGTACCCCCGGAGTTCCCCACCAACCGCGGAAATTCTCGGGCAGGCCCCGCATCGGCAAAGCGGTTCTCAGGCGGCTAGGCCACGGTGCGGTAGAGATTCGCAATGGATTCGAGAGCCTCGCGCTCGCGAGTCTTCTCGTCCAGAGGCTCATCCTCGGCCGTGCCCAGGGCGCAAGCCAGGATGCGTTCCACCTGCTTTGCCTCGATGAGGAAACCATCGTGGCCGTGGTTCGACTCGATGATGTTCACCTCGACCGGGTTGGGCAACGCCTCCGCCAGGCGATGCGACTCGTGCGGGAAGAACAGGCGATCGGTGTTCACCGCGGCAATCGTCCACTCGCAATCGGTGCGGGCCAGCGCCTGCGAGAGCGAGCCGCGACCGCGCGCCACATCGTGCGAGATGAGGGCCTCGTTGACGGCCAGGTAGCTGTTCGCGTCGAAGCGTTCCACCAGCTTGTTGCCGTGGTGATCCAGGTAGCTCTCGATGGCGTAGCGTCCGCGATGCTGACCCAGCAAGCCACCCTCAACGCTTTCTCCGCGGTTCTCCTCGCGGCCGAAGCGGTGCTCCAGCTCGGCGGGGCTGCGGTAGGTGGTGTGGGCGATGCGGCGGGCCAGGGCGAGGCCCGCGGCCGGCGCGGGGCCGTTGTAGTAGTCGCCGCCGGCAAAGTTCGCGTCGGAGCGAATCGCCAGGTTCTGCGTGTGCGCCCAGGAAATCTGCTCGGCGGTGGCCGAAGGACCGGAGGCGATGACCGCGCATCCGCGCACCAGTTCGGGGTTGGTTGCGGCCCATTCTACGGCGCGTGCGCCCCCGAGGGAACCGCCGATGACGTAGCGGAAGCTCGTGATGCCCAGGGCCCGGGCCAGACGCGCCTCAGCACGCACCGAGTCGCGGATGGTGACGAGCGGGAATCGGGATCCCCAGTGCTCGCCGGCGCCCGGGTAGCCCTCGGGAATGATGCTGGCCGGACCGGTCGAACCGTAGCAGCCGCCCAGAATATTGGGGGCAACGACGAAGTATCGGTTGGTGTCGATGACCGCGCCGGGGCCCACGATGCCCTCCCACCAGCCGTCGGATTCGATAGCGCGGATGAGGGGCGCGGGCATATCCGGGGTGGGCACGCCGCGGGAGACATGCGTGTCGCCGGTGAGTGCGTGCAGGATGAGGATGGCGTTATCGCCGGTCTCGTTGAGGGTACCCCAGGTTTCGTAACCGATGGTCACCTGCGGCAGGGTGATGCCGGATTCAAGTTCAAAGTCACCGATGGCCAGCTGACGCAGGTAGCCCTGCGCCTCGGGATGCTCGGTGCGGGTGCCCGCCACGGGAATGGGGGCGGTCACGGGCTGGGTAGTACAGGTTTCGGGGGCGGTCTGAGCGGTCATGGGTCCCTCCGGTGGGTTGTGCAGAGCTGTCCGCGTCGCGGCGGTAAGAACGCGTCGGCCAGTTAGGGGCGGCGGGTCAGAAACGGCAAAGATAACGGATGCGGGGTAATCCCCCGCGGACGGGCTGAGGGGTGCCGGGTGGCGCCTCCTCGGCCCGTCCGCGGGGGCGGGCCGCCGCGTTTAGGAGAGGGTGTCGAAACCCAGCTGCAGGTCGGCGAGAATATCGTCGATATTCTCAATGCCGACGGAGAGGCGCACGAAGTTCGGGTACACGCCAATCTTCTCCAGCTCCTCGGCGGACAGCTGGGAGTGGGTGGTAGAAGCGGGGTGAATCACGAGCGAGCGCACGTCACCGATGTTCGCCACGTTGGAGTGCAGCTTGAGGGCGTCCACGAAGTCGCGGGCCTGTTCCAGGGTTGCGTCCTTGAGGGTGAAGCCGAGCACCGCGCCGGGGCCCTTGGGCAGGTACTTCTGGGCACGCTCGTACCAGGGGGAGGATTCCAGGCCGGCCCAGATGACGCGGTCAACCAGCGGGTTGGCTTCGAGCCAACGGGCGACCTTGGTGGCGTTCTCGATGTGGCGTTCGATGCGCAGGGAGAGGGTCTCCAGACCGATGCCGATGTTAAAGGCGTTGGTCGGCGAGATGGCGGCGCCGGTGTCGCGCAGCAGCGAGACGCGCGCCTTCAGAATGTAGGAGAGGTTCGCACCGAAGGCGGAGTCCTTACCCAGATCGCGTGCGTAGACCAGGCCGTGGTAGCCGGGGGCGGGCTGGTTGAACTTGGGGAACTTCTCGGGGTCTGCGCCGTAGTCGAAGTTACCGGAGTCAACAATCACGCCGCCGATAGAGGTGCCGTGACCGCCCAGGTACTTGGTGGCGGAGTGGACGACCACGTCCGCGCCGTGCTCGATGGGGCGCAGCAGGTAGGGGGTGGGCACGGTGTTGTCCACGATCAGGGGCACGCCGTTTTCGTGGGCGATCTTGGCGATGGGCTCAATGTCGAGCACGTCGTTGCGGGGGTTGGGCACGGACTCGCCGTAGAACAGCTTGGTGTTGGGGCGAACCGCGGCGCGCCACTCGTCGAGGTTGTCGGGGTCCTCAACGAAGGTGGTTTCGATGCCGAGGTCGGCGAGGGTGTACTTGAGCAGGTTGTAGGTGCCGCCGTACACGGAGGGCGAGGCGACCACGTGGTCACCGGCGCCGGCAATGTTCAGGATTGCGTAGGTGATAGCTGCCTGACCGGATGCCAGCAGCAGCGCGCCAACGCCACCTTCAAGGGAGGCGATGCGGTTCTCGATGACCTCCTGAGTGGGGTTGTTCAGGCGGGTGTAGATGGGGCCCAGCTCGGCGAGGGCGAAGCGGTTCGCTGCCTGCTCGGCGCTGTCAAAGACGAAGGAAGTGGTCTGGTAGATGGGTAGTGCCCGAGCTCCCGTTGCGGCATCCGGTGCCTGTCCCGCGTGAATCTGGCGGGTTTCGAACTTCCAACCGGCGGGGTTGGCGGGAGTCGGGACGGTAGTGTTGTTGCTCATGCGTGGCTCTCCTAAGGGGATAGTTAGGGGGCCGCATGCCGATTGGTACAGGAATCGTCGTTGAGTTGTCCTGTCACGATTGATGTACCGAATTCGGTCACATCGGTCCCGCGCTTGCGTCACGCTTGTGCGTGCCGCCCGGTCTTCACCCAGGGCACCCCACCGCGGAGGAGGGTTGCCGGCCAGCTAGCTGGGGCTTGTCGCTGGCGCTCTTGACCTGTCATTAGGGTGTCATAATCGGTTGCGCGGGGTCAAGAGTTTTAGGGGTGCGCGGCACTTTAAGACGCTTCATTGCAAACATGACGTTTTTTAACGCCCGTAACAAAAAACCGCCTGCAACAAAACGTTAGTGACGATGCCTGGGCAATCCGAGGGCGAGGCAATCGAGATGCGGAGATACCCCCTAGTAACCCCCATCACTTTTACCTGGGGTTTTTCGGTACACTGGGACTACGCATCCACTCATGCGGGGCTTCGCGCACGTCGCCTACCCCTCGCCTACCCTTCCGGCGCAGAAGCCGGAAAACCGACCTCAAAGGTTGTCCATCATGTCTCTCGTTCTCGATGCGGCGCAGCTTAGCCGCATCTTTGGCACAGGCGAACGCGCCTTCACCGCCGTCGACCGTGTGTCCCTTCGCATCAGCTCCGGCGAGATCCACGCCCTCCTCGGCCCCAACGGCGCGGGCAAAACAACCACCGTGCAGATGTGCTCGACCCTGCTCACCCCCACCAGCGGCACCCTCACCGTGAACGGCATCGACGCCATCGCCCACCCGCAGCGGGCACGCCGTCACGTGGGTCTCGCACTCGGCGGGGATAGCGGCTTCTACCCGCGCGCCAGCGCCCGCGACAACCTGCTCTTCTTCGCCGATGTTGCGGGGGTTTCCGGGCGGACCCGACGACACGAGGTGGACCACGCCCTAGCCCGCGTGGAACTCACCGATGCGGCGGCGCGACCCTTTCAAGAGTTTTCCCGCGGCATGAAGCAGCGCCTGCACATCGCTCGCGCGCTGCTCGGCTCCCCCGCCCTGCTCCTGCTGGACGAGCCGACCAACGGGCTCGACCCCGATATCGCCCTGACCGTGCGAACCCTCATCCGCTCCCTCGCGGAAGACGGCGCCGCCGTTCTGCTGACGAGCCACCTACTCGGCGAAATCGAGGACCTGGCGCGCACCATCACCGTGTTAGGCGCCGGTTCCGTCGCCGTGAGCGGCAGCCTCGAAGACATCGCCGCGCACGCAGGTATTGCCGCCACGACCGTGGTACAGGTCGAGGCCACCGCCACCGAGGGGCTTGATACGCTCCGCGGATTCCTCGGCGATAAGGCTGCGGTGCTCTTCGCCCCGCGCGGTTCCGGCTGGGAGCTCACCCTCTACTGGCACGGCGAGCGCACCACGTTCGAGGCGGGAGAGGCGCACCGCATCCTGGCGGAGGGGCTCGCCGCCTCGAACATTGGGGCGAGGACCGAGCCGTACACGCGCCCGGCAACCCTGGAGGAGGCATACCTGGCGATGGCGGAGGGGCTCAAGCGATGAACGTGAAGACGCGACGCTCGGAAGAGTCCCAGCAGCAGGGTCGACGGTACGACCTGTGGCAGGAGTGCGCCCGCCAGCTGCGGCTCATGGGATTTAGCCTGCGCCAGTTCCTGACGGTCCCGTACTTTATTCAGCTGCTTATCAGCACGGTGCTCGGGTCGGTCATCCTCCAGGCACTCGCCGTGCACGCGGCGGCGCAGAGCTCCGAGGGTCACTCCGTTGACCCGACCCTCGCGTGGACCCGCGCGGGCATCGTGGGCATATGGTCGGTCTGCATCGTGTCTGCGGGCATTATCAATTTTGAGCGTTTCCGCGGGACCCTCGTGTACCTGTGTTCCGGGTCCATTTCTCCGGTGCGGGTGCTGGCGGCTATCGTTTCGAGCGCCTCCATTGTGGGTCTGGCGGCCCTACCCCTATCGTGGACGGTTTGGGCTCTTGTGACGCTCAATCCGCAGGTTACGGACTTTTCTGCGCTCTGGCCGCGCTACGTTCTGGGCGTTCCCCTGTTGTGGCTTGCCTGCCTGTCGGTTACGTTCATGATTGCGGTGTTTTTCGTGGCGACGCCGAACGCTATCGCCTACGAGGAGCTGCTCCTCGTGCCGGTGTTTATTCTCTCCGGGGTTCTTTTCACGATGGTTGAGGCGCCCGCCTGGCTGGATGCCGCGGGCGTGCTCATTCCCCTGCAGGCGCCGGTGCACCTGCTACTGGGGCGCACCCCCATGAACACCCCGGCGGATGCGCTCCTGCCCGTAATTCAGACCCTGGTCGTGAGCTTCATCTGGGCGTTGTGCGCCTTCCTCTTTGCCCGGAAGGCTCTCGCCTCCGCCCGTCGTCGCGGCACCCTGGGGGCGATGTAGCGTGCGTGCTCTCTCTACTGATTCCCTGCCCGGCGTGGTGCGCCGGGCTCTGTCGACCGCCTCTATTGGCTGGTCGTCGTCGATTACCTTCGCAACCCTCGGAACGGCTATTACGACCCTGGTTCTCGTACCCGGTCTTAACGTGCTTTTTACGGTGCTTTTGGGCGCCGACCTCGCCGCGAACGATACGGTACGCATCGGCTGCGCGACCGCCCTGATTGCCACCCTCAGCTCGGTGGCCGCCGGCATCGTCGCGCGCGTTGCCACCGACCGGTGGATTGGCGTCTTCGAGTACGTGTGCACGGCCCGAGCGGTGGATGCGGGCTACTGGCTGGGTGCGGCGGCGGTGCCCGCACTGCTGGCTTCCGTGACGGGTCTGAGCAATGTGGGTATCGTGTGGTTGCTCTCCCTCACGGCACCCTCTACCGGGGCGGCTTCGGGGCTTCTACTGGGCGCCATTACGCTGATGCCGGTTGCGGTTTTGGGCGGGGTCTGCCTGGGTATTTTTGCTGCCGGCTTGGGCCTGTACCTATCGGATCCGTACACGGGATCCAATTTTCTGTCGATTATTCTGCCGGTCAGCGCTGGTGTGATCGTTCCGGTGAGCACCTACCCCGGCTGGCTTGCGTGGGTGTGTTCGTGGGTTCCCGGCTCCCGGCTGGTGCAGGCTTTAGATACCTCTGGCGATATTGCGGGCGGCACCGCGCCGGATCTGTTCGCGCTCCTGGCGGTAGACACGGCACTGGCGGGACTCTACGCCGCGGCGGGGTTGGGGCTTACGCTCCTCGCCGCCCGCCGCATCCGCGCCGGCGCCCGCGCCTCGCTGCTATAAGGCGCATACCCGAGATAAAAAGAACGAACCTTTTAATCACCCGCTACCCAGGTGCTGCAACCAAGAAAGACCACTTCCATTGACTACCTCTCCCGCCGTGTACACGCTCGAGGCCCTCGGCTTCGACCCCTCCTGGCAGGGCGCGGCAATTCGCGCCGCGTTCACCCTCGACGGCACCCTTGATGATTTCACCCTCGCCCGCGTCAGCGCCGTGCACCGCACCCGCTGCGAGCTACTGACCTGCGAGCGGGGCGAGCTCGTGAAGCTCTCCGCTCCCCTGCGTCCGGTCGAAAACGACTACGGCGAAGAAGAGTACCCCGTCGTGGGCGACTGGGTGCTCGCCCAGCCCATCCCCGGAACCGGCGGTGAAACCCACCCCGCAGAGCATAAGCCCCTCGCGATTCTGCCCCGGCGAAGCTACCTCACCCGCCCCAGCGCCACCCGAGAATCCGCGGATCAGCCCGTCGCCGCCAACGTGGATATGCTCTGCATCGTTGAGCCGTGCTTCCCCGAGCCGTCCATCGGGCGCATTGAACGCTACACCGCCCTGGCGCACGCTTCCGGGGTGCAGGTCGCGCTGATTCTCACCAAGGGTGACCTGGTGACGGCCGAACAGCTCGCCGGCTACGAGGAATCCCTCGCGGGCGGCGTGGATGCGGTGCTCGCCGTCTGCACGGACAACGGCTACGACCCCGCTCCAGTGGCGGAGCTTGTCGCCGGACGCACCGCCGCATTCCTGGGCCGTAGCGGTGCTGGTAAATCAACCCTGGTCAACGCCCTGCTCAACCCCGGAGCCGACCCCCGCGAGGCCAGCTCAGAAAACCGGGTGCAAGCAACCTCCGCGGTCCGAGATGCCGACGGCAAGGGACGCCACACCACCACCAGCCGCCAAATGATTGTTCTGCCAGGTGAGGCAGACTCCGGTGCAGATTCTTCGGCAGGCACGGTGCTCATTGACACCCCGGGCGTGCGAGCGCTAGCCGCCACGAGCGATAGCGCCGCAATTGATGAGACCTTCGAGGACGTCTCCAGCTACGCCGCCGCCTGCCGGTACAGCGACTGTTCCCACGGTTCCGAACCCGGATGCGCGGTGCAACAGGCCCTCGCCGACGGCACCCTCGACCCCGAACGCTTCGAACGCTACCGCAGGATGATGGCCGAATCCGCGCGCCTGCGCCTGCGCTCCCAGGAGCGCGAGTACCGGCAGAGCAACCGCGCCTTCACGAAGGCGAACAAGGCGGGCCGCCGCACCCTCATGTCCATTAAGGGGCGCTCCAACTAGCCGCTGGACGCGCCCGTTCCGGCGGGGCTTCCACAGGCTGAGCCGGGCGACCCCGCACAAGCCGCAATATAGTAGCCTGCCTCACTCTTCGATACACTAGAACTAGGCGTGCCCACAGTCCCCCGTGCACCCTCACCGCCACCCGGCGGCACAGGAACGCGGGCGCAGACGGCACACACCATTCACAAACCCATAACTCATGAAAGAGGTGGCAGCATGGCTGAACAGAACCTCACCCCGCCCGTACCGAAGAAGGTCGAGCACCGCCGCGAACACCACGGCGACGTCTTCATCGACCCGTACGAATGGCTCCGCGACAAGGAAAGCGAAGAGGTCCTCGACTACCTCAAGGCAGAAGCCGAGTACACCGAAGCTGTCACCGCAGACCAGCAGCCCCTCCGCGAGTCCATCTTCAACGAGATTAAGGACCGCACCCTCCTCGCCGATTTGACCGTTCCGAACCGCATCGGCGACTGGTGGTACTACAGCCGCATGGTGCCCGGCGGCCAGTACCCCGTCTTCTACCGCTACCCCGCCCTCAACGAGGGCGACGAGGTGGTGCGTTACACCCCGCCGACCGTCAAGCCCGGCGAGCCGCTCGAGGGCGAAATCGTCATCCTGGACTGCAACGAGTACGCCAAGGACATGGAGTTCTTCTCCCTCGGCAGCTTCCAGCCCTCCCGCAGCGGCAAGTTGCTGAGCATCTCCGTGGACGAGAAGGGCGACGAACGCTACGAGCAGCGCTTCCTCAACATGGAAACCGGCTCCTTCCTCGAGGACACCATCCCCAACATCACGGCCGGTTCCTTCTTCATCAACCACGCCGAGCAGCTCGTCTACATGGTCCCCGACGACTCCTGGCGCCCCTGGCGCGTGTACGTGCACGACGTCGGCCAGGGCACCGAAGACCACCTCATCTACGAAGAGCCCGACAACACCATGTGGCTCTCGGCGGCCATGAGCTCCGACCGTTCCTCCGTAGTGCTCACCAGCTCGAACTCCGAGTACACGGAGGTGCGCCTCATCCCCACCCGCGAACCCAAGGGCGAGCCGACCCTGCTCATCCCCAAGAGCGCAGGCATCGAATACTACGCCGAGCCGCTCAACATTGCCGGCGAGCAGCACCTGCTGATTCAGCACGACTACAATGCGTTGAACTCCGAGCTGGTGCTTGCCGACATGCCGCGCGAAGGTGAAAGCCTCGAAGAGTACGCGCAGCGTTGGGTGCCGGTCATCCGCCACAGCGAACACGTGCGCCTGGAGGGCTTCACCTTCACTGCAACGCACCTGGTCGTCACCGCCCGCGCGGACACCACCACCCGCATCTTCCTCGCACCGCGTGAGCAGCTGCCCATCCAGTGGCGCCGCCGCCGCCCCGCCGGCGTGACCTTCATGGAACCGGCCGGCTTCGACGAGGAACTGTACACCGCATCCGTGCTGCGCGCCGAGAACTACTCCCCCGTGCTGCGCATCGCCTACACCTCGTACCTGACCCCGCGCCGCGTCTACGACTACTTCCCCATGTCGCAGACCCTGCTGCTGCGCCGCGAAACCCCGGTGCTCGGCGGCTATAACCGTGAGGACTACCGCGCATACCGCGACTGGGCACCGGCGGCGGACGGCACGCTCATCCCGATCTCGGTGATTCACCGCGCCGACCTGGACATGAGCAAGCCGCACCCGGTCATCCAGTACGGTTATGGCTCGTACGAGTCGTCCATGGACCCGATGTTCTCCATCCCGATGCTCTCGATCCTGGACCGCGGCGTTATCTACATCATCGCGCACATTCGCGGCGGCGGCGAGATGGGCCGCTCCTGGTACCAGAACGGCAAGAAGCTCGCGAAGAAGAACACCTTCACCGACTTCGTGGACGTCACCAGCTACATTGCGGCTAAGCCGTGGGCAGATGAGGCGCGTATCGGCTGCTACGGCGGTAGCGCCGGCGGCCTGCTCATGGGTGCCGTCGTGAACCTCGCCCCCGAAAAGTACGCTGCCTGCCTGGCTGCCGTGCCGTTCGTGGATGCGCTGACCACCATCCTCGACCCGGAGCTGCCGCTGTCGGCGATGGAGTGGGAAGAGTGGGGCAACCCGATTGAGGACCCCGAGGTCTACGCCTACATGAAGTCGTACACCCCGTACGAGAACATCCGCCCGGTCCGTTACCCGGCCATTGCTGCGGTGACGAGCCTGCACGACACCCGCGTGCTCTACGTGGAACCCGCCAAGTGGATTGCGGCGCTGCGCGAGCAGATTGACCCGTCCTCGCCGGTACCGCTGCTGAAGATTGACATGTCGGGCGGTCACGGCGGTGGTTCGGGCCGGTATACGCGTTGGCGCGAAATCGCATGGGATTACGCGTTCCTGATGAGCAACCTGGGCATTACCAAGTAGGCTAAGGCGCGCCAACCGCGTATACCCTTCCGCATGCAGATTTGGTGCCTCGCGCGCTCGGAATCTGCATGCTCCAGTGCGTTGGCGTGAGATCGCGTGGGATTACGCGTTCCTCATGAGCAACCTGGGCATTACCAAGTAGGCTATAGCCAAGCAAACCACACTTTAAAAAGAACGCTCCGTCTGTATCTAAGTGATACGGACGGGGCGTTCTTTGCTTATCTCTGCTCCTGTGGCGGTTCGCTACACACTTCCTCCGCGCCTACGCAGGGGCACCCGTCACACGGGTGCTCCGCACTCTCCTCGCTTCGCTGCGGAGAGCACCCGTGTGACACCCTGATGGCGCTTCCGGAAGGTGTAGCCTCACCGCCTGGTCCGCATAGGCTACGGAGAACGCCCTGATGTCACTACGGACGACACCGCCCCTCCACGCCTTCCTCAACGACTAGCCTGCCGCCAGGGTCTGTGCCGGATCAATACGCGAAGCCTTCGCCGCCGGGTACAGACCAGCCAACACACCAACCAGCGCACCAGCACCCAGGCCCAGCAGAATAGTGTCGGCACTAATAATCGGTGTCCAACGGTTCAGCAAAGACACAATCGAGATGCCGTTAACCGCCAGCACAATACCAGCCACAGCACCCAGGATGCCGGTCAGCAACGCCTCCGCCGAGAACTGAAGCAGAATACCCGAAGGGCGCATACCAATAGCCAGACGCAAACCAACCTCACGGCGACGCTCCATCACCGCAACCAAGAACGTATTCATAATACCCATCGCACCAATTACGAGGGTAATAACGCTCATGGCTAGAAGCATGGTGCGTTGCTGCTGGTCGACAGCCTCACGAAGGGTCTTCGGCTCCGGCGGCACACTCACGCTATACAGGGCGGGACGTTCCGGCGAGAGCGCGTACGGTGCTTCCTCCGCGATCTGGTTTGCGGCACCGGCAACAGTACTCACCACAATCTGAGTGGAACGCTTACCGGTCTGCGCCGCAACGGTACCGCCACCGGCAGGGGGCTGCGCTTCTTCAGCATCGGCACCAGGCTTCGCGCCCAGAGGCAGGTAGACCGAACCGTACGACAGAGTCAGCGAGGGATTCTCCCGCACCACACCGATAACGGTGTACGGCTCATCGCGAATATAGACCGTAACTCCGGGGCTATAGGGTAGCGCAAGCTGGCGCATCACGCTTTCGCTAAGCACCACGACCTTATCGTTCCGCTCCACATGCCCCTCGTCGAAAGTGCGGCCCCACACCAGTTCATGACCCTGCACGCTAAAGATGCTGGGAGTTGCCGCACGGACGGCAGCCGTCACGTTAGCGCCGCGCTCACCGAAGTTGTCTGGACCGCGCTGAATATCCGCGGATTCATACAGCTGATCCACCAGCGCGGTACCGGTCACTCCGTTCAGCTGGCTAACACGCCGGTAGTTCTCACTTGCCGCCAGGCTCAGAAGTTCAGCCCGGCTCATGGATTCGGTTCGGGTCGAGCTTATCGTCAGGTGCTTAGCCCTAAAAATGTCGAAGCTGTCAGCCAACTGCCCAGAAATGGTGGCGGTCAGACCAACGGTCAGCACGAGCGAAGCGATACCCAGAACCACACCAAGCATGGTGAAGATATTGCGCCTCACCCGGTGCACGGTAGCGTCCCAGGCTTCTTTGAGGGAGGCGAGCGCCCAAGGTGCACGCCCACTCCCCTGCGGCTTAGATGTTTGTTCCTCAGCAAAGCTAGGCAGATTCAGAGACGCGCGGGCGGTCGTTTCTTCCTGCCGCTGTGCATCCTGCTCGATGAGCTGCCCCTCGTGCATACGTAGCACCCGGTCGCAGTGCTCCGCCACGAGGGGGTCGTGAGTAATCACAATCGTGCTTTGCTGGTCACCCGTACATTCACGGAGCAGGTCAATGACTTCACGGGTGAGCTCTTCATCCAGCGAGCCGGTCGGCTCATCACAGAGCAGCAACGCAGGTTCCCCAATGAGCGCACGAGCAATAGCTACACGTTGCTTTTCACCGCCTGAGAGAGTGGTGATGGGTGCATCCGTTCGGTGGCTCAACCCCAGCAGAGCGAGAGTATCCGCAACACGTTGCGTTCGTTCTGCTTTGGGCACGCCACGGTAGATGAGCGGTAGCTCAACGTTGCGGTACACGTTCTTATGTTCGATGAGGTGGAACGCCTGGAAGACGAAACCGATGCTGTCCAGGCGCGCTTCAGCTCGCTGTGCCGCGTTGAAGGTTGCGGTGTCTGTACCGTCCAGCAGGTAGCTGCCGGAGGCGGGCGTGCTGAGCAGACCAAGGATGTTCAGCAGAGTTGATTTGCCGCTGCCGGACGGTCCCAGGATTGCGACGACTTCTCCGTAGCGGACTTTCAGGTCAATATTTTTGAGCACGTCAATTCGAGTGTCACCCTGCATAAAGTGCTGGGACACTCCCTGAATATCGACGCTATAGGCTGGTGGGTGCGCGTGAGCGGCGCGGGAGTCAGTCATGGCTACTCCCTACTTTTTCTCGCGCATGATTTTGACGCTGTCGCCTTCGTGCAGGTCACCGGTGACGGCGTTCTTGCCGTTGGCGTTGCTGATGACGGTAACGGTTACCTCGCGTTCTTCACGGGCCTTCGATCCGTTGGAGCTTTCGGGGCCGAGCACGATGACTCGGGTCTGTCCGTCACGGGTGTAGAGCGCCGATGAGGGCACGACCAGGTGCGCTTCGGGGGTTTCTTCGAGGGTGAGTTCCGCGTTGACGGCGCCTCGGAGGCTGTCCGCCTTATCCCCTACGTCGAGGGTGAGGATGCGTTCCCCTTCGGTGCTTCCTGCCGCACCGGCTGCACCGTTGAGGTTGGATCCAGCCGCGCCTTCTGCACCATTGGCCTGACGACCGGCCTGGCTGTTGCCTGCGGCACCGGCGGCTTCGGAGGTGTTCTTGTATCCGAGGGTTGCGACGTACTCAGTATCACCGAGGGAGGGCACGGTTACCTTCTGGCCGCTACGGGCTTCGGGGGTGAGCCTGCCGGTGGTTCCGGTGCAGCTGAGGGTCTTGCTACCTTCTGCGATGGTGGCTACGGGACCATCTGCGATAGCGCCGGTTGCGCGGGGGTTGCCGGTGACAAGTCCGGCACGGTTGATGATGAGGAAGTAGCGGGCGGGAATAGGCTGGTCAGTCTTGACGTGCGCGTAGCCGAGGCTATCGAGGAGGTTGTTGAGAGCCTCGTAGGTGTCTTCGGTGATGCGCGCGGGCTGCGGGCCCTGGCGTCCCATGGCGGTCAGTGCCTCGTTGAGGAGTGCGGCGTCGGGGCCGCTGTCGTCGAGTTTGAGGTCGCGGTAGAGCGCGAATCCGCCGGTGAGGGTGATGAGAGGTTCACCGTTGACTTCTGCGATGAGGGTGCCGTTGCCGACGGTGTCACCGTGTTTGATGGTGATTGCGGTGTACTGTCCTTCGCCGCTGTAGCGTAGCGGGGTTGAGGTGGCGTAGTTCGCGGTGCAGGTCAGGGGCACGGTGGTGCGCAGTTTTTCGCGGGTGACCGTGGCGGTGATGGTGGAGGGGCTCGGGGGTGCCGCTTCCGCGTCTTTTTGGGCGGTGGTTTTGATGTTTTGGGCGCTGATGAGCGTACCCACGGTGATGATGAGGAGCAGGGCGATAATGCCGTAGAGCCAGAGGGTTTTCTTCTGGCGGGTGGGGGTGGCGCTCATGGTGTCCCTTCTTTGGGTGCGCGTACGGGAACGCTATTGTCTGTGCCGTTTGGGCTTAGGGGCGGCGATGCCGTGTGGGATTAGTTTGTGCCCGGCATGGGGATACGTGCCGGGCACAATACGCTGTGACGAGGTGTAGCCTCGGTGGCTACTCTGTACGCCTGTTCTGGTTAGTCCGGTCTGATTAGTCCGGAGGGTTAGCTCAGAATCTTTCGGGCGTTCTCTTCAGCAGTTTTCTTGATCGTGGTCACCTGCTCGATGAGGCCCTGTTCCTTTTCGAGGAAAGAACTCAGGTAAGCGATAGCCATCTTTCGCTGTTCTGCATCCAGCCCGGTTGCTTCGCGGCAGGTCGCATCGTTGATCGCCAGTTCGTGGGTGTCTTGGTTGTTCTGGCGGTACTGTTCACGAGCCATATCCGGAGACGTGTAGTCGCCTCCGAAGCGTTCCTTCATGCACTGTGCCCACTTCTCGGTGGCAGGCCCAAGATCTTTGAAGATTGCGTCGTTGTTAAGGTAGTGAACCGCAGTGACGTTGACCTTTTTTATGATCGCACGGGATTCTTCTGAACCGAAGACTGCGCGGGTGGCTTCTTGCTGGCAACCGCCCTTTCCTTCGGTGCCGTTAAGAGCCTGCATTTCAGCGTCGCTCATAGTGCGGCTCTGCTCTTCCAGCTCAGCAGTTACCAAAGACCAGCGCTCTTTGTATCCGCGAGCGCGGGCATCCGCGACGGTGAGAGGTTCGAAACCAGCGGTCTGTAGCAGCGGGATTTCAGTTTCTCCTGCAGGAACCTTGTAGTTCGGGAATCCTCGTTCAGCCATGCACTGGCTCAGGGAACGCTGGTAGGCACGAACAACGTTGTCAGAAAGTGAGGCGAGGTTCTCCACTTTTTCGATAGCTTGACTATCGGGGCTCTTGGAGGCGCTATACGCCTTCTCAGCGTTAGCGGACGCCGAGGAACCGGCGCTGGGCTGCCCGGATGCGCAGGAGCTAAGCACCAGGGTCAGCGGGAGCAGAGCCCCGGCTAGGGCTCGTAGGGTGTTCGGTCGACGCATAGGTGGGCACTTCCTCGTGAAATATACGCTGCATCTTTGTCCGCTCGTTCAGGGGCTCTTCGTTGTTTGCCCTAGAGAGAACATATTTTGAACACTAGCCTACTATGCGCCGGGGGGGGGAGGCAAGAGGGACGGTGTCGTCTGTAGTGACATCAGGGTGCCCGAACTTAACGCCCCAGCCAGGGCGAGCCGGTGCACCTTCCGGAAGCGACATCAGGGTACCCTCTCGGGTGCTCTCCGCAGCGAAGCAAGGAGAAGCGGAGCACCCGAGAGGGTGGGTTCCCCTGCAGGAGCGCAGGAAGGTGTGCACCGGCACGCTCCAGTAGCGAGGCTGAGAGAGTCTCCGCGCGGTTATCCGAAGCACATGTTCGGAAAACGCGGCCGCACCCGCACAGTACCCCAGCACGGAAAGGCGGTATCGTCCGTAGTGACATCAGGGTGCCCGAAGCGAAGCGAGGGCGGGTTCCCTGTAGGAACGAGGACGATAACCGCATTTCCAAGCGGAACCATGCGGGGCAAGAGAGCACAAAAGAGGCGCCGCCTCCCACACGGGAGACAGCGCCTCTTTCGTTAGAGCCGGGTCAGCGGAAAAGCTTAGCCTTCCACGCCGCACTCAGCCAGAATCAGCTCACGCACGCGGGCGGCGTCAGCCTGACCGCGGGTAGCCTTCATGACCTGACCGACGATAGCGCCAGCAGCCTGAATCTTGCCGGCACGGATCTTGTCGGCGACGTCGGGCATTGCTGCCAGTGCTTCCTGAACAGCTGCGGTGAGCGCACCGTCGTCGGAGACCACGGCGAGGCCGCGAGCTTCAACGATTTCGGCGGGGGTGCCTTCACCGGCGAGGACGAACTCGAGCACCTGGCGGGCGATCTTGTCATTAATCTTGCCTTCGCCAATGAGAGCCTCGAGGGCGACCACGGTTGCGGGCTCCACGCCGAGGGCGGTGAGCTCAACCTCAGCCTGCTTTGCGCGGCGGGCGATTTCGCCCATCCACCACTTGCGGGCTGCTGCTGCGGTTGCACCCGCGGCGACGGTCTCTTCGATGACGTCGAGTGCGCCTGCGTTCACCACATCGCGGAACTCCTCATCGGAGTAGCCCCATTCGTTCTTGAGGCGGCGGCGGCGCTCTGCCGGCGGTTCGGGCAGCTCGGCGCGCAGACGCTCAATCCACTCGCTGTTGGTGACGACCGGGACCAGGTCCGGCTCCGGGAAGTAGCGGTAGTCGTCGGCGTCGGATTTGGGGCGACCCGAGGAGGTTTCGCGGGTGTCTTCGTGCCAGTGGCGGGTCTCCTGGGTGACCTTCTCGCCGCGTTCAAGGATTGCGGCGTGGCGGCGAATCTCGTAGCGGACGGCGCGTTCGACCGAGCGCAGGGAGTTCACGTTCTTGGTCTCGGAGCGGGTGCCGAACTTCTCTGCGCCCTTGGGCATGAGGGAGACGTTGGCGTCGCAGCGGACGTTACCGCGTTCCATGCGGGCGTCGGAGATGCCGAGGGAGCGCACGATGTCGCGGATGGCGGCAACGTAGGCGCGGGCCAGCTCGGGTGCTCGCTCGCCGGCGCCGACGATGGGTCGGGTCACGATTTCGATGAGCGGCACGCCGGCACGGTTGTAGTCGACCAGGGAGAAGGTTGCACCCTGGATGCGGCCGTCGGCACCACCGACGTGGGTAAGCTTACCGGCGTCCTCCTCCATGTGGGCGCGCTCAATCTCGACGGTGAAGATGGTGCCGTCGTCGAGCTCGACGTCCAGGGAGCCGTTTTCGGCGATGGGGCCGTCGGCCTGGGAGGTCTGGAAGTTCTTCGGCGAGTCCGGGTAGAAGTAGTTCTTACGGGCGAAGTAGGACTTATCCGCGATATCGCAGCCCAGCGCCAGGCCGAGCTTGATGGCGGACTCGACGGCGGTCTTGTTCACCACGGGCAGCGCGCCGGGCAGGCCGAGCGAGACGGGGGTGATGTTGGTGTTGGGCGTATCGCCGAACTCGTTGGGTGCGGAGTCGAACATCTTGGTGTTGGTGTTCAGCTCGACGTGCACCTCGAAGCCGAGGACGGGGTCGTACTTTTCGATGGCTTCTTCGAAGCTGAGGACTTCTTCACTCATTACTTGGTTCCCCCAAAGTCAAAGTCGCGGATCAGGGTTTCGGTGTCGGGCAGGCTCTTGTAGAGCGGTGCGCCCCACTTTGCGGTCAGCAGTTCTTCCAGGGCTGCACCGACGCGGTAGAGGCGGGCATCCTCGCGGGCGGGTGCGGTGAACTGGATGCCGACGGGCAGGTTGTTCTCCTCGGAGAGGCCGCCGGGCAGGGAGAGCGCCGGGACGCCCGCCAGGTTGACGGGCACGGTGGCGACGTCGCCCAGGTACATGGCCATGGGGTCGCCTTCGGTCTTCTCGCCGAGCTTGAACGCGGTGGAGGGTGCGGTCGGGGAGATCAGCACGTCGCACTTTTCGAAGGCGGCGGCGTAGTCGCGCTGGATGAGGGTGCGCACGCGCAGTGCGGCGCCGTAGTAGGCGTCGTAGTTACCTGCGGACAGTGCGTAGGTGCCGAGGATGATACGGCGCTTCACCTCGTGGCCGAAGCCGGCGGCGCGGGTGGCGGCCATGACTCGCTCGATGGTGACGGGGCCGTCCTCGGGCACGACGCGCAGGCCGTAGCGCACGCCGTCGTAGCGTGCCAGGTTGGAGGACACCTCGGAGGACATGATCATGTAGTAGGCGCTGATTGCCTCGGTGACGGAAGGCAGGGAGACCTCAACGATCTCGGCGCCCGCGGCGCGCAGAGCCTCGACGGATTCGCGGAAGCGCGCGAGCACGCCGGCCTCGAAGCCTTCGCCATCGCCGCCGCCGAGCTCCTTGATGACGCCGACGCGCAGGCCGGAGAGGTCACCCTTGCGGGCTGCTTCTGCGCCTGCCTTGGCCTCTTCGGCGAAGTTGCCGGGCGTATCGGGCAGAGAGGTGGAGTCGAGCGGGTCGTGACCTGCGATGGCCTCGTGCAGCATGGCGGTGTCGAGCACGGTGCGTGCGACGGGACCAACCTGGTCGAGGGAGGACGCCATGGCGATGACGCCGTAACGGGAGACGGAGCCGTAGGTGGGCTTGACGCCGACGCTACCGGTCAGCGCTGCGGGCTGGCGGATGGAGCCGCCGGTGTCGGTACCCAGGGCCAGGGGCGCCTGGAACGCGGTGACGGCCGCTGCGGAGCCGCCGCCGGAGCCGCCGGGGGCGCGGTCGAGTGCCCAGGGGTTGCGGACCACGCCGAACGCGGAGTGCTCGTTGGAGGAACCCATGGCGAATTCGTCGAGGTTGGTCTTGCCGAGGATCGGCATGCGTGCTTCGCGGACCTTGCGGGTGACGGTGCCGTCGTAGGGGCTCATCCAGCCTTCGAGCATGCGGGATGCCGCGGTGGTGGGCTGACCCTTGGTGACGATGAGGTCCTTAACGGCGATGGGCACGCCGGCCAGCGGGGGCAGTTCCTTGCCCGCCGCGCGGTCTGCATCCACTGCTGCCGCGGTGGCGAGTGCTTCTTCGGCGTTGACGTGCAGGAAGGCGTTGAGGCCGCTCTTGCCGTCTGCGCGGTTATCGCTCAGGGGTGCGCCATCGGTGGCGGCGATGCGGTCCAGGTGCGCCTGGGTGAGTTCGACGGAGGTAATCTCGCCGGCGGCCAGCTTGGCGGCGGCTTCGGCGGCGGTGAGCTGAATCAGTTCGTTCACTTGGTGTGTCTCCTCTTAGTCTTCGTCGAGGATTGCCGGCACGCGGAACTTGCCGTCCTGTGCGTCGGGGGCGCCGGAGAGCGCCTCTTCCTGGGTGAGGGTCGGGACGGGTACGTCTTCGCGGAAGACGTTCTCGAGGGGGATCGGGTGGCTGGTCGCGGGGATGTCGGCAGTTGCTTTCTGCGACATGGTCTCAACGGATGCGACGATGATGTCGAGTTCAGACGCCATCGCGGTGAGTTCTTCATCGGTCATCTCAATGAGTGCCAGCGATGCCAGGTGCTTGACCTGTTCAAAGGTGATGGCAGACATGGTTCTCCCGTAGTTTTGTTTTTTGTTTCTTCTCTAGTGTAGTGGAGGTTGAGTTTCTCGTCTCTTCGGGAGGCGTTCTGCCTACCTATCGGTCGGGGTACCGCCCGAGGGGGCGTGCGGCGACGGCCTTCACCAGGTACGTTCGGCTCCGCTACCGGAGGTTAACGCACAACGCCCCGCTCCTTCGGTGAAGGGCGGGGCGTTGTGGTACAGCGTCAGAACGACCGCTTCAGGGGTGAACCTTATGCGGGGATGTTCAGAACCTGGCCGGGGAAGATCAGGTCAACGTTGTAGATGATGTTGGTGTTCGCAGCTGCGATTGCCTGGTAGCCACCTGCAACGCCGAGCTTCGAAGCGATCAGCGAGAGGGAGTCACCGGGAACCACGGTGTAGGTGCCTGCTGCAGCCTTGGGAGCTGCAACGGGTGCGGCTGCGGGAGCCTCAGCTGCCGGTGCAACGGGTGCTGCTGCGGGAGCCTCAACTGCGGCGGGTGCAGCCTGAGCTGCCGGTGCTGCTGCGGGAGCCTCAACTGCTGCGGGTGCAGCCTGAGCTGCAGGAGCTGCGGGTGCAGCCTGTGCCGCGGGAGCGGTGTAGGTCTGCTGGGTCTGCGACTGTGCAGCCACGGTGGTGGTGGGCTCGGTGTAGGTGGGAGCTGCGCCAGTCTTGCCGTAGAGGCCAAGCTTAGCGGAGCATGCGGGCCATGCGCCCCAGCCCTGGATAGCGAGCAGACGCTCGCCTGCCTCAATCTGCTGTGCACGGGTAGCGTTCGCGGGGGAGCCGGACATGCCGACGCCGTTCCAGGACTGCTGGGTGAACTGCAGACCGCCGTAGAAGCCGTTACCGGTGTTGATGGACCAGTTACCACCGGACTCGCACTGTGCCAGTGCGTCCCAGGTAGCACCGTCTACTGCGTTTGCAGCGGGCATCGACATGGTAGCTGCTGCAACGCCACCGATGGCGAGAGCTGCTGCGGTACGACGAATGGAAGTGTTCTTCATAATGCTCCTTGGGGCCGTCCCCGCTCGTTCCGTCCCCGGAACTCTGGCGCGGCGCCGCTCACCCTTTGATAACGAAGTAGGTTACTCATTTTCTGGCTCTACCATGTGAGCGGCTCTCCATCGATTTCACGTCACCGTGAGCGATTCTGCGCTAGTGCGCGGAATCCGGTGGCACTTCCTCGGTGGGGACGTGCGGTAGAACCGGGCATCGTTTCAAGCATTCCAAGCTTGAAACCACATAAGCGATTCCCTGACGAGAATCTTTCTGGTCTCCAAGATAGCCGAGGTTGTGGCGGTTTCCAACCCCGTTTTAGGTTCACAGCGAACGTCCCGACTTCTCCCAGGGTTCTTTAAGGTAAAGAGTGCAGGAAACATTAATCCCCCGATTGAATCCCGGGGTTTTCGACCCGTTTTCCCCGATATTCCGGGGTTTTCTAGGGGGTTTAGCCGGATGCGCTCCCCTGCCCTCCGCCTCCTTTAACGGGTGCTCGCACCACCCCAATAGGGGATTCGA
>ERZ1674154.18-NODE-18-length-29825-cov-11.409540_pt1 | contig 29825 bp, 22 predicted proteins | sample MGYA00581306_ERZ1674154 | MGnify/ENA primary metagenome ERZ1674154 (study PRJEB41354, sample SAMEA4873325) | human saliva metagenome | biome: human-associated habitat [ENVO:00009003]; feature: mouth environment [ENVO:08000002]; material: saliva material...
CAGGCTGAATGTCTCCAACATTCGAGCCTAGAGCATGCAGGATACGCAGCCTTCAACCTCGGTACCCTCAAGAGCCATCTGACGCAGACGGATGTAGTAGATGGTCTTGATGCCCTTACGCCATGCGTAAATCTGGGCGCGGTTGATATCGCGGGTGGTTGCGGTATCGCGGAAGAAGAGGGTCAGCGACAGGCCCTGGTCCACGTGCTGGGTTGCCACGGCGTAGGTGTCGATGATCTTCTCGTAACCAATTTCGTACGAGTCCTGGTAGTACTCCAGGTTGTCGTTGGTCATGTACGGTGCCGGGTAGTAGACGCGGCCGAGCTTGCCTTCCTTGCGGATCTCAATCTTCGAAGCAATCGGGTGAATCGAAGAGGTCGAACCGTTGATGTAGGAAATCGAGCCGGTCGGAGGAACAGCCTGCAGGTTCTGGTTGTACATGCCGTGCTGTGCGACGTCGGCTGCCAGCTGAATCCACTCCTCGCGGGTGGGGATGTGGTGCTTGGCGAACAGCTCGCGGGCACGCTCGGTCTGCGGTGCCCATTCCTTCTCGATGTACTTGGCGAAGAACTCACCGGAGGCGTACTTCGAGTTCTCGAAGCCCTCGAAACGCTCACCGCGCTCCTTAGCGAGCAGCATGGAGGTGCGGATTGCGTGGTAAGTCACGGTGTAGAAGTACATGTTGGTGAAGTCCAGCGCCTCTTCGGAACCGTAGAAGACGTGCTCGCGTGCCAGGTAGCCGTGCAGGTTCATCTGGCCCAGGCCCACGGCGTGGCTCATCTTGTTGCCACGCTCGATGGACGGCACGGAGCGGATATCGGACTGGTCCGAGACGGAGGTGAGCGCGCGGATTGCGGTCTCCACGGTCTTGCCGAAGTCGTCGCCGTCCATGGTGAGGGCGATGTTCAGCGAACCGAGGTTGCAGGAAATATCCTTACCGACGGTCTCGTAGCCGAGGTCGGCGTGGTAGGTGGACGGCTCGGAAACCTGCAGAATCTCGGAGCAGAGGTTCGACATGATGACCTTACCGGCGATGGGGTTCGCGCGGTTGACGGTGTCCTCGAACATCACGTACGGGTAACCGGACTCGAACTGAATCTCCGCGATGGTCTGGAAGAACTCGCGAGCGTTAATCTTGGTCTTGGTGATGCGTGCATCGTCGACCATCTCGTAGTACTTCTCGGAGACGTTGATGTCGGAGAAGGGCACACCGTAGATGCGTTCCACATCGTACGGGGAGAAGAGGTACATGTCCTCGTTCTTCTTAGCCAGCTCGAAGGTGATATCGGGGATCACGACGCCCAGGGAGAGGGTCTTGATACGAATCTTCTCGTCGGCGTTCTCGCGCTTGGTGTCCAGGAAGGAGTAGATGTCGGGGTGGTGTGCGTGCAGGTACACCGCGCCGGCGCCCTGACGTGCGCCCAGCTGGTTAGCGTAGGAGAAGGCGTCCTCCAGCAGCTTCATGACGGGGATAACGCCCGAAGACTGGTTCTCAATCTTCTTGATGGGCGCGCCGGATTCGCGCAGGTTGGTCAGGGCGAATGCCACGCCGCCGCCGCGCTTAGAGAGCTGCAGGGCCGAGTTGATGGAACGACCGATGGATTCCATGTTGTCTTCCATGCGCAGCAGGAAGCAGGAGACCAGCTCGCCGCGCTGCTTCTTGCCCGCGTTGAGGAAGGTCGGGGTGGCAGGCTGGAAGCGGCCCGAGATAATCTCGTCCACGATCTCCTCGGCCAGCTTCTCGTTGCCTTCTGCCAGCAGCAGCGCCACCATGCAGACGCGGTCCTCGAAGCGCTCCAGGTAGCGCTGACCGTCGAAGGTCTTGAGCGCGTAGGAGGTGTAGAACTTGAAGGCACCCAGGAAGGTCGGGAAGCGGAACTTCACGGCGTAGGCGCGCTTGAACAGGTTCTTGATGAACTGGAAGTTGTACTTCTCGAAGAGCTCAGGCTCGTAGTACTGGTTCTCGATCAGGTACTCAATCTTCTCTTCCAGGTCGTGGAAGAACACGGTGTTGTTGTTGACGTGCTGCAGGAAGTACTGACGTGCTGCCTGGCGGTCGGCGTCGAACTGAATCTTGCCGTTCTCATCGTAGAGGTTCAGCAGAGCGTTCAGCTCGTGGTAGCTCATACCCCGGAACTTCTCGGGTACGGTGTTGCCGGTGTGGCTCGCACCGAGCGTCTCTAGTGCTGAGGGCAGTTTTGCGTCCAAAATGCTTCCAATCCTTCGTTGACTTTTTCTACATCTGCTTCGGTACCCATGAGCTCGAACTTGAAGAGCACGGGCACGTTGCATTTCTTCGCGACGATATCTGCCGCGATGCCGAAGAGCGGGCCAAAGTTAGTGTTGCCGGATCCAATCACACCGAGCATGTTCGCGCGATTCTGATCCACGTTTAGGAACTTTACCACCTGCGGGGGAACATTGCCTGCGCCTTCGGGCTTGCCGTAGGTGGGAACGATCAGCACGAAGGGCTCATCAAGCACCAGGGTGTCTTCGCCGGTGCGCAGGGGCAGGCGGAGACGGCGAGCGCGAAGCTTCTCCACGAACTTGTGGGTGTTGCCGGAGATGGAGGAGAAATACACGACGAGTGGCGCGGAGGCGTCCGCCAGAGCCTCGGTCGCTCGACCCTCAGAGGAGTTACGCGCATCCATGAGAATCTTGCGGATTTCTGCGTGTTCATCTGCGGGGTTGGGCGTGAGGACGGTACTCAACGTGAGCTCCTTACTTCGTATGTGCCGGTATGGCTGTGTGACGCCGATTCCGTTTATGTGGGTTTCGGCTGGATTTACGCTTCCAAAGCGTTGATCTTATCGGGGCGGAAACCGGACCAGTGCTCCTCGCCTGCGATGACGACGGGGGCCTGCAGGTAGCCGAGGGACTTAACCATCTCAAGGGCCTGAGTGTCTTCGGTGATATCAACCTTGGTGTAGCTGATACCCTTCGCGTCGAGGGCGCGGTAGGTCATGTTGCACTGAACGCACTGGGGCTTGGTGTACACGGTCACTACCATGAGAGTGCCTCATACTTTCTCCCGCTCAGGCGGGTTTATCTTGTGAATGATTCTGGCGTGTTTTCCTAGGGGCTCCACCGTCGTACCTCTACCCTGCCGGGGCGGTGCCGCCCGTCGTGCGGGGGCGGATCTGTTGCCTCGCGGTTCTGCGGGGAGGGCCCCGAGGGGCCTAAGCGGTGGAACCGAGTATTAATACTACATCTAGTGCCAAGAAATTTCTGCACCACAAGATGATGTGGTGCGCGGGTCGTGTTTCGTTCGATAAACCCACAGCCGAACCCACTTAATGGGGTGCCTCGCGGGCTTATCCACACCCGCCCGGTGGTGGAGTTCGCCGGATTTTCGGGGACCTCGCGGGGTTATCCACAGGTGGGGTTTAAGTTGGGCAGCATTTTTGTTGGCCCTCCCCGCTCGTTTCTTAGGGTGCTTTTAACCCCTCTGACGCTTTAAGACGTCCGGGGCCGTATTCCTCGGGCTTGATTTAAGCGCAGGTTTAACACTCGCCCATCATGACGCGGAACGACGGGGTTTTAAAGACGAACAGGTTTTCTTAATGAGCCCTTAACCCGGGGGCTGACCGCGACGAAGGGGTGTGATTAAAGCTGTACAAAAGATTTTTAACTCTTCGCGACTGGCCGGTGTGTCGTTGGTTTAAGTTGGTTAAGCCTTAAACACCCCACAGCCCCGATGGACGAACCGGAATCTTCGGGGCAGGGTCCGGGGCGGGCTTGGAGCCTACAGGGCTCAGTACGCAGAGAAGGCCGACCACCCGTGCTGGAGTGGCCGGCCTTCACCGCATATAGGGTATGCGTGGGCGCAAAACGTGCAGCTGAGAACGTCTAGAAGTCGATGATTCCCAGATCGCGTAGCTTCTTGCTGAGCGTCACGCCGTCGGTGGCTTCGATCCACAGGGGTGAGCGCATCATCTGCTCGGCGCGGTGGTCGCTCCACACGCGGCCCGAGGCGAGCACGGACTCCCCCACCGTCAGGTTACGAATCACGATGGCCGCCACGTTGTCCGGGTAACGCACCGCGAAGCCGTTGTAGATATACGGGTCGCGCTGCCCGTCGTCACCAACCAGGATCCACTTCATCTGCGGGAACTCCTCAACCAGGCGCTGCAGGGAATCCACCTTGTGCTTGGTGCCGGACCGGAACCAGCGGTCAGGGGTCGGCCCCCAGTCGGTAAGCAGGAACGTGCCGCGCGGGTAACCGTTACGGCTCAGGAATCGGCGCAGGGTCGGGGTAATGTTCCACGCACCGGTGGACAGGTACATGAACGGCGCGTTCGGCTCACTACGGCGAATACGGTCGGTCATGACGGCCATGCCGGGGGTCGGGATGCGCGCGTGCTCGTCGAGCACGAAGGAGTTCCATGCGGCTACGAGGGGGCGCGGCAGCATGGTCACCATGACGGTGTCGTCGACGTCCATGATGACGCCTAGCTTCTGCGACTCCGGCACGATGTAAACGCTGGTGGCTACGGCGCGCGATCCGGGCACGTACATGATGACCTCGTGCATGCCGGGTTCCAGGTCGATCTCAAGCTTCACGTCGAGCACGCCGCCGCGGTCGGTGTACGCCTCGTACTTGGCACCGCCGATAACGATGGTGACCGGGGCATCCGACATAGCGATCGCGGTGAAGGCACGCCAGCCTCGCATGGGGTTGGCGGTGTCTTGGGTTCCCTCCACGACCTGCAGGAGTCGCTCAAGGTCGACCGTGTTGTAGAGGGCTCGGGCGATGATACGAACCCAGCCCGGGTTCCCTTCGGATGCAACTCGTCCGTACCCCTCGCTGGGAACAAGAATCGGCTCGCGGCCGGCGGCGATAGCGCGCTTCTCGCGCCACCTATGCAGGCGGTCGGCCACGCGGTAACCGATGTTAACCGCCTCGTCAGCGGCGTCATTGACTAGGTTGCGCAATTCGTTATCCCCTCAGACTCTTACCCCACTAGTGTAACTGAGCCCGTCCCCTCGCGGGCCGAGCCCAGCACGTCGATACCTTTAAATACGCGGGTGAGAACGTGACCCCGCTGTGATATGCGCATTATTTAGGGCGGCGGGGCTGTTCAGGTTCTTGTAGGACCCACGCGGGCGTTATCCTGGAAGGTATGATCCACTCACAGCCTAACCGCCGACTTTTTGTGCTCGGCACCGCTATGCTTCCGCTCATCGCAGCCTGCTCGAACAAGTCGAATAACGACTACGACAGCACGAGCGGCAACTTTACTCCCTACCAGGCCGGTAGCGATAGCCCCTCCGTTACTCCCCGACCTGTAGCCACGAACTCGCCGACCCAGTCCGTCACCGGTAACCCGATTGATAAGCCGCGCGAGTGGCCCGGCGTGGGCAACGCTCTCGTGGGTGAGGGCAAGTACATCGCGTGGACGGTTGACGACGGTGCCAGCCCCGAGGCTATTCGCGGCTATGCCGAGTTCTCCAAGCGTACGAATACTCGCCTGACCTTCTTTATTAACGCCTCGTACGTGGGTTTCAAGAACAACGTTGATATTCTCCGTCCGCTGGTTCAGAGCGGGCAGATTCAGATTGCGAATCACACCTACAACCACACCGACCTGACCACCCTGGACGCCGAGGGCGTGAAGGAGGAGTTGCAGCGCAACGAGGACGAGATTATGAGCATCTTCGGTGTCTCGTCGAAGCCCTACTTCCGCCCGCCGTACGGCCGCTATAACGAGGCCGTGCTGAAGGCCGCCGGTGAGATTGGCTTTACCCGCCCGGTCATGTGGAACGGCACGACCGGCGACGAGGCAAAGACCAGCGCCCGCGTGATTTACATGCGTTCGCTGCGCTACATGCTTCCGCAGCAGATTGTTCTGGGCCACCTGAATTACGAGACGATTATTCCGATTCTGGATAAGCTCAAGGGCCTGCTGGACGAGCGCGGCCTGACCCCGGTCACGATCCGCGACTACTACGGCGACGCCTCGGAGGAGGAGATTAAGGCAGCGGCTCCCAGCCCGACCGCAACCCCCGAGCCGAGCGAGACTCCCTCCGCGGAGGCAACGACCGAGGCTCCCTCGCCGACCCCCACCCCCACTCCTACTCCGGCCCCGACCCCCCGGTACGAGGATGAGGTAGCCGCAACCAGGACCCCCTCGCAGCCGGCCGCCACCACGCGCGCATCCCAGCCGCCCCAGCCCGCGGCTTCGCGTTCGACCACGGCCTCGGCCACTGCGGGTGCCCCCGCCGCGGCAAACCGCTAGGCCGGTTCGGATCGGGTGATTCCGAGAGGTGCACTCGAGGCTGTGATTATTGGAAGCCCCTTCTCTCCCTGCGCGGGAGGGAAGGGGCTTCGCCGTGCCCGCCGCTGCCGGTTTTCTTTCCCCGACTCGCTGAACATCGGGCGGGTAGCGCAGGAATAAACAGGGTGGTCCGTGCGTTGGGTGAGCATACAGGGCGGCAGCGTGCCGCGTCCGAGTATGAGAGGAATAGATAACATGCGTATTGATATTTGGTCCGATATTGTGTGCCCCTTCTGCTACGTGGGCAAGCGTAACCTGGAGCAGGCGCTCGCCGAGTTTGAGCACCGCGACGAGGTTGAGGTGGTGTGGCATAGTTTTGAGCTGGACCCGTCGGCTACGGAGCATCCTGCCGGTTCGCTGCCTGAGATGATTGCCGGTAAGTATCAGATGTCGCTGGAGCAGGCGATTGCGAGCCAGGAGTCGTTGGCGGAGCGTGCCCGCGAGGTGGGTTTGGAGTTCAATTGGCGTCAGGCACGCTACGGTAACACGTTTGATGCGCACCGCGTGATTCACTATGCGGCGGAGCAGGGCTTGGCGTCGGCGGCGGAGGAGGCGTTTAAGCTGGCGTACTTTACGCAGGGCCGTTCGGTGCAGGATCACGAGTCGATTCTGGATATTGCTTCTGAGATTGGCCTGGATACTGCCGAGGTTGAGGCGGTGTTGAAGAGCGACCGTTACGCGGCAGATGTGCGTGCTGATGAGCAGTTGGCGCGCCAGCTGGGTATTAATGGTGTGCCGTTCTTCTTGATTGAGTCGAAGTGGGCGGTCAGTGGTGCTCAGCCCGCGGAAGTGCTGGTGCAGGCGCTGCGTCAGGTGTGGGAGGAGACTCACCGTGTTGAGTTCCTGAACCCGCTAGCAGGTGCTTCGGACGACGTCGCGGGTGCCAATGCCGCGGAGGCGGGTCCGTCCTGCGATATGAACGGCAACTGCTCCTAGTAGCCGCTGAGAAGTGCGCGGCGGGGCGCTATTCCTCCTAGCTCCCCTAACTGATTCAGAAACCTTAATAGAGCGAAGCTCCCTTGTGCCGGTTCTTGCGTGAACCGGCACGAGGGGGCTTCGTTATGCCTGCAGGTTGCATCTTCCCTTGTCAGATTGTTTGATGCGGTCCAACGTTGTCCACAGACTGGGTGGTTTTCCTTTACACTGGAGTGTGTGTTCTACGGTGAACACGCTTATCCACTCACTTTATAAAGGAATATTGTGTTGAAAATTCACACCGCGACCGCTGGTGTTCTTGCGGGTGCTCTGCTGCTGACCGGTTGCTCTTCGTCTGTTCGCGTTCCGAAGCCTGTGCCGTCTGTGTCTTCGTCGGCTTCTGCTTCGGTTAGCCCCTCGGTTTCAGCTACTCCTAGTTCTTCTCCGACGCCGAGTGCGTCTGCGTCTCCTTCGGAGTCTCCTACCCCGACGGTAACCCCGTCTCCGGTTCCGACGACTGAGGCTCCCGTGCAGGCACCGGCTACTGAGGCACCTTCCGCGGAGGCGCCGGCCTCAGAGACCCCGGCACAGCAGGCACCGGTTCAGGAAGCTCCCGTTCAGCAGGCTCCGGCAACTGAGGCTCCTGCTCAGCAAGCTCCGGCACAGCAGGCTCCGGCAACTAAGGCCCCTGCTCAGCAGGCTCCGGCTCAGTCGGATGTTTACTACAAGAATTGTGCCGAAGCGCGTGCGGCTGGTGCGGCGCCGTTGCACCGTGGCGAGCCGGGTTACCGTCCCGGCCTTGACGCTGATGGTGACGGCGTAGCGTGCGAGCCGAAGAAGAAGCATTAGGCTTCTACTCACCCTCATGAAGAAGCCCCCTTATACTGAAAGTACAAGGGGGCTTCGCCACGCTCGGAAGGCCCCCGCCAGTTGGCGTGGGCTCATCCGAGACTGGGGCAAGCGGGGTTAAGCCGGTCGGCGTTACAGCGGCCTAACCGTAGTAGTCGCGAATCGTGACCGTGGTCAGACCCTTGGAATCCATAATGTCCTTGATCTCATCCATGACCGAGATGACGCCCGGGTAGTTCAGATGACCGATAATGATGCGCCGCGCATCCACGTACTTCTTCGCAAAACGGAGCACCTCCTGCGAGGGAATATTCGAAGAATCAGCTAGGGAACCGTACCACAACACCGGACGCGTAAAACCGCACGAGGCCGCAGCCGCCAGCACGCGCGCATCATAATAACCGTACGGAGGGCGGAAGTACGGCTTCGACGACACCCCGAAGAGCCGCTGAATCTCCTCGTCGTTACGCGTCAGCTCCCGAACAATCTGCTCATCGCTGAGTTTGGTCAGCGCGGCGTGACTATACGTGTGGTTCGCAATCTGCAACTGCCCGCTCTTCACCAGAGGAAGTAACAGCTCGCGGTGCTGTTTAAAAGACGGGTACTGGCCGTTGATAAAGAAGGTCAGGCGCGTACCGGTGCGGCGTGCGAACTCCGCGTAGGCGCGCACCACATCGGGGTTGGCTCCGTCATCAACCGTCCAGGCAACGTACTTCCCCTCGCCGGCAAGTCCCGTCTGCGGTCCATCCCAGGGGCGGGGCTTCGGCACAGGGTTACCGGGGGCCTGCGTGCTGCCGGAACTCGGCGCGGCAGAAGGAGTAGCGCTCTCGAAACCACTCGGCGCGACAGAAGCAGAGGCATTGGGGCTACCGGAAGCGGTAGGGCTACCCGTCGCGCCTGCGTTGTTGCCGGTCGTCGAAGAGCAGGAGGTGAGAGCAAGACCCAGAGAGCCCAAGCCCAGAGCGCCCAAGCTGAGGAGTACGCCACGGCGGGAGGCCACGGAACGATAAATCATGGTGTTTCTATGATCCCGATGCGCCTCGAACGACATCAGGTTTTGAGCGGTGTTCATACTCTCAGTGTAAAATAGCAACCCTTCCGAGCATCTAACAAGTCAAAAGATTACGTCAAAACACTTCAGTGAAGAAACCACCCATATCTCATACATCAACTTTTTCCTGAAGCCCCCACTCCACCACAAAGCCCCCTATACGCCTCAGCGCAAGGGGGCTTCACAACACAACTCAGGTGACCGCAGCACAGCACACAGGCCACGCGACAGCTAGCGGGGCTGGTAGGTGCGGCCGCGCTCCGCACGCGCGCGGCGCGCCTCGGCATCCCGAAGAACCGGCACCATAAGACGCACCAGCTGCTTAATTCCACGCATCACCAGCTCAATCCACAGCGCCGCAGACAGCACACCCGCCGCGCGCGGGTGACGGCGACGCACCCACCTCAGCGACAGCAACGAAAACACGAAATACGCCGGGTACAGGAGAGCCTCGCGAAAACGGTGAGCCTGCCGAACAACGGGATTCTGATAAAGCTTCTTCATACCACCAGTATATCCAGCCGCACGGCACGGCCACGCCGGAGCACCGACTAGGCCCCGGACTCGTCCTCCAGCTCACCCGAAGGCTTAACCGACGCACCCTCCACGGGCACAGAAGCCGCGGCGCTACCCGACAGCTCAACCACGGAGTCCTCCCCCACCAGCTGCGAAGGAGAGGAACCCTCGGGGCCCGACAGAATCGTCACGTTCATGCGGCGCAGCGCATCCGTATCGGTAATCGTGTCGTCGTTATCAATCAGGTACACCCGGTAGCCGTCTGCGGTCAGGCGGCGCATCAGCTCCAAGAGCATATTCTGCGCCACCTCATCCACCGCGTACACGCGCGTCACGTCCAGGGCGATCTTCGAGCCCTCCATCGGGGCGTCCACAATCTCGCGAATCACGCGCTCCACACCCGCGAAGCGAATACGGCCCTGCAGCTGAATCAGGCGCATGGCCTCGGGACCGGAACCAATCTGGTAGTCCGCACGCAAGGCCGAGCGCGCCACCGTCGGCACGTTCATCACGTGCATGCCCATGTCTTCAGAGAACTTCTCGAAGAGCTCCACGCCGCGCACGCTATTGCCGTGCTTATCCAGGCGCGGAGAGAACGTCGCCACACCCAGCTGACCCGGAACCGCGCCAATGATGCCGCCGCCCACGCCGCTCTTCGCCGGAACGCCCACCTGGGTTGCCCAGTCACCCGCGGAGTTGTACATGCCGCACGTGAACATGACGCTCAGCACCTGACGCACCACGCCCTTCGGCACAACCTGCTCCCCCGTCACCGGGTGCACACCGTAGTTCGCGAGGGTGGCGGCCATCAGCGCCAGGTCCTTGACAGTGACCATGAGCGAGCACTGGCGCGTGTACCCCTGCACCGACACCTCCGGGTCACCCGTCAGGATGCCGTGGCCGCGCAGCATGTGCGCAATCGCGTAGTTGCGGTGCGCGTGCTCTAGCTCGGATTCGTACACGCGCTCATTCACCGACAGGCGGCGGCCCGCAAAGGCCGACAGACCCGAAATGACGCGCTCCATGCGCTCGCCCTGCGTGGCCCCCGGAGGGCCCACCAGCGAATGGGTGGTAATAGCGCCGGCGTTAATCATGGGGTTCAGCGGCTTGCCCGAACCGTCCTCCAGGGACAGCTCGTTGAAGGGCTCGCCCGAGGGCTCAACGCCGACCTTCGCCAGCACATCGTCAAAGCCGCGGTCGGCCAGGGCCAGCGCGTACACGAAGGGCTTGGAAATCGACTGGATTGTGAACTCCACGTCGCTGTCACCGGCGGCGTACTGCTCGCCGTCCACCATCACGATGGATGCGGCCAGCTTATCCGGGTCCACGGCGGCCAGCTCGGGAATGTAGTTCGCCAGCTCCCCGGAGGTATCGGAGACGACCGTCGTCAGGGACTCAGTGAGGTACGTGGCGATGGGTGAATGCATGGTCTCCTCCGTGATGCTGATTCGGTGTTCGGGGTACGTTCCCGGATGCGCCGGAGAACCCGGGCATACCCCATCTACGAGTGTATCTTTTGCCGCCAAAAGCTACCAACTACTGCCGAGAATGACGACGGAGTGGACAGCGTGGGCTAACGCGCGGCGCCCGCGCGCACGACCGGGTTCTGGGTGCCGGGGACGTAAAGCCGGCTAGGGGTGGCGGACCGACTGCGGCTCCTGGCCACCCAACTCGGCGGTCTCCAGCTGGAAGGTCGAGTGCTCCACCGACACCTCAAAATGGCTCGCCACGCAGGAGCGAATACGATCCAGAATCGCCACCGCAGACCCGTCGCGGAAGCAAGAATCCGCAACCACCACGTGCGCGGTCACGACCGGCAAACCCGTCGCCACCATCGAGGCGTGCACATCGTGCACTTCCACCACACCGTCGACGCGCAGCATGTGCTCGCGCATCGCATCCAGGTCCAGGCCATCCGGGGTGAACTCCATGAGCACCGCCGTGGTCTGCCTCATCAGGCGCACCGCGCGCGGCACAATCAGCACCGCAATGAACAAGCCTGCCAGCGCATCCGCCCGGTAGAAGCCGGTCAGCCAAATCACGATAGCCGCCATAATCACGCCCAGCGAGCCCAGGGCGTCGTTGAGCACCTCCAGGAACGCGGCACGCATATTGAAGTTCGCGTTTCGGCCAGAGGCCAGCACCGCAATGCCGATAACGTTCGCCACCAGGCCGACCACGCCGAAGACCAGCAGCTCGGCGCCGGGCACCTCCGGCGGGGCGAACAGGCGATGCACGCCCTCTACCGCCGTGTAGATACCCACGGCCAGTAGCAGCACCGACTGGCCCAGGGCCGCCAGCACCTCAATGCGTCGGAAGCCCCACGTGTGGCGCGAGGTTGCCGGACGCGTCATGAGCGAAGCCGCGGTGAGCGCCACCAGCAGCCCGGATGCATCCGTAATAGCGTGCGCCGTATCGGTCAGCAGGGCGAGACTCCCGGTGACCAGAGAGCCAACCGCCTGCGCCAGCACGATGACGAGCGCCAGGGTAAAAGCCACCAGCAGGCGCGGGCGCATCGAGGCGGCCTCCTCCGGGCTGTGCATATGAGAGTGGTCGTGGTGACCGCCGTGGTGAGAGTGTGCGTGCTCTCCCATTAACCTTCTCCTTGGGGGTTGTGGCCGACGCAGAATCGCCGGGGCGAGAAGACCGGCACGGGCCGGCGGGCGACGCAACCGAGTGAGGGTTCGTCGACTCCAGGGTGAAACCGCGATACAGAGTCTAGAGATAGCAAAATCGCCCGACTCTTACAAACCGGGCGATTAGCACCTCAAACGAGGTTTCCGTGGAGATAAGGGGACTCGAACCCCTGACCCCCTGCATGCCATGCAGGTGCGCTACCAGCTGCGCCATATCCCCATATTCTGTTATGTTCCTCAACGAGGCAACATGAATATATTACACACACCTCAGAGGGCTACGCAAATCGAGGACGGCTCAAATTCAAAAAATTTTCCAAAAACTTTAGGGGCTCCAAGCTACCCCGTCCAAGGGCTACGAAGCACCGCGAATACGGCGAAGAGGCGGGCACGCGCGCCCCGCATGTGCACCACATGCAGGGCGCCGAACCCGCCCCTCACTCAAGCACTACAGAACGCGCACCGCAAAAACGTTGCGCGCCGAGCGACAGCCCGAAGGCCTAAGCCTCGTCCTGCGCCGGGATGATGCGCGCGGCCTCTTCCTCGGACTCAGCCTCGATGTCGAAGGGAGCCTCATTCTCAACACCCAGCTCGATGCGCGGGGCCTGAGCCCACAGGCGATCCAGGGCGTAGAACTCGCGGTCCTCCTCGTGCTGAACGTGAACCACGATATCGCCGAAGTCTAGCAGAATCCAACGACCCGAGGAGCGGCCCTCGCGGCGCACCGGCTTCAGGCCGGCCTGCTCGCGCAGGGCGTCCTCCACCTCGTCAGCCACGGCGTTCACCAGGCGCTCGTTGTGAGCGGAGACCACCAGGAAACCGTCAATCAGGCCCATGGCGTCGGAGGCATCCACAGCGAACAGGTTCGTTCCCTGCTTTTCCTCCGCCGCACGGGCGGCAATGCGCAGAGCCTCAACCGAGGACTGTGCAGCAGTCATATCTTCCTTTCTTGCCGGTCATTCCCACCGGCAGCACCCCGCGGGGTGCGTTCTCACGGCCTACTTCGGGCCAAAAATCATAATCAAGCCGACAACAACCAGGGCCAGCAACAGAACCATCCACAGCCAGGCCAGGGAGGTCTTCTGGGCCGGCTTCAGCACCTCGTGCTCCGACTGGTTCTCGGTGACCTTCTCGGCGAAGGACTTATCGGAGTCCTTCTTCTGAGATCCACTGTCCGCGCGCTCCACGGATGCCACCGGTGCGCTCTTCGACTCGGCAGACTCCTCTGCGGCGAGCTCGGCCATCGCCACGGAATCCTCGGGATCCTGGCGGTCCACCATGCGCTGCAGCAGTTCCTCCACCTCGTCCGGGCTCAGGGCCACGGTCGGGTCGCCGTCCACCGAATCCACGGTGTCGCCAGAAACCGAGCCGTCCAGAACGCTCAGGTCCAGGCCCTGAGCGTTCACGGCGCTCACGCGGGTGGGCAGGTTGGAGGATGCGTCCTCCTTCTGCGCCTCGGCAGCCTCGGGCTTCTGAGCTTCCTTGGGCTCCTGGGCGTCCTTGGGCTCGGGGGATTCCTCGTCCTCAGCCGGCGCGGAGGCGTAGCCGACGACGCTCTCGTCAACCTTCGGCTCATCGCGCACGAGGTACTCGTGCATCTTCGGCTCGGGCTCCTCCTCCTTGACCACGGTAATCACCGGAATGGAAGAGGTCAGCGGGCTATCCACCGCCGAGGGACTGGTGGCATCTACACGGTTCTTCGCGATCTCGTCGGGACGCAGAACGCGCAGGCTACTGGTCAGAGGGGCCGGCTCATGCAGCTTCTCCTCGTCGTTCGCCTCGGTCTCAATCTTGCCCTGGGCCGCCAGCGCCGCGAAACGACGCTGAACCGCCAGAACCTGCGGATCAATCGCGCCGGTGTTCACCACGGAACCCATATTCTCAACGGGCTTCGGGTTCTCCCCGCGGCGGTGTGCGCGCAGGTACTCGGCGACTTCCTCACGGTAACGGGCGAGACGGCGCGGACCCATCACCTTAGTCGGCGGCGGCACCTCAATGCCGTCTTCGGTCACGTACGTCTCATAGAGGTACGCTTCGTCCTCGCTATAGGGCTTCGAACCCGCAGCTTCACTCATGTGTTCCCTCATTATTCGTCGATTCGGGTGACTGCTCCGCCTCATCCTTCACTCGAGGCAGGCCGTCACGGTAGGCCGTCAAAGCGTCCTTCTTATACAGCCCATACTTCGCAATGTACTGCACCACGCCATCGGGTACCAGGTACCAGATGGGGGCGCCCTCAGCCGCGCGGCGGCGAATATCGGTCGAAGAAATCGCCATCGCGGGGATCTTCAGCGTCGTAATATGACGCCCCTCCGCAAGGGGAGGATCCAGCGTGTGATCGGGGCGGGTCACGCCCACGAACGTCGCGAGGTCCCACAGCTTATGGGCATTGCGCCAGGTCATAATCTGGCTGATTGCATCCGCCCCGGTAATGAAGAACAGGTCAGCATCGGGGCGCAGGCTGCGCAGCTCGTTAAGCGTATCAAAGGTGTACGTGGCGCCGCCACGGTCAATATCAATACGGCTCACCGTAAAACGCGGGTTCGACGCGGTCGCGATCACCGTCATCAGGTAGCGGTGCTCGGCATCGCTCACGTGCCGCTCCCCCACCTTCTGCCAGGGCTGACCGGTCGGAACAAAAACGACCTCGTCCAGGTCGAACACCGCGGCGACCTCGCTGGCCGCCACAAGGTGCCCGTGATGAATCGGGTCAAACGTTCCACCCATCACGCCCAAACGCACCCGTCCAGGGATACGAGGGGGAATCGACTCGGAGCTCGGGGCACCGAAATCAAGCTGAATAGGCTGATCACTCACAGAAGCCGTCCTTGCTGGGGACAGAGACCGCACCGGAAAACAACGCGCCCACCGGTGAGGATACGGGCAAATACACGGATGCACGCGCGCCACTCGGCGGGCCCACGCGGGACGCCGGATGCACGTGCGTACACCCATCTATGCTACCGTCTCGGCGCTAAAAACAACGAAATGACGGGGGTGAGCTAAGCCGCGGGTGGAATACCCGCGACCCGGCTCACCCCCGTCGCCACGATGTGGACTCTACCTAGTCCTCGGTGCCGGGCATGTCGATATTCTCGTCGACCTTGCCCTCCTTGAGCTTCTTGCGGTACTCCACGGACTCGGTCCAGACACCGGCCACGCGCTCGGATTCCAGCTCGGCACGAGCCGCAGCCTTCGCATCCATGCGCTCCTTGTACTCCACGCGCTTCTGGGCGCGGGTCGGGCGGATAATCTCCTCCAGGCGGACGTCGGTACCGCGCGGGGAGGAGAGTAGCTCGGCGCCACCGATCATGGTCGGCTCCCAGTCGAAAATCACCGAGTTGTCGCTCTCGCCAATCACCACGGCGTCGCCGGCGCGGGCGCCAGCCTTGAACAGCTCGTCCTCAACGCCCAGGCGGGCCAGGCGGTCCGCCAGGTAGCCGACCGCTTCATCGTTGTTGAAGTCGGTCTGCTGAATCCAACGCTCGGGCTTCTCGCCAATCACGCGGAACAGCGGCTCCAGATTGCGTTCCTCGCGACGAATAGTGAACTCCTGCTTCTTCTTGTTGCGGAAGCCCTTCGGACGAATCACGGGGGTTTCGACGGTCACGCGCTCGGCCTCCTTCTCGGCGGCGGCACGGGCGGCGCGGTCCTCCTCAACGAGCTTCGCCATCGCGAAGATGAGGGGCTTCAGACCCTCATGCGAGGCGGTCGAAATCTCGAAGACCTTGAAACCCATCTCCTCGAACTCGGGGCGCACGAACTCGGCCAGCTCGCGGGCCTCGGGCACGTCAATCTTGTTCAGCACCACAATCTGCGGACGCTCGTGCAGTGGCACGGTCACGCCCGCGGTCGGGTCGACCTCGTAGTTCTGCAGCTCGCCGCGGATCACCTCGAAGTCGCTAATCGGGTCGCGGCCGGGCTCCAGGGTCGCGCAGTCAATCACGTGCACGAGCGCCGAGGAGCGCTCCACGTGACGCAGGAAGCGGTGGCCCAGACCGCGACCCTCCGAAGCGCCCTCAATCAGGCCCGGCACATCGGCCACGGTGTAGCGCACATCGCCGGCCTGCACCACGCCCAGGTTCGGAATCAGGGTCGTGAACGGGTAATCCGCAATCTTCGGGCGTGCCGCGGAGATAGCGGCAATCAGCGAGGACTTACCCGCCGAGGGGTAACCCACCAGGGCCACATCCGCAATGGACTTGAGCTCCAGAACAATGTCGGCCTCTTCACCGGGAGTGCCCAGCAGAGCAAAACCGGGGGCCTTACGCTTCGTCGAGGCCAACGCGGCGTTACCCAGGCCGCCCATACCGCCGCGCGCGGCGATGTACTCGTCGCCAACGTGCAACAGGTCAGCCAGGACATTGCCCTCGCGGTCCTTCACCACGGTGCCCTGCGGCACGGTCAGAATCAGGTCCTCGCCATTAAAGCCGTGGTGCATATCGCCGCGGCCGATATCACCGTTCGGGGCGTGCTGGTGCGGGCTGTGGTGGTACTCCAGCAGGGTCGTAGTCTGGTTATCGACGCGCAGAATCACCGCGCCACCATTACCACCGTTACCGCCGTTCGGGCCGCCCAGCGGCTTAAACTTTTCGCGTCGCACGGAGACGCAGCCGTTGCCTCCGCGACCGCCGGAAACATGCAAGACCACGCGGTCCACGAATTCCGCCACGGGTTCTCCTATCTTGGAAAGTCTTCTCTTCGCCGACGCCTCAACGCCCGGTGGGCGGATGCATCGGCAGGCGCAGCCGGGTTGGGGCGCGCCTCCTCGCGAGGACCGCACAGCGTGCGGGCTGCTCGCGGAATGGGAGTTATAGCGAGAGGGGGTAGACTCGCGCCTACCCCCTCTGCCCTAGCGGTGAGTATTACTCAGCTGCAGCCAGGATGTTAACGACCTTGCGGCCCTTGCGGGTACCGAACTCGACGGTGCCTGCTGCCAGAGCGAACAGGGTGTCGTCGCCACCACGGCCAACGTTCAGGCCGGGGTGGAAGTGGGTGCCGCGCTGACGAACGATGATCTCGCCTGCGTTGACGGACTGGCCGCCGTAGCGCTTAACACCGAGGTACTGGGGGTTCGAGTCACGACCGTTACGGGTGGAGCTTGCGCCCTTCTTGTGTGCCATTCTGTATTCCTACCTTAGGGTTGAATTCCGGTTCGCTTCGATTACGCGTTGATAGCGGTAATCTTGACGGTGGTCAGCTCAGCGCGGAAGCCCTGACGCTTCTTGTAACCGGTCTTGTTCTTGTACTTCTGAATAACGATCTTCGGACCGCGCAGGTCCTCGACCTTCTCAGCAACAACCTTGGCGGAAGCCAGGGACTTTGCGTCAGCGGTGACCTTGTCACCGTCGACGAGCAGCAGCACGGGCAGCTCGATGGTGCTGCCGGGCTCGCCTGCAACACGGTCAAGGGTAACGAGGTCGCCGACGGAAACCTTCTCCTGGCGGCCGCCAGCGCGTACAATCGCGTATGCCACTATGGGACTCACTTTTCTCGACAACTTGCTTCTTGAATCTCACTCGAATGAGCAGCCTGCGCTTTCATTGCTGTGCGCCCTCCCCCGCCGGTCGAATAACCGCGAAAAGGAGGAACGGCCCGTGCGTTCCGACGGGATTGCCCGCCGGAGCCAACACGCGAGGCTCACCGGTGGTGTCTCTCTCCCGCACGTTCCAACCTCGGCCGAGTACTCGACCGAGCCGAAGACGATGCGGGTGGGAGCGGTGTCTCCCGCTGGCCCTGCGTCGATAGGGCTTCACTGAGATAAACACCAGTCCTTAAGAATACGGCATGAGGGACGGGCCGCGCAATAGAGTCACCTCACCGAAATGTGCGGATGCGGCGTGATGCTCCTCAACCCCGCCTCCCGGCGCATTCCCCCGGCACGTTCTCGGTAGGCTCCCCTCACGCGCTCCCCCGGCGCGCTCCCCCGGCGGGCGAACGGCGGGCGAACGGCGGGCGCGAAATAACGAAGCTGAAACGGCGAAGGCCTCGGCGGCGTGGATTTCTCCACCCGTCGGGGCCTTCGTCAGTTGGGGCTACGCGTGAGCCGCGGGGCTAGTCGTCCTTGCCCAGGCGCTTGATGTCGGCGGCGGCAACACCGATGCCGAGCATCGTCGGAGCCGAAGCCTCCTCGATGGCCGGGGCCACATCCGCCACGGATGCGGAAGCCACCACGGAACCGTGAGCGCTCTCGGCGGTATCGACGGTCACGACCTTCGAACCCGCGCCGGCGCTCGAAGCGGCACGGCGGGTGCGGCGCTTACGCGGGGCCGGAGCGGACGACACAACCGTTGCGGGCTGGGCCGGCTTCTGCTCTGCCTTCTCCTGCTGCGGCTCGGCGGACTCAGCCGAGGGGGCGCCAATCACGCCGGTCACGACCGGGCGGGTACCCTGCTCGCGCTGACCGTTCTGCTCGGCCGACTCGGCGGCGCGGCGTGCGCGGCGACGCGATGCGCGGGGAGTCTCGCGGACGTCCTCGATGCGCAGGTCCTCACGCTCAGCGCGCTTCGACTCAGCCTTCTTCGACTCGGAACGCTCGGCGCGCTCCGCACGCTCGGAACGACGCTTGGAGGAACGCTCCTCGCGATCCGGGCGGGAAGATTCACCCTCGGGGCGAGCGATGCGGCCGGCCTTCTGCGAGGCACGGGCCTTCGCCTCACCCGCGCGAATCGCCTCAAAACGATCCGAGGAGCGGCTGAATCGCGGATCCAGCTCGGGATCAACGTGGTGATCCAGCACGCCGGCATCCGAACCCTCCACCGCTGCGATTGCGGTATCGTCCAGCTCACGACGCTTCTCGGAGCGGTTCTTACGGGAGCGGCCCGAGTGGGACTTCTTCTCCTCGCGCTGAGGCTGTTCCTCGTCCTTCTCCTTGGCGACCGCTTCCTCCTCCACGCGGTCGAAGGCGCTGGCCAGCTGCTCCAGGGAGAAGCCGCCCTGCTCGCCAACCCACTGGCCGTCGGTCACATCGGCGACCTTCTGCTCGCGTTCGGCGACCTCAGCGTGGGCCTGCTCGCTCGCCTCGGCGATACCCTGAATCTCCTGCTCCAGCGAGAGCTCAGCGGTCTCGGCGCGACGCGAACGCTTGCGGCGCTTACGCTTCTTGCGGGTCGAGGTGGTCTCCTCCGAACCGCTCTCGTTCTGGACGGAGGCGGCTGCCACGGCGGCCATCGCGTTACGGCGCTCGGCCTTCTTCGACTCCAGGGCGTCCTGCTTCTGCTGGTCGCGCGAATCCTCGCGGGAGGCCGAACGGGCACGCTTGCGCTCGTTACGGTCGTGGCGGTGAATGAAGTCGGAGGCGCCACCACTGCGGCCGCTCAGCGGCTGATCGTGAACGATCAGACCGCGGCCGGCGCAGTGCTCGCAGGGCTCCGAGAAGACCTCGAGTAGGCCGGTACCCAGACGCTTGCGGGTCATCTGGACCAGACCCAGCGAGGTCACCTCGGTCACCTGGTGCTTGGTGCGGTCACGGCCCAGGCACTCAATCAGTCGACGCAACACCAGGTCGCGGTTCGACTCGAGCACCATGTCGATGAAGTCAATCACGATGATGCCGCCGATATCGCGCAGACGCAGCTGACGCACAATCTCCTCGGCCGCCTCCAGGTTGTTCTTGGTGACGGTCTCTTCGAGGTTGCCGCCGCTACCGGTGAACTTACCGGTGTTCACGTCCACCACGGTCATGGCCTCGGTGCGGTCAATCACGAGCGAGCCGCCCGAGGGCAGGTAGACCTTGCGATCCAGCGCCTTAGCCAGCTGCTCGTTGATGCGGTAGTGGTCAAAGAGGTCGTCCTCACCATCCCACTTCTGCAGGCGCGAAATCAGATCGGGTGCCACATAGGTCACGTAGGCTTCGATGGAGTCCCAGGCGTCCTGACCCTGAACAATCATCGCGGTGAAGTCCTCGTTGAAGACATCACGCACGGTCTTAATCATCAGGTCGGGCTCCTGGTAGAGCATCTCGGGGGCCAGCACCTTGCGGGAGTTGGCCTTCTCCTGAATCTCTTCCCACTGCGCGCGCAGGCGGTTAATGTCGTGGGTCAGCTCCTCTTCGGAGGCGCCCTCGGCCGCGGTGCGCACAATCACGCCGGCACCCTCGGGCAACTTGTCCTTCAGAATCTTCTTCAGGCGCGCACGCTCGGTGTCGGGCAGCTTGCGAGAAATACCGGTCATGGAACCGCCCGGCACGTACACCAGGAAGCGGCCCGGCAGGGAGACCTGGCTGGTCAGGCGGGCACCCTTGTGACCAATCGGGTCCTTGGTGACCTGCACCAGCACCGAATCGCCCGGCTTCAGGGCATTCTCAATCTTGCGGGGCACGCCGTCCAGGCCGGTGACGTCCCAGTTGACCTCGCCCGCGTAGAGCACAGCGTTACGGCCGCGTCCAATATCGACGAAGGCGGCCTCCATGGAGGGCAGCACGTTCTGCACCTTGCCCAGGTACACGTTGCCAATCAGGGAGTCCTGCTGGGTCTTCGACACGAAGTGCTCGGCCAGCACGCCGTCCTCGAGCACACCAATCTGGATGCGGCCATCCTTCTGACGAACCAGCATCTGACGGTCCACGGACTCGCGGCGAGCCAGGAACTCGGCCTCGGTCACGATGTGGCGGCGGCGGCCCAGGGAACGGGACTCGCGGCGACGCACGCGCTTGGCCTCCAGGCGGGTGGAGCCGCGCACACCGGTCACGGTGTTGGATGCGTGGGAATCGGCCAGGCGCGGTGCACGCACCTTGGTGACGGTCTCAACGTCATCCTCAACACCGCCCTCAATCTCGATATCCTCGGTACCGCGGCGGCGGCGGCGACGACGGTGGCTGGTGACCTCTGCCTCCGCGGCGGCCTCCTCGCGGCGGCGCTCCATGCGGTCCTTGCGCTTCTGCTCTTCGGCGGCGGCGCGGCGGGCCTCACGCTCGAGCTTGGCGGCCACGGCGAGCTCGCTCAGCTCCTCGGGCTCGGGGGCCACGAACAGCGGCATCGCGCCCATGGGGGTGCGCGAGCGCAGCTCCTGCAGCTTTTCGCGCTGCAGGTCGCTCAGGGTCTTAACGGGTTCGGCGGGTTCCTCGGGTGCCTTCTCCTCGGCGGCTTCTTCGACGGCGGCAACCTCGGCCTCGAGCACCTCGGCCACGCCCTCGGTTGCGGCGGGCTCCACATCTGCGGAGCCGGCCTCTGCGTTCTCAGCCTGCTTTTCGGCGGCCTCCTCTGCCTCGGCCTCAACCTCGGCCTCAACCGCGGCTTCCGCGGCGGCTTCGCCCTCAACGAATTCGGCTTCGGCGGTCTCTTCTGCGGCTTCTTCGGCCTTCTCCGCCGTGGTCGCCTTCTCGACCTTGGCGACCTCTTCGACCTTGGCGGTCTTCTCGGTCTCGACCTTGGCCACCTTCTCAACCTTGGCGACCTCTTCAACCTTCGCCACGCGCTCCTGCGCGGCGGGAGCCTCCGCCGCCTCAGCCTCGGCGGGCTGCTTTTCAGCTGCCGCGAACAGGCTGTTCAGGGTCGAAGCAACCTCGGCCTCGGACACCGCGGGAGCGGCGGCCTTCGGCGCGGGGGCGTGCTTAGCCTTAGCGTTACGCAGATTGGTCAGGCCCGTGGCGATGGCTTCGTCCAGGGGAAGCTCGGGAGCCTTCTCCTTCTTCGGACGTCCCGGGCGGCGACGCTCGGCGGGAGCGGCCTGAGATTCGGAGCTCTGGCGAACATTCTTACGCAGAGTTTCGCGGGTTTCTGCGGAGGCGTTCTTCTCCTCCGCGAGGGCGTTCAGCGCCTCAAAAACCCCAAGTTCGACGTTCTTCTCGTCAGACATTAATCTTCTTTCGTCATACCCCGCTCCGCATCGCGAGGATTTTTGACAGCGCGCATACAGCGCAAAGCCTAGTTGCCGTCACCGCGGCTCAAGCCTCTCCCTGCGAGCGCGCATACGTGGGGCGCGGCCCGGGCGCTATCTCTTTCAGCGCCGTCATTCGTGGGGGCGAGCGGGCGGAACGCAACGCGCACCGCAACGGTCACAGCCACCCCGCGATCGAGCACGGCCACGCCCTCCCTGGGCGTCCTGCCGGTCTTCGGGATTCTTCGCCGATGCGGTCCGGTCCGCGCGGTGCGACAGTCATGCTCCGCGGCTTACGGCCGGCGCTTACGGGTACTCTCCCTCGATGCGGTGGTGGGAATCTTCTGCGCGTGCGGGGCGCACAAGACACCGTCTTTCATTATACCCGCACGCAGCCCCCTCGAGGCTACCCGGGATGCGGGCTTAAGAGGCGGGCGGAAAACCCGGCGAGGCGCAAGAAAGCCGGACGGCGCGCGTGCACCATCCGGCTTCGTTCAAAAATTTTGGAGACACCCGCGCGAAGCGGGGTGCGCATAGGGCGGAACTCCCCCGGTGACCCTGCGGGAATCGCCAAAGAGAGAGGTTAGTCCAGGCCCAGCTCGGCGTCGCGAGCCTCGCGTGCCTGCTGCGCCAGCTTCGGGTCGGTCGGAAGATACTCCGGGCCCGAACCGGTCGCAAAGGGAACCCCCAGGATAAAGACGAAGGGCGAGAGGACCAGCAGGATAACCCACAGCAGCGAAAAGTGACCGGCGGTCAGCAGCAGAAGGGCAATCAGGAAAATTACGGCGGCGCCACCCATCGTGGCCATTCCGGCAGTCTTCACGGTTCTCCTCAGTGGGCAAAGGAATGTACCCGTCCATTATACGCACGAGGAACCGCACGTGCGGGGCCCCTCCCCTCGAAGAGGCTGAGGCGGGCGCGCATCCGCTCCGCCCTATTCGGTGCAGCGGGCGCAGTAACAGGGTGCAGAAACGGGGTGCAGAAAAGCCCCGGCAGTCGGGCTACCGGGGCTTTCCCTTCGGCTCCGAAACCGAGGGGTTACTGCATCATGCCCATGATGACGTCGAAGAAACGAATCACGATGATGCCAAAAATCAGAATCAGCCACAGGCCAATCGCGAACCACGACCAGGCGCGGGCGCTTTCGCGAACCGACGGCGAGGCGGGAATGACGCCAGCCGAGATGTTGCGCACCGTGGTCTTCACGAAGAGGGTGATGGTCATGACCCACACGATCATGCAGAACAGGCAGAGAGCGTTGATATGGAAGGTCGTCTCAAACCACAGCCACATGATGAAGGCCGCCGCGGCACCCAGGCCGATGTTCAGGCAAATCCAGAACCACCGCTTGAACTGTGCCCCGGCCAGAATCGCCGCGCCAATCGTCACCACGATGGAGAAGCCGACCAGGCCGATAAAGGGGTTCGGGAAGCCGAAGGCCTCGGCCTGCGGGGTGCGCATGACCGTGCCACAGCTCAGCAGGCCGTTGATGTCGCAGACCGTGGTGTGGCCGGCGTCAACGTAAATCTGCAGGCGCTCGTACACCAGAATGGCAGCGGAGGCCAGGGCGATGAGACCGGCACAAATCAGCCAGCACCCCAGTCGGCGATCCATGGAGGTCGTCGTTCCCTCCGCTCCCTCCAGCCGATCGGTGTGTTCGTTCTCGGCCTGGGGCGGTTCGGTGGTACTCGATGCGGCGGTACTCATGCGACTCCTTGTGGTAGTTGGTTGACCGTGGTGTGTCACCGTGGTTTGTCCGGAATATGCCGTGCCCCGTTCTGCTCGCGGTCCCGGAAGGACCGGAGGCGAGCTCGGGTCGGGTGGTTTCGTCCCGCTGGGCGGGCCCGAGCCGAGGCTTCGGGAACGGGCGATATCCGGTGGTGCACGGAGGCACCCCGGATTCGGCATCTCAACTATCCTAGCCTCTTCCGGCGGTAATCAGTACGTCATCCGACCAATTATTTCGCGATACCGCGCTTTTTTGGCCCGTTCGGGGTCAGACGTAACCGTTTGTTCTCTCTCGCTTCTTTCCCGGGGTCTCCGGGGATTTGGGCCGTCCGGCGGTTAGCCGGGCTAGTCCTCCTCGGAGTCCTCGTCGCCGAAGAAATCCTCGGTGTACGAGTCGCCCAGCGGCAGGCCCAGCGAGTCCTCCAGCGAAGAACCCTGCCCGGGCTCGCCGCCCAGCTCGGCCATGATGTCGTTCAGCAGCTCGTCCGGCTCAGCCTCAGAAGCCGCCGCAGCAGCAGCAGCCAGGGTCGCCGCGGAGGCGGCACCCGCAGAACCGGCGTACAGGCCCGCCTCGGCGGGCAGCTCGTCCGGCAGTTCCTCGGCCTCGGCACCGGGGGTCTTTGCCTCCTCATGCGCCGCCAGCAGGGTGCGCGCCTCACCAATGACCGTAATCGAGCCGGTAATCAGCACACCCGCCGACTCCTGCTCGAAGAGGGCGTTCTCCATGGCGGTGGCAATCGCCTCGTCCAGGTGCTCAAACACCTCAATCGAGTCCTCGTCAATGCCAGCGTCCAGGGCGAGCTCGTGCAGGCGCTCCGGGGCAATCGCGCGCGGCGAATCCGAGGCCGACAGGTACAGGCGGAACGTGCCGTCCGAGGCGTCCACGTACTCCTCGCGCATGGTCTCGAACATGCCCAGGGCGTCCTTTTCCCCCAGGATGCCAACCACGGCGTGCAGGTGCGAAAGCTTGAACGCCTCGGTTAGCGCGGCCGCAGAGGCGCGCACGCCGTGCGGGTTGTGGCCAGCGTCCAGGATGGTCAGCGGCTCGGTACGCACCACCTCCAGGCGGCCCGGCGAGCGCACCGATTCGAAGGCGGCGCGCACGACGTCCTCGGGCAGCTGACGCTGGCCGCCGAAGAACGCCTCCACGGCGGCGAGAGCCACCACGGCGTTCTGCGCCTGATGCGCACCGTGCAGGGACAGCGGCACATCCGGGTACTCGCCCGCCAGGCCGCGCAGGGTCAGCAGCTGACCGCCGACCGCAAGCTCACGGGAGACCACGCCGAACTCCACGCCCTCAAAGGCGAAGGATGCTTCCTTCTCGCGGGCGGAGGCGAGCAGCACGTCGGCGGCCTCGGGCTCCTGGACGGCCGAGACGAGGAAGCCACCGGGCTTGATAATGCCCGACTTCTCGGTTGCGATCTCGGCAAGGGTTTCACCGAGCATATCGGTGTGGTCCAGACCGATCGGGGTGACCACGGAGACCACGCCGTCGGCAACGTTCGTGGAGTCCCAGGTGCCGCCGATGCCGACCTCGAGCACCACCACGTCCACCGGCTCGTCCGCGAAAATCGCGAAGGCGAGCACGGTAACGGACTCGAAGAAGGTCAGGGCGGGCTCGCCGCGGGAGGTCATCTCGGCGTCCACAATCTGCAGGTAGGGGGCGATTTCCTCCCAAATGCGCACGAAGGTGGCATCCGGCACGGGCGCGCCGTTAATGCAGATACGCTCGGTGACGCTCTCGAGGTGCGGGCTGGTAAAGCGGCCCACGCGCAGGTCGTGGCCGAGCAGCAGCGCCTCAATCATGCGGGCGGTGCTGGTCTTGCCGTTCGTGCCGGTGATGTGGATGACCGGGGCGGCGCGGTGCACGTCGCCGAGGATTTCGACGGCGCGCGCCACGGCGTCCAGGCGCGGTGCCATCTTGTTTTCGGGGGCGCGCGCCAGCAGCTCGCCGTAGACCCGCTCCACGCCCTCGGGGTCGGGAATTGCGGGGTAATTCTTCTCGCTCATTGTTCTCCTCATTGGGATAGCCGGCCGGTGCCGGCAGGGGCCCACCGTGCGGCGGGATAACCGTGCGGCGGGATAGACGACGGGCCGCCCCGCCCGTGAAGGGGCGGGACGGCCGTACGGTTCAGGCGTATTAGGCCTTAGCCACGCTGATGGACAGCTCGGGGCCCTCGGTCAGCTGCAGGGACACGGCGAGGGTTTCGCCGGTCACCAGTGCCTCGTTGGCGCGCAGGGCTGCCAGGGTCTCCTCGGGTGCCTCGATGGAGAGGTTGATGCGGTCCGCAACGTTCAGGTCGGCGTCCTTACGTGCCTGCTGAATAGCGCGGATGGTGTCGCGGGCGATACCCTCGGCTACCAGCTCGTCGGTCAGCTCGATGTTGAGGACCAGGAAGCCGCCGGGCAGAACAGCCGCCGCGGTGTGCTCGGCGCCCTCGGCGTCGGCGTCGACCACGGTCACCAGCTCGTACTCGCCCTCTTCCAGGGCCAGACCGCCGTCCAGAGCCTTCACGCCGACCAGGACGGTACCGTCCTCGGTCACGGTCCAGTCACCGGACTTGGAGGCCTTGATGGCCACCTGCACCTGCTTGCCCAGACGCGGGCCAGCGGCGCGAGCGTTCACCTTCAGCTGCTGGGAGATGCCGTAGTCAGCCGGGTCGACGGTGTCGGCGCTAACCAGGGTCACCTCGCGCAGGTTCAGCTCGTCCTCGACGATGGTCGCGAAGTACTCCGCGCCCTTCTCGCCGAAAGCGGTGCCCAGGGCGGCAAACTGCTCGGGGGCGATCGCCACGGTCAGCTGCTGCAGCGGCTGGCGCACGCGAATCTTCTTCTCCTTGCGCAGTGCCGAACCGGCAGAGCAGACCTCACGCACGGTCTGCATGAGGGCCAGCAGGTCCGACTCGTCGGCGAAGGCGGATGCCTCGGGCCAGTCGGCCAGGTGCACGGAGCGTTCACCGGTCAGGCCGCGGTAGATTTCCTCGCTGCTGAGCGGCAGCAGGGATGCGGCGACCTTCGACACGGTCACCAGTGCGGTGTAGAGGGTGTCGAACGCGTCGGTGTCCTCGTTGAAGAAGCGCTCGCGGGAGCGACGCACGTACCAGTTGGTTAGCGCGTCGGCGTACTGGCGCAGGTACTCGCAGGCGTTCCAGATGTCGTAGGAGTCCATCGCCGCGGTGACCTGCTCAATCATTTCGCGGGTCTTGCCGAGGATGAAGCGGTCCATCACGTGCTGCGAGTCGTACTTGAGCTTGGCGCTGTAGCCTTCGCCGTTGTTGGCGGCGTTAGCGTACAGGGCGAAGAAGTGGTAGACGTTCCACAGCGGCAGCATGACCTGGCGAACACCCTCGCGGATGCCCTGCTCGGTCACAATCAGGTTGCCGCCGCGCAGAATCGGCGAGGACATCAGGAACCAGCGCATCGCGTCGGAGCCGTCGCGGTCGAGGACCTCGGAGACGTCCGGGTAGTTGCGCAGCGACTTGGACATCTTCTGGCCGTCTGAGCCGAGCACGATACCGTGGCTGATGACGTTCTTGAACGCGGGGCGGTCGAAGAGCGCGGTGGCCAGCACGTGCAGCACGTAGAACCAGCCGCGGGTCTGGCCGATGTACTCGACGATGAAGTCTGCCGGGTAGTGGTTCTCGAACCATTCCTGGTTCTCGAAGGGGTAGTGCACCTGTGCGTAGGGCATGGAGCCGGAGTCGAACCAGACGTCGAGCACGTCTTCCACGCGGCGCATGGTGGACTTGCCGGTCGGGTCGTCCGGGTTCGGGCGGGTCAGCTCGTCGATGTACGGGCGGTGCAGGTCGGGTTCGCCGTCCTTGTTCAGGGGCAGGCGGCCGAAGTCTGCCTTGAGCTCTTCGAGGGAGCCGTACACGTCGATGCGCGGGTAGTTCGGGTCGTCCGAAACCCACACGGGAATCGGGGAGCCCCAGAAGCGGTTACGGGAGATGGACCAGTCGCGTGCGTTCTCAACCCACTTGCCGAACTGGCCGTACTTCACGTTTTCCGGGATCCAGTTGATCTGCTTGTTCAGCTCGTACATGCGGTCCTTGAAGTCGGTGACCTTCACGTACCAGGAGGTGATTGCACGGTAGATGAGCGGGGTGCGGCAGCGCCAGCAGTGCGGGTAGGAGTGCACGTAGGACTTCTCGCGAATCAGCACGTCGTCTGCCTTGAGGGCGTTGATGATGGTGCGGTTCGCATCGAACGCCTGCACGCCCGCGATTTCTGCCAGGGCGGTCGAGCCGGATGCGGTGGGCTCGGCGAAGAACTGCAGGAACTTTGCGCCTTCGTCGAGGGAGAGGATCACGGGGATGCCGTAGCCCTCACAGACCTTCTGGTCGTCTTCACCGTAGGCGGGTGCCTGGTGGACGATGCCGGTACCGTCGGTGGTGGAGACGTAGTCGGCGACGAGAATCTGCCAGGAGGTTTCGGTGCCCCACTTTTCGGTGTCTGCGAAGTAGTCCCAGAGCGGGGTGTAGCGTACGTGCTCGAGCTGGGAGCCGGTGTAGCGTGCGGTGACGGCTGCGGCGGCATCCTCGGCGGGGTTGTCGCCTTCGTAGCCGAGGTCCTTGGCGTAGGAGCCGAGCAGCTCGGAGGCGAGCAGGAAGGAGCGACCCTCGAACTTACCTGCGCCGGGTACGACGGAGTATTCGATCTCGGGTCCGACGGCGAGCGCCTGGTTGGTGGGCAGGGTCCAGGGGGTGGTGGTCCAGGCAATTGCCTCGACGCCCTCGAGCTCTGCGGCGACCTTCTCGTCGGCACCGAGGGCGGTGTCTGCGGTGAGGCGGAATGCGACGGTGACGGTCTGGTCCTGGCGGTCCTTGTACACGTCGTCGTCCATGCGCAGCTCGTGGTTGGAGAGAGGAGTCTCATCCTTCCAGCAGTAGGGCAGCACGCGGAAGCCCTGGTAGGTCAGGCCCTTGTCGTAGAGGCGCTTGAACGCCCAGATGACGGACTCCATGTACTCAACGTTCAGGGTCTTGTAGTCGTTTTCGAAGTCGACCCAGCGTGCCTGGCGGGTGACGTACTTTTCCCACTCGTTGGTGTACTTGAGCACGGAGGCGCGGGCGGCATCGTTGAAGTTGTCGATGCCCATTTCGAGGATTTCGCGCTTGTCGGTCATGCCGAGCTGCTTCATCGCCTCGAGTTCTGCGGGCAGGCCGTGGGTGTCCCAACCGAAGCGACGCTCGACCTTGTGGCCGCGCTGGGTCTGGTAGCGGGCGACGAGGTCCTTGGCGTAGCCGGTGAGCAGGTGGCCGTAGTGGGGCAGGCCGTTGGCGAAGGGAGGGCCGTCGTAGAAGACGAATTCGTTTTCGCCGTTTTCGCCTGCGGGGCGGTTCGCGATGGATGCGGCGAAGGTATTGTCCTTCTTCCAGTAGTCGAGGACCGCTTCTTCGAGTGCGGGGAACTTGGGCGATGCGGTGACGCCGCTTCCTGCGGCTTCGAAGGCACTCGCCTTGGGATATACGTTAGACATTGGGTGCGCCCTTATCTTGTTGTTCTCATCGTTGAGGCAACGGGCGCGGTACGCGGGTGCGTGCACTCGTCGCCTCTCAGCCGGTGAGGGTTGACATGACGGGTGCAAGGACGCCTGGGCATCACTAGACTGCCGGGCTGTGCCGGGGCTTAGGATGCGGCGCGGTACCACCTTGCTTACTGAGTTAACCAGCTCAACGCACCGAACCCTTCCGGGGCTGCGTGGCGTCGCGTGTCCGCGATGCCTAGCCACCGGAAGAGCGGCGCGTTGGGCGGGTATCAGTCGCTTATTACAGCTATATCGGGCTTAACCGTCCGGTTCTACTGGGACTACATCTCTTCCGCTAAGACGCCCTCGCCGCAGCGATTGACGGGCGCCCGCAGGTGCGGTCCGTTCTTCCGAATTGCTCGCCGGTGATGGCCGGGTCGTTGCAAACACTAATAGTTTATGTGGCTTTTGGTTCCGAATGCAACCCCGATCGGTGTGGGTTTGAACGCCTTCACTCCCCTACTGTCCCCACAGGGTCCGGGGAATAGACGGGTCACTCTTCCGCG
>ERZ1674154.29-NODE-29-length-25142-cov-14.813649_pt1 | contig 25142 bp, 20 predicted proteins | sample MGYA00581306_ERZ1674154 | MGnify/ENA primary metagenome ERZ1674154 (study PRJEB41354, sample SAMEA4873325) | human saliva metagenome | biome: human-associated habitat [ENVO:00009003]; feature: mouth environment [ENVO:08000002]; material: saliva material...
TTCTGAATGTGACTGGAGTTCAGACGTGTGCTCTTCCGATCTATAAGGTACTGTGGAAGAGTCTCATGTAAAGAGAGACCGTGATTGCACCTTGGGTACGGAAGATACCGGTAGGCTCGCATCATTGACAGACACACCATACGAGAGGATCTCAATGTCAGAGAACACTCCCCACAACCCGCAGCAGGGAGATTCTGCCGCAGCGGGCTACGGCTACGATGCTGGAGCCCGACCCACGCAGGATGCTTCGCTGGCGGGCCAGACCGCGCAGGCAGCTCAGCCGGCGCAGCCCACCCAGCCGGCTCAGCAGGGTGCTCCCGCCCAGGGCGCGCAGCCTCAGCAGCCCGCCGGCCAGCCGATTCCGCCGGTCCAGGGCCAGGCCTACCCTGGTGCTCAGCCCGGTCAGCCCGCGCAGGCGGTCTACGCACCCGCCGCGCCGAACCCCTTCGTGACGGCTCTGCGTGCAAGCTGGGATGCGTTCCTGGAGGTCTTCGCCGGCAAGCCCGGCCCCGCACAGTCCCGTCTGGCCGCCTCCGGCCTGTGGGGTTGGGTTATCCCCAGCCTTCTGCAGGCCATTATCTCGGCGTTCTTCCTCACCCAGCTGTCGCTGGGCTTCGTGAAGTTCGCAGTGCGTGATGCCTACGGCCTGGTGGCTTACAAGATTACCTTCGGTCAGGTCTTCCTTGCCTTCCTGGTGTTCCTCGTAGTTTCTGCCGTGGTGCTGGTTCTGCGCGGCGTGCAGATTCTGCTGACCGCTCGCATCGGTAAGGCTCCGGCGAACTTCTCGTCCTCGATGCAGGTAGTGGCGGTTTCGTGCCTGCCCCTAATCCCCACGTACATTCTTCTGAGCCTGGTGGCTCTCTTCATGCGCGGCGTCAGCAGCAACGAGGGCTTCGGGTTCATCTTTGTGCTGCTGGGCCTGGTGATGTCCTTCGCAGTGTTCTCGGGTGAGGCACTCATCTACCTGGGTCTGAACCGTCTGGGCCGCTTCGTTAAGTCTCCGGTCATCATGCACGCGCTGCTGAGCACCGCGTGGGTGCTCGCCGTGATGGTTGTGTACTTCATTACCTTCCGCATGCTCAACTAAGGAAACCCGTATGCAGACTCTGACTTATTCCGTTCAGCGTGGCTCCCGCCAGCGCTGGATGCTCCTGGCCGTTCTGCTGACCATTGCGGCCCTGATTCTGAGCGCCTGCGGTGCGAAGATTGAGACCCAGCTTGGCCTCGAAAGCGCCGATAAGGGTGTTCGCACCATGCAGGTTTCCTTCGACCTCAAGGACAACCAGGACAAGATCAAGGGCGGCACCCAGGCTCTGGACGCCTCCCTCCGCAAGCACCTGCCTAGCGGCCTTGAGTACGGCGGTATCCAGTCCGAGGGCGACAAGGCCCGCGCGACCTTCACCCTGCCCTTCTCGTCGATTGACGAGTACCGCTCTAAGGTGGCCAGCATCCTGAAGGCTTCCGGCACCGATACCGAACCGCAGATTAGCATCATCAACTCCAGCCAGGGCCTGGTGCAGGGCATCCAGGTGAAGGAGAACTTCACCTCGAAGGAGCTGCTGGGCTGGGTTCCGGAGGCCCTCGTGGTCGACGGTGTGATTGAGTCCTCGCGTAAGAGCAGCGTGTTCAGCAGCGACGGCGACACCACCGTGAAGTTCGGCGATAAGGAAGTGAAGAACTCCGGCGGTTCCACTATTTCCGCTAAGGACGTGCAGGACCGCGGCTTCAAGGGCGTTCTGATTCAGGCGTCCGAGAAGGATGGCGGCTACGACGTCGTGATTTCCTTCATCGCTAAGGAAATTATGAGCTCCGAGACTTCCTCTGCGGTCGACGCATTCCTGAACCAGGTCAAGCCCGACGGTGCTGAGCTGAAGAAGGGCCTGGACGCTTCCGAGGCAAAGAGCTACGCTCCCTCCGCTTCGACGAACGCCGCCAAGGAAGAGATTGGTCGCACCATGACCTTCCACGCCTCCTCCTCGCAGGACCTGAGCGATAAGATTAAGAAGGTGCTCGGCGCAAGCACCACCGACCTGACCTTCACTCGCGACGTGACCGAGGAATCCCACGTCTTCAAGGTTGAGAAGACTGTCTCCGGCACCCTGGACTGCTCCCTGCTGTGCTCCCCGGAGGGCTACGGTGTTGCCCTCTCGCTGAAGAACAGCGATGGTGACAGCTACAGCAGCGCTTCCTCGAGCTCCTCCAGTTCTTCGTCCAGCACCTCGAACAAGACGATGCCCACCTTCACCCTCGTCTCTTCGAAGACCGTGACGATGAAGAACGTGAAGATGGCGACCTCCCTGGGTCTGGACGGCTCGATGGAGGCACGCATCCTCTACTCCTTCCCCACGAGCGACATCGCCGGTGCTGAGCAGAAGCTCAAGGACTCCCTGGCCGGTGGCGGCGATGACGAGACCGAGGTTCGTCAGGACGGCGACTCCACCATCGTGAGCGTGAAGATTCGTGGCAAGGACCAGGATGAGTTCAACCAGCGTCTGGGCTCCTACCTGAACGGCTCGAAGATTACCGTGACTCGCGAGGGCGGTTACCACCCCTTCGGCTCCGACTACACGGTGCGCCCCGAGGTCAACCCGGCTTCGAAGATGGGTAGTAGCTACTACCAGGTGCCCTTCGAGTTCACCTTCAAGGCCCCGGCCTTCTCCTCGCTGGATCAGCAGAAGGTGCGCACCGCGAACCCCCGATACGTGGAGGCGGGCATTGAGTTCACCGTCAACGGCGGCGAGCTGAGCATGAAGAGCGATCGCGGCGTGTTCGCGACTCGCGACCTGCAGATTCCGGCTTCCGGCCTGAGCATGACCGACCTGATCGTGAACGGCATTATCCTGGCTCTGGTTCTGGCCGGCCTGATTCTGCTGTTCCTCTTCCGCAAGAAGATTGCGGCCGCCCGCGCGAAGGGCCGTGAGCGTCGTGAGGCAACCGCCGCCGCTTACGCTGCGACCGCTCCCGCCGCGGCCGGTGCTGCTGGCGCAGCCTATGGCGCCGCTCAGGGTTACGCCGCTCCTGCTCAGGGTGCTCCGGCTCAGGATGCATACCAGCAGCAGGCAACCTACCCGGCACAGGGAGGCTACCAGCCGCAGCAGGGTGCCGCTTACGCTGCCGGGGACGACTCGCCCACGCAGGTCTTCAGCCCCCAGACTGTGGCCCAGCCCGGTGCAGCCCAGCCCGGTGCGGCCCAGCCCGCGCAGGGCGAGGCCGACCCGACGGTTGCCATGCCCGCTCAGGCTCCCTCTCAGGATGCTCCGCAGCAGCCTGCTCAGCCGCAGTACGGTCAGCAGCAGCCTGCTCAGCCGGCCCAGCCGACTCAGTTCGGCGATACTGACGGCGATGTGCTCCAGTAGGTAGCGACCAACCTCAGAGCGTAGCTCCCCACCGGGAGCGTAGTTCAGTGCGAGGTTTGTGGCCCGTTGTCTCCCAAAGGGAGGCGACGGGCCATCGCTGTATCCAGCTGCCTGCGGGAGTCATCTACTCCCGGGGGGAGAGGAGAGATAGAGAGAGCATCACCGCGGCCCGGGGCTAGTACCCGCCCGGTACCGGAAGCAGAATACTGGGATCTTGCGAACCCAGCAGGCTCATGGGGTTCACGTATTCGGCCTCGCGTCCGCTGCCGTCCCCGCGGGCGCCTCCCTGACGCACGCCCCAGTACAGGCACGGGGCGGAGCATCGCCGGTAGGGGCGCTCGCCGTTCTCGCCAGCGCTCTCCGGGGCGGCAACGGTGCCGACGGCATCCCCGGCCGTTACCTCGGTGCCGACCGGGAGCGCCTCGTCCATGGGCTCGAAGGTGCTGCGCCGACCGTCCGGATGGGCAATGACCAGCACTTTTCGGTTGACGACCGTACCGCTGAACACCACTCTTCCCGGCGCCGGCGCGTAGACGTGCCGGTCGCGGTCGGGCACGGCCAGATCCACCCCGCGGTGCCCGGCGCTCCAGCGCTGGGCGGGTTTCTCGAAGGGGTGGATGACCCGCGGTACGGCATCCGCGGTGGGGGAGCGGTAGCGCGTGCGGCCGGCGACGAGCTCAACGGCGTGCGGACCTGCACCGCTCGCAGCGCGTGTGCCCGGCGCTTCCGTTACCGAGGCGGCAACAGCCTCGGCTACCTCAGCCCCCGTTTCGTTCATATAGCTCTGGCTGCCCGCCCCCAGCAGGCAGCAGGCCAGGAGGGCAAGGCATCGTAGCGCTCGCTCTAGGGTTTTCAACGCGGTCTTCATAGATTGAGCTCATCATGTATCCGATGGAGCCGCCACACCGCGTCGAGAAATGTGGATAAACCCGCCGGTTTCGGTAGAAAATCCTTGATCCACAGTGCCGCTCAACACAGCGGAACGGCCGGGAAGGGCGTTAAGCCTCTTCTTGCGGATTAATCGCAAAAAATACGGTACAATTTCGTATTGCAGTGCGCCTGCGCGGATATTCTCTCCCTCGAGGGGAGCCCGTGGGGCATCACTGACGACGCGCGGCGTGAGCGGCGCCCCTAGAAAAGGGGGCCGATAAGGGACCTTCGGTCCACCCATCCGGGTGGTTAGGGCCTGAGCTGAACGGGCAACCGTGAACGCTAATCGCCGCCAGGAGAAACTGATAACTACTATGCGCGCGTTGGGCTAGCCCGAATGGGAGGTCCGCGCGGCACCACAAAGGAGACGACATGCCCGTCGTAACTATGCGTGAAATGCTGGACTCCGGCGTTCACTTCGGTCACCAGACCCGCCGTTGGAACCCCAAGATGAAGCGCTTCATCCTGACCGAGCGCAACGGCATCTACATCATCGACCTGCAGCAGTCCCTCGCCTTCATCGACAAGGCATACGAGGCTGTTAAGTCGACCGTCGCACACGGTGGCAACATCCTGTTCGTCGGCACCAAGAAGCAGGCTCAGGAAGTTATCGCTGAGCAGGCAACCCGCGTGAACATGCCCTACGTGAACCACCGCTGGCTCGGTGGTATGCTGACCAACTTCAGCACCATCTCCAAGAGCATCGAGCGCATGAAGGAACTCGAGCAGATTGACTTCGACGATGTGGCAGGCTCTCGCTACACCAAGAAGGAACTGCTCCTGATGCGTCGCGAGTTCGAGAAGCTCGAGAAGACCCTCGGCGGTATCCGCAACCTGACCAAGGTTCCCTCCCTCCTGTGGGTCGTTGACACCAAGAAGGAGCACCTGGCAGTTAACGAGGCTCAGAAGCTGGGCATCCCCGTTGTTGCTATCCTCGACACCAACTGCGACCCCGACGAAGTTGCTTTCCCGATCCCCGGTAACGACGACGCTATCCGCTCCGTCAACCTGCTGACCCGCGTGATTGCTGACGCTGTTGCAGCCGGCCTGATCGAGCGCAACGCTAAGAAGAACGGCAAGACCGAAGCAGCTGAGGAGCCCATGGCAGCTTGGGAGCGCGAGCTCCTGGAGCAGCACGAGGCTGCAAAGGCTGAAGAGGCAGCTAAGTAAGCTTTCTTAGCCCACTAAGCTTTATGCTTTGTGGCCCCCGCCCGCGGGGACCACGTTCGGACGGCGCCCGCCCTGACCTGGGCGCGGCGCCGTCCGCCATAGTACCACCGGGAAATTTCCCGATTATTACAGCAACACAAGGAGTTCACAATGGCGAACTACACCGCAGCAGACATCAAGGCACTGCGCGAGAAGACCGGCGCAGGTATGCTCGACGTCAAGAAGGCTCTGGACGAGGCAAACGGCGACCAGCAGAAGGCTGCCGAGATCATCCGCGTTAAGGGTCTGAAGGGCATCACCAAGCGCGAGGGCCGCGCAACCGCTGAGGGCCTGGTGGCTGCACGCGTCGAGAACGGCGTTGGCTACATGGTTGAGGTCAACTCCGAGACCGACTTCGTGGCAAAGTCCGACCCCTTCATCGCTTTCGGCCAGAACGTGCTCGAGGCCGCTATTGCCGCAGACGCTTCCACCCTGGAAGAGCTGAAGGCTGCAACCTACGAGGGCAAGACCGTTGAGGAGCTGACCACCGACGCTGGCGCACTGCTGGGCGAGAAGATCGTTGTCCGCCGCATTGCACGCGTTGAGGGCGAGAACGTTGCAGTGTACCTGCACAAGACCTCCAAGGACCTGCCCGCACAGGTTGGCGTTCTGCTGGCTGTCTCCGGTGAGAACACCGACGAGATCGCACACGACGTTGCAGTCCACATTGCTGCAATGAGCCCCAAGTACCTGGACTCCGAGTCCATCCCCGCCGACCAGGTTGAGACCGAGAAGCGCGTTGCTCGCGAGACCGCAATCGCCGAGGGCAAGCCCGAGAAGATTCTGGACAAGATCGTTGAGGGTCGCCTGAAGGGCTTCTTCAAGGAGAACACCCTGCTGGATCAGGACTTCGCAAAGGACTCCAAGAAGTCTGTTGCACAGGTCCTGTCCGAGGCTGGCGCAACCGCAACCGCATTCGCACGTTTCCGCGTGGGTGCATAAGGAACGACCGCACGTTCTGCGTCTAAACCGATTCGCTTCGATAAGGGGCGAAAACTGAGGTTTGGATTATAGCGTTGAGCCGGGTAGTCACCAGTGGTGGCTACCCGGCTTTGCTGTATCCTTGATAGGGACCGGGCGGCCTAAACCCGCCCACATAACTCTTCGAATAAAAGCCACTGGAGGAACCATGACTGAAGCGAATCCCCGCCCGATGCACCGTGATGATACCGGCCGCCGCCGCGTGCTGCTCAAGCTCTCCGGTGAGGTTTTTGGCGGCGGTGAAGTTGGCATCTCTACCGAGGTGGTTCGCAGCATCGCCAAGCAGATTGCCGCAACCGTCGGCGAGGTTGAGACCTCCATCGTGATCGGTGGCGGCAACTTCTTCCGTGGCGCCGAGCTCTCGCAGGCCGGCATGGACCGCTCCCGCGCGGACTACATGGGCATGCTCGGCACCGTCATGAACTCCCTAGCCCTGCAGGACTTCCTGGAGCAGGAGGGTATCGATACCCGCGTTCAGTCCGCCATCACCATGCCGCAGGTTGCAGAGACCTACATTCCCCGTCGCGCCATCCGCCACATGCAGAAGGACCGCGTCGTGATTTTCGGTGCCGGTGCGGGTCTGCCCTACTTCTCCACCGACACCGTGGCCGCCCAGCGTGCCCTGGAAATCCACGCCGACGAGGTGCTGGTCGCCAAGAACGGTGTGGACGGCATCTACACCGCTGACCCCAACAAGGACCCCAACGCTGAGCGCCTGTACAACCTCACCTACGATGAGGCAATGCAGCGCAACATCCGCGTGCTGGACCAGACCGCGTTCTCCCTGTGCCGCGACAACAACGTGACGATGCGCGTGTTCGGCATGCAGGGCGAGGGCAACGTGACCCGCGCAATCCTGGGCGAGAAGATGGGTACCCTCGTCACCCGCTAGGGGCGCATCCGGCCCGCCAAACCGCGCTTTCGGGCGCGCAATAACGTCACGGTACCGAGCGGGTAGAGCCTAACTCGCCCTGCCCGCCGGTACCGTCTAAACTGATAGAAACCACGGCGTTCATCATCTTTCGTACGTGTTCATGCCTCCTCCGCATATTTGGGGTCTGACGCCCCGGAGTGCGTGCGGCAGAGAAACGGGAGGGTGAGGAACGCGCCCCACCGACAATTCTGCACACCAGAATTACGACTAAGGAGATCCTTCCGTGATCGAAGAAATCCTTGCCGAAGCCGGCGAGAAGATGGAAAAGACCATCGAAGCAACCAAGACCGAGTTCGCAAAGGTCCGCACCGGCCGCGTGAACCCCGCCATCTTCAGCGGCCTGACCGCCGAGTACTACGGCGCTCCCACCCCTCTGCAGCAGCTGGTGTCCTTCAACGTTGAAGACGCACGCACCGTCAAGATTGTTCCCTTCGACGTGACCGCCCTGGCCGCCATCGAGAAGGCACTGCGCGACTCCGACCTGGGCGTTAACCCCAGCAACGACGGCGCCGCAATCCGCGTGGTCATGCCCGAAATGACCGCCGAGCGCCGCAAGGAGTACACCAAGCTCGTCAATCAGAAGGCTGAGGAGGCACGCATCTCGATCCGTAACGTGCGCCGCCACGCCAAGACCTCCATCGACAAGCTCGTCAAGGACAGCGAGATCGGTGAGGACGAGGGCGCACGCGCCGAGAAGGATCTGGACGCTCTGACCAAGAAGCACGTCGAGCAGATCGACGCTCTGTACAAGCACAAGGAAGCCGAGCTCCTCGAGGTCTAAATCCTCATCACGACACGCAACGAAGCGAAGGAAGGGACAGCAGCGCACGCCGCTCTGCCCCGCCAACCGGGGACAGAGAATGAACACTACTTCTGAGAATGCTAAGCCCGCCTCCAAGGCAGGCCGCAACCTACCCGCCGCCATTGGCGTGGGTGTGAGCTTCGGCCTCGTCCTGGTGCTGGGCCTTTTCATCCAGCCGGTCCTGGTGGCCTTTGCCGCCGTGGCCGCCGGGATAGGCGTCTGGGAAGTGACTACGGTCTTCAACACCCGCCGCGGCTACGGCATCCCCGCCGTCCCGCTGGGGATCCTCTCAACGGTGTCGGTGGCCTGCGGTTACGCCGCGGGATTCGGCGGGCTGTGGCTTGCGGTGGGCGTGACCCTGCTGCTGCTTCTGCTGGCTTCGTATGCTTCTCGGGCCGACCGCAGGGTGTCGCCGCTGAGGTCCTGGGCCGGCGGCCTGCTGGCCGTGCTGTGGATTCCCCTCATGCTGGGTACCGCGATGGTGTACTTCCGGAGCGAGCACGGCGTGCAGGGAATCCTCATGATCCTGCTCATGGCCGTTAGCAACGACACCTTCGGCTACATCGCCGGCGTGAACTGGGGCAAGCACCCCATGGCGCCGCGAATTTCGCCGAAGAAGAGCTGGGAGGGCCTGACCGGTTCCTTCGTCGGCTCGGCCCTGGTTGCTTCCATCGCTTTTGCCGTGATGGGTTCGCCCTGGTTCTGGGGTATTCCCTTCGCCGCGGTGATGGTGATTGCCTCCACCGCTGGCGACCTGGTGGAATCCGTCTTCAAGCGCCGCATGGGTGTGAAGGACATGTCGAATATCCTACCCGGCCACGGCGGCATGATGGACCGCCTCGACTCGGTTCTGTTCGCGGCCGCCGCCGGCTGCCTCATCTTCGCCTTCGTGATGCCCCTCTAAGGGCGTGACGTTTAGCGGGGTGTTTCTCTCCCACAGCGGGGGAGGGGCACCCCGCTTTGCGTGCCGGAAGGCTCGTACCGGGTCCTGCGCATCCGGGCGGTCTGGGTAGGCGTTGGCGCGCGCGGCGGCGGATGCACGGTGTGCATCTGAGACATGGCCCGCAGGTTCTTGCACGATGCGGCCTCGACGTTGGTATTCTTAAAGCTCAATCGTTGAGAGGAGTCACCTTGGCCAGCACCACCCGCGGAGGCGGATTTGCCCGCGCCGGAGAAACCGAACCCGGCTACAAGCGCAACGAAGTAGACCGCCTCTTCACCCGCCTCGCCGAGGACTACGAAAAGCTCAGCGGAGCAACCGAGCTTCCCGAAGATCTCTACACCTCCCGACGGATTCGTCAGGTCATCTTCCGCGAGGAGCCCGGCGGCTACAAGCTCGACGTGGTTGATCGCGCCCTCGAAAAGATTGAGGAGCGCTTCGCCAAGCTCGAGCGCAGCCGCTACATCGAGGCGTACGGCCTGGACAACTGGGAACGCTCCCTCGTGGAGACCGGTGAGCTGCTCGCCGGCCGCCTGGAGCGTCCCGCCGGTGAGCGTTTCCGCCGCCCCAGCAAGCGCCGCTACATGGGCTACTTCGTTGGCGATGTGGACGCCGTCTGCGACCGCGTGTATGCCCAGCTCAACAGCGAAGAGCCGCTCGACCCTTCGGTCGTGCGCCACGCGATGTTCCGCCCGGCATCGGGCACCGTCAGTTACGACGAGACGCAGGTGGACGCCTTCTTGGACCGTTGCATCGAGCTACTGCAGGACCTGCTCTAAAACATGATGTGTAGAATCCCCCGCCCCGGACGACAGGGCGGGGGATTCTTCTATGCTGAGGTCTTATGTACTGAGGTCTTCTATGCTGAGGTCTTATGTACTGAGGTCTTCTACGCGGAAGGGTCTATGCGGAGGCGAGCCAGCGTGCCGCAGCGAAGCCGCGAGCTCGTGAGACACTAGAACCATGAAGTTTGGATCCTCAGAACGCGTCGGCGGCAGCCGCGACCGCCTCACCGACGCCCTCACAGAACTCACCCGCGCACCGCAGCGCGTCACCCTCCTCGGCTCGACCGGCTCCATCGGCACCCAGGCCATGGAGGTCATCGACCACCTCGCCGCGCTCAAGGGCACCAGAGCCTCCGCAGCCGACGCACCGCTGAAGGTCGTCGCCCTCTCGGCGGGCTCTCGCTCCCTCGAGCTGCTCGCACGCCAGGCCGTGCACGTGCGAGCCGAACTGGTCGCCACCAGCGGCACCGCCGAAGACGCACAGCGCCTGCGCGAACTCATCGAGGCGGCAGCCTCCGAAGCCGGCCTCACCGGCTACGCCCCGCAGATTGCTCACGGCGCCGAAGCCTCCGTACAGGCGGCAGCGCACCCGGCAGACACCGTCCTGAACGGCATCACCGGCTCCATCGGCCTGGAACCGACCCTCACCGCCCTCAACAGTGGCTACCGCGTGGCACTCGCCAACAAGGAATCCCTCATCGCAGGCGGCCCGCTCGTACGCGCCGCCGTGGACGCATCGGCCCTGGACACCCCCATGGTGCCCGTCGACTCGGAGCACTCCGCCATCGCGCAGGCGCTCGCCTCCGGAACCGACGCCGAAATCGACCGGCTGATCCTCACCGCATCGGGCGGCCCGTTCCGCGGCTACAAGCGCGAGCAGCTGCACGACGTGACCCCCGCGCAGGCGCTCGCACACCCCACCTGGGACATGGGCCTGGTCGTCACCACCAACTCGGCAACCATGGTCAACAAGGCGCTCGAAGTGCTCGAGGCGCACCACCTGTTCGGCGTGGACCTGGACCGTATTGACGTGGCGGTTCACCCGCAGTCCATCGTACATTCCATGGTGCAGTTCGTGGATGGCTCCACCATTGCGCAGGCGTCCCCGCCGAGCATGGTTCTGCCCATCGCGCTGGGTCTGACCTGGCCGCACCGCATCCCCGGCGCGGTGCCCGCGTGCGACTGGTCGAAGGCGGCATCCTGGACCTTCGAACCGCTGGACGAGGTAGCATTCCCCGCAGTGCGCATGATCAAGGACGCCGGCAAGGTCGGCGGCACCCACCCGGCAGTGTTCAACGCCGCCAACGAGGAAGCCGTCGCTGCATTCCATGCGGGCGCGATTCGCTTTACCGACATTGTCGATTCGGTCGCACGCGTGCTGGAGGAGCATACCGGCAGCGCCGAGGCTGTTTCTGACGCTGATTTGACGCTGGAAGCTGTGCTGAACGCGGAGCGTTGGGCTCGCGTTCGCGCGAATGAGCTGCTGGGCATGACCGGCAACTAACCGGTTCTGAGGCGGTATTCGCATTTCTATGGGATGCGGCCGGTGCGGACCTTCCTACGCTCCTACAGGGGAACCCACCCTCTCGGGTGCTCCGCTCTTCCTTGCTTCGCTGCGGAGAGCACCCGAGAGGGTACCCTGATGTCGCTTCCGGAAGGTGCACCGGCTCGCCCTGGCAGTGCTTGGGCGCGCGGAGGGGGCGGTGTCGTCCGTAGTGACATCAGGGTGCCCGAAGCGAAGCGAGGGCGGGTGCCCCTGTAGGAACGAGGACGAACACCGCCCCTCCTCATCTATCCCAGACGCATCTATCCCAGACAAGCCCCACCCAAGCCAGCCCCTCCAGAAAACGGGGGAGGGCGCCTTCACAGGCTAAGCGAGTATCCTAGAAGCTTCGTATCCCCGAACCGAAACGAGAAAAAGCGTGGAAATCCTGCTGTACGCTGTGGGCATTATCCTCATGGCAATCGCTATTGCCGTCTCGATTGCCCTGCACGAGGTGGGGCACCTGGTGCCCGCGAAGCTGTTCAATGTGCGCGTTCCGCAGTACATGATTGGCTTCGGTAAGACCGTGTTCTCTTTCCGTCGCGGCGAGACCGAGTACGGTTTCAAGGCGATCCCGTTGGGCGGTTACATTTCGATGATTGGCATGTACCCGCCGAGCCCCACCGAGGTGCAGGAGCACCATACGGAGGGTCATTCGGGGAGTACGAGCCCCTTCGCGTCCCTGGCTGAGGAGGCGCGTGCGGCGGACGCCGAGCGCATGCAGCCCGGCGACGAGAACCGCCTGTTCTATAAGCTGCCCGTGCTCAAGCGCATGGTGATTATGCTGGGCGGCCCGACCATGAACCTGCTGATTGGTGTGGTCTGTACGGCTATTTTGGTGTGCGGTTTCGGTACGGCGCAGGTGACGAATAAGGTTTCGGCGGTGTCTGAGTGCGTGCCGAGCGTGAGCGTGACCCATGATTCGATTAGCTACGGCGAGTGCACGGATAAGTCCACCCCCTCGCCCGCGAAGGCTGCCGGCGTGCAGGTGGGTGACCGCGTGGTTGCCGTGAACGGCACGTCGACGGGTTCGTGGGAGGCGGTGTCTTCGGCGATTCGTGCGGCGGGTTCTCGCCCGAGCACCCTGACGGTAGAGCGTAACGGTCAGCGCCTGGACCTGTCGGTGACTCCGGTCGAGATGATTCGCCCGGTCTCTGACGGTAAGGGCCAGTACGCGCGTGCCGAGGACGGCTCGATTGCGACGACCCGCGGCGGTTTCGTGGGCGTTTCCCCGTCGAGCGAGCTGGTGCCCGGTTCCATTACCGAGGTCCCCGGAATTGTGGGGGATACCCTCGCCAAGGTGGGCACCTCGATGCTTTCGCTGCCGCAGCGCGTGTGGGATCTGGCGGTGACCCTGGTGACCGGTGGTGAGCGTAGCGCCGAGTCGCCCGTGTCGGTGGTGGGTGTGAGCCGCATTGCCGGTGAGGTGACGGCCACCGATCGCATCGACCTGAAGTCGAAGGCCGCGATGCTGGTCTCGCTGGTGGCGAATATGAACCTGATGCTTTTCGCGTTCAACCTGATTCCGCTGTTGCCGCTGGACGGCGGCCACGTGCTGGGCGCCCTCTGGGAGGGCGTGCGTCGCTTCTTCGCACGCCTGACCGGGCGTAAGGATCCGGGCCCGTTCGACCCGGTGAAGCTTCTGCCGCTGACCTACGTGGTGGCGGGCGCGTTCATCCTGATGTCGGTGGTGCTGATTATCGCCGACGTCGTCAAACCGATCACCCTTTTCTAAAGGGAAGTTTCGCTCTCTTCGCACTGCCTAAAAGATGTGATGTTACGCGCGGTAAGGGTACCCGTATTAGTGGTTTCTTTCGCGTCAGTGGCACAATAAAAAGCTGAAAGAAAGACGCATAACCGTCTTTCACAACTCATGTATGGAGGAAAACCTTGTCGGTCAGCCTTGGTATGCCGAAGCCCGCTCCCGCGGTTCTGTCGCCGCGCCGTAAAACCCGCCAGTTCAAGGTGGGCTCCGTGGGTGTTGGCTCTGAATCTCCGATTTCCGTGCAGTCGATGACGACCACGAAGACCCACGACATTGGCGCGACCCTGCAGCAGATTGCGGAGCTGACCGCTGCCGGCTGCGATATCGTGCGTGTGGCCTGCCCGACCGATAAGGACGCCGAGGCTCTGCCCATCATCGCCAAGCAGTCCCGCATCCCGGTGATTGCCGACATCCACTTCCAGCCGAAGTACGTGTACGCCGCTATTCAGGCTGGCTGCGGTGCCGTGCGCGTGAACCCGGGCAACATCCGTAAGTTTGACGACCAGGTCAAGGAAATCGCTCAGATGGCTTCGGACCACGGCACTTCTCTGCGCATCGGCGTGAACGCCGGTTCGCTGGATAAGCGTCTGCTGGAGAAGTACGGCAAGGCCACCCCGGAAGCCCTGGTGGAGTCCGCCGTGTGGGAGGCTTCGCTCTTCGAGGAGCACGGCTTCCACGACTTCAAGATTTCCGTGAAGCACAACGACCCCGTCGTGATGGTGGAGGCGTACCGCCAGCTGGCTGAGCGCGGCGACTGGCCGTTGCACCTGGGCGTGACCGAGGCCGGTCCGGCGTTCCAGGGCACCATTAAGAGCTCGGTTGCGTTCGGTATTCTGCTGTCCGAGGGCATCGGCGACACGATTCGCGTGTCCCTCTCCGCCCCTCCGGTGGAGGAGGTGAAGGTGGGCTCGAAGATTCTGGAGTCGCTGAACCTTCGCCCCCGCAAGCTGGACATCGTGTCCTGCCCCTCCTGCGGTCGTGCGCAGGTGAACGTGTGGGAGCTGGCCGAGAACGTGACCAAGGGCCTGGAGCACATGAAGGTTCCGCTGCGCGTGGCCGTGATGGGCTGCGTGGTGAACGGTCCGGGCGAGGCTCGCGAGGCCGACCTGGGCGTGGCCTCCGGTAACGGTAAGGGCCAGATTTTCGTGAAGGGCGAGGTCATCAAGACCGTACCCGAGGACCAGATCGTTGAGACTCTGATTGAGGAGGCAACCCGCATCGCCGCCGAGATGGAAGCTTCGGGCGAGTATGTTCCCGAGGGTTCCCCGGCCGTTTCGGTGAGCTAATCGGTTAGCCCCCAACCCATAAAATTCATGCACGCGAAGGCGTCCTCCACGCGAGGGCGCCTTCGCTGTTTTTCTTCATCCCGGCTGTTTTCTTCGTCCCCGTGGAAGAAACCAGGTCGCCGAAGGTGCTTTGCCCGGCGGCGACAGCGTATTCTTGGAGTACGCGCTTTTGGGCGCGTGTATCCGCTCACTCTCACCCGTTATCCGTTCATGTTCACTCATTTTTTCTCCCGCTCTCCCTTCCGCCGCAGGCCGCGGCACGCACAGGAGGCCCCTCCCATTCCCGAGCCGCACGACCCCTTGAAACACCAGGTGTTCGTCCTGGACACCCACTGGCGCGACGGCCTGGAGGAGATTCTCTTCGGGGACCCGATTCCGAACCTGTACCCCATCGAGCACTACGCGGCCGTTCCGCTGCCCAAGTCGGCTCCGTGCATCCCCCTGCAGCACTACCAGGGGTTCGTGGGGTGCGCCCGCGGCGACACGCTGTGCTGCGTGGTGCTGCTGGGCTCGAACGTGGTGCCGGTGCGCCTGTGCTGCGCCTACGAGGAGGTTCCCGGAGGCGGTGATTGCGCCGAGGAGGGGAGCATCGGCGCGCTACACCGTGACGCCCTGGCCCAGCTGCTGTTGCAGGTGGGGGCGCGCACGGACTCGATTTTTGGCGAGAGCGATTACGTGATGCCCCTGTGGGAGCGGATGCAGCAGATGGCGGAGGAGACGGAGAGGCCTTCCTCGAGCGTTCCGCTGCTACACCTGATTCAGCCGAGCCTGAGCGATGTCTACGATCCGCGCACGCGCGTGCTTTCGGAACGGCCCGTGCAACCGCTACTCTACCTGCCCCCGGAGGAGGACCTCTCTGCCCTCTACGAGGCGCCCCTGCCCTCCCTGCCGGAGAACCTGCCGCCCCCGCAGGATCCGCTGGAGCTTGACCGCCCGGTCGAGAGCGTCGGCTACGCGCGCCTGGCCACCGTGGAGGATGAGGAGCGGCTGCTAGTCGCGGCGGCCGCCATGTTCACCGAGGAGGTGGGCTTCGACCCGATTGCCCGCTACGGTGACGGCTACCGCGCCCGCCTGCACGGGCTGATTCGCGCGAAGCGGTGCGCAATCGTGACGGACGCCTCCGGCCGCGTGATTTTTAAGGCGGACGCGGGCATCGCGAGCCTGGACACCGCGCAGGTGCAGGGCGTGTGGATGCACCCGGACTACCGCGGCCTGGGCCTGGCAAAGCCCTTCTTCGCGGCGGCCTCGCGGGTGCTGCAGCGCCGCTACAGGCACCTGAGTCTCTACGTGAACGACTACAACGCGGCGGCGGTGGCCCTGTACAGCGGCACCGGTTGGGTGCCGATTGGCCGGTTCTCGACCATCATCTTTGAGAATTAGCCGCTCGGACGGTTGCGGGGCACCGCGCCGCCGTTCCCGGGCTTTACGAAAACGCTATAGAATTAAAGACGACTGTGCCCTCCGGCGGGCGTGCCGCCCGTGCGAGAGGCACCCAGACTTCACCTACCGACCTTTTCAAGGAGAATCGTGGTACTTCGCCTTTCCAATCTCTTCGTGCGCACCCTGCGCGAGGATCCCGTAGATGCCGAGGTCGCCAGCCACAAGCTGCTGGTTCGCGCCGGTTACATTCGCCGAGCCGCTCCCGGCGTGTACACCTGGCTGCCCCTGGGCCTGAAGGTACTGCGCAAGGTCGAGAACATCATTCGCGAAGAGATGGATGCCATCGGCGCGCAGGAGGTGCACTTCCCCGCGCTGCTGCCCCGCGAGCCCTACGAGGCCACGAACCGCTGGGACGAGTACGGCGATAACCTCTTCCGCCTCAAGGACCGCAAGGGCGCCGACATGCTACTGGCCCCCACCCACGAGGAAATGTTCACCCTGCTGGTCAAGGACCTGTACTCCTCCTACAAGGACCTGCCGGTCTACCTGTACCAGATTCAGACCAAGTACCGCGACGAGGCGCGCCCCCGTGCCGGCCTGCTGCGCGGCCGCGAGTTCGTCATGAAGGACTCCTACTCCTTCAACATCGACGACGAGGGCCTGAACGAGGCGTACATGGCTCACCGCGCCGCATACCAGCGCATCTTCAAGCGCCTGGGCCTGGAGATCGTCATCGTGACCGCACAGTCCGGTGCGATGGGTGGCTCCCGTAGCGAGGAGTTCCTGCACCCGACCCCCATCGGTGAGGACACCTTCGTGCGTTCGGCCGGCGGCTACGCGGCAAACGTCGAGGCCGTGACCACCGTGGTTCCCGAGGAAATCGAGATCACCGAGTCCACCCCGGCGGCAATCGTTGTGGATACCCCCGATTCCGCAACCATCGAGACTCTCGTCGAGCGCATGAACGAGCTGCACTCCGAGAAGCTCGAGGGCACCCTGGAAGCCTCCCAGACCCTCAAGTGCTTCCTCGGCACCGTCATCACCCCCTCCGGCGAGCGCAAGGTCTTCGCCGTGGGCGTTCCCGGCGACCGCTCCGTGGACCTGGGCCGCGTCGAGGTCAACATCGGCGCGCTGCTGGGCATCGGCGGCGAGGTCGAGGTTGAGGCTGCCAGCGAGGAGGATCTGAAGGCCTACCCGCAGCTGGTCAAGGGCTACATTGGCCCCGGCCTGAGCCTGGATGCGCCCCTGCTTGGCGCGCACTCCGAGGACGAGGACGCCGCGGCTTCCGCAACCGGCATCCCCTTCTTCGTGGACCCGCGCGTGGTACGCGGTACCCGCTGGGTGACCGGCGCTAACGCCGAGGGCAAGCACGTGGTGAACCTGGTCTTCGGCCGCGACTTCACCGCCGACGGCGTGCTGGAGGCCTGCGAGGTGCGCGAGGGTGACCCGGCACCGGACGGCTCCGGCGAGCTGGTGGCAGCCCGCGGTATCGAGATGGGTCACATCTTCCAGCTGGGCCGCAAGTACGCAGAGTCCCTGGGCCTGAAGGTTCTGGACCAGAACGGCAAGCTGCAGACCGTGACTATGGGCTCCTACGGCGTGGGCGTGACCCGCGCGCTGGGTGCCGTCGCCGAGGGCAACCACGACGAGAAGGGCCTGATCTGGCCGCGCAACCTGGCCCCGGCCGACGTGCACATCGTCGTCACCGGCAAGGATGAGGCTTCTCACTCCTACGCCGACGAGCTGAGCGCCTCCCTCGAGGCCGCCGGCGTGCAGGTTCTGCTGGACGACCGCCCCAAGACCAGCCCCGGCGTGAAGTTCGGCGACGCCGAGTTGCTGGGCGTTCCGACCATCCTGGTGATTGGCCGCGGCTTCAAGGACGGCGTGCTCGAGCTGAAGGACCGCCGTAGCGGCGAGGCTCGTGAGGTGTCCGCTGAGAACGCGGTGGCCGAGGTCATCGCAGAGGTCAAGGGAGAATAACCGTGGCGTACAAGCCGAAGCGTTCCGGAACCAAGAAGAGCGCCCCCAATGCGCGCGCTCGCCGCGCAGCATCCCGCGCCGCGAACGGTGTGAACACCTCGCGCACCCGCGCCGAGCGTGAGCCCGTGGTGGAGGCGCCGGTGCGCGTGGGCACCCGCGCGATCCGCGAGGAGGAGGTCGCCGAGGCGATTGCCCCCGTCCTCGAGGAGTTCTCGCTCGTGCTGGAGGGCCTGAAGATTTCGGGCCCGGCCGCCAACCGCACCGTGAAGATTACGGTGGACTACACCGCCGAACGTACCGATTCGCTGTCGCTGGATTCCCTCGCGGAGATTTCCGGTGCGATTTCGGGTGCTCTCGATCGTGCGGATGCGAACGATGAGTTCTTCCCCTACGAGCTGGAGGTCTCCTCGCCGGGCGCAACCCGCCCGCTGAAGGAGCGCCGCCACTGGGAGCGCGCCCGCACCCGCCTGGTTGCGGTCACCGCACCCGACGGCACCGAGTACCTGGCCCGCCTCCTCGAGGTGCAGGACGAGGGCCCGGTCCTGGCGCGTAAGAAGAACACCAAGAAGGGGCAGAAGGAGTCGTACCACGAACCGGCTTTGGTTGCGTGGGAAAATATCGGTTCTGCGCATGTCGAAATTGACTTCAATTCTCCGGTTGAACCGGTAGAATAGAGACACTAAAGCTCTAGGCACGGGCTGTTCCGTGCCGGGTATATACCGTTCGGGAGCCGGGGCGCGGAGAGCGTCCCGGCGCCGTGCTAACTGGGAAAGGCTGAAAAGCGTGGAGGATATTAAAACTATTGACCTGGGCGCACTGCGCGCATTGGCGAAGCAGCGCTCTCTCGTCATGGAGGAGCTCTTCACCCTGGTTGAGAACGCCCTGCTGCTCGCGTACCTGAAGCAGCCCGGCGCCATCAAGGGTTCGCGTGCCGTCATCGACCGCACCACCGGCGAGTTCGTGATTCTCGCCCCGGAGCTCGATGAGAACAACCAGAAGATTGACGAGTTCGACGACACCCCGAACAACTTTGGCCGTATCGCCGCCGCCACCGTGCGCCAGGTGCTGTCCCAGCGTCTGCGCGACGCCGAGGACGCCTCCGTGCTGGGCGAGTTCAAGGACCGCGAGGGCACCCTGGTGTCCGGCGTGGTTCAGCAGGGCAACAACCCCCGCATGGTCCAGGTCGACCTGGGCACCGTCGAGGCCGTTCTGCCCGGTAACGAGCAGGTTCCCGGCGAGAAGTACCCGCACGGCACCCGCCTGCGCGCCTACCTGGTGGAGGCACGCCGCGGCCCCAAGGGCCCCTCGATCGTGATTTCCCGTTCGCACCCGAACCTGGTGCTGCGCCTGTTCGAGCACGAGGTCCCCGAGATTTCCGAGGGCCTGGTCACCATTAACTCCATCGCCCGCGAGGCCGGCCACCGCTCGAAGATTGCCGTTTCGGCAAAGAACCCGACCATCAACGCTAAGGGCGCCTGCATCGGCGATATGGGCGCCCGCGTGCGCGCCGTGGCCGCCGAGCTGAACGACGAGAAGATCGACATTGTTGACTACTCGACCGACCCGGCAACCTTCATTGCTGCGGCGCTGTCCCCGGCCAAGGTCACCGAGGTAATCATCGCGAACCCGCGCGAGTACTCCGCCCGTGCCGTGGTGCCGGATGACCAGCTATCCCTGGCCATCGGTCGCGAGGGCCAGAACGCCCGCCTGGCCGCGAAGCTGACCGGCTGGCGCATCGACATTCTCTCCGAATCGAAGTACGCCCAGGTGCGTGCCGAGGAAGAGGTCGCCGCGCGCGTGGCACGTAGCCTCGCCGAGGAAGCCGCCGCCGAGCAGGCCGGTGAAGAGGCAGAGGCAGCAGCCGTTGAGGCGGCCGCCGACGCCGAGTAAGGCAGACTAGCATCCGTCCGCGTAAACCGCGGAGGGGAGGTAGGCGCAGGGCGCCGGGGGAGACCCCGCGCCCTGCGCCTACCTCACATTTTTACCCACAAAAATCAAAAACGGGATACACTATTAAGATGTGCCGGAACACACCGGACGCTCTCGCGCGCCCTGGATTCGCTCCGGCCCAGGCATTAAACGCGCATCGTATCGGGCTCCGACAGAACATAAGGAGGGCAGAGCCGTGACCCAACCGGTCCCCAGCGACGCCTCCGCTCAGCCGGAACCCCCGATTCGCACCTGCGTTGGGTGCCGCACTCGCGATGAACGGCAAAATCTGCTGCGCATCGTGAGCGTTCAGCCCGCCTCCGATGAGGCCGGCACCCCGCGATATCTACCCGATACCGCGGGAACGATGCCCGGGCGAGGCGCTTGGATTCACCCGAGCGAAGCGTGCGTGGCCGCTCTTGAGAAGAAGAACGGCCTGGCCCGCGCCTTCAAAAGGGCGGTACCCGCCGCCGCGTTGAAGGCCTGCTGCGAGCAGATTCGAGCCGTCCTGACGGCGCGCGAGTCCTCGCCAGAAGCCGCACCCGGCACCGTATAGCCCCTGTTAGTCAACGAGTTTGACGACTTCTTATCTGAAAGCGAGTCAGAAAACTGATGGATATCTAATGAGTGCCGCGAAATGAGTACCTTCCCGTGCTCACCCACCGGTAACTTCACGAATTGGCGCGCCCCTCGGCGCGCACCCCGTACACATTAGAGTCCGCACCTATCCCGGTGCGGACCGGGATAGGAGAAAATTTGGCTCAGCCTCGAGTACACGAGTTTGCTAAAGAGGTAGGCGTACCTTCCAAGGAAGTTATCGCCAAGCTCAAGGAGATGGGCGAGTTCGTCAAGAGCTCCTCCTCCACCCTGAACCCCATGGTGCTGAAGAAGCTGCGCGCGGAGTACCCCGCCAAGCAGTCCGCTCCCGCGGCAGAGGCCAAGGCAGCTAAGCCGGCTCCCAAGCCGGCCGCGAAGCCCGCCGCCGCAAAGCCGGCAGCACCCAAGCCTGCAGCCGCACAGTCGGCCCCCAAGCCCGCAGCGAAGCCCGGCGCCAAGCCGGCCGCTCCGAAGCCGGCCGCAAAGTCTGCAGCACCCAAGCCCGGTGGCCCCCGCCCCGGCAACAACCCCTTTGCCCCGCAGCAGGGTATGGCCCGCCCCGAGGCCGCTCCGAAGCCGGCAGCACCCAAGCCTGCCGCTCCGAAGCCCGGCCCCAAGCCCGGCCCGCGCCCCGGCAACAACCCCTTCGCACCCCAGCAGGGCATGAAGCGCAATGGTGGCGACTCGCAGCGTTCAGGCGGTCCCCGCCCGGCACGTAACGGTCGTCCCGGTGGTAACGGTGGCCCCCGTCCCGCGGGCGGCGCACGTCCCGGTGGTAACGGCGGTCCCCGTCCCGCAGGTGGCGCACGTCCCGGTGGTAACGGTGGCCCCCGTCCCGCCGGTGGCGCACGTCCCGGTGCACAGCGTTCCTCCGGTGGTGCACGCCCGAACCCCTCGATGATGCCGAAGGTATCCAACGTTGGTGGCGGCGCATCCGGCTCTAACAACGGTGGCGGTAACGGCGGCGGCGCACGTCGCGGTAACGGCGGCTTCAACCGCGGTCCGGGTCGTCCCGGCCCCGGCGGCCGCGGCAACGCCCAGGGCGCATTCGGTCGCGGCGGCTCCAAGCGTAAGGGCCGCAAATCGAAGGCAGCTCGCCGCCACGAGCAGGAACAGCTGAACGCACCGGCACCCGGTGGCGTGGTTGTTCCTCGCGGCGACGGCTCGACCGAGATTCGTCTGCGCCGCGGCGCCTCCATCATGGACTTCGCCGAGAAGATTGGCGCAAACCCGGCCTCGCTGATTACGGTGCTCTTCCACCTGGGTGAGATGGCTACCCAGACTCAGTCCCTCGACGAGGACACCTTCGAGCTACTGGGCGCCGAGCTGGGCTACGTCATCAAGATTGTGTCCCCCGAGGACGAGGAGCGCGAGCTGCTCGAGTCCTTCGACATCAACCTCGAGGCAGAGCTTGAGGCTGAGGGCGAGGACGTTCTCGAGATTCGTCCCCCGGTCGTGACCGTCATGGGTCACGTCGACCACGGTAAGACCCGCCTGCTGGACGCTATCCGCCACACCAACGTTATCGAGGGTGAGGCCGGCGGCATTACCCAGCACATCGGTGCGTACCAGGTCCACACCACCGTCGAGGGCGAAGACCGCGCCATCACCTTCATCGATACCCCCGGTCACGAGGCGTTCACCGCTATGCGTGCCCGCGGTGCGAAGGTCACCGACGTGGCCATCCTCGTGGTCGCAGCGGATGACGGCGTGATGCCCCAGACCGTTGAGGCACTGAACCACGCCCAGGCAGCTAACGTGCCGATCGTGGTGGCCGTGAACAAGATCGATAAGGAAGGCGCCTCCCCGGAGAAGATCCGCGGCCAGCTGACCGAGTACGGCCTGATCCCCGAAGAGTACGGTGGCGACACCATGTTCGTGGACGTCTCCGCACGTAACGGCACCAACATCGACGAGCTGCTGGAGGCGGTCACCCTGACCGCCGACGTGCTCGAGCTGACCGCTAACCCGAACAAGGAAGCCCGCGGCGTGGCCATCGAGGCCAACCTGGACAAGGGCCGCGGTGCGGTTTCCACCGTCCTGGTTCAGTCCGGTACCCTGCGCGTTGGCGACGCCATTGTTGCCGGTGTGGCGCACGGCCGCGTCCGTGCAATGTTCGACGAGAACGGCCAGGCCGTGAAGGAAGCCGGCCCCTCCCGCCCCGTGCAGGTGCTGGGTCTGTCCACCGTGCCGCGCGCAGGTGACACCTTCCTCTCCACCGAGGAAGAGCGCACCGCCCGCCAGATCGCTGAGAAGCGTGAGGCAGCCGACCGTAACGCCCAGCTGGCTAAGCGTCGTAAGCGCGTCACCCTGGAGTCCTTCGACGCCGCCGTGGCCGAGGGCAAGATGGATACCCTGAACCTGATCATCAAGGGTGACGTCTCCGGTGCCGTGGAAGCACTGGAAGAGTCCCTGATGAAGATTGACGCCGGTGGCGACGAGGTTCAGCTGCGCGTCATCCACCGCGGTGTGGGTGCTATTACCCAGAACGACGTGAACCTGGCAACCGTGGACAACGCGGTAATCATCGGCTTCAACGTCCGCCCGGCAGAGCGCGTGGCCGAGCTGGCCGACCGCGAGGGTGTCGAGATGAAGTTCTACTCGGTCATCTACCGTGCGATTGAAGACATCGAGCAGGCCGTCAAGGGTATGCTCAAGCCCGAATACGAGGAGGTCGAGCTCGGCTCGGCAGAGATCCGCGAGGTCTTCCGCTCCTCCAAGTGGGGCAACATCGCAGGTTCGATCGTCAAGAACGGCATCATCAAGCGCAACGCCAAGGCACGCCTGGTGCGCGACGGCTCCGTGGTGGCGGACAACCTCACCATCGAGTCGCTGCGTCGCTTCAAGGACGACGCCACCGAGGTGCGCGAAGGCTTCGAGTGCGGTATTGGCCTCGGCTCCTTCAACGACATCAAGGAAGGCGACATTATCGAGACCTGGGAGATGCGCGAGAAGCCGCGCGTCTAAGGCTCCCATGCTGATGCGCCCGTGACCCGCACCCCGCCCGCAGGTACCCGGTTCCGTGACCGGAGGCCCGCGAGCGGGGGAGCGGGGGCGGGCGCTTTCCGCATCCTGCCCCCAACCCATAGAATTTTTGTATCTAGAATTCCCTCCTCGAGATACCGACATCTCGAGGCGACCGCCCACCCCGCTTCGAAATCAACCGGAACCAACCGGAACCAACCGGGGCCCGGGCGGCCCCATCAACCGCAGACAAGGAGAAACACATGGCTGACGCAGCCCGCGCGGCACGACTTGCAGACCGCATCAAGGTCATCGTGGCGAAGGCCCTCGAGCGCCGAGTGAAGGACCCCCGCCTCGGTTTCGTGACCGTCACCGATGCCCGCGTGACCAACGACCTGCAGCACGCAACCATTTACTACACGGTGCTCGGCTCCGAAGAGGACGCCGCCAACACCAAGAAGGCCCTCGAATCGGCTAAGGGTATTCTGCGTTCGGAGGTGGGTAAGAACATCACCGCGCGCCTGACCCCGACCCTGACCTTCGTGGCCGACGAGGTGCCCGAGAACGCCTTCCACATTGAGTCCCTGCTGCGCGAGACCCGCGAGCGCGACGCCAAGCTGGCCGCCGCCGCCGAGGGCGCGCAGTACGCCGGCGACGCCGACCCCTACAAGAAGGACGAGGACGAAGCGGACGAGGACGCCTAAGTGGCCAAGAAGCAGCCCCAGGGCCCCTCGGGCCTGATGGTTATCGATAAGCCCGCCGGGATGAGCAGCCACGACGTGGTTTCGCGGATGCGCCGCATCGCCGGAACCCGACGGGTCGGCCACGCCGGTACCCTGGATCCGGCCGCGACCGGTGTGCTGATTCTGGGCGTGAATAAGGCGACGAAGCTACTGACCTACCTGGTGGGCCAGGACAAGACCTACGACGCCACGATTCGCCTGGGCATCGAGACGCTGACCGAGGACGCCGAGGGCGAGCATACCGCCGCCCACCCCGAGGCCGTGGAGGCCCTGACCGCCATGGGCCCCGAGCAGATGCGTGCGCGCATCCTGGAGGCGGTGGCCGGCCTGTGCGGTGACATCATGCAGGTTCCCTCCGCGGTGTCCGCCATCAAGATCAACGGGGTGCGTTCCTACGCACGCGTGCGCGGCGGCGAGGAGGTTGAGCTTCCCGCCCGCCCGGTGACTATCAGCGAGTTCACGGTACATTCCGTAACTGCCGGTTTCGCCGAGTACGTCGTCGAGGACCTCGAGGGGGAGCACATGGCGACCTCGGTTCCCGTCGTGGACTGCGAGGTCACGGTTTCGTGCTCCTCGGGCACCTATATTCGTGCCCTGGCCCGTGATTTGGGTAAGGCCCTGGGCACTGGCGGTCACCTGACGGCGCTGCGCCGAACCCGCGTGGGCGCGGTGCACCTGCAGGATGCGGCCGACCTGGCCGAGCTGACGGCGCGCCGCGAGGCCTCCGAGGGGCCACTCGAGGACCTGCCCCTGCTACCGCTGGAAGAGGCCGCCCGCCGTATTTTCGGGGCCCGCGAGCTCAGTGCAGCCGAGGCGAGCGATATCTCCTACGGGCGGCGCATTGCCCCCAGCGGCGATGGCACCGTGGTCAAGCGCTCCGCCCACGCGAGCACCGATGAGCAGGGCGCGATTCAGCACGCCAGCGTCGAGGGTATCGTGGCGGGTTTTGCCCCTGATGGCACCCTGGTGGCCCTGCTGGAGAACAAGAAGCAGCGCGGGAAGGTGCAGGCCGCCCCGG
>ERZ1674154.30-NODE-30-length-24168-cov-11.522042_pt1 | contig 24168 bp, 19 predicted proteins | sample MGYA00581306_ERZ1674154 | MGnify/ENA primary metagenome ERZ1674154 (study PRJEB41354, sample SAMEA4873325) | human saliva metagenome | biome: human-associated habitat [ENVO:00009003]; feature: mouth environment [ENVO:08000002]; material: saliva material...
GGGGGATTCGGAGTATTCGTTGCACCGCGACTGGCCCGACATGTAAACCAGTTCTAACTCAACATATAGATAACTGCAGCAGGCGGCCCCGGATGCGTGTGCATCCGGGGCCGCCTGTTTCGTTTGGGCTAATTCAGCGGGGGCGGAAATTCGGTAATGACTTAGCGATTTCGGTCATGACTTAGCGTCTTTGGTAATGGTTAAAACCCCAGCCTGAAGTCACTAACCCATTACCGAAAAAGCTAAACCACTAACAGCTTCCCGCCCACCTGGCACATCCGGGACCGCCTGCTTTTTAGACAGAGGTTTTCGATAGGTTAGTGTCTTCGCGGTGGGTCTTTAACCTGCGGTGAAGACACTAACCTATCGAAAATCCATGAACCCTGTGCGCCCTCCATCTGCATAGGGTGGGGGCGCGAATATAATCCCCGCAGACATGCAGAAGCCACATGGATTTCGAGAAGCCACGATAGTGGTGGCTTTCGAAACACATGTGGCTTCTCGGCGTTATTCAGGCAGTAGCCCGGAGCACTAGCATCCAACAGCCAGCGCCCCGGGCACCCGTCGGCTAGACCCTAGCTACCGAAGCCCTGCAGGGTTGCTGCCCAGGCGCGGCGCGCCTCCAGAGCTTCTTTGGCCTTGGCGATCTTCTTGGAGTCGCCGCCCTTCTCAGCTGCGGCGAGCTCTGCCTCCAGTTCGGCGAGGGAGTCCTCGATCTGTGCGAGCAGGGAGTTCGCGCGTGCCGCCTTGGCGGGGTCGTTGCGCTTCCACTTGGCCTCTTCGGCGCCGTTGATTTCGTCCTGAATACGGCGCAGCTCGCCGTCTACGCGGCGCAGGTCGTTGCGGGGCACGCGGCCAGCCGCATCCCAGCGATCCAGAATCTTCTCGAAGGCGGCCTTTGCTGCCTCAATATCCTCAACGGGCAGGAGCGCGCGGGCTTCCTCCAGCAGTGCCTCCTTGACCTTCAGGTTCTCGGCGTAGACTGCGTCCTGCGCGGCCTCAGCCTCGTGGCGGGCGTTGAAGAACACGTCCTGAGCGGCACGGAAACGAGCCCACAGCTTGTCGTCCTCACGGCGGTGACCGCGCGGAACCTGCTTCCAGGCGCGCATCAGCTCACCGTACGCGCGGGAGGTCTCAGACCAATCGGTCGAGGTGGACAGCTCCTCGGCGCGAGCAATCAGCTCTTCCTTCGCGCGCTTGATGCGTGCGTTGCGGTCGTCCAGCTGGGAGAAGTGCGCGCGGCGGTTGCGATCGAAGGTGGTGCGGGCGGCGCGGAAACGCTTCCACAGCTCGTCCTCCACGCTCTTGGCCAGGTGAATCTCGCGCTGAGCCTTCTTCCACGCCTCGAACAGCTCGTTCATGCGGGCGTGCGAGTTCTTCCAGTGAATCTGGTCGGGGTCCTGGCCGGCAATCTGCTCGGCCTCGGCCACAATCTCTTCACGCACTGCCAGGGCACGTTCGCGGTTCTCGGTGCGGGCCTGCTGCTGCTTCTCGCCAAGTTCGGCAATCTGCTCAGCGAGGGAGACGAGGCGCTTCTGCAGGCCGGAGTAGTCGCCGACCATGTTGCGCACGCCAATCTGCGAGCCGATGGAGGCGATGCCCTTCTGCAGATCCGCGGCGGGGGCGTTATTGGCCAGGCGCGACTCGAGCAGGGCGACCTGCGCCTCAACGTTTTCAAACTTACGGGCGAAGTAGCTGAGCGCTTCATCTTCGGATGCGCCGGGCAGCTGACCTACAGCGTACTCTTCGCCATCGACAATGACGAAGACGTGGCCGTCCTCGGAGACGCGACCGAACTGGCGGGCCTTCTCGAGGTTTACAGTGTCGTCGGATTTGGTAGTCACCGCTATAACTCTTTCACTCGGGGGTGCCGGATGCGGGGAGCGCCTGCGCGCCGCCTCGCCGAGGCGTGGGCCGCGACATTCCGCGGGGCACCCGTTGGGTTGTGCGTGTGCACCTCCTAAGCATAGCCGGTACGGGCCTCGCGTGAGTAGTGTCCGGTCGTGTTGTGTTCGTGGCGAACCGCCCGCCGCCGCGCATGCGGGTCGCGACTGTTCCGTTGAGCCGCTACCTGCGTTGCCTCCGTTGCCACGCATGCGAACCGCCGTCGCTACGCGTGCCCGCGGGTGCTTCGGCTTGAATCGACCAACGTGCCCCTGCGGAGGGCCACCGCCGGCATCACTCACACCGGCAATCACCCAGGTAGTACCATCCCGGTGCATCGCTTCGACTCCTAATCGCCGTCGTCACGTTCAGGCGCGCCGCTCGCGAGTGTTGGCACGGGGACGAGCGGTTCACTCTGTCCGTGTGCGAGCCCCCGCCGTGCGTGCGGGTGTTGGTATGATGATAGATATGCCCGGCACCGTAGAGCGCCGGGGTTTTGTTGTCGAGTTCTTTATCAAGGAGTAGAGCGCATGGCTCGCAAGGCGTCGCTGTCTGGTTTCCCCGAGTATCTTCCGGCTGAACGACTGGTTGAGAACCACGTTCTCGACACCCTGCGTGAGACTTTTGAGCTGCACGGTTTTTCCCCGATTGAGACTCGTTCGGTAGAGACCATCGAGCAGCTGCTGCGCAAGGGCGAAATCGACAAGGAAGTGTACGCCATCTCGCGCCTGCAGGAGGACGACTCCGCGAAGGCCAAGGAGAAGCTGGCGCTGCACTTTGACCTGACCGTGCCCTTCGCCCGCTACGTGGTGGAGAACGCCGGCTACCTGAACTTCCCGTTCTCGCGTTACCAGATTCAGAAGGTCTGGCGTGGCGAGCGCCCGCAGGAGGGCCGCGCCCGCGAGTTCACCCAGGCAGATATTGACGTGGTTGGCGACGGCGAGCTGCCGTTCCGTTACGACGTGACCCTCGCGCTGGTCGTTGTCGATGCGCTGTCGAAGCTGCCGATTCCCGATTTCAAGCTGCGCGTGAATAACCGCAAGCTGGCCGAGGGCTTCTACCTGGGCCTGGGCCTGACCGACACCGCGGCCGTGCTGCGCTCCATCGACAAGCTGGAGAAGATTGGTCCCGAGCGTGTGGCCGAGGAGCTTCAGTCCGAGGCCGGTGCGAGCGCGGAGGCTGCCGCGGCCGCCCTGGAGCTGGCCCAGATCCGTACCGAGGATGCATCCTTCGTGGAGCAGGTGCGTGCACTTGCGGCTAAGTATTCGGTGGAGCACGAGCTGCTGGACCAGGGCCTGGCTGAGCTGGCTGAGGTCATTGAGGAGGCGTCCCGCCGTGCGCCGGGTAAGGTGCTGGCTGACCTGTCGATTGCTCGCGGTCTGGACTACTACACCGGCACCGTGTACGAGACCGTGCTGGTCGGCCACGAGTCGCTGGGTTCGATTTGCTCGGGTGGTCGCTACGAGTCGCTGGCCTCAAACGGTAAGAAGACGTACCCTGGCGTGGGCCTGTCCATTGGCGTGACCCGCGTGGTGGCTCGCATCCTCTCGCAGAGCTTTGCGCAGGCGAGCCGTAAGGTGCCTTCGGCCGTGTTCGTGGCCCTGACGAATGATGAGGGCTGGTCGGCCGCGAATGATGTTGCGGATGCACTGCGCGCCCGCGGCATCGCCTGCGAGGTGTCTGCGAATGCGGCGAAGTTCGGCAAGCAGATTAAGTACGCCGAGAAGCGCGGTATTCCGTTCGTGTGGTTCATCTCTTCGGATGAGTCTGGTGCCCCGGTTCACGAGGTGAAGGATATCCGTTCGGGTGAGCAGGTGCCCGCCGACCCGAATTCGTGGATGCCGCCGGCTGAGGACCTGCACGTTCAGATTGTGCGTGCCGAGGGTCTGTAAATACCTGTAATACCCGTATTATCTGGCTGCGGTAATATTTGGCTGCTGTAAGTCTGTCGTTTACCCGCCCGGTGGGGAGGATGTTAGCCTCCCTGCCGGGCGGGTTTTGCGTGGTCTAGTGGCAGGGTTGAGTAACCCGGTGGGTGGTTTAGTAACCCGGTGGATGGGCTAGTCGCGTTTGGGATGGTTAAGACCCACCCCATACGCGACTAAACCACCCACAAACCGAAACCGCGACCCATTGAGAGGCGACCGGGTTCACCGCAGAAGCAACCTCCGCAGGTGGGCCACGACTTCCCGTTCTTTCTGGAAGATGTCGGCCCAGGTCAGGTGTATAACCGTCCATCCGGCGCGGGTGAGCGCCCGGTCGCGGGCCGCCTCCTGCCGGTCTCGACCCGGGTAATCGACGTACTTCTGCTCGCCGTCAAACTCGAGAATGACCCGTAGCTCGGGCCAGGCGAAATCCGTTCGGTAGCGTCGACCCTCGCACACAATCGGGTACTGGGTCACGGGGGAGGGCAGCTCGTGCTCCATGAGTAGGCATCGGGTGAGGCTTTCGCCGGCCGACTCGCTGGATGCATCCATCGCCCGAACAACGAGCGGCCCATTCGAGCGGCCGTGCCCCGTAAGGTGCGTGAGGGCGTCGGTCACAGCCTCGGGCGTTAGGAGCCCCCGCCGCATCACGGAGTCGGTCAGCACCACGGCGTTCCGAAAAGGCATGGTCCGCACGCAATCCTGCAGCGTGCGAGTCACTGTTGTAACGGGAATGGATGTGCCCGGAATTATGGTCACCTCGTCGGGGTCAAGAGTAAATCTGTACCGACGGATTCGCCCTCGGTCCGAGGGACTTTTAGCGTTGCTACACACGTTGAGTCTGGCCGGAACGGCTATCAGGTCGAGCCCCCAGAGCACCGCGGCTGATTCGTGCGAGAAGACCCCTTGCAGGCCGGCCTTGTGGGCGGCGATGCATCGTACACGAAGCCGATCGTCGTCTCGAAGGCCGGTAGCGTCAGAGGCGTAGATGTAGGCTCCTCGCTGAATACGTTGCAGGGTCCCGGAGGCTATCAGTCTGTTGACTTCCCTCGCGCCGATTCCCCGCAGCTTAAGGATGCGCGTGGTCAGCACAAGGGAGTACAGTTCGACGGTTCGTGGGGTGGGGGCAGTCAGGGAGTTCATACCCATCAGGCTGTCATATCGTGGCCGTTGCACGTGGCGAAAATCAAAATCTGTGGATAACTCGGCTGAAGACGAAGAAGGTTGCCCGTCCACAGGGGAGGGGTTAGTCCCGTCGGGTGGATTCTGGGTGATCTAGTATCGGGGTCTGAGTAGTCCGGTGGGTGGTTTAGTCACTTGAAACATGGTTTAGTCGCATCTGCGGTGGGTCTTAACCACCCCAAACGCGACTAAACCACCCACAAACCGAAACCGCCCCCAACCTCCTTCCGCGAGAGAGTCCATGCCCCGGCAAGACGGGCTACAATGGATAAGGCGCACGCAGTGTGCGCATATCATCAACCGCGAGTACCCGGCTACTGTCTATAGTCGTGAGGTGCTCGCTATGAAAGGAATGTCTGTGCTTCGCACTCACACCAACGGCGAGCTGACCGCCGCAAACATTGGAGAGACCGTCACCCTGACCGGTTGGGTGGCTCGTCGCCGCGACCACGGTGGCGTCGCCTTCGTTGACCTGCGTGACCGCGAGGGCGTCACCCAGTGCGTTTTCCACAACGAGGCTGACTTCGAGCACCTGCGCAACGAGTACGTTCTGCGCGTGACCGGTAAGGTTTCCAAGCGCCCGGATGGTAACGAGAACCCGAACCTGGCCACCGGTGAGATTGAGGTTGAGGTGTCCACCGTTGAGGTGCTGAACACCGCGGCCCCGCTGCCTTTCCAGATTGACGAGCACGTTGAGGTGGGTGAGGAGGCGCGCCTGCGCTACCGCTACCTGGATCTTCGCCGCCCGGAGCCGGCCCGCATCATGCGCCTGCGTTCGGAAGCGAACCGTGCGGCACGCAACCTGCTGGCCGAGGACGGCTACATTGAGGTTGAGACCCCGACCCTGACCCGTTCCACCCCCGAGGGTGCACGCGACTTCCTGGTGCCGGCTCGTCTGGCTCCGGGTTCGTGGTACGCTCTGCCGCAGTCCCCGCAGCTGTTCAAGCAGCTGCTGCAGGTGGGCGGTATTGAGAAGTACTACCAGATTGCCCGCTGCTACCGTGACGAGGACTTCCGCGCCGACCGTCAGCCCGAGTTCACCCAGCTGGACATTGAGGCTTCGTTCATTGACCAGGAAGACATCATTGACCTGGGCGAGCGCATCGTTGAGGCTGTGTGGAACCTGATTGACGTGAAGGTTCCCCGCCCGATTCAGCGCATGACCTACAAGGATGCGATGGAGAAGTACGGTTCGGACAAGCCCGACCTGCGCTTCGGCCTGGAGCTGACCGAGCTGACCGAGTACTTCAAGGACACCACTTTCCGCGTGTTCAAGGCTCCCTACGTGGGCGCCGTTGTGATGCCCGGTGGCGCATCCCAGCCCCGCCGCACCCTGGACGCTTGGCAGGAGTGGGCTAAGCAGCGCGGCGCTAAGGGCCTGGCTTACGTTCTCATTCAGGAGGACGGTGAGCTGACCGGTCCGGTGGCTAAGAACATTACCGACGCTGAGCGCGAGGGTCTGGCCGCCGCAACCGGCGCAAAGCCCGGCGACTGCATCTTCTTCGCCGCTGGTGAGGCTAAGGCTTCCCGCGCGCTGCTGGGTGCTGCTCGTGTTGAGATTGGTCACCGTACCGGCCTGATTAAGGATGGCGAGTGGTCCTTCGTGTGGGTTGTTGACGCCCCCATGTTCGAGTCTGCTGCTGAGGCTACCGAGTCCGGTGACGTGGCTCTGGGCCACTCCGCATGGACCGCTGTGCACCACGCGTTCACCTCCCCGAAGCCCGAGTTCATGGACACTTTCGACACCGATCCGGGTTCGGCTCTGGCCTACGCCTACGACATTGTCTGCAACGGTAACGAGATTGGCGGCGGTTCGATTCGTATTCACCGCCGTGACGTGCAGGAACGCGTGTTTGGCGTGATGGGCATTGGTGAGGAAGAGGCTCAGGAGAAGTTCGGCTTCCTGCTGGATGCGTTCAAGTACGGCGCACCGCCCATGGGTGGTATTGCGTTCGGTTGGGACCGTGTTGTGTCTCTGCTGGCTGGCGTTGATTCGATCCGCGAGGTTATTGCGTTCCCGAAGACTGGTAACGGTTTTGATCCGCTGACCGCCGCACCCGCTCCGATTACCCCGGAGCAGCGTAAGGAAGCCGGCGTGGACTTCAAGCCGAAGAAGAAGGACGAGGAGTAATCTTCTCTAGTCTTTGGTCTTGCGCCCCGCGTGGGGTGCGGGGCTGTGCGGCGATTATCTGGCGGGGCATTGAGTCTTGAGCTTTGAGCTCCGAGCTGTGAGGCTCGGGTCTTGCCGGGGTCGCCGTTGAGGGTGGGCTGCGTACTCTGCTGTGCAGGATCGCAGCCCACCTTTTGTATCAACTGGCGTGCGCGCCGATTTGTGAACTATCCAAGGGGGGGAGCATGCGCATCCTGATTGCCGGCCCGAGCGGTAGCGGTAAGACGACGTTTGCGGCGCGGTTGGGGCGCATCCTGGACATTCCGCATACGGAGATGGACTCGCTGCACTGGGGTCCGAACTGGACCCCGCGCCCTAGTTTTGAGGCGGACGTTCAGGCGCTCATCGAGCGGCCCGCGTGGATTACGGAGTGGCAGTATCCGCAGGTGCGTGGCCGTCTGCTGGAGCGCGCGGACGTGGTGATTTACCTGCGCTATAGCCGCGCGGTGGTCATGTGGCGTGTGGTTCGCCGGACGGTGCGCCGCGCGGTGACGGGTCAGAAGCTGTGGGCTGATAACGTGGAACCGCCGCTGAAAGATATTCTGCGGGACCCGGACAACATGATTCGGTACACGTGGAGGAGCTACCCGCACGTCGGGGAGTTGCTGGCGGAGGCTCGCGGGCAGCATCTGCAGAAGCGTTTTATTGAGTTTCGTACCCCGCGGGCGGCGAACCAGTTTTTGCGTGCCGTGCAGCTGCGCGGTGTGCTCTGAGACTGTTGCCTCTAGAACTGCGGCTCCTTCTAAACCGACCGCCGCGGATGGTATCGAAAGAGATGCTCGAGCCCGGCGAAAGCCGGCTCCATGATGAAAGGTGAACGATGCGAGTAGTTATTCAGCGCGTAACCCGCGCGGCGGTGCGCGTGGCGGGTGAGACGGTCGGCGCGATTGACCGGCCCGGCTACCTGGTGCTGGTCGGCATCACCCACGGCGACGGCGCGGCCCAGGTCGCGAAGCTGGCCGATAAGACCGCGAACCTGCGCCTGCTGGAGGGGGAGAAGTCCCTGCTCGATGAGGGCGCACCCGTGCTGGCGGTCAGCCAGTTCACCCTCTACGGGGATGCGAAGAAGGGCCGCCGCCCCTCCTGGTCTGCCGCGGCCCCGGGCCCGGTGAGTGAGCCGCTGTTCAACGACTACGTTCAGGCGCTGCGCGGCCACGGCCTGCACGTTGAGACCGGCGTGTTCGGTGCGGACATGCAGGTGGAGCTGGTCAACGACGGCCCGGTGACCCTGATTCTCGACAGCGAGACCCTCTAGGGTTGGCATCTCAATCGGCGAGCGAATCGTCCCGGGGGTATAAACCCAACCCCTGGGTTATGAACCTGCGGCGAAGACACTAACCTATCGAAACCCCATCGAAAACCCATGCGGCTTCACGCCGCGAGCTAAATCCACGCCTGTAAATCTACACCCCGCGCCCGCCTCAAGCCTTTGAAACGATAGAGTAAGACTATGGCTGATTCCCTCTTTGATCTTGAGTTGCCCGATGACGGGGACCGCGTGAGCCTGATTGGCGCGCCCGCCGAGGAGCCCGCCTCCTTGCGCGCCTCGATGCCGCGTGCACGCTCTGCCCGTTCGGCGTCCCGCGCGCCCCTGGCGGTGCGTATGCGTCCGCGCACGATTGATGAGGTTCTCGGCCAGGAGCATCTGCTGACCCCCGGCTCGCCCCTGCGCGTGTTGGCGGGGGAGAACGCCGGTCCGGCTGGCCCGTCCTCGGTGATTCTGTACGGCCCTCCGGGTACGGGTAAGACCACCCTGGCGCATGTGATTGCGCGCGCGCCGGGCCGCAAGTTCGTGGAGCTTTCGGCGATTACCGCGGGTGTGAAGGACGTTCGCGCGGTCATGGATCAGGCGCTGCTCGACCGCGACATGTACGGCACGACCACCGTGCTGTTCCTCGACGAGATTCATCGTTTCACGAAGGCTCAGCAGGATGCGCTCCTGCCCGGCGTGGAGAACCGCTGGGTGATTCTGGTGGCGGCCACGACCGAGAACCCGTCGTTCAGCATTATTTCGCCGCTACTGTCGCGCTCGCTGTTACTGCGGGTTCATTCGCTGGAGCAGTCCGATATTGAGCGGCTGATTGACCGTGCGTTGGCTGATCCGCGCGGTTTTGACGGTGCGGCGGTCATTGATGAGGATGCGCGCGCCCACCTCGCGGCGGTTTCCGGAGGCGACGCTCGCCGCTCCCTGACCTCCCTGGAGGCAGCGGCTGCGATTGCGTTTAGCGAGGCCGAACAGGCTTCGGCAGAGGCCGCCGGCTCGCACGGGGGCGGCTCCGCCGAAACCGCAGAAACCGCCGAAACCAACCCGGCTGAGAATGACCCCGCTCAGTCCGACCCTGCGCAGCCCGACCCCGCCGAGGGCTCAGATGAACCGGCGGGGGAGAAGTCCCTGGAACCCGCCACCCCCGTGCGTATTACCCTCGCCCACGCCGTGGAGGCGGTGGACCGCGCCGCAATTCGTTACGACCGTTCGGGTGACCAGCACTATGACGTGGTGAGCGCGTTCATCAAGTCCATGCGCGGCTCCGACGCGGATGCCGCGGTGCACTATTTGGCGCGTATGCTGGAGGGCGGCGAGGATCCGCGCTTCGTGGCGCGTCGCATCATGATTCTGGCGAGTGAGGATATTGGCCTGGCTGATCCGCAGGCCCTGCAGGTGGCGACGGCCGCGGCGCAGTCGGTGGCGCTGGTGGGCATGCCGGAGGCGCGCATTATCCTCTCGCAGGCGGTGATTTATTGTGCGCTCGCGCCGAAGTCGAACGCCGCCTATAACGCGATTAACCGCGCGATTGCGGATGTGCGTGCGGGCGCCTCGGGTCAGGTTCCGGTGCACCTGCGCGACGCTCACTATGCGGGGGCTAAGCAGTTTGGTCACGGCGACGGCTACATTTATGCGCACGATGCGCCGGGCCACGTGGCGGTGCAGCAGTACCTGCCGGATACCCTGCGCGGCACGGTGTACTACGAGCCGACTCAGCACGGTTTTGAGCGTACGTTGACGGAGCGTCGTGAACGTATCCGCAGGATTCTTGACGGCGGCAACTAGCCGCACGGAGGGGCCGTGCCGTTTCACCGCGCGAACTAGCCGCGGCGCGCTTGCCGCGCAGACTACTCGCGCAGACTAGTCGTGCTCATTAGCCGCGCGGGCCGGTTGGCTGAGCGGTTTAGCCGCATGAATTAGCCGCGCGGACTTATCACGCAAACCACCCGCGCCGGCCCGTCTATAGGACAGCAGACAGTTAGCACACGCAAAATGCGGTGCGCAGTACCTCGGTCGTACTGCGCACCGCATCAGAGTTTGAGTTGTGATAGATGTCTTGACCGCCGGCCAATCCCGGAAGGGCGGACGCCAAGCTTGTATGCCTAGTCTAGGCGATGCGAGAGCTCGAAAGCAAGCTAATCCCATAGATTCACAGGTTAAAAATAACGGAATGATTACAATCCAACATCTACACCCGGCAATTTTGTGAGGAAGGCTCCCCTAAATGCTTCTGACGGGTGTAAATATTCCTCGTGGGGTTCGTGTGGGTATATGTCAAAAACCCACACAAACGGCAATTTAAACTAAAGATTCCCCAAAAGGCTGGTAAAGCCGGGGCGCATCCGGTAAGCTTGACGGGTCTGGCAATTGCTATGCCCGCATCCGTGCGAGCATGAGTAATGTAGCAGCGAGGTACTCTGCCTCGCGCTCTCCGCCTCACCGCCGCGCAGCAACGACCGAATCGGTCGCGCGCGGGCCACGGCGAGGTCACCCGAGGAGGCCAGTATCCAAACAGACCGAGGCCCCACCCTCACGGGTGCAGGAGCCTCACATAGAAAGGTAGATTGTGGCTAAGCACAACCGCACCCGCCGTACCGTGCGTCAGTCCCGTGCCCTGGGCATTGCTCTGACCCCGAAGGCAGAAAAGTACCTCGAGCGTCGTCCTTACGGCCCCGGCCAGCACGGCCGTGCCCGCAAGAAGGCTGACTCCAACTACGCTACCCAGCTGAAGGAAAAGCAGCGTCTGCGCGCTCAGTACAACATCCGCGAGGCACAGATGCGCCGCGCATACCTCGAGGCAAAGCGTACCGAGGGCCAGACCGGTAAGAACCTGGTCGAGCTGCTCGAGACCCGCCTCGATGCCCTGGTTCTGCGTGCAGGTTTCGCCCGCACCATTGCTCAGGCACGTCAGATGGTTGTTCACCGTCACATTCTGGTTGACGGCGTTCGCGTGGACCGCCCCTCGTTCCTCGTCAAGCCCGGCCAGCTGATTCACGTTCACCCCAAGGCTGAGAAGACTGCCCCCTTCCAGGCTGCGGCTGCTGGCGAGCACCAGGCAGTTCTGCCCGAGGTTCCCGCATACCTGAACGTTGAGATTGAGAAGCTGCACGCAAAGCTTGAGCGTAAGCCCAAGCGTGAAGAGATCCCCGTGATCTGCGACGAGCAGCAGGTCGTTGAGTACTACTCGCGTCTGGCATAATCTCGATTTTTCGAGAAGCAACCCGTTCCGTACCGTTTCGGTGGGGGACGGGTTGTTCCCGTTTAAGGGCCCGGCTTGGGGTTCTGCCCCTCGGATGCAGGCTTCGCGGCGGCTCATTGGGGAACCTGTGAATTGTTCAATCCTGGGAGTTTCATGAGAGTTTAAGGGGCGCGAGAAGGAATTTTCGACTAGAATAAGGGATTGAACTGTGTAGACAGTCCGACCGATGCGCCACGGCGGCGCGCCGGTGAGTATGACTATTGACAAGCACCATGCGTTACGCGAAATGAGGTACAGATGACTGGCGGAGATATTGCAGGCCTGATTGCGGCGGGAGTTTTCGCGATTCTCGTGGCGCTGCTGGCCCTTCCCATTATTCGCCTGACCAAGGTGTTTGATGAGCTGATCGTGACGATTCGTTCGCTCAACCAGAGCACCGCGCCGCTCATTGAAGAGGTGACCCGCACCGTGGTGACCACCAACGAGCAGCTCGAGAAGGTTGACGACATCACCTCGAACGTTTCGGATGCCTCCGCGAACGTTTCGGCCCTGTCCTCGCTGGTGACCTCGACCGTGGGCCAGCCGCTGATTAAGGTGGCTTCCTTCTCCTACGGCGTGCGCCAGGCTTTCCGCGGCGGCAACAAGTCCGGCCAGCAGAGTGGCACCTCCGCGGGCGGTGAGAACTAATGGGTCTGCTTCGTTCCGTTCTTCTGCTCGGTGCCGGTGCCGCGGCGGGCTACCTTGCCTCCCGACGAGCCTCTTCTTCCGAGCCCGCACAGCGTACCCCCGGTAGCGCCCTGCTCAAGCGTGAGCACGGCGAGCTGGCCCTCAACCCGGAGTCTCAGATGGCAAAATTCTTCGATTCGCCGATTGGCAAGCCCCTGCAGCCCTACGCGCTGAAGGCCGTCGAGTTCGCAGCCCGCGTGCGCGAGGGCATGCAGGAGAAGGAAATGGAGCTCAACGCCAAGGTGGAGCGCCAGAAGCAGGACCTGCGTCCCGGCTCCCTCGACACCTGGGAGAGGGGCATGAGCACGACTGAGATTGAGGCCGCAAACCGCCGCATTGCCGAGCGCGAGCTCATTGAGGTGGAGTCGCAGATCGCCTCGCTGGAGAAGGCCCGCGAGCAGCGCATCGCCCGCGACCGCGAGCTCGGGGACGACTTCTTCAACTAACTAGACTTTGGCCGAAAGGCCGCCGTCTACCGAACCGACCGACCCGTAGTGTGAGGGTGTTGGAGGGGCCCATAATGGCCCCTCGATTAGCCATTTTGCGCGCGGAGAGGCACCATAGGTCAGTAGACTATTTAGAATTTCGCACAGATTATTCAAAGGAACGAGATGCTCTCACAGGAGATTTCCAAGCGCTGGATCGATTTCTTCGCTTCCCGCGGCCACACCGTGGTGCCTTCGGCATCGCTGATTTCGAACGAACCCGGCGCCATGTTCACCATCGCCGGCATGGTTCCGTTCATTCCCTACTTCCTGGGCCGTGAGACCCCTCCGTTCTCCCGCGCGACCAGCGTGCAGAAGTGCATCCGCACCCTGGACATCGAAGAGGTCGGCAAGACCGCGCGTCACGGTACCTTCTTCCAAATGGCCGGTAACTTCTCCTTTGGCGATTACTTCAAGGAGCAGGCGATTCCCTTCGCCTACGAGCTGCTGACCACCCCGCAGGATCAGGGCGGCTTCGGCCTGGATCCCGAGCGTCTGTGGGTCACCATCTACGAGGGTGACGACGAGGCCTTCGACATTTGGCACAACAAGGTGGGCTTCCCGGCCGAGCGTATTCAGCGCATGGGCATGAAGGAAAACTACTGGTCCACCGGCCAGCCCGGCCCCGCAGGCCCCGACTCCGAGATTTTCTACGACCGCGGCCCCGCCTACGGTAAGGAAGGCGGCCCGGCGGCTGACGACGACCGCTACATCGAGATCTGGAACCTCGTGTTCATGCAGTACCAGCGTGGCGAGGGCATCGGCAAGGACGACTTCGAGATTCTGGGCGACCTGCCCAAGAAGAACATCGATACCGGCCTGGGCGTTGAGCGTCTGGCCATGCTGCTGCAGGGTGTCGAGAACTTCTACGAGACCGACCAGGTGCGCCCCGTGCTGGATGCAGCGTCCAAGCTCTCCGGCAAGAAGTACCACGGCTCCGAGTCCGCCGAGGACGAGGGCTACGAGGACGACGTGCGCATGCGCGTGGTGGCTGACCACATCCGTTCTTCGCTCATGCTGATTGCTGACGGCGTGACCCCCTCGAACGAGGGCCGCGGCTACATTCTGCGCCGCCTGATGCGCCGCGCGATCCGCGCGATGCGTCTGCTGGGCGTGACCGAGCCCTGCCTGCCCGTGCTGTTCCCGGCTTCGCGTGACGCGATGAAGGGTGCTTTCCCGTACGTGGCTGACGACTTCGAGCGCATTTCCCGCATTGCCTACGCCGAGGAGAAGGCGTTCCTGCACACCATCGAGACCGGTACCGAGCGCCTGGAAGAGGCCGTGGCCGCCGCTAAGAAGGACGGCTCGAACTCCGTTTCCGGCGCCGAGGCCTTCGCACTGCACGACACCTACGGCTTCCCGATTGACCTGACCCTCGAGATGGCCGCCGAGGCCGGCGTGAAGGTTGACGAGAAGGCCTTCCGCGAGCTGATGGCCGAGCAGCGCCACCGCGCACAGGCTGACGCCAAGGCTAAGAAGGGCGCCTTTGCCGACCTCTCCGAGCTGCGTAAGCTCGTGGACGAGCGCGGCTCCATCTTCACCGGTTACACCGAGTTGCGCACCGAGACCAAGCTGCGCGCCATCCTGGTGGACGGCGTGTCCGTGCCCGCCGCCAAGGCCGGCGACAAGATCGAGGTCGTCCTGGACGAAACCCCGTTCTACGCCGAGGCCGGTGGCCAGGCAGCCGACACCGGTGTGATTACCGGTAACGGCTTCATCATTGACGTCCAGGACGTTCAGCAGCCCGTCAAGGGCCTGAGCGTTCACCGCGCCATCGTGCGCGAGGGTGAGGCTCACGTCGGTGCCGATGTTGTGGCACAGGTTGACGTGCAGCGCCGCCGCGACGGTGAGAAGGCACACTCCGGTACCCACATCATCCACGCCGCCCTGCACCAGGTGCTCGGCAACGAGGCAACCCAGCGCGGCTCCTTCAACAAGGAAGGCTACCTGCGCTTCGACTTCGCGTGGGGCGAGGGCCTGTCCGAGTCCGCTAAGCGCGAGGTGGAAGAGGTTGCTAACCTCGCCATCCGCGACAACCACGAGGTGATTACCCGCGTGATGCCGCTGGCCGAGGCGAAGGCTCTGGGTGCCATGAGCCTCTTCGGCGAGAAGTACGGCGACGTGGTGCGCGTGGTTGAGATTGGCGGCGACTTCTCCCGCGAGCTGTGCGGTGGTACCCACGTGGGCACCTCTGCCGAGATTGGTTCGCTGTCGCTGCTGACCGAGAGCTCCGTGGGCTCCGGCAACCGCCGCGTCGAGGCCCTGGTGGGTCTGGACTCCTTCAACCACCTGGCAGCTGAGCGCACCCTGGTGAACCAGCTGACCGGCCTGATGAAGGTTCAGTCCTCCGCAGACCTGCCCGAGAAGATTAACCAGACCCTGGCTAAGCTGAAGGCTGCCGAGAAGGAGCTGGCTCAGCTGCGTCGCGAGAAGCTGCAGGCCGAGGCCGGCAAGCTTCTGGAGAACGCACAGACCATCGGCTCCGTGCGCGTTCTGGCCCACAACGCCGGCGAGCTGGACGCCAACGGCGTGCGCGAGCTGGCCCTGGACCTGCGTTCCCGCTTCGGTTCCGAGGCCGCCGTGGTGGCCGTGGCCGGCGTATCTAACGGCCGTCCCGTGATCCTCGTGGCAACCACCGAGGGTGCTCGCTCCGCCGGCGTGAAGGCTGGCGCACTGGTCCGCGTGGCCGCCGGCGTGCTCGGCGGTGGCGGCGGCGGTAAGGACGACGTCGCTCAGGGCGGTGGCCAGGACGCATCCAAGATTGGTGCCGCTCTGGACGCCGTTCGCGACGCTATCGCACAGGCTCAGGCCTAAACATGGCAGAATTCCAGCGCGGAGTGCGGATGGGTGTTGACGTGGGTAAGGCCCGTGTCGGCACCGCCCTCAGCGACCCCGACGGCATCCTCGCCACCCCGCTCAAGACGCTGCGTCGCGACGAGAAGAAGAACTCCGATCGTCGCGTGCTACGCAAGCTGATTGAGGTGAACGAGGTGGTCGAGGTTTTCGTCGGGCTTCCGAAGACCATGCGCGGCGGGGAGTCCTCCTCGACCGAGATGGCTCGGGAATACGCTCAGGCTCTGCGCTCCGAGCTGGACGCCGAAAATAAGACACACATTAACATTTGGCTGGTGGATGAGCGACTCACCACCGTGAGCGCTCACCGTGCACTGCACGAGGCTGGGGTATCCAGCCGAGATTTCAAGACTATGGTTGACCAGGTGGCGGCTGTGAACATTTTGCAGTACAGCCTGGACGCCCTCAAGGCAGGGCAGTCCGTAGCCGGGTACAAGGTGAGCGATCCGGCCCACGAAGAGAACCGACCGCACGAGTTAGAAGGGGCTGCGGTTGGTGCCGTCAATGAAACGGAGAACCTTCAGTGACCGAAAAGAATAAACATTCCGAGGAACACCCCGAAGAGAGCGGTCTGGACCTTTTTCGGCCGACGAAAGCCGATGAGGAAAAAGGCATTACCGGCATTACCTTGGAGCACGAGATTGTCTCTGTAGCGACTCTGCGTGCTCGCAAGCGCCGTCGCCGCGCCATCATGCTGAGCGCCATGTCGCTCTTCGTGGCGGCCCTGGTGATTATTTCTGCCGCTTTCATCACGCGGTACGACCCGTTCAAGACGCGCGACTACTCCGGCGGCGGTAACGGCACGACCGTGACCTTCACGATCCGCTCGGGCCAGTCCACCGCGCAGGTGGCGAACGAGCTGGAGGCGGCCGGCGTGATTGCCGACGCCGATAAGTTCGTCGAGGTGTACAGCAAGGAAAGCAACGGCAAGTACTTGCAGCCGGGCACCTACGAGCTTCAGCAGCACATGAGCAGCTCGAGCGCAATCAACACGATTATCGAGGCGAACAGTAACGTGCTGTACTTGGCGATTCCGCAGGGTAAGCGCGTGACCGAGACCATCGACCTGATCGTTTCCGGTTCTGACGGCGCGTTCACCCGCAAGCAGGTGGAAGAGGCCGTGCAGAACTACACGCAGTACGGCGTGCCGAGCAACTTCCCCTCGATTGAGGGTTGGCTGCACCCGGGCGAGTACCGATTCCCGAAGGACACCGACATCAAGAAGGTCATTCAGACCATGGTCGATAAGACCAAGGCCGACCTGAAGGAAGCCGGCGTGAGCGGCGATCAGAAGACCTTCGAGGTGCTGACCATCGCCTCCATCGTGGAGCTTGAGGCTCAGCCGAAGGACTACGTGGCGGTTGCGGGCATCATTGAGAACCGTCTGAACAACCCGGATGGTGAGACCTCCGGCCTGATTCAGTCGGACGCAACCGTGACCTATGGTCTGGGTGTCCGCTCCTACCACCTGACGGAGGAGCAGAAGGCAGACAAGAGCAACAAGTACAACACGTACGCGAACAAGGGTCTGCCGAAGGGTCCGATTGGTTCCCCGCAGCTGGCGTCCATCAAGGCCGCCGCCGCTCCGGAGAAGAACCCGTACTACTACTGGGTGACCGTCGACCTGGATTCCGGCGAGACCAAGTACTCCCGCACTTACGCTGAGCACCAGCGTTACGTGGAAGAGTACAACCAGTGGTGCTCGAAGCACCCGGGCCGCTGTAACTAAGCTGCAGCTGATGTAGAGGGCGGGCACCGTTCCCACGAGGGTGGGGCGGTGCCCGCCTTTGCTGTACCCGCTAAAATGGGAGGTGGCCCCCGCGGCCGTCCGTGACCCGGCATTGAGAGCGAAAGAGTATCGATGAAGACTGAACCGTACCGCGAAGCCCCGTATCTTCGCCGCGCCTACGTGCTGGGCCACCCGATTGCCCATTCGCTCTCGCCCGCGCTGCATCGGGCCGCGTACGCGTACCTGGGCGAGGCGAACCTCGAGTACGATCGTCGCGATACCCTGCCCGATGACCTGCCGGCGATTATGCGCGGCGTGCGTAACCCGGCTGGCACCGAGGAAGCCCCGTATATTGCGGGCCTGTCGGTGACCATGCCGCTGAAGACCGCGGTCATTCAGTACTGCGATGAGCTGAGCGAGACCGCCCGCGTGACCGGTGCGGTGAACACGGTGTACCCGCGCGGCGAGAGGGTGCTGGGCGATAACACCGACGTGATTGGCATCGTGAACGCGCTGCTGCACGCGGGTCTGAAGCCGAACCCCGAGCGCGACGAGCCCGCCGTGATTGGCGGGGGAGCGACCGCGATTTCCGCCCTGACCGCCCTGCATAAGCTGGGTTACCGCCGCGCGAGCGTGTACGCCCGTTCGCTGCATAAGCTGGGTGACCTGCAGGCCGTGGCCGAGCGCCTGGGCGTTCAGCTGGAGCAGGTTTCCCTTGCTGAGCTACCGCAGAATCTTGCGGAGCGCGGTCATCACCCGGTGATTTCTACGCTACCGGCCCGCGCGGCGGACGAGTGGGCGAGCCAGCTGAGCGGGCTGAAGGGCGCCTCCGCAACGCACCAGCCGGTACTGCTCGATGTTGCGTATAACCCGTGGCCTTCGGTGCTGGCGAGCGTCTGGGAGGCGAGTGGGGGAGCCGTGGTCTCGGGCCTGGAGATGCTGCTGTATCAGGCGGTGGAGCAGGTGCTGCTGTTTACCGACCGTGAACTGCAGCCCGCCGAACTGCTGGGTCTAATCAATGCGATGTGCGCGGCGGTAGGTCTTCCGCCCCGTGAACACCTCCCGGCGCCGCTCGCCGAGTAAAGCCCGCATTTTATACACTTTCTACATTGAAGAATTATTATTCCTTCCTCCTGCGCTGCGGTGCGGGTGCGATGAAAAGAGGTTAACCTATGGCCCTGCGTTGGCTCACTGCCGGAGAATCCCACGGCGAGGCGCTCGTCGGCATCATTGAGGGCGTTCCCGCCGGTGTGGAACTCACCAGCGACATGGTGCGTGACGCCCTGGCTCGCCGCCGTCTCGGCTACGGCCGCGGTGCCCGCATGAAGTTCGAGGAGGACCGCGTGCGCATCCTGGGCGGTGTGCGTCACGGCCTGACTCAGGGCGGCCCGGTCGCTATTGAGATTGCCAACACCGAGTGGCCCAAGTGGACCGACGTGATGAGCTCCGATCCAGTTGACCCCAAGCTGATTGAGCACCGTGCGCGCAATGCGGCGCTGACTCGCCCGCGTCCCGGTCACGCCGACTTTACCGGCATGCAGAAGTACAACTTCTCTGAGGCTCGCCCGGTGCTGGAGCGCGCCTCCGCACGTGAGACCGCGACCCGCGTGGCGCTCGGCGTGGTCGCCGCCCAGATTCTGAAGGCTCTGGGCGTTGAGCTGGTTTCTCACACCGTGGCTGTAGGCGGCGTGCACGCTCCCGAGGGTGCCCCCGTACCTTCGCCCCGCAACGTTGAGCAGCTGGACGCTGACCCGCTGCGCTGCTTCGACAAGGCAACCTCCGACGCGATGGTTCAGCGCGTGGACGAGGCGCACAAGGACGGTGAGACCCTCGGCGGCGTGGTTGAGGTGCTCGCGTACGGTATGCCTCCCGGACTGGGTTCGTACGTGCACTGGGACCGCCGCCTGGACGCGCGCCTGGCCGCCGCCCTGATGGGTATTCAGGCGATTAAGGGCGTTGAGGTGGGCGACGGTTTCGCGACCGCCGACCGCCCGGGCACCGCCGCTCACGACGAGATTTCCATTGGCGAGCACGGCGTAACCCGCGATACCAACCGTGCAGGTGGCATTGAGGGCGGCATGAGCATTGGCGACCTGTTGCGTGTGCGCGCGGCAATGAAGCCCATTGCGACCGTGCCGAAGGCTCTGAAGACCATTGACACTTCCACCGGTGAAGAGGCTCGCGCCCACCACCAGCGTTCGGACGTGTGTGCTGTTCCCGCCGCTGGCGTGGTGGCGGAGGCTATGGTCGCCCTGGTGCTCGCTGAGGCGGCACTGGAGAAGTTTGGTGGCGACTCGATTGGTGAGACTCGCCGCAACATGGATTCCTACCTGGACGCTATCCCGGCGTCTCTGGCGTGGGAGTCTAACGTGGCTGGTTGGGACGCGTAGTGCCCCTTCCGGTTGAGCCTGTGGGCGTTCACCCCGTCGCGTCGAGCCCCCTTGCGCGTATTGCTGCGGCAACGCAGCGTGCGCGAGGGGGCGCTTCGCCGCGCCCGGAATCCAGTGTATCTTCCGCGGCTGAGCGGGCTGTTGAGGCTAAGCCGGCCGAGGTTACCGCTCGCGAGGCTTCTTCCCGCGAACCCGGTGCGGGGGGCAAACCCGGTGCGGGTGCCGAATCTAACGCGGGTTCCGAGGCTGCCGGCTCGGCTTCCTCTGCGCGCGCGGCTTCTCGCGTGCCGACCCCGGCCGACCTGATGCGTTCGGGTGTTCGCCCCCTGCCCGCCGCTCCCGTGAGCGCGCGGGGCGTGCGTCTGTACGCCTCCTCGGCCTCCGAGGATGCCGACCCGGCTGCGGGCCTGGATGAGGACCTGCGCCTGAAGCTGCTGAGCGCCCTGCAGGGCATGGCTGAGGAGGAGCCTCGCGAGGAGCCCGTAAAGGCGGAAGTTCCCAAGCCCGCCGCCCCGAAGCCGGTAGCTCCCAAGCCGACCGCGCCCAAGCCGGCACCTCCGAAGCCTGTAGCACCTCAGCAGGCTCAGCCCGCGGCGGGGGAGAGCGTAACCTCTGCCCCCGTGCCTGCTCCCGCGCAGAAGGCCGAACCCCAGCCCGCGCCGGCACAGACCGAAACTTCCGCGGCCCCCGCGCCCAAGCCCGCTGCGCCTAAGCCGCTACGTCCGACCCCTGCGCTGTTCGGCAAGGTGCAGGTTTCTGCGACCGAGTCTGTGGCTGAGGAAATCGCGGCGGTGGACTCCGCCGAGGCCGCGGCCGAGATTGAGGCGCGCGCCGCATCCGAGGAGGAGCTGAACGCCGAGCTCGAGGCCGGTAAACTTGAGCCCGGCGAGATCGAGGAGTCCGCCCGCATCCACCCGCAGCAGGTGCGTGAAATGCACGAGAACTTCGCCGAGCAGTCGCGCCCCATCGTGCTCATTGGCCCCATGGCGGCAGGTAAGACCTACATTGGTACGCACCTGGCGCGTTTCTACGGCTACGAGTTCCTGGACGCCGACCAGCTGATCGTGGAACGCTACGGCGAGGTCTCCGAAATTTTCGAGATTTTCGGTGAGGCGCACTTCCGCGAGCTGGAACGCAAGACCATCGAAGAGGTGCTGACCTCCCCGGTGTACCGCAACACGGTGTTTTCGCTCGGTGGCGGCGCGCCCATGACCGACTCGGTTGCGGAGCTCCTCAAGGACGAGTGCGTGGTGTACATCCTGGTTGATGCCGAGACCGTCACCCCGCGCATTACGGGCAATAAGACCCGCCCGCTGTTGCAGCCGAACCCGGTCGAGCGCTGGACCGACATTTTTGAGCGTCGCCGCAGCCGATACGAAGAGCTGGCGCACTTCACCCTGGACGCTCGCGGCGGCCGACCCATTACCGAGATGACCGCAGAGATTCAGGCGTACGTCACCGCCAGCCGCAAGGCGCGGGCGAACAACTCCTGACCCCCCCTCCTACCCCCACTCTCCTGTGAAAGGACACACGATGAGCACTCAGCCCACCTTCGGCGCTTCCGGCGAAGCAGATATCACCCGTATTCCGGTGACCGGTAGCTCCCCGCGTGAGAACTACGAGGTTCTCATCGGCCACAACCTGCTCGGCACTCTGCCCGAGATTCTCGGTAACCGCACCAAGAAGGTGCTCGTGATTCACCCGCGTGCCCTGCGTTCCACCGGTGAGCTGGTCATGGAAGACCTGCGCGCCATGGGCTACGAATCGTTCAGCGCCGAAATTCCGGACGCTGAAGAGGCAAAGCACTACCAGGTGGCGGCGTTCTGCTGGCAGGTGCTCGGTCAGAACGACTTCACCCGCACTGACGCGATCGTGTCTGTGGGTGGCGGTGCTATTACCGACGTTGCCGGCTTCGTGGCGGCGACCTGGCTGCGCGGCGTGCGCGTGGTGCACATTCCGACCACCCTGCTGGGCATGGTGGACGCCGCCGTGGGTGGTAAGACCGGCATTAACACCGCCGAGGGTAAGAACCTGGTCGGCGCGTTCTGGCCGCCCGCCGCGGTGCTCTGCGAGATTGGCACCCTGCGCACCCTGCCCGAGCACGAGTTGCTGACCGGCATGGGTGAGGTCGTCAAGTGCGGCTTCATCGCAGACCCCGAGATTCTTGACCTGATTGAGGCAAACCCGCAGGCCGTGCGCGATTCGCAGTCCGCCGTGATGCGCGAGCTCATTGAACGTAGCGTGCGCGTGAAGGCGGAGGTGGTCTCCGAGGACCTGCGCGAATCCGGCCGCCGCGAAATCCTGAACTACGGCCACACCCTCGCCCACGCCATTGAGCGTAACGAACGCTACCAGTGGCGTCACGGCGCGGCTGTTGCGGTGGGCATGGTGTACGCCGCGGAGCTGTCGCTGGCCACCGGCCACGCCGACGAAGAACTCGTGGCACGCACCCGCCGCATCCTCGAATCCCTGGGCCTGCCCACCTCCTACAAGGCAGACGCATGGCCCCAGCTGCTCGAAGCAATGCGCCGCGACAAGAAGGCACGCGGCAACCTGCTGCGCTTCATCATTCTTGACGGTTTGGCTCGCCCGCGCGTCTACGAGGTGCCGGACGACTCGATCCTGTACATGACCTACCAGGAGATTACCGAGTAGGTGATGAGTCCCGTACATTCACCGGATGCACCCGGCACACGCCCGCCACGCGGCTGCCAACACACGCACACCAGCATGCGGCAGTCGGGCGGGGTGCCACAGAAAAACTGTGGCGCCCCTGCTAGGCAAATTCGTGCGCATCCTGTAGAATGTACGGGACATATTTTTGCTCATTGAAAACTTAGCGCCGCGCCGGTGTACCACTACGGCGTGGGCGTCGATGACACGAAGGAGAGCCCCATGGCATCCACTACCGATATTAAGAACGGCGCCGTCCTGAAGATTGACGGCAACCTCTGGTCCGTCGTAGAGTTCCAGCACGTTAAGCCCGGTAAGGGTGGCGCGTTCGTTCGCACCAAGCTGCGCAACGTTACCTCCGGTAAGGTCGTCGACCGTACCTTCAACGCTGGCGCTAAGATTGAGACCGCAACCGTTGACCGCTCCGACTACCAGTACCTGTACCAGGACGGCGACGACTACGTCTTCATGGACATGAAGACCTACGACCAGATTAACGTTCCCGCAACCGTTGTTGGCGACGCAGCAAACTACATGCTCGAGTCCCAGACCGCAACCATCGCAATGCACGAGGGTAGCCCCCTGTACATCGAGCTGCCCGCATCCGTGGTCCTCGAAATCACCTACACCGAGCCCGGCCTGCAGGGTGACCGCTCCACCGGCGGCACCAAGCCCGCAACCGTTGAGACCGGCTACGAGATCCAGGTTCCCCTGTTCCTGGAGACCGGCACCAAGGTCAAGGTTGACACCCGCACCGGTGAGTACCTCGGTCGCGTGAACGACTAATGAATTCGCGTACTAAAGCCCGATTGCGCGCCCTCGAAGTGCTCTTCGAGGCGGATCAGCGCAACGAAGATTATATTGAGGTACTCCGCCGCCGCCGACTGTACACGGTAGCGCAGATTTCTGCTTACTCTGAGGAAATCATTCGTGGCGTCCGCGACCACGACGAAGAGATCCGCGAGTTTGTGGAGACTTACGCCCGTGACTGGTCCTTCGAGCGTATGCCCGCCGTGGACCGTGCCGTGCTGCGTATTGGCGCTTGGGAGCTTCTGTACAATGATGAAGTTCCGGATGCTGTCGCAATTTCTGAGGCTGTCGGTCTGGCGCGTGTGCTGTCCACGAATGAATCTCCGAAGTTCGTGAACGGTCTGCTGGATAAGCTCCGTCAGGTGAAGCCGACCCTGCTCGCGTAACACGTCCTGCCGCGGCCTGCCCGCCAGCTTTTATTGCTGGTTGGTTTGCGGTTGTTGAGGATGCGCCCGCAGGGAGCGTACGTGAAACCCCCGCCGTACTGTAGTTCGCTACAGGACGGCGGGGGTTTTCTGTGTCTAGGTTGCGTTTGATTGGTGCAGTTCTGCGTGGGGTTCCGTATTGGGTGCGGATGCACTCGCAGGGTTTGTTAGCAACAGTCGAGGCTTCACCGGACAACGCGGGCGGGGGAGTGCCCCCTCTGCGGCACCCTAGCTTATAAACAACATAGGTGCCTCGAGGACGGAGCCCCCGCCCTGCGTGCCCGGTATGCGCCTCCATCAGTGTTAGCTACTCGCTTTGAGCGGATGCGGTCGCCTCGCGTGCCCGGTATGCGCCTCCATGCATACCTCAGATATGCCCTTGTCTGCACCGACATGAACGGAACATTGCCAAAGTGGACAAACAATAAGCCGGGGTGTGTGCTTCGAGATCGG
>ERZ1674154.45-NODE-45-length-19878-cov-10.214851_pt1 | contig 19878 bp, 13 predicted proteins | sample MGYA00581306_ERZ1674154 | MGnify/ENA primary metagenome ERZ1674154 (study PRJEB41354, sample SAMEA4873325) | human saliva metagenome | biome: human-associated habitat [ENVO:00009003]; feature: mouth environment [ENVO:08000002]; material: saliva material...
TCCGCAGGTAGACCCGCTGTTCCGCATGTTAACCCGCTGTTCCGCATGTGGGCGGTGTTGCCCAGGCTCGGAATAGCGGGTTCACGTGCGGATGAGATGGCCCGGGTTCGGAATAGCGGGTTCACGTGCGGATGAGGAGGCCCAGGCTTGGAATAGCGGGTTCGCGTGTGATGTAGCGGGTCTGGTGTACGGCTGTGCCCCCTGTCCCGCGCGTAAACCCGCTGTTCCGCAGGTAGACCCGCTGTTCCGCATGTTAACCCGCTGTTCCGCATGTGGGCGGGGTTGCCCAGGCTCGGAATAGCGGGTTCACGTGCGGATGAGGAGGCCCGCGTGCGTATCAAGGGAACTCGGGTGCATGGTGCATGGTGACGTGTCGCGCCAACGCGACGCGTCCCATACGCCTTACTGCATGTAAGGTCGAGTCTTAGGAAGCCTCGTTCTCCGTGCCGTCGCCGTCCTTGCCCTGCTCGCGTTTGCGGCGTTCCTCCTCGTGGCGCTTACGCTGAATGTCGCGTTCGAGGCGGAACAGGAACTCGGGATCGTCGTCCGGAGCGGTGGGACGCTGAGGGGCCTTGGGCGCACGTGTCTGCTTCTTTTCCGCGCGGGATACCCATCGCAGCGCCAGCCACACGATCGGGCCAATCGCGGCGATCGTCGCTGTGAAGAGGATGATGAGCAGCCAGATCGCCTTGGGGAGCTTGCCGGGCATCTCGTCTTCGGGCGTGCGATGCCAGTCCGCAGCCGCGTAAATGGTGAGCGCGATCATCGCGACGAAGAAGAGGATTCTGACCATGCCCCTAGTCTAGGGGCGTGCGCTGGCCCACGCCGCCCCGTTCACTCCCGGGGCAATCCGCCTCCGCTCAGTCGCGCGTGACCGTCGGCAGCGCCCCGTAGGAGGACGCAGCTCCCGGCGACAGGATCGCTGTGGCTCCCGCCCGCATGCCGTCCGACACGGCATCGACGAAGGGCTTGCCGAGCGCCAGGGCCGCCGCCAGCGCACCCACGCACGCGTCGCCCGCGCCCGTGGTGTCCACGGCCTCGCCGAGGTTGACAGCGGGACAGTGACCCACCTCGGTGCCCGACGCCCACGCCGCCCCCTGCGCCCCCAGCGTGACGACGACGTGGCGCGGCCCCATGCCGCGTAGCGCGCGTGCCACCCCAATCGCCTCTGTCGGCGTCGCGGGAGCGGGCAGGCCCAGGGTCAGCCCGGCCTCGGTCTCGTTGACGACAAGGATGTCGATGTGCGACATCGCTGCCGGATCCGTGTCGCGCGCGGGTGCAAGGTTGAGCAGGACGCGCGCGCCGAAGGAGTGCGCCCACGCGAGGACCTCGGTGTTCGCGTGGGAGGGGACCTCGGCCTGCAGGACCACGATGTCGGAGGGAGCCGGGAATAACGAGGCCTTGGCGGGTTCGAGCGTCACCGCGCGGTTCGCGCCCGCGTCCACGATGATCGTGTTTTCGCCGGAGGCCGCGACAGTGATGAGTGCGGTTCCCGTGGACCCGTCGACCTCGCGCACGTGCGTGACGTCCACGCCGTGGGAAGCCAGGTCAGCGCGCAGACGCTGGCCCGACAAGTCCGTCCCGACTGCGCCGACGAAGAGCGTCTCTGCTCCTGAGTGCGCGGCAGCCGCCGCCTGATTCGCCCCCTTTCCGCCCAGGCCGTAGGTGAGGGAGGAACCCGACAAGGTCTCGCCGGGGGAGGGGAAACGGTCAACGGTGACCGTAATGTCTTGGTTAATGGAACCGACAACAATGACGCGTGCCATGACATCTCCTATGTGACGGATGCTCTATTGTGCCACGTCACAGTCGGTATTTGAAAGCACCTCGAGGCGATTTCGGCATTATTTCAACGATTAAGTGATGCTTAAGTCGTATGCCAGTTTCCTGTGATACTACTAAAGTGACGCTTTATGGTGAACTATCCGCCGTGCGCAATTTCCGATACCTCGTTTCGACACGCCCGGCAGCCCCATCCTGCCGCGTCACCACCATCCCCTCCCAGGTGATCCGGGAAGGGGCCACGGCCTCGTCCCCCACGCGCACCACCACACCCGGCGCGGCCGGGATGGACCACCCCGCGCGCGTCCTCCTGCCCCTCCTCGGCATCTACGCGCTCGGCACCGTCTCCCTCCAAGGCTTCAACCTGGTCTACCTGCGAGTCGCCGCCGACATCGGTGCCGGCGACTCCTCCGGCCTCATCACCGCGATCCCCGGCATCGTCCTGGGCGTCGCCTGCTTCCTGTACGGCACCCTCGGCGACTTCGTCCCGCTGCGCCGCATCGTCGACGTCGGCGTCGCACTCATCGTCGCCGGATCACTGCTCGGCTTTGCCTTCTCCTCCTCCCTGACCGGCATCATCATCGCCCGCGCGCTCCAGACCCTGGGCTACCAGGCCTCCGCCTCCGCCTACATGATCCTGGCCACCGGCATCGCCGACCCCAAACGCCGCAGCCTCTACGTCGGCCTCATGTGCGCCGCCTTCCAAGGCGGAACCGCCATCGGCATGCTATCGGGAGGCCTCCTCGCCGACATCAACTGGGCGATCCTGCTGCTCATCCCCCTCGGTGGCCTCGCCGTCCTGCCCATCATGGGACGCCGCGTGCCCGCCCGCGCCCACACAGGACGCGTCGACGTCGTCGGCCTCGCCATCTTCTCCTCCCTGGCTCTTCTCCTCACCCTGGCGGCCTCCAACCCCCGCTGGTGGCTCATCGGCGGACTCATCCTCGGCGGCGTCATCTTCTGGCGCTACATCGGCCGCGCCCGCGCCCCCTTCATCACCCGCTCCTTCTTCACCAACGTGCCCTGGGCGCGCTCCGTCAGCCTCATCGTCATCATCTACTGCATGAACTTCACGGTCGCCCCCCTCATGAACGGCATCGGTGCCGCCCACTACGGACTCACCCCCGCGCAGGTCTCCGTGCGCCTCCTGCCCGCCTACTGCGTCGCCCTGACCGCCGCCATGAGTTCCGGGGCCGTCATGGCCCGCATCGGTCGCGGTGCCACCGTGCGCGGCTGCGTCAGCCTCATCCTGTCCGGAACCGCGCTGCTCGCCCTCTTCATGAGCTCCGGACCGTGGGTCATCACCGCCGCCATGTGCCTCATCTACGCCGGCTTCGGCGCACTCTTCACCCCCATCTACGACACCGTCTTCGCCACCGTCGCCCCCGGCCAGAACGGCCGCGCCGTCGCCATGAACGACCTGGCCATGCAGGGCAGCGCCGCCATCGGCATCGGCGTGTTCACCCCCTGGCTGGCCTCCGGCTCCTTCGAATCCATCGCCGTCGTCTGCGTCGGAGCCGCAGCCATCGGCATCCTCGGCGACTGGGCCCACGAGGCCCTCTACCGCAGGGGACGCTGAGCCGCGTCGGGTCCGCGTGGCTACCCCGGCCTCGTGACAGTGCTGACTAGCGTAGCCGCGCCGGTCCGCGTCAACGCGCCCCGGCCTCGTCTTTCCCTCTAGGACAGAACCAGCGCCAACCCGGCGAGAACCGCCCACGCCAGCGTGAAGAAGCCCGTGTTGCGCAACACGACGATGAGCGCCCGGCCCGACGCGCCGGTCAGCACCGGCAGGCTCACCCCGACCGCCGGGGCCGCCGTGCCCACGCCCAGCGCGCACGTCGCCAGCGGATGCATGCCCAGGGCAACGCCGAGCGCCACGATCATTCCCACCGGCACCCACGCGCAGGCCGCGAACACCCAGCGCGACGCCCGGTCACCCAGGCGCACGGCGGCCGTCATCTTGCCTGACTCGCGATCCGTCGGAATATCACGAATGTTATTCGCCATGAGCAGCGCCACCGACAGCAAACCCAGCGCCGACGCGCACATCCACAGCCACCACGGGGCCACCTGCACCTGCGTCCAAGCCGTGCCCACGCACGCGAGCAGGCCGAAGAATACGAAGACCATCAGCTCGGACAGGCCAATGCCCATGTAGGCGTACGGGTGCTTGCCGCCCGTGTAGAACCACGCGGCCACGATAGCCGCCGCGCCCGCCACGATCAGCCACCACGTGCCCGACAGCGCCACCAGTGCAAGGCCCGCGACGCCGGCCAGCGCGAAGCAGCCCAGCGCCGCAGCCAGCACCGTCTTCGGCTTAGCGAGGCCGCCACCCGTCAGGCGCGCCGGACCCTTGCGATTGTCGTCCGTGCCGCGAATCCCATCCGAATAATCATTCGCGTAATTGACACCCACTTGCAGCGCCAACGCCACCACGAGCGCCAAGGAGGCCCGCACCGCGTCAAACCCGCCCAGATGATGCGCGGCCGCCGACCCGACAATCACGGGTGCAGCGGCAGCCGGCAAGGTGCGCAGACGAGCGCCTTCAATCCAATCCGTCACGGTAGCCATAGCCACCAGTGTAGTTGGAGCCAGCGCCCGCCCGTCGGACGGGCCAGAAGGGTTAGGTCGGGCCGGGTCGGGTTAGCGCACCCAGTTCCTCTCAGTGGCTGTTGCGGCGTTCGCAGTCGCCATAGCGGCACCGCGGTCAATCTTGTCGAATCCCAGGTACGGCAGCTCCGTCACCGCGACCACGCGGCGCGGTGCCTGCGCGCGCCCTATACGAGCGGCAGCGTGCTCGCGCACCGCCGCACCGAGTTCGGCCATCTCCAAAGAATCAGTCGGCATCTGATTCGGAACGACCAGAGCCGTCACGATCTGACCCCACTTCTCGTCGGGGGTGCCCATGATCCACGCGTCCGAAATCCCCTCGTAGGAGCGGACCGCGCGACGCAGAGGACCCGGCGCGATCGACAGGCCACCCGACGTGATCACGTCGTCCGCGCGCCCGTTCACCTCGACCTTACCCGACGCCCGAATGACGCCCATATCGCCCGAAATCAGCCAACGGTGACCGCCCTCCTCGAAGAACGGACTCTCCGCGTCCAAGTAGCGCGTCATCAGCGTCGGACCGTTGAATGCCAGGCGGGTACGGCCATCCCAATCGACCGCGCGCACCGTCATGCCGGGCATCGGCTCGCCGTCGTACACGCAGCCGCCCGACGTCTCCGTCATGCCGTAGGTGATGCGCACCTTCAGTCCCGCATTCAAGGCGCGCTCCAGCAGATGCTGGCTGATCGCCGCGCCGCCCACGAGGATCGCCGACAGGGACCGCATCGCGTCCACAACTTCCTCGCCCGCGTCGAGGCACTGGACGAGCTGCGTGGGCACCAGCGACAGGTAACCCGGCATCTCATCCTGCGTGACACCTCTGATAGCAGGGAGGAGGTCACGCGGGTCAAAGCCGTTCGTCGTATCCACGACCTGCGGGTTCGTCTCCGCGACGGCCGCGCGCAAAAGAATCATCGCGCCGGCAATGTGATGCGTCGGCAGCGCCAGAATCCAGCGTCCCGGGCCGCCCAACGCCAGCTCAGTCGCCTTCACCGAGGCCATGAGCGCATCCATCGACAGGCCAACCAGGCGCGGCTTACCTGCGCTGGACCCCGACGTCGAAATGACCAGGTCTACGCCGTCGAAGAAATGCGGATCGTTCTTGATCTGATTGGCGAGGCCGGGGTAGTCCTCCTCGGGGAACGCCTGCTCAGGCGTCGCCGCAGACCCGCGCAGCGTAGCGGGAGGAACCAGGGCGGGGTCGCGCAAGAAGACAACGGTGTGCGGCGCGGGGTGGTTCGGATCGGCCTGGCGCTCCTCGTAGAGCTCGACCAGCTTATGAATCGACGCGTTAGCCAGGGCGACGGCGCTAATCGCAGTCCCGCCGGGGACGACAAGAATTCGCGGCGCAGTCATGATGTGCCTCCCAAGATCGACAGCGAGCGCAGATATTACAAGGATAAGCGTTTGCGTTGTTGCTGGTGGCAGGCCGCTTCGCGGCAATCATCACGTTTAGTAAACAATTTCTTGATATTCCGGTTATTTTCATGTGGCATACTGCGCAACTGAAAATTCAACAGTCTGCTACCACAAGGATGCGCGAGGGGTTAGGATGAACACCGATGCTCAAAAATCTTTCCACCAAAACCAGATGGGCGATCGGCGCAGCAAGCGCCCTCGTCCTCCTTGTCGTCTGCGCCATCATCGTATACGCGGCCAACTACTCTGGCCGCGTCCTGCCCGGCACCACCGTTGCCGGGATCTCCGTCGAAGGCATGAGCCGCGACCAGGTCATCTCCGCGGTCACCGCCCGAGCCGACGCCGCCAAGGTGTCTCTCACCGTCGAAGGAAAGACCACCACGGTCTCGCTCAACGAAGCCGGGATCTCCGTCGATGCTGAAGCAACCGCCAACGAGGCCATGAAAGACTCGACCTCCTTACCGTCCTTCATCGGTGCCCTCTTCTCCCGCCGCGCCCTGGAACCCGTGACCACCGTCAGCGAGGACTCCATCAAGAAGCTCACCGCGACCGTGAATTCCACCCTGACCTCGGAAATGAAAGACGCCCAGGTCATCATCGCTCCCGATGAGGAATCCTTCACCGTCACGCCCGCGCAAAACGGCAACGGTATCGCCCGCGATGAGGTCGCCGCCGCCGTCAAGCAGGCCGGCGCCACCCTCGCCTCCGTGTCGCAGAACGTCACCGTTTCACAGATGGAGCCCAGCGTCACCACCGCTGACGCGCAGCAGGCCGCCCAAAAAGGCAACGACCTGCTCGACACCTCGATCGAAATCTCCGACGGCATCGACCTGTTCGTCGCCGAGCGCTCCGACAAGGTCCACTGGGTCGAATTCCTCACTAAGGATGACGGCTCCCTCGACGAACCCTCCATCAGCACCGTCAAGGTCGCTGACTGGGTCAATGCCCTGGCTGCAAAAACCGACGTCAAGGCCGAGAACCGCGTCGAGAACGTCGACTCCTCCGGCAACGTGCTGACCACCGCCCGCGAAGGCAAGAAGGGCCTCAAGACCAACAACACCGAAGAGATCACCAAGGGCGTCGTCAAGGCCATGACCAACGGCACCTTCTACGAGGGTCTGTTCCACTACGACGACATCGAGCCCGGCTCTGAAACCAAGCAGGTCGCCGAAGGTACCGAAAACCTGGTTTACCAGGCCGCTGAAGGCGAAAAGTGGGTCGACATCAATCTCACCGATGCCACCGTCACCCCGTACGTCGGCGGCAAGGTCGCTGGCGGACCCTTCTACATGGTCCCCGGCGCGCCCGATACCCCGACCGTTACTGGCACCTTCCATGTCTACCTCAAGTACGACGTGCAGACCATGCGCGGCGAGAACGCCGACGGCACCAAGTACGAGACCGAAGGCGTCCCGTGGGTCACCTACTTCACCGGCTCCTACGCGATGCACGGCGCCCCCTGGCGCTCCTCTTTCGGCTGGAGCGGATACGGCGGCTCCCACGGTTGCGTCAACATGCCCGTCGACGCTGCCAAGTTCATCTACGACTGGACCGACATGGGCGACACGGTGGTCGTGCACTACTGATCGCCACTGAGCGTCTCGCAGCGGGCCGGAACCCTATGGTTCCGGCCCGCTCGCTGCTTTGTCGGGCTGTGTGGGGCTTTGTCGGGCTGTGTGGGGCTTTGTCGGGCTGTGTGGGGCTGTGTGGGGCTTTGTCGGGCTTTGTTGGGCTGTGCGGCGTCTCTGTGTGGGGGTGTCTGGCCTGGTGGGGCTAGGGGATGGCTTCGCGGATAGGTTGTGGCTTCGTGGATAGGTTGTGAGCATGCGGATAGGTTATTTTCCTATCCGTGAAGGCGTTAACCTATCCGCCTGTTTGTTTCCTATCCGTATCGTTTCGTCGGGGCTGGGGCTTCCTGTCGGGGTGTCGCAGTTGTGCTCTCCGGGTTCTGTGGTGCTTTCTGATCTGGGCGGGCTGCCCGGGTGGCGGAAGCGCTGGTGCGGTTCCCCAACAATGTTGCGTGTAATTCCTTGATAACTAGTTCAGGCTTCGAAATTATGCCGTTGGAATTGCAGTGCTTGTGGGAAGTGTTGACAAATGGCCGGGGAGAGTTACGCGTGACTTTTATGTGGATGCGACGCGCCTGCGCGGCAGTCGCACACGCGGTAGTCTGCGCGTAACAGCACGGGCGCTGAGCGCCCCTCAACGTATGGCAGGTGTTCCATGTTTTTCCGAGACGATGCGGTGAGCGCGACGGGCAACGGCCTCGGCCCCGACGAGTGGTGGAAGGGCGCGGTCGTCTACCAGATCTACCCGCGCTCCTTCAAAGACTCTAACGGCGACGGCTTCGGTGACCTTGAGGGGATCCGCTCCAAGCTCGCCTACCTGAAGGCTCTGGGTGTGGACGTTCTGTGGCTCTCGCCGATCTACGCGTCCCCGCAGGCGGATAATGGGTACGACATCGCCGACTACTACGACATTGACCCCATGTTCGGGACGCTGTCGGACTTCGACCGCCTCCTGGAGGGGGTCCACGGGCGGGGGATGCGCCTCGTTATGGACCTGGTTGTTAACCACTCCTCCGACGAACACCCGTGGTTCGTGGAGTCGCGGTCCTCGCGGGATAACCCGAAGCGTGACTGGTATATCTGGCGGGACCCTCGCCCCGGGTGCGTGGGAGGCGAGGCCGGGGCGCAGCCCAATAATTGGGGGTCCTTCTTCTCTGGCTCGGCCTGGACCTGGGACGAGGCTACGGGTCAGTACTACCTGCACTTGTTCCACAAGAAGCAGCCCGACTTGAACTGGGAGAACCCCGAGGTGCGCGCTGCCGTCTATCGCATGATGAACTGGTGGCTCGACCGCGGCGTTGACGGCTTCCGCATGGACGTCATTAACCTGATCTCGAAGGACCCGGGCCTGCCTGACGGCGTCGTCTACCCCGGACGCGCGTGGGGCGAGGGCTTCCCGCACTTCTCCGAAGGCCCGCATGTGCACGAATACCTCGCCGAGATGCGACGTGAGGTCTTTGATGGGCGCAGCGGCACCATGACGGTCGGGGAGTGCCCCGGCGTGCGCCGCAACAACGTCCTGCTCTTCACGGACCCGGCCCGTCGTGAGCTTGACATGGTGTTCCAGTTCGACCACGTCGACCTCGGCCTCGAAGCGGGGAAGTTTCACCCGCGCCCGCTGCGCCCCGGCGAACTCGCGGACTGCCTCACCCAGTGGCAGGAGGCGCAGGGCGAGATCGGCTGGAACAGCCTCTACCTGGACAATCACGACCAGCCGCGTGCCGTCAGCCGCTTCGGCGACGAGACGTACCGCTATGAGTCGGCGACCGCCTTGGCCACGGCGCTGCACATGCTGCGTGGCACCCCCTACGTCTACCAGGGCGAGGAGCTCGGTATGACCAACGGGGTGTTCCATGGCCTCGACGATTTCCGTGACGTGGAGGCGCTACGCTACTACCACGAGGCCGTGGAGTCAGGGGAGAGCCCCGAGGACGTCCTGGCCGGGATGCGCGCCACCGGCCGCGACAACGCACGCACCCCCGTCCAATGGGACGCAAGTGAGCACGCCGGTTTCACGGAGGGAACCCCGTGGATCGGCGTCACCCCGAACTACACGGAGATCAACGCCGCCACCCAGGTGGGTGACCCGTCCTCCGTGTACGCCTACTATCGGGCGCTCGCGGACGTGCGCCACGGCCTGCCCGTCATCGCGGCGGGTTCGTTCGAGCGCATCGTTACGCCCTCACCCGCAGTCTTCGCCTACCGGCGCACCCTTGACGAGGCCGTGGCCACGATCCTGGTCAATCTGTCCTCTCAGCCCGCCTCCCTGGGCGAGGTCGCGCGCGGGGTGAGTGGCGAGCTCATCCTGTCCAACCGGGACCTGTCCGAGGCCGAGCGGGGAGTCCCCGAGAGCCTCGGAGAATGGGAGGCGCGCGTCTACCTCGCCTGAGGTGGAGGCCCAGGATCGAAGAGATCCCGGGCCTGTGAGTCGCGGAGTTTCTGTACAGGAACCGCTCTCAGTAGTAGTACGGGTAGTCCTCCCAGCGAGGGGCGCGGTGCTCGAGGAAGGCGTCGCGACCCTCCTGGGCTTCGGCCGTCATGTACGCCATGCGCGTGGCCTCACCCGCGAAGACCTGCTGGCCTGCAAGGCCGTCGTCGGCGAGGTTGAAGGCGAACTTGAGCATGCGGATGGCCTGCGGGGACTTCGTCGCGATGGTCGCGGCCCACTCCAGGGCGGTCTCCTCGAGCTGGGCGTGGGGGACCGCGCGGTTGATGACGCCCCACCGCTCGGCAGTTTCGGCGTCGTAGCGCTCGGCCAGGAAGAAGATCTCGCGCGCACGCTTGTCCCCGGCCTGGCGGGCCAGCAGCGCCGAGCCGTAGCCGGCGTCAAAAGACCCCACGTTCGCGTCCGTCTGCATGAACGCCGCGTGCTCGATGGAGGCCACCGACAGGTCCGCCACGACGTTGAGGGAGTGACCGCCGCCCGCAGCCCAGCCGGGAACGGCCGCGATGACGACCTTGGGCATCGTGCGGATGAGTCGCTGGACCTCCAGGATGTGCAGGCGCCCGGCGCGCGCCGGGTCGATCTGCTCGCGCCGCTGCGCGGTGGCCGCCTCCGGGTCCGCCCCCTCGACCTCGTAGCGGTACCCGTCACGGCCTCGGACCCTCTGGTCCCCGCCCGAACAGAACGAGTAGCCGCCGTCGCGCGTCGATGGGCCGTTGCCCGTCAGGATGACGGCTGCGACCGAGGAGGTCTGGCGCGCATGGTCGAGCGCGCGGTACAGCTCGTCGACCGTGCCGGGACGAAAAGCGTTACGGATGTCGGGGCGGTCGAAGGCGATGCGTACGACCGGCATGTCCGCGCCCTCGGGGCGGCCGTCCGCCTCGGGGCCGCGCGAAATACCGCGGTGGTAGGTGATGTCGGAAAAGTCGAAGCCCTCGACCTGGCGCCAGCGCGTCGGGTCGAAGGTGTCGGAGACGAAGGGGAGAGCGCTCATATGTCGGATTTTAATGGACGAGGCCGGGGCGGGCTTCCGGCACCGGGCCGCGTCCCGCGGCGGCTGGGGAAAGAGGGCGTGTCCAACCGGGTAGGTCGCTTGCGCGGCTGCGTGTCGTTCCCGGTGGCAAGCTAACCGCATGGAATGAGGGGTGGGGTGGGGGTGTTGAGTCGCTTGTTACTAGTCAGTTCGTGTGTGATGTGTGAGATATCCTTATTTGCCAGGCGTTTGGCAATCCTTGAGAGTCTGTCATTTTCAGATAGTTAGCGCGAAATGTCTGACAACTGCTACTGTGAAGCGGTTGAGCTTGGGGGGCATCATGGGTGACAATATTACCGATATGTAAGGAGTGGTCCGATGAATGCATCGCCGTATGCCACGCTCATGCGCATCCCCATGCGTACGATGAGCCGCCAGACGCGCTACGCCCTCGAAGGCGTCGACGACATTCTCGTGTACAAGGTAGCGATGACCACGCGCTTCCGCGGGGTGACTCGCCGCGAGGGGCTCCTCCTCCATGGTCATGCCGGGTGGGGCGAAGCCGCCCCCTTCTGGAACTACGACGACGCCGAATCTGCGCGTTGGCTGGGTGCCGCCCTCGAATCCGCACGCCGTTTCCCGCCCGTGCCTCGTCGTAAGTACGTACCCGTCAACGTGACGATCCCCGTCATCTCGCCCGAAGAGGCCTACGAGCGCGTCAAGGTGTCCGGCGGCTGCGCGACCGCGAAAATCAAGGTCGCTGAACCCGGTGTGAGCGTGTCGCGCGACTGCGCGCGCATCGCCGCCGTCGCCGACGCGCTGCGTGAAACCGTCGGCGGGCAGGCTATGATCCGCCTCGACGCCAACGGAGCCTGGGAAGTTGACGACGCGCGCGCGGCCATCCCCGCGATGACGGACGCTGCCGGCGTCGTCCCCATCGAATACGTCGAGCAGCCCTGCCTGACCGTCGACGAGCTGGCCGAGGTACGTCGCAGCGTGGACGTGCCCATCGCCGCCGACGAATCCATCCGCCGCGCCGAGGACCCCCTCGAGGTGGCTCGCAAGGAAGCCGCCGACGTCGTCATCATCAAAGTCGCGCCCCTCGGCGGCGTCCGCTCCGCCCTGCGGGTCGCCCGCAAGTGCGGCCTCGGCGTCGTCGTCTCCTCCGCGCTCGAAACCTCCGTGGGCCTGTCCATCGGCGTCGCAGCTGCCGCCGCCGTTCCCGGCGTCCCCCGAGCCGCCGGTCTTGCCACGGCCTCGTTGCTCGTCGGAGACGTCACCACCCCCCTCGTGCCCGAACGAGGCCGACTGCCCGTCGGACGCCTCGCGCCGGACCTGAACCTCATCGGGCGAGGCCCCGAGGACTCCGACCTGGTCAGCCGGTGGGGGATGCGCCTCGAAGGCATGGCCGAGCACCTGGAAGAGGTCTCCCGGTAGGCTGGGCGCATGCCCGCCGTCGATACCGCCCGCGCGATCCTGTCCACTCTGGAAGACCTGGGCCTCACGCACGTCCTGTACTGCCCCGGCTCGCGCAGCGCGCCCTTCGCCTACGCCCTCGAAGCAGGGGCATTCGGGGGCGACGCGCGTCCCGTCCTCGATGAGCGCAGCGCCGGCTTCGCTGCCGTGGGCCTCGCGCGCACCGGTGCCCTGCCCGCCATCATCGTCACCTCCGGCACCGCCGTCGCCGAACTGACCCCCGCCGTCCTCGAGGCCTCCCACGCGCGCCTCCCCCTCCTCGTCCTGAGCGCCGACCGGCCCGGCGAGCTGCGCGGCGTCGGCGCTTCGCAAGCCACCGCGCAAGCAGGACTCTTCGGCGTCCACGCCCGCGCCAGCATCGACCTGGAACCGCAAGAACCCTCGCGTTCCCTCGTCGGACAGCTCTCGCGCGCCCTCGCCGCCGCCCTCGGCGCGCCTACCGGAACGCCTGGACCCGTCCAGATCAACGTCGCATTCAGGGATCCGCTCACGCCACAGGGGGTCCGCGTTGGCGCGGAGTCTGACGGCGGATCCGCGCCCGATCCCGCAGACGAGGCCCCGGCCGCGTTCGTTCCGCGCCCCACCCGGGTGCTCCCCGCCAGCCTCGCGCCCGCGCGCTGGGAGGACGTCGTAGGTGAGGCGCGCGCAGGCCTCATCGTCGCCGGTGAAGGTGTCTCGCCGCGGGCCGCGCAGTGGTCGCTGACCTCGGGCTTCCCGCTCCTGGCGGAACCCGCGTCCGGCGCGTGGGCGGGCGGGGGAGTGACCCCCTTCGAGCAGGCCATCGTGTCGTCGCCTCTGGGACGAGAAGTTGACACCGTCGTCGTCACCGGGCGACCCACCCTCTCGCGGCCCATCCATGCGCTGCTCGCGCGTCCCGACGTGCGCCTCATCGTCGTCGACGCCGGCACCCCGTGGGTCGACATCTCCGGCAACGCCTCCATCGTCGTGCCCGCGCTGGCTGCACCCCGCGTCCCGTCGTGCGACGCCACGTGGGCCGCGCGCGTGCGCTCCGCCGCCGACGAAGCCGCCTCTCGCATCGACGCCCTTCTGGCCGGCGGGTCCGGGCGCAGCATGCTCGACCTGGCACGGGCCGTCGCTGCGGCCACGGTCGGCCCCCTCGTGCTCGGTGCCTCCAACCCCGTGCGTGCCTTCGACCTGGCCGTCGCCTCCCTGAACGGGCGTCACGTCTACTCCAACCGCGGACAAGCCGGCATCGACGGCACCATCGCCACCGCCGTCGGTATCGCGCTCGGTCTTGGGGCCTACGCTCACCGCGACGAGGCCTCGGCCCCCCGTTCCGCTCGGCGCGGGAAGCACATGGATTCGGATCGGGCAGCGCGCGTCACAGCGGTCATGGGCGACCTGACCCTGAGCCACGATGCATCCTCGCTGGCGCTCGCAGCGGCGACGGGAGCCGACCTCGACATCATCGTCGCCGACGACGAGGGCGGTGGCATCTTCGCCACCCTCGAACACGGCCGCGCCGCCACCCCACAGGCCTACGACCGCTGGTTCGGCGTCGCCCAGGCCGTCAACTACGAGGCGCTCGCGGCTGCCTACCGCATCGGATTCGCGCGGGCGTACGCTCCGAGCGAACTCGCCTCAATCCTTCGTGCCCCGGTAACGGGGCCGCGCCTCATCCACGTGCCCATCGAACGCGCGGCGCACCTGTACGCGCAGGCGCGCAACGCCCTGTGCGAGGCCGAGTTCTGATCCCGGCCGCGTGAATTCCCCGCGCGCGTGTCCACTATTCAGGAAACTCACAGGGGGCTTCCAGTACTCGTTTGAGGAAACGGCTCATACTGGTGAGTAACTAATGAACTGACACCAGAGGAAACCATGACTGAGCCTCGTATTCCCAGACCCGATGAACAGGCCGATCAGGCGGCCAGTGCCGCCCCCAGCTACCCGCAGCGTCCGGCCTCGTCCGCACCTGACACCGACTTGCCCACCGTCGGCGGCACCGCCGCCCAACGTGCCGCGCAGGAGACGCGCGCCGCCACGCCAATTCCAGCGCCGACCGGCGCGGACGTCACGCAGGAGATGCGCACTGCTAACACTCCTCACACCCCAATTCCTGCGCCCCAGGACTCGGCTATGCAGCAGGCGGCGTCGGCACCCCAGGATGGGGCGGTAACCCAGGACTCGGCTGCGCCTCAGGTAGCCTCAGCCCCCGCCGCAGCCCCCACCGACACGCAGCCGCACGCGCAAGGCACCACGGCACCGGGCGGCACCTACGGCGCGCCCACGGGCCAGCCGGTCACGGGATACCCGGCCCCGGCCTCGGCCCCCGCACCGGTCGTCGTCGTCAAAAAGAAGGGTCCAGGCTGGGTCGCCCTGCTCGGCGCGATGCTCCTGACAATCGTTCTGACGCTGGGTGCGATGCTCTACATGCGCCCCGAGCTGCTGCGCGTCACCACGCCGCAGAACCTCAACAACGGCACCGTCGCGACCGTGCCCGCGTCGAGCGATGCCACCGACTGGACGGCCGTCGCCTCGGCGGTTTCGCCGGCAGTCGTCACCATCCAGAGCCAGAACGCCTCATCAGGCGGCACTGGCTCCGGCGTCATCTACGACGCGCAGGGTGACATCGTCACCAACTACCACGTGATCTCGCCCGCGATCAACGGCGGGCAGATTCAGGTCACCCTGGCGGACGGACGCCTCTACGGTGCGGGCATCGTCGGCCACGACAAGACCACCGACCTGGCGGTCATCCGCCTGGAGAACCCGCCGTCGAACCTGACGGTCGCGCGTTTCGCCTCGTCGCAAAGTCTGCAGGTCGGCGCGCCCGTCATGGCGATCGGTGCGCCGCTGGGCTTGTCGAACACGGTCACGACCGGCATCGTTTCCGCGCTCAACCGCCCCGTCGAGGTCTCCATGGACGAGGACTCCACCTCGCAGGACCAGACGCAGGCGTCCTCCGACCTGGTCGTCACCAACGCCATCCAGATCGACGCTTCCATCAACCCCGGTAACTCGGGCGGCCCGCTGTTCGACGCGACCGGCGCGGTCATCGGCATTAACTCCTCGATCAAGTCGCTGGCCACCTCCGCCGACGGCCAGGCAGGGTCGATTGGCCTGGGCTTTGCGATCCCCTCCGACCTGGTCGTCTCCATCGCCGACCAGCTGATCACGTCCGGTTCTGCCTCCCACGGGATGCTCGGCGTCACCGTCAAGGCCGCAACCGCCACCGTCGGCTCCGACACTTACGTCGGCGCGCAGGTTCAGGAGGTTTCCTCCGGCTCCGGTGCCGCCGCTGCCGGGCTGCGCTCCGGCGACGTCATCCTCAAGGTTGAAGGGCAGGAAGTCACCAGCCCCAAGCAGCTCATCGGCTACGTGCGCCGCTACCGGGCGGGCGACACCATCAACCTGACGATCGCTCGCGACGGGGCGACCCGGGATGTCGCCGTTACGATCCAGGGGTCCTGACTCTCATCGCGAGGCCCGCCGTCCCTTCGTGGGGCGGCGGGCCTTTGCGTGTGGCGGGGATGTTGGGTTATAGGACACGAGGCGTGGCGTGAGTGTTGAGTTTCCGGTGTAATGGTGCGGAAAAACTTGTGTTTTAGCTGGTCGTGTGTGCCTCGTTTATGTGAATACTGAAGTATCGCTGCCTGTGTGTGGCTCTCCCATGAACCGTGACGGATTGGCCGCGTGTGACAACGGCTTGGGGGCCAACGTGTCCCGCACGTGAACCCTCTGTCCCGCATGTGGGCCGTCTGTCCTGTACGTGGGCGGGGTTGCCCAGGTTCGGAATAGCAGGCCCACGTGCGGAAGAGGGGACCCAGGCTCCGAAGAGCGGGCTTGCGTGTCGCGTAGCGGGTCTGCTGTGCGGCTGGGCCTCCTGTTCCGTACATCAACCGGCTATCCCGCGTGTGGGCCGGCTATCCCGCATGTGGGCCGTCTGTCCTGTACGTGGGCGGGGTTGCCCAGGTTCGGAATAGCAGGCCCACGTGCGGAAGAGGGGACCCAGGCTCCGAAGAGCGGGCTTGCGTGCGTGTCAAGGGGACTGAAGCGCATGGTGGGAGGGGCTGTGCGCGAGGCCGTGATGGTGGGCTGTGCGCCGATGCACCGCGGCCACGGGTGAGCGTGTGACCGATGGGGTGTTGCAGCCGATCAGCGAAGGTTTAATCCCTTCAGATCGGGTTGAATCCTCCTGGCGGGGGTGAATCCTCTGGCTCCAGAATGAGCGCTCACACCCCGAGGGCGTCCAGGAGCGGGCGCATCTTTGCCTCGGTCTCGGCGAGTTCCAGGTCGGGATCCGAGTCCGGCATGATGCCGGCCCCCGCGAAGAGGCGAAGTCGCGTCCCAGACGCGAGTCCGCAGCGCAGCGCGATAGCGAACTCGCCGTCGCCCGCCGTGTCCACCCAGCCCACTGGCCCGGAGTAGCGGCCACGCTCGGTGTCCTCCAGCTCCTCGATGAGGCGCATCGCCGCCGCCCGCGGCGTCCCGCACACGGCGGCCGTCGGGTGCAGGGCGGCCACCAGGTCCAGCAGGTGCGCCGACCCCAATCGCGCGTGAACGTCCGTCGCCAGGTGCACGACGTTGGGCAGGGTGAGCAGGAAGGGACCCTGCGCACGCACATCGGAACACAGAGATGTCAGAATTGATGACACGGATTCCGACGCCAGTTCGTGTTCGCGCAGATCCTTCGGGCTGGAGGCGAGCATCGTGCCCTCGCCGGGCTTGCACGTACCCGCCAGGACGCGCGACGACGCGGTCCCATGCGAAGCGGCAATCAGCATCTCCGGCGACGCCCCCACCAGCGAATCAACGCAGAAACGCCACGTCGAGGGATACAGGTCAGTCAGGCGCTCGAGAAGGAAACGCTCATCGAAGCCGCGCGAGCAGCGGATCGTCATGTCGCGCGCCATGACGGCCTTGTCGGCCGCTCCCTCGCGCAGCCGTGCGGCCATCGCCTGGACCGAATCACGCCACTGGGTCCGCGACATCGACCCCTGACCAAACGTCAGGGAATCGGGCACGCGGGCGGCAGGCCTCGCGCAGGAGAGGGCAGCATCAACCGCCGCCAGCGGATCGGGCGCATCCCCAATCCCGGCGGTGATCGCCCAATGCGCCCCGGCCTCGTCGATGAGAGTCAGCGCGGGCACAAAAGCCACCGAGCGGGCAGGGGAGCGGAACGCGAAGGACGCGAAGAGGACCGGGGAAGGGCCAGGCACAGGGGACGAGGCCGGGGCGGCCTCCCACGCGCGGCGCACCCGGGCGATGGCGTCGGGGGCCGCGGACTCGAGCGTGAGTGCGCGACCGAGGCCGATCATGGAGCGGCGCTCGCCGAGCCAGGCCGCCCCACCCGACGCGGGAAGCAGAGATGTCAGTGAGCAAGTAGACCCCGGGTGCTGCGGGGGCAGGACGAACGCCCGAAAAGCGAGGCGTGAGCAGCCACAGTCGTCATGCATGGGTCCATGGTAGGAGCAGGGGCGGCGGCGTGCTGAAAGACGTGGGAGGATTAACGCATGACAGAAGCCCCCCGAGCGGACCTGACCAAGGTCCCCGAAGAGATTGCCTCGATGTTCGACTCCGTCGCCACGCGTTACGACATGATGGACACGTTGATGACGGGCGGTTTGAATCACGTCTGGATGACTGCCCTGCGCAAGGCGGTCGCCCCGCACCCCGGCGAGCGCATCTTGGACCTGGCGGCCGGCACCGGCGCGTCGGCCGCTGCGCTTGCACAGGGTGGCGCCGAGGTCGTCGCCTGCGACCTGTCCGAAGGCATGATCGAGGTCGGTCGCGAGCGTCACCCCGAACTCGAGTTCGTCCACGGCAACGCGATGGACCTGGACTTCGAGGACGGCTCTTTCGATGCGGTCACGATCTCGTGGGGCCTGCGCAACATCCCGGATCCGGCCCTGGCACTGCGCGAGATGGCGCGCGTCGTGCGCCCGCGCGGCCGACTCGTGATCCTGGAGTTTTCGACCCCGCCGTCGCGCGCGTTCCGCGGCCTGTATAGCGTCTATCAGAAGACTGTCATGCCGACGATGGCGCGCCTGGCGTCTACGAATGATGGCGCGTACGACTACCTGGTCGAGTCGATCCGTCAGTGGCCCGTGCAGGAAGAAATCGCGCGCATGGTCGCCGCGAACGGCTGGGACGAGGTCGAATACCGCAACCTGACCGGCGGCATCGCCTGCATGCACCGCGCGGTCAAGCCGCTGCCGTAGTTTGTCATTGACGAGGCCGGGGTCCCTTTGTGGGGATCCCGGCCTTTGTCGTGGGCGGGGGCGAGCGCCCCCCATGATGGCCGCAACGTGGGGTGACGGCGCGGTGGGGCTGGCGCGCCCGAGAGCGTTCACTATGGTGTAGCAGAAAGTGTCAATTACGACAAGGAAGCGTTGCGCAAATGACAGGTGTGAGTATGGCTTTCCATGGCCTCGGCGACTGAAAACGTGCGGAAAAGTCGAGTACTCGGCGAGGTGAGGGTGACCTAGCTAGTCTGACTGGCGGAATGAAGTGATGTGCACACTTCGTCCGCCTTGCACACTTGCGCGGCTGCACCCGCGCGCCCACGTTACGGAGGAATGCCGTGGCATCCACCATGCCTAGCGACATGAGCGCTGACGTTGTCGTCGTCGGCGCGGGCCCGGGCGGGTCCTCCACCGCCTATCACCTGGCCAGAGCTGGCCTTGACGTCGTCCTTCTTGAGAAAAGCCCGTTCCCGCGCGACAAGATCTGCGGCGACGGACTCACCCCCGCCGCCGTCCACGAACTCATCGCGATGGGCGTGGACACCACCGGCTGGATGCGAAACCGCGGCCTGACCGTCATCGGTGGCGGCCATACCGTCCACATGGACTGGCCTGACCAGAAGTCCCTGCCCGGATACGGCATGACCCGAGCCCGCATGGACCTCGACCACGCGCTCGCCAAGCGCGCCGTCGAGGCCGGGGCGCGCCTCTACGAAGGCGTGACCGTCACGGGAGCCATCCAGGACGGCTCCGGTCGCGTCGTGGGCGTGACCGCAAAAGCTGGCCGCGGCAAGAGCGCCGCAACCTTCGAGGTGCGCGCCTCCATCACCGTCGACGCCGGCGGAGTGGCCGCGCGACTGGCCACCAGCCTCGGCCTCGAAAAGAAGATGAACCGCCCCATGGGTGTGGCCGCGCGCGCCTACTTCCGCAGCCCCCGCGGCGACGAGGAATGGATGGAATCCCACCTCGAACTGTGGAGCGGCACTCCGGGAGCCTCCGACCTTTTGCCCGGCTACGGCTGGATTTTCCCCATGGGCGACGGCATCGTGAACGTCGGCCTCGGTTCGGTCGCCTCGCGCGCCGGTGCCACTAACCTGCCCTACCGCGAGGTCTTCAAGACCTGGACCGCGAACCTCCCCGAGGAATGGGGCTTCACCCCCGAGAATCAGATCGGCCAGCTGCGCTCCGCCGCCCTGCCCATGAGCTTCAACCGCAAGCCTCACTACGTCCAGGGCCTCGTCCTCGTCGGCGACGCCGGCGGCATGGTCTCGCCCTACAACGGCGAAGGCATCGCCCCCGCCATGAAGGCCGGACGCTACGCGGCCTCGTGCATCGCCCAGGCTTTGTCCCGCTCCCACCGCGCCGGCATCGACCGCGCCATGAGCGAATACCCCCACATGC
>ERZ1674154.50-NODE-50-length-19273-cov-8.696639_pt1 | contig 19273 bp, 20 predicted proteins | sample MGYA00581306_ERZ1674154 | MGnify/ENA primary metagenome ERZ1674154 (study PRJEB41354, sample SAMEA4873325) | human saliva metagenome | biome: human-associated habitat [ENVO:00009003]; feature: mouth environment [ENVO:08000002]; material: saliva material...
CCGCTCGCCGTCCGCGCCGCGATCTTCGCTCGGTGCGTCGGCTCGAAGCCCGGCCAGGCCCCGCAGGCCTCGCGGCGGCCTCCAATCGGTCGGGGTGTCTGTGTGTTGCCCGGCCAGGCCCCGCCGCCGCCCACGGGCACCGCAGCCAGGCCCTGCCGCCGCCCACGGGCACCGCAGCCAGGCTCTGCCGCCGCGGGTCTTACACCGCGCCGTCGGCACATTGTTATGGTTCTGAAACCTTGCCAGCATGCCCTCAGGAGGGCCTGTATCGTGCCTGTGCTTGAACGTGTTTCGTGCTGTTTCGTCGTGGACGGGTAAAGAACAAATTGTGTGCGGCAATACAACTCTTGAGAATTTGTCCTAAAGACCTACCGCATGCTCACAAAGATTTGGCATACTGTGGAGCGGAAACAACCCGTAACACCAGGAGCCATCGTGCCCGACCAATCCGTCACCGCCACACATGAGCAGGACGCGGCCTCGGCCTCGTCTTCGACCAAGAAACCCAGCCTCGGCCGCGTTATCGCCGCGTGGGGGGTGCACCTGTTCACCATCTCCGGCCTCGTGTGGGCCACGCTCGCTCTGTTCGCGATCCTCGATAACGACACCCCCATGATGTGGCTGTGGTTCGTCATCGCCCTGATCGTGGACGGCGTCGACGGCACCCTCGCTCGTAAAGTCGGCGTCCGCGAGGTCATCCCGTGGTTTGATGGCGGAGTTGTCGACAATCTCGTCGACTACCTGACGTGGACGTTCCTGCCTGCCCTGTTCATGGCGTTGCACCTGCCGTTTGGTGCCCAGCCGATGCCGGTCATCATGATGATCGTCGTCATCGTGTCCTCGCTGTTCTGCTACGCGAACGACGGCGAGAAATCCAACGACAACTACTTCGTGGGCTTCCCCGCGGCGTGGAACTGCGTCGCAATCGTTATGTATGTGCTCCAGACCCCCGCCTGGGTCAACATTGCGGCGACGATCTTCCTGGCGATCATGACGCTCGTGCCGCTGCACTACACGCACCCTGCGCGCGTGAAGCGCTTCCAGATCCCCAACATCATTAGTGCGGCTGCCTGGATCGTCGCGTGTGCGTATATGGTGGTCGCCTACCCGGTCCAGCCCTTGTGGGCTCTGATCCTTTTCTGGATTGGCGGCGGCTGGTTCCTGATCGCCGGCTTCATCCGCACGGCGACCGGCGAGGACAAGTAGTCTTTGCGCCACGATCACAGATCAACACCCCCGGGCCTCGTGCTCGGGGGTGTTTGCTATGCGATCCGCTTTCGGTGCCTGCGGTGCCTGAGGGTGGCGACGAGGCCTGGGTGGGTGGTGTGGCGCCCCTTCGGCATGCGGGAGGCTGTAGTGCCCGAGGGCGGCGGCAGGGCCTGGCCGGGCTTCGAGCCGACGCGCCGAGCCGAAGGCTCGCGGCGCGGACGGCGAGCGGGCGGGCCGCCGCCCTCGGGCACGGACAGCGGCTGGGAGGGGCAGGCCGCCGCCCTCGGGCACGGACAGCAGTCGGGGAGGAGGGCTGCCGCCCTCGGGCACGGAGAGCAGTCGGGGAGGCGGGCCGCCGCCCTCGGGCACCGGGAGGAGGGGCGGTGTGGCTACAGGAGTCCCGCGAGGCCCTTCTTAACGGCACGGTCGCGCTGGTAGCGGAATACTTCGAGGAAGATGCCGCCGAAGAAAATGCAGGCGATTGCGACCCAGATGCTTGCGGGAGCGTGACGCCCGTACACGAGGAAGTACACGTAGGGTGCCAGGAAGGTGACGGCGGCGGTGGCGGCACCGACGATGCGGTGCCACAGTTTCTGCCCGGCGACCATCTCGATGAGGCCCCACGTGTAGGGGATCGCGGTGATGACGTCGATGAGCCAGAGGATACGCCAGTCGCCTCGGAAGTGGGGGACGAACATGACGGGCACGGCGCGCGCCATGGAGTAGACGAAGACGACGACGTAGGCGATGAACTTGGGGTTGCGGCACAGCTTGAGGAAGGCCGTGCGCTCGATGATGGAGGCGCCGACTGCTCGGGCGGCGCGGGTGGCGTGTGACGCGGTTGAGAGCGTATCGAGTCCGGCCATGGAAACGCGCATGAACTCGCGTTGTTCGTCTGTGCCGGCCGCCCAAGCTTCCAGCAGCGCTAGGGGGGAGAGCGCGATGGGCGTGCGTCCGCCGGAGGGTGCCCCGGCCTCGTGAATGAGATCGGCACCCAGGGCGTCGCGTAGGCGCGGCAGTTGGTCGCTGGGGATGACGGCGAGCCATAGGCGCACCCGTCGTTGTATGGCGTCGTGGAGTTCGTGGGAGAGTGCGTGTCCGGCGGCCGAGTGGGGTGAGAAGCCTTCGGCGGCGATGTCGACGAGCGCCCCGGGGTATTCGACGATGCGGGTTGTCAGGTCGCCGGCGCGATCAACGCCGGAGACGGTGATGATCGTCGCGGCATCCCACTGGTAGGTGCGTGCGATCTCGATGTCGAGGATCGAGCGCAGCGTCACGAGGGATGCGATGTCACTCACGGGTGGCCTCTCGGTAGGGGATGATCCACTCAATTGTGCCTGACTGGGCGGTTGGAATGCACGCCCACGTGGGAAGCGTGGCGCACGTAGAATCGACGTATGGTGAAACGACGCATTGATCCCGCTTCGGGAATGGAGGCGCTGCGCGCTTGGCGTGGCTCGTGTGAACGCGGCGAGGACGCGCCCCGCGCTGTCGTGCTGACGGCTGTGCGTTTCACCCTCGAGGAGTTGGGTTCCCTGCATCCGGGCCGTTCTGTCGAGGTGCGCGTGCCTCCTGCGGGTGCGGTGCAGATTCTTCCGGGGACCACGCACCGGCGTGGTACACCGCCCGCCGTCGTGGAGACGGACGCGCGCACGTGGCTGTCGCTGGCGTGCGGCCTGCTCACGTGGGACGAGGCCGTGGCTGCCTCCCTGGTGAGCGCGTCGGGGGAGCGTACGGACCTGGGTCCCTTCCTGCCGCTCGTGTGAGGGGCAGGGAGAGGGTGTTCCGGGTGGGGAGGGGTGGCGCCGGGTTTTAGGCCTCGATCTGCGGGGCGCCGAAGCGTGCGATGATCTTGGGGGCCAGGTACTTCTGGGAGCCCTTGTAGGCATAGCGTTGGGCGACGGCGGCGACGGCCGCGGTGCTTGCGGCGAAGAGCACCAGCGAGGCCAGGGTGACGTCATCCGAGTCTTCGGAGGGGATCGGGCGCTTTGTGACGGCTTTCCAGCCGAATTCGAAAATCTTGGAGGCCGCGAAAGCGGCTCCGGCGATGACGGCGGTCGTGGCGAGCTTGTCGATGGTGGCGGAATCCATGTGTGTCTCCTGGCGTGGGTTGGTTGTCCCTGCGCGGCAGCGCGTGCTTCCATGATGCCCCACACTGCGCTCTCGTGCGAGATCCAGGCGCTTACTGTCTTATGCTTATGGGCAAGTGTTCTCGTCCGAAGGATTCCCTATGGCCCGCGCCCGTTCTGTATTCGCGTTGGTAACCCTTGTGGTTGCTGCTACGACCTTGGCTGCATGTACGCCATCAGTGTCGTCGCGTACCCCCCAAGATCCTTTCGGTGCACCCGTTGTTCCGGGGCAGGGGATCGAAGAAGAAGGGATTGAGGGCACGATTGATGCTCCCAGCCCGAGGACGGGCACGGACACGGTGACGGTTGCCCTCGTGGGCGGTGCGCAGCTGCCTACTGAGATGGCGCAGGCCTTCACGGAGGAGACGGGCTTCTCGGTCGCGGTCGTTCCCATTGATGGGGTGGATTCGCTCCCCAGGGCGGGGGCGGATGTTGTGCTTGGCCTGGATGGTGCTGATGCGCTGCAGGCGAGCCAGGCGGGCACGATTGCTCCGTCTGGCCCGCAGGACACTGTGACCCTGTCGGGTACTTCTATTTCGGGTGTGCCTGCGGCGGTGGCGTACGGTCGCGACGATGTGTGCGTGATCGCGGATAAGTCGTGGATGAGTGCGAATAAGCGCACGCTGCCCACGTCGTTTCAGGAGCTGAGTACTCCTCGCGTGCGCACACTCCTCGCGGTTCCGGATCCTGTCTCGTCGTCGGTGGGGCGTGCCTTCCTGCAGGAGGCTGCCGCGCAGACGGGTGAGGGCCTGGGTTCGTTCGTCCAGACGCTGAGTCCGCATGTCGATCCCTCGCTGGGTGCGGTTATTGGCGGGTGGACGGCTGGAGGGCACGTGTCTGACGGCTACCTGTCCGAGATCGTGGGGTCTGCGTCGGGCAAGTCCGGCTCGTACCCGCTCGTGGTTGCGCCGCGTTCGCTGGTTGCGGCTGCCGTGACGAACACGGGTGCCGATTCGTACGGGACGGCGTTGCCGTCGACGTGTATCGCGCGCATCATGTACACGGCGGCAACGAAGACGCCCGCAACGGACGGCGCTGAGTCCTTGATCGCCTGGCTGCAGAGTGCGGAAGCGCAGCATTCTTTGGCGACCACGGGGGCGGCCTATCCGATCGATGGGGTCCTCGCGGCAAACACGAAGGCCGAGTGGTTTTCGGGCATCACGGGCAGTCCCGTCGTGCCGGACGAGACCATGGGGTCGTTCAACGCGAAGGGTGCGTGGTTGGCGATGTGGACCGCGGCGCTCGATGAGCCTGCTCCGGCTCAGACGCCCACGCAGCAGCCTTCGGGCCAGCCTTCAGGCCAGCCTTCGAGCCAGCCTTCGGGCCAGCCGAGTGTGAACCCGGGCGCGCCCGGGATCGGTAACAGCAACCAGGCTGACGATTCCGACGAGGATGAGGATGACGAACCTCGTACGAGGACTCGTCACCCGATCGATGATGACGACGAGGAGTAGTCAGTTCTCCTGTGAGTGAGGGGGGGGGACGCGGCGTACCGCGTCCCCCCCTTCACTGTGTGCGGTGAGGATGATCGGCGCGCGGTGACGAGGCCGTGGCGGGGTACGACCGTGGCACCGTTGGGGGTGCGAGGGGTAGACGTTCCCTAGTCGCGCAGCATGGAGGGGCTGACGCGGCACTCGTCACCGATGCGCATGGGGGCGATGAGGCCCTTATCGCGCAGCTCGCGCAGGCGTGGCACGGTTCGTTCGACGACCTTCCAGGGATCGATCGTGTTGAGGTAGATACGGGTGCCGCCCTCGAATCCGGCCAGGGTGGAGATGCGCCACTTGAGCAGGATCCTCCAGCGCATGGGGGTCGAGACGGTGGGCGGGCGGTGGTACCACTCTTCGTTGGCGGGCACGTCTGCGCCGGTCGCCGCGTGCGCGGCGTGCAGGATGTCGGAGATCCCAGCCATTGCCTCGTCGCTGACCTCCCACGGGTTGCGCGGGGAGTGTAGCGGCCAGATCGCGATGCCGGGGAAGCGATGACCGAAGCCTGCCAGGGCGACGGCGTGCTCGTTTTGGGCGATGAGGAGTTTGCGGGTGGCGGCGACCGTGAAGATCTGGTCGTAGATGTCGGGCTGTGCGCGCAGGCGCTCGAGTTCTGCTTCTGTTTGAACGGCGAGGTCGTCGATGGCGACCAGCTGCTTGTGCAGGTGGTCGAAGGAGGCGCCGGCAGGGCGCAGCCAGTTCTGGAAGGTGGCGACGTAGCGCACGGCGGGGTTGAGGCCGTACAGGTCGTGCATTGAGCGGGCTGTGTAGGCGGTGTACTGGGTGTGCTCTTCCGGGGTGAGGGTGCCCGACCCGGCGAGCTGGTGGGCTTCGGTTGCCCCGTCGATGAAGTGGCGCTTGCCGATAATCAGGTCGTGGCCGCCGGAGAAAAAGCCGTTGGCGGCCTGCAGGCGCGCGGTCTCGCTGGTGGCCGCGAATTCGCCCTCGCTCATGCCCGAGGCCAGCATCCGCGCGCGTACGACGTTCATGACGTGGTCGTAGCCCACGTCCGAGGCCAGGTATCGGGCCATGCGGTGGCGGTCGGCCTCGGAGGGCATGTGCCCGTGGTTGAGGTGCCAGTAGTTGTAGGAGACGATTTCGAACAGGTTGGGGATACGCCGAAATTCGGCGACTGTGTCCCCGAGTTTGTCGGCGGGGAGGGCGTCGAGCTGTTCCCATGTGCCGTCGTCTCGGCGTACGAGGCGCGATTTTTCGGGCGGTGTCTCCAGGTAGCGCTTGGAACAGAACGCGCAGTAGTGCCCGTCAGCCTCGTGGTCGATGGGGGTGCAGTCGGTGCGCGGCGCGGCGAGCGGCCGATTTCCGCGGCCGGGGACAGTCCACACCTCTGTGCCGGTGAGCAGGTTCTGCTGTTTGACGGTGCCGTCGGCGAGTCGCACGATGGCGCGGTCGGCGCGGGTAAGCTTCGATGCCATGTCTTAATCGTACCTGTTGTCAGAGTCGGTTCATGGTGGCGGGGTGCGATCCGGTGCGCCCGGCCTCGCCTTCGTCGAGCGCGTCGATGCGGGCGCGCTGGTCGGGACTCAGGCTGAAGGAGAAGGTGTCAATGTTGGCGGCCATGCGCGCCGGACTCAGGGTCTTGGGGAAGACGACGTGGCCGCGGTCGATGGCCCAGCGCAGGGCGACTTGCGCGGCGCTGACTCCGAGTTCGTTGCCGATGGCGACGAGGGTTGGGGCGGTGATGGCGCGCCCGCGTGCCAGGGGCGACCATGCTTCGAAGACCATGCCGAGTTCGTGCGCGTAGGAGCGTAGCGCCTCGTTGGGGAGGAATGGGTGTGCCTCGACCTGGAGGGCGTGGGGTGGCACGGAAGCGATGGCGCGGACGGCTTCGATGTGGTCGCGCTCGTAGTTCGACAGGCCGATGGCGCGCGCATTGCCCGCAGCGAAGGCGTCCTCGAGGGCAGGCCACGGCAGGGCGACGTCTCCGCCGTAGAGGGTGGGCAGCGGCCAGTGTACGAGGAGGAGATCGACGTAGTCGGTGCGCAGGTCTTCGAGTGATCGTGCGATGGATGCGGCAGCGCGCTCGGGTGCGTGGTTGGAGTTGTCGACCTTGGTGGTGAGGAAGATCTGGTCGCGTTCGATGCCAGACGCTTCGAGCGCGGCGCCGACCTCGGCCTCGTTGCCGTACATCTGGGCGGTATCGATGTGGCGGTAACCAACCTCGAGTGCGCGGCTCACGGCGTCGTAGGCGTCCTCGGGCGCGACCTTGTAGGTGCCGAAGCCAAGCACGGGGATGGGTGCGCCCGTCGGGAGCGTGAGCGTGGGAATGGGGGACGAGGCCGTGGCCGCGTCACTCGGGAATGGGGCGTTCATCAGTGAATCCTCCTGGTTGCTTTCAGTGTAGCGTCCCTGGGAGGGGACGGTCGCGGGCGTCCGCGCGCGAGCCCGATGCGTGCAGCGTAGTGTTGTCTTCGCTTCGGAGCCGCGCGTGGTGCCGGTTTGAGAGGACAGGAGGACTCATGATCAGTGCATGCGAGACGGAGGATGGTGTCGTCTTCGATATGAGCGAGCTGGAGGCCGACGCGCTGCGCTCATATGCCGATGGGCTTGTTGCCGACCCCAAGCATCCTTTCGTTGAGCTGCTGCGCAGCCAGGGCCTCGTCGTCGGTGACACTCCCGTCCCACACCTTGCTGTGCTCCTTGAGGCGTTCTCGCAAGCGACGAAGGTGCTCACCGCCTGGGTCATTGCCCCGGCTGGATGCCGCCGTGCCACCTTCTTTGTGGGTCCGCACTCCGCCGTGGTGTCGCGGTGCGACGAGGGAGGACTGTACGCGGGCGAGGATGACCTGTTGTCGGTGTGGGCTATCGACTCCGCGCAGCTGCGCGAGACCTTTGTCGAACTGAGTGCCTTGGGGAAACCCTCCGGCGACGGGATTGTGTCGACGGCGGTACCGGAGGTGCTCTTTGAAGCCCTCGAGCGGGGTGATGCCACGGAGATTCTTGTGGAGGTACCGAAGGTTGCCCGCGAGATCGCCGACGTGATTGATACTGATGTCGATGAAGTGACAGGGGCTTTCTGGGCGGATGTCGCGGATGATTCGTGGGTGGGGCTCGCCGTACGGGTCGTCGATGTGGTGTCGTACCCGGATCTGTCGGGTGACAGTTGGCGTTTGATTGGCACCAGCGAGGAGGTGTGCGAGGTGCTGGCGGGCGTGGAGTTTACTGAGCTGTACCCCGATGAGGTGCCTCTGCTGGCGGATGAGGAGGGTGAATTCTGGGCGGCAGTTGCTTCATCATCGCCGGAGGTGCTCTGGGAAGACATCGAGGACGTACTCGCTGAATAGTCCACCTGCCGATCCGCAGGTCTCACACTCTGAGATTGAAGGGTGTCAATTATTTACTACATCTCTGGTCAAATGATGCCCATGGGTCGGTTTTTCGCGTTTTACGTGTGTCGCTGCGCGGTTCGCTGAGTGTCTGACCGAATGACTTATAAAACATTGCAATACGGCTGAAAAACAGTCGGATGCTGTCTGCAACATGGTTGACACTTTTATTGATATACCGGTTAATTTCTCCTGTCTTCCCTGAAATGTCAAAGGCTTACATCTAACCAAACGGTAGGGTTTGTGTTAGGTAAGCCACCGTGATTTGTCCTCACTAAGTAACGATTTGGCGTACGATAGATACTGTTCAACCACGAAGCCAACACGTCACGACAACGAACGGAGAGTTATGTCGGTTCGCAATGCACTGCTTGCACTCGTCGCGCAGCAGCCCGCGGGTGTCTATCGCCTCAAGCAGATGTTCGAGGAGCAGACGTGTGGGGCATGGCCGCTGAACATCGGCCAGGTCTACCAGACCATGCAGCGTCTCGAGCGCGACGGCCAGGTTGTGTCTCACGCTGAAACCAATGCTGGTCGAGACTCTGAGGTTTTCGAGCTGACCGACGCAGGTCGCGATGTCCTCACCGCCTGGTGGTCCACCCCTGTTCCGCGTGAGCACCCTGAGCGCGATGAGCTTGTGATGAAGCTCGCCGTGGCCGCCGCCGATCCGACGGTCGACGTCGAAGCCATGATCCAGACGCAGCGTCGCTCGACCCTGGGTTCCCTGCGTGACGTCACCCGCCTCAAGGCCTCGGCCGATGAGGGGGAGCTCGCGTGGAAGCTCATTCTTGAGCGCCACATCTTCGACCTTGAGGCCGAGCTCAACTGGCTCGACCACATCGAGTCCGGTGCGGTCTCCGAGGCCGCGCGTCGCGCCGCCTTCGCTGCTGCGAAGGGTCGTTCGATGAACTGGGCTCAGGCCGAGGCCGGTATTTCGGAGCGTGCCGGGGTGCGATGAGTCAGCCTGCGCCGCTACCGATCAGGATGGCCGGCGTCGGACATGAGTTCGGCGCAAACGGCGTCCGAGTGAGAGCGCTCGACGGGATCGACCTTGAGGTTGAGCCCGGCGAGCTTCTCGCTGTTATGGGACCGTCTGGATCCGGCAAGTCGACGCTGCTGTCGATCGCTGGCGGCCTTGAGCGGCCGACACGCGGAAGCGTCTACGTCAACGGGATCGATCTGGCCTCGTTGGATAGCGTTCACCGCGCCGAAGTGCGTCGACGCTCGATTGGCTACGTCTTCCAAGATTACAATCTGATTCCGTCGCTGTCGGCCCTCGAAAACGTTGAGATGCCGTTGCAGCTGGACGGGGTGAGTCCTTCGAAGGTACGTGCGGCCGCGATGGCCGCTCTCGCCGAGGTTGGTGTCGCAGAACTCGCGGATCGCTTCCCCGAGAGACTCTCCGGTGGCCAACGTCAACGTGTAGCCATCGCTCGCGGCCTCGTTGGTAACCGGTCGGTCATTCTTGCCGACGAGCCGACCGGCGCGTTAGATTCTCACACTGGCGAACAGATCATGTTGGTGTTGCGTGACCACATAGATGCTGGTGCAGCGGGTATTCTCGTGACTCATGAGGCCAGAATGGCCGCATGGGCAGACCGAACAGTGTTCCTGCGAGACGGTCGTATCGTTGATCGTTCGCGCGGGGATTCTCTGAGGGACCTGCTCGCCGACGCAGCACCAAGGACCTGATGAGCCGACTCAACACACGGATGAGGCGATGGGGAGTAGTACTCCGCATCGCCTCTCGTGATGCACGCCAAAGTCTTGGGCGCACCTTCACTGCCGTGATCCTTATCTCCCTGCCGATTATCATTGCGATCGGATCGCTGACGTTCTGGGATGTGACGACGTCCCAGCGCTACCAGGCCTCCTCCTGGCTGGGACACAACTCCGACTCCCAGGCCGTGACGCTGCGCCGTTCGACATCGGCTCTCGACCAGGACTTCACCGCGGACCGCCTCGCGAAGACGGCGTCGGATGACGATGTTGACGTTACCATGGAGACCCTCAGCGACTGGGTGCCGGCCGGAGACCAGTTGGTTGCGGTTGACACGCTCTATCAGCTCCATATGACGGCACCGGATGGAACCGGGTACACGGTAGACAATGGCACGCAGACCGCCTCCTTGGACGCGCCGCGCGTCGAGGCAGGTAACAAGCATGGGTCTCTCGCAGCTCAGCATGCCGTGGTTTCCGACGATGTCGCCCGTGCCCTCGGCGTCGAGGCCGGAGACACGGTCGCCCTCTCCGTGACGGTGTCGAAGCAACGCGCAGCGCAGTCCATCGAAGGCAGCGCTGTTATCGACGCGATCATCAAGGGCGAGGGGCGCGCAATCGTCGGCGACGGCACGCTCGACATTGATCGTTTAGCTGTCGCTGGACGCACGCAGACGGCCTGGTATGTGACGGGGCCAGCGCCCGTGACGTGGGAGAAGATTCGCGAACTCAATGCGTCCGGCTTCTCGGTCGTCTCACGCCACGTACTCGCCAACCCGCCCGATGCCTCGGCGCTCCCCTCACAGATCGCCCAGTACGAGGTCCCCGAGGCCTCGCGCAATGCGAACCCGTGGCAGTACCTGCTCCTGGTCGCGGGTGTTCTCCTGATCCTCACCGAGATGATCCTGCTCATCTCGCCGCTCTACACGGTCGCGCAACGCTCGGTGATGCGCACGGCTGCGATGATCGTCGCTAACGGCGGCGACCGCTCCGACGGGCGACGCCTCACAATCGCGCACGGTCTCATCATCGGCGCGTACTCAGCAGCCTTCTCAGTCGTGTTGTCTGCCTGCGCCATGCTGGGGATCGGGCTGTGGTCCGGCCTTGGCCTCGGCATTGTGCCGCTGTGGCCGCTGGGCCTGTCCGCTCTCCTGCCCATTCTGCTGTCGCTGATGGCCTCGGTATCACCGGCGCATACCTCCTCCCACATCGACACCTCCGCGGTCATCGGCGGACGCGTCTGGGAGCCGTCGCGTCTGGTGCGTCGCCGCATGATCTACCCGATCGCGCTGTTGGCTGGCCTGCCGGTGCTGGGCGTCGCCGCATGGTACGGGTCGGTCCTGACCCTCGTTGTCGGTATTGCTCTCCTCGAAATCGGCCTCATCGGCTCGATCCCCTACATCTTTACGCGTTGGCGCGTGCCCAATGGTCGCGCATCCATGAGTATGCGCCTGGCCCTGCGCGATGCTGTCCGCAACGGACACCGTACGTTCCCGGCCATGGCCTCGATCCTGACGACCGTGTTCGTCGCTTGTGCCCTCCTCATCACGCTTTCCTCGTCGAACGAGGCCGGCTGGAATTCGCGTCCGCACGTGGGCAAGCGTGGGCAGATCTTTGTGTCCACGGTCGACAAGACGGATTCGAATACCCGCTCGCGTGCGCTCATGAAGGCAGCGACGGAGGCCGTGAAGAACCAGCGAACCGTCACCTCATCCGCAGAACTCAACGGCATGGCGTGGAACTCTGGTCCCGGTGGACCGGTCACCATGGTTGAAGCGATTTCCCCGGATGGAAAGTCCACCTTCACGATGGCGGCCGACATGGGTACCATGGCGGAGCTGGACGTCGCCTACATCGTCGACGACGGTACCTACCTGCGCCAGGCCGGCTACCTGAACGAGAACGACATGGTGCGCGCGGTCGCGACGCTGAACTCGGGCGGCATCCTCATTCCCGACAGGAAATACATCGACGGCGCGAGCCAGGTGAAGCTGCGCAGCCTCGATATGCAGGCGATTGCGGACGCAAAGGCCGCCGGCTTTTCCGATAACGAACTGCCGGACGCGCGCGTGATGGGCACACAGATCTTCCCCGCGTCACCGCTGACGCGCGTCAACGTCATGGTGCTCTCCCCGAGCGCCGCAACATCCTTGGGCCTCAAGGCGGTGCCGCTCGGACAGCTCCTCTCGGTGGATAAGCCCGTGAGTACGGTGGATGCGCCCGCGTTCCAGGCGACCATCGCGCGTCAGGTTCCGGGCGCATCCGCCCAGGTCATCACGCCGACCATGCGTTCGCAGATCCTGCCCTACATCGCCGCCCTCATCGCTGTTGTCGCCGCGGCAGCGACGGTCGCCCTCGTCGTGGCTCTCTCGGCCTCGGACATGCGCCCCGACCTCGATACTCTCGATGCGATTGGCGCTGCCCCCGCGATGCGCCGTCACGTCACGACCTGGCAGGGCGTGGTCCTCGCGCTGAACGCGATTCCGACGGCGGTTCTCTCGGGTCTCGTCGTCGGTGTCCTTGCCGTCATCACGTTCGCCCGATCAGGTATCTTCCCGACTCTCACCACGCTGTGGCCGGTCGTGCCGTGGAGAGCACTGCTCGGCATGCTGATTGGCATGCCCCTGCTGTGTGCGCTCGTCGCCATCGTGCTCACGCCGCGCCACCAGAAGCGTATCCGCCGTATCAACTAGGCTCCGCAATGACTGACGCCCCCGAGACGGTTGTGATCCCGCCAGGTGCCCTGGCCTCGTCCTCCGTGCGCGTGGACACCTGGCTGTGGGCGACCCGCCAGCTCAAGTCACGCTCTCAGGCCACGGCCGCCGTACGCGCCGGGCACGTGCGCGTTAACGGCGACCCCGTCAAGGCCGCCTACAAGCTGCACGTGGGCGACGAGGTGCGTCTGCGCATTGAGGGCTTTGATCGTGTCCTCGGCGTCGTGCTGCTGCTGGCCAAGCGCGTCTCCTACCCGCAGGCGCGCATGGCCTACGACGATCGCACGCCCGAGCGTCCGCGCGTTCACATCCCCGTCGCCATGCGCGAGAAGGGCAGTGGGCGCCCGACGAAGAAGGAGCGACGCGAACTCGACCGCCTGCGGGGCTACGACTCTCACGAGCACTACTGACCCTCTTCGACGAGGCCGTGGCTGAGCTGCGCGCGGTGGTTATGCATGAGGTCCCGCCGCCTGAGAGAGGCGACGGGACCGGGAGCCAGTCGTATGAGCTTACTCGTCCGGGTAGAACGCGTTGGGGTACAGCTTGTAGTACGATCCCCATTTTTCGTCGTACGCGGTATCAAACTCGAAGTCCGCCTTGCCTTCGCGGGGGACTGTGAACGTGTAGGCGTTAGGTTCGGTGTGGCCCACCTGAGTTGCGGCCGTGTCGTAGGTGACTGTGAAAACGAGGGTAACAGAGACGCTCGGATAGACGCTCAGGGCAGGCTTCTTATCCGCCAGAACCTCGATGGATCCGGTGCAGTGCGCCGCAGTCTTGTTGTCGTTCAGTGAGCACGTCTGGTCGAATTTGAAGACATCTTCCGCGGTGTAGGTGGAGACCAGGTTCGCGATGGCGACCTTATTTGGGCACTCTGCGTCGATCGCCTGCCTGCGTTCATCGGTGGCGGTGCGGTACTCGTTGTAGATCTCGCCCATATCCGCGCGGTTGTCAGCTCTCACGCTTGAACACCAGTTTGTGGTCTGCGTCGCCTTGGTCTGCGCTGCGATCTGCTTCGTCTGAGCTGTGAGGTCGCGTGCCTGATTGAGGCGAACACCTGACAAAACACCGAGCGTGATTGTCGCACCCATGAGTGGGACGAGAAGGATGGCCATAACGGCGTTGTAGATGGATAGCTTCTTGTTCTTGGGGGGTTTGCCCGAGGAGGTGGGCTGATTGTAACTCACTTCGCTGCCTCCTTCGCCTTCTCAAGATCACTGTTCGCGTTGTCGAAGCTTTGTTGAGCCTGCTTGTACTCGCTGGTCGCGGACATGTACATACGGCCCGTCAGGGCCAGGCCAGCGCTGAATCCGATGACGAGGAGCGTTGTGATGATCGCCGTGATGATCTGATTCTTTGGGATCTGAATGGTTAGCCCGTCGGAGTACCTGGGCGACTTCTGGGGCGGTTGCACGGGCGCAACGGCGGGGTGAGTGGGGACATCGGGAGCAGGATGAAGTCCGCCGGACTCTTCTCCCGGGCGTACGATACGACCGGTGACCGGATCGACAGTACCGGTGATGGACTGGGCGGCGGTGAGGGGCTGGGCAGCGGTGAGGGGCTGGGCAGCGGTCCCCGTGACGGGGCGGGCGATAGAGCCTGTGAAGGGGTCAATGTGGCCGGTCGTAGCGTGTGCGATGGTGCCGGTAATGGGGTCGATGGGACCCGTGGTAGGTGGAGGTACCGAGCCGGTGACGGGACCGTTGCTGGCTCGCTCGTCTGCGACGTAGTTCTCTGTCCAGTCCGAACCGTTCCACCAGCGCAGCCGTGGGGTCCCGTCTGGGTCTGGGTACCAGCCTTCGATGGGGTTGTTCACAGGAGGCTCCTTTCATGGTATTCCGCCATCGGTGAGGATGGCTGGAATGGGTCGGCAAAGCCGACGTTCGGACTCATCAGCGTTACATGTCCGAGGGCCACCATGCTGTCATCGTAGCCCCGCACTCTGTATTGCCTGTCATGTTGGGATCGTAGGGGACTGTCACGGAAAAGGTGAGCGGCGTCCCGGGTGTCAGCGTCGCTGTCGTGGTCCCCTGGTAGGGGGATGTCGGGTTGAAGCTCTTGTTCTTCTCCGTGGTGTAACCGATGACGGTCACGTTCAGGGGACCGAACATCGTAATGGTACTCGACTGCTTGACAGCGAGGGTGCCTTTGATCATCGTGGTGACCTTATTGGCTGTGCACTCAGTCATGGTGATCGTAAAGTCGGCGTTGGACAGGGTGCGCTGCGCGTTTGCCAGTGCTTCTTTGTTCGAGCATTGAGAATGGATCGAGTCTTTGACGGCTTGTGTCGAGGAGTCGTAGGTCTTGATGATGTCGCGCATCGATGAGGCGTTGCTGCGCGTGACCGAATCGCACCAGGCGGCGGCGCTGGCGTCTACGTTCACGGAATCAAGGCGCGTTTTGGCGTCTTTAATGGCCTGGTCGATGGACGCCTTATCGGACTGGGCCTGTTCGGCCTGGGATGTGAAGGTCTCTGCCGCGTGTGTGCGCCACACGTTGATCCCGCCGACGACGGCGGACAGGGCGATGAAGATGACGGCCAGGATGGCGCCTGCGACGGTTGTGGCGCGCAGGGGAGTGGGGGCGGTGCTCACTGCTGGGCCTCCTCGATCTGGCGGTTGATGTCGTCGAGCGTGGATTGAGCCCGGTCGCGTTCCTCTTGTGCGTGCCGTGCTTTCTCCTTGGCGTCCTCGTAGATTGCGTTGGAGTCGCCCAGGTGGGACCACGTGAACACGAGGACGCCGATGAAAGCGATGACCAAGATCCAGGAGGCGGCGCAGGCCAGCGCCCAGTGAGCGGTGGTGTGCTTCTTGGGGGCGTCCTGGGTGCTGGTTGCGCTGGTGTTCTCCATCGACGAGGCCGGGGTGGCCTCGGCAGCTAGGGTGGGACTGGGGGCGGGTGCTGAGTCAGTTTCCGTCGTGGGGGAGAGGGTGGTCCCTCGTTTGGCGGTGAGCGGGGAGTGAGCCTTGGTGTATCGAGGAGCCGAGGCCTCGGCCCTGGGCGCGGGGACGGCGGCGGTCCGCGCGCCCAGGCGTTGCATGCCGTGGGGTGCTACGGCCTCGTTGTGGGCGGGAAAGCGAGGTTTACTGACCGACTGGTTCTGCATCGCGTAGGGCATGACGTAGTTGGTCCACGAATGGCCGTTCCACCAGCGTAATTGGGGGGTGCCGCTCGGGTCCGGGTACCAGCCTCGCGCGGGCTCGCTCATCGTTGTTGCCTTCCCGTTACGAATAAAACTAATTCCTTGGTCAGGAAGTTTAGCCGTAGGAGGGATGGCGGGCAACTATCCGGTTAGATTCCCGTCGGCCAGAAACCTGTCGCAGCCGTGTAACAGTCAGCGCCCTCCAGGCCTGGGTTGGGGATGGTCACGCTGTAGGTGGTAGTCCCGCCCGACGGGATCGTGACGGTCGTCTGACCGAGTGCCTTATCTCTAATGGTAGGTTTACCATTCTTCTTCATATAGACACTGACTGTCAGATCAATATCGCCCACGTCAGACAGGGGCTGATAGTCAAACCACACATCACCCGAAAACGTCACAGTGTCGTCGGAGATTTCGCAGGTATCCGTCGAGCCGACAAACTGGCGAGGAGCCGACGCGAGAGCGTCGACGAATTCCTTCTTCTTGGGGCAGTACTCGGTGATCGCGTCGAGCTGAGCCGTCGGCTTCATGCTGAGTTCGCTTGCCTTCTCCTGCAGCAGAGAAACGCTCGAGTAGGCGGAGGTGAACTCATCGCACCAAATATGAGCCGACTTGTCGGATTTCGCGTTGTTGATCTCGTTGCGTACGTTCGCGGTCTCGGTCTCGGCATCCTTCTTCTGCGTCCGCAGGTTATTGGCGTCGGTGCGTGTTTGCTCCGCCTTGGCACTCTGAGAGTAGCTGGCGTAGCCCAGGGCGGCGGTCGTCACGAGTAGACACGCGGCGAGGAACGCGCCGACGAGCGTCAGGATCCTGTAGGTGCCCGGTGAGGACTCTGCGGGCTTGTTCGTTGCGGCGGGCATGGTCACTTCTGTGTCTCCTCAAGGTCCTTCTTCGCCTTGTCGAGGCCTGACTGCGCCTCGTTGTACTCACTTTGTGCACTGGCGTGCTCGGATTCCGCGTCGGCAAGTTCCTTGCTTGCACGTGTGAAGGCCATGCCGGCGTACACGGCGGACGCGGCGAAGAGAACGACCGCGATCCACGCAGCGACCAAGCCGATGAACCAGCCGCTCGCGGTTCGGGGCTTGTTTTCCTGCTCGTCGCCTGCCTCGTTCGCTGAGTCCTCGGAGTCTGAGAAGACCGGTGTGATGCCGGTGTTCTGATAGGGATTGGAGTGAACCTTCGGTGCCTGCTGGGAGGAAGGAACGCGGGGTGAACTCATGCCTTGCTGGGTGGGCGTTGCCTGGGGGCAGGATGCGCCCTGGGGCTGGGGGACACCCTGCTGCATGGCGGCGTTGTACGGCAGAGGTACCCCACGCATGGGCGCGGGCGTGCCCTGCTGAGGCTGAGTGCCGGGCATGGGAAGGTACTGATCGGTCCAGATGCCGCCGTTCCACCAGCGCAGACGCGGGCTACCAGCGGGGTCTGGGTACCATCCGGGAACTGGTTGAGACATGACCATCCTTTCGGTTACTGTGTGCAGTCTATACCTAACGCGTGAGCCTTATAACGCGCGTATCGCACAGGTCGTGACGCCTGGTATTGCGCGTGACAGGTACCCTGAAAGGTATGGCTGCTCTCTTCTCGTCCTCACCCTTGCTCGCGCTTTTTCTCGTTGTCGCGTTGGGTGCGGCGATCGGAGCGATCCGTATCGGCCCCCTGCGTTTTGGCGCGGCGGGAGCGCTCTTTGTTGGCCTCGCGGTCTCGGCTCTGCATCCCGAGGTCGTGAGCACCCACATGTCAATCGTCCAGCCGATGGGCTTGGCCTTCTTCGTATATTGCGTCGGCATTTCCGCGGGAGCGACCTTCTTCCAGGACCTGCGTAAGCAGACGAACCTCCTCGCGCTGACAACGATCGTGTGCATCGTGGGAGCGGTTATCGCCCTCGCGGGTGGTCGCCTCCTCGGCCTGTCGTCCGGCCTCACGTCGGGTCTCTTCACGGGTGCTCTGACGGCCGCTCCCGCCCTCGACACGGCTACCCGGCTCACCGGGGATGCGAACGCGGCGGTCGGCTACGCCTTCGGCTATCCGGTCGGCGTCATCGGCGGCATCCTCATCGTTACGATCACGGTGACGAGGAAGTGGCTGGGTCCCAAGGACACGCCTTCCCTCGCCGGTTCCTCCCTGGAGGCCGTGAGTGTTCACGTGTCCAAGCACATCAACACCCGCGACATCGGCGCGTGGCGTGATCAGCGCGTACGCCTGTCATACCTGCGACGTGATGGTCGCACCCGCGTCACCGCTCCCGGCGAGGACCTGCTGCCCGGCGACCACGTCGTCATGGTCGGCGACCCCGCGTCCATTCAGGAGACAGCTCCCCTCGTTGGCGAGATCCTCGACCACAACCTCGAGGACGACCGCTCCGACCTCGCATTCGAGCGCATCGTCGTGTCCAACCCCGACGTTGCCGGTCGCAGCGTCTCCGAACTCAACGTCACCAAGCGCTTCGGTGCCGTCATCACGCGCGTGCGCCGAGGCGACCTGGACCTCCTGGCCCGCGACGACCTCGACCTGCAGCTCGGCGACCACGTCGCCGTCGTCGTCCCCACGGACGAACTCGACGACATCGCCGAGTGGCTCGGCGACTCCGAGCGTCGCGTCGCCGAGGTCGACGGCATGGCATTCGGGATCGGCCTCGTTCTCGGTCTGCTCCTGGGCATTGTGTCCTTCCCGCTGCCGGGTGGCCAGGGGTTCCAGCTCGGTGCCGCCGCGGGTCCGCTGATCGTCGGCATGCTCCTCGGCGCCCTGCGTCGCACCGGACCGCTCGTATGGACCCTGCCCGCCGCCGCGAACCTGACGATCCGCCAGATCGGCCTCATGCTCTTCCTCGCGGCTCTCGGCCTGAATGCCGGCCCTCAGTTCGCGAGCCTGCTCGGCAGCCCCGACGGCTGGCGCGCCGCCCTTCTCGCCGCCGTCATGGTCGTTGTGTGCTGCGGTATCCAGGCCATCGGCGCGAAATTTATTGGCCTGTCGGCACCGCGTGCCGCCGGTGGTGTTGCGGGCTTCCTCGGACAGCCGGCCGTTCTTCAAGCCGCCGATGCCCGCGTCACCGACGAGCGTATTGAGGCCGCCTACGCGACCCTCTTCGCCTTCGCGATCATCGTCAAGATCCTGCTCCTGCCGATTATCACCTCCTTCCTGTGAGCGCCTTAGTTCCTGTGAGCGCCTTAGACTAGGGTCATGGCTACCCCCGACTTCGTCCTCGAGCTGCGCCGACACGTCGGCCACGCGCCCCTGTGGATGCCCGGCACGACCGTCGTTATCGCACGCCCCGCTCCGGGGTGTGCACCCATCGATTGGGAGCAGCCCATCGCGCCCGAGGCCGTCGAGATCCTGTGCGTGCGTCGCTCCGATAACGGCACCTGGACGCCGGTCACGGGCATCGTCGATCCGGGCGAGGAACCCGCCGTCGCAGCCGCCCGCGAGGCGTTGGAGGAAGCCGACGTGCGCATCGAGGTGCGCCGCCTCCTTTCCGTCGAAGTCGTCGGCCCCGTCACCTACGACAACGGCGACGTCACCACCTACCTGGACGTCG
>ERZ1674154.59-NODE-59-length-18108-cov-11.749571_pt1 | contig 18108 bp, 12 predicted proteins | sample MGYA00581306_ERZ1674154 | MGnify/ENA primary metagenome ERZ1674154 (study PRJEB41354, sample SAMEA4873325) | human saliva metagenome | biome: human-associated habitat [ENVO:00009003]; feature: mouth environment [ENVO:08000002]; material: saliva material...
GGGGGAGTGCCCCCTCTTCAGCGCCTGGGGGCGCTTCGAGGACGGAGCCCCCGCTCCGCATGTCCGCTACGCCGTCAAAGTTCAGTTTCACAGAGGCTGAGTATGTCAGGTTGGCTCTGCGGACAATGCTTGCGGCACAGTTCCGCACGACCGGCACGCGGACGATGCTCGCGGGGGAGTGCCCCCTCTTCAGCGCCTGGGGGCGCTTCGAGGACGGAGCCCCCGCTCCGCATGTCCGCTACGCCGTCGAGGTTCAGCGCTACTACAGGCCCAGCTGGCGCAGATAGCGTTCCGCCACCGCCTCCACCTGGTCTAGGCCATGCACACGACCCAGCGCCTGTGCCCAGGCATCACCCGCAGGTTCCGAACCCACCGGCAGACCGGCCGCCGCCCACAGCATACCGACCATCGCTCCCACCGAATCCGAATCAGAATCCACCGACACCGCGCGGCACAGCCCCTCAAACAGGGTGCCACGCACCGTCGCATCATCAGCATCGGCGGGCAGATTCCTCAGCGCATCCGCCGCGCACCACAGCGCCGTGCCCAGCAGCTCCGGGGCGGTCCACCCCGTACCAAAATGCTCAGCCACCGCCTGCGGCACCGGCACCACACCGCGCTCCAAAAGCTCGAAGGCACGGTTCAGCGCCTCCACGGTGCGGGAACCATCACCCGGAATCGCATCATCCCCGGCAACCGAACCGCACCACGACACCACACGACGCGCCGCCTCCAGCAACGCGTCAAACGAGCCGGACGGGGATGCCAACAAATCGCGGATGAGCAGCGCGTACGCCGCCGCTGACACTAAAGCCTCTGGGTGGCCGTGCGTCAATGCCGCACCGCGCACCGCCAACATGACCACCGTGCGCTCCTGAGCCACCGGCAACAGCCCCAGAGCCGCCGAACGCACCAGCGCGCCGCTACCCAGAGCATCAGGGTTCACCGACTTCGACACCAGCTGCATCTCACCGGTACCCAACGCCCGCAACGTCGCAGCACCCGGACCGCGACGAGCCGTCAACTCGTTCGACCCGTCAATTTCACGATCCAAAGAAAACGGGGCGGTCTCCGGCAGAGCCTCGCCAATACCGCGGAACCACCGCAAATACGCCAGCCACAGGCACGCCAACTCATCCGCCGCCGCGCCCTCGTTATTCCACTCCAGAACCTCCGTCAGGCCGTCTAGGGTGTAGCAGGTCAGCTGCGTATCATCGCTGATCAGCAGCTCGCCGTACGCGGCCTCCCAGGGCTTCGGGTTGCGCTCCGCGATCTGCTCCGCCGACAGCAGCTCAAGGGGATAGCCCAGCGCGTCACCCAGCGCAGACGCATACAACAGGCCGCGCACCCGGCCCGCAAACTCCGCAGAAACCTCGGGTGCGCGCGTGAACTCAGAAAAACTCATAGGGCGATTATCCCACGGGTGCATTAGGACGCGCGGGGGAAGTACCAGGCGGCTTCGTGCTCAGGATGCGCGGGGTTGGGGTATATCAAGCGGCTTCGTGCTCATGCTCGCGGGAGGCCCGTAACCAGGCGGCTCCGTGCTCACGCTCGCGGGAGGCCCGTAACCAGGCGGCTCCGCGCTCACGCTCGCGGGGGAGTGCCCCCTCTGCGGCGCTGGGGCGCCTTGAGGACGGAGCCCCCGCTCCGCGTGAGCGCCTCGCCGCTGTGGGGTGCCTACTCCGTGCGTGGGAGGCCTTGAGGACGGAGCCCCCGCTCCGCATGAGCACTTTCGCCGCGGATGGGCGCCTGCTCCGTGCGTGGGAGGCCCTGAGGACGGAGCCCCCGCTCCGCATGAGCACTTTCGCCGCGGATGGGCGCCTGCTCCGCGGATGGGGAGATATCGGGGATAGAGCCCCGCTCCGCGTGAGCGCCTACGCCGTGAATGACGAACCGCGGGGCGCACTTTTCTCAACGGTGCCATACTGAAACCATGAAGATTCTGCACACCTCCGACTGGCACCTCGGCCGCACCTTTCACCGCAGCCCTCTCACCGACAAGCACCGACAGTTCATCGACGAACTGCTCGACTACGTTCGGGCCGAAGGCGTTGACGCCCTCCTCATTAGCGGGGACGTCTACGACAGCAGCATCCCCAACGCCGAAAGCACCACCCTGCTCGACCGGGCTCTCACCCGCCTCGTCCAGGCCGGCGTGCAGGTTATCCTCAGCTCCGGCAACCATGATTCCTTCCGCCGCCTCAGCTACGGATCAGCACTCTTCGAAGCCTCGGGCGTGCACATCCGAACCGCTCTCGAGGACGCCACCCGCCCCGTCGAGCTCGTCGAGGGGACCCAGCGCGTGCACCTCTATGCCATTCCCTACCTGGCGCCGCGCCTGCACGCCACCGCACTCGGGGTTGAGCCCACTCACCGCGCCGTCCTCGGCGCCGTCACCGATGCCATTCGCGCGGACATCGCCGACCGTCGAGCTCGCGGCGAAGGTGCCGACCGCGTCATCGTCATGAGCCACGCAACTGTCAGCAACACCGCAGGCAACGCCGACACCACGCCCCGCAGCGACTCCGAACGCGACATCAGCGTCGGCGGCATCGACTGGGTACCCGCCTCCCTCTTCGACAGCTTCGACTACGTAGCCCTCGGGCACATTCATAAGCGGTACCCCGTCACCGCGACCATTCGCTACAGCGGCTCACCCCTCGGCTTCTCCTTTAGCGAAGAAACCAACCGCAACGGCGCCTACCTCATCGAGCTCACACCCGGCGAAGAGCCCGTCGTCACCGGGCATGAATGGGCGACCCGCGTTCCCATGAAAACCCTCCGCGGCACCATGGACGATCTGCTCAACAACCCCGAATACACCCCCTACGAGCGCGGCTACTACTGCCGCATCGAGCTCACCGACGAGACCCTTCCCGTCGGCGCGGTCGACACGCTCCGCAAGCGGTACGAAACCATCTCGCACTTCAGCTACCGCAGCACCCGCGAAGCCATCGAAAAACCCGCCGCTCCGCCGCTCAGCCAGAAGATTAACCCCGTGGACCTCTTCGACCAATTCCACCGTTACGTTCGCGAGCGTCCCCTCACCGACCCCGAACGCGCCGTCATCACCGATATCGCCGACCGAGTCACCGCTCAGAAAGACCACGCATGATTCTGCACCGCCTCGAATTTGAAGCCTTCATGGCATACCCCGACCGGCAGACCATCGACTTCGGCGACCTCAACGCTGCCGGAGTCTTCCTGCTCAACGGTCCCACCGGCGCCGGTAAGACCACCATCCTGGACGCTATCTGCTACGCCCTCTACGGCGGCACCACCGGCGACCGCGACCCCGCGCAGCTCTACTCCACCTACGCGGCACGCAGCAACACCCCGCCCCGCGTCTTCCTCGACCTCACCCTGCAGGGCCGCCGCCTGCGCATTAACCGCACCCCCGTGTACAGCCACCCCATCACCCGCGGCAAGCGCGCCGGACAGATGACCGTCAAGGCCGCCACCGCCACCGTAGAGGAGCTACTTCCCGGAGGCAACCCGGGGGACGATAAGGCCTGGAAGCCCATCGCCTCCCAGGTCAAAGAGGTCAACGCCGTCATCGCGGAGCGTATTCACCTCAACCGCGAACAATTCCTCAAGGTCGTGCTCCTCGCGCAGGGGCAGTTCGCGCAATTCCTCAAGTCCAAGCCGGTAGAGCGTAAAGAACTGCTCAAGAAGATGTTCCCCGTAGATCACATCGAGGCCATGTACGCCGAGCTTCTCGAGGAGGCAAAGCAGGCCCGGCAGGACGTTGCCAACGATGAACAGGCCCTCGACGGCTATCTCAATCGTGCCCGGAGTGGTATGGAGGCTCTTCGCGAAAGCCTCGCCCCGCTCACCCCCGAGGGGGAGGCGGCCGAAGCATCCCCCGCCGACGGTGGGCCGGAGACCGCAGAAGCCACGGATACGATTACCCCCGAAACCGTCGCCGCCGAAACCCTTGACGCGTGGCTCGCCTCCGGTGTCGAGGAGGCGCGCACCGCCTCCGCGCGGGACGGCCGGGAACAGTCCCGCCTCGCCGGCAAAGCCGACCGGCACGCCCAGACCCTCAACGAGCGCCTTCAGCTTCGCAAGGACTGGGGCGAGTACGAACAGCTCATCGCGCGCCGTGAACGTCTCGTTGAGGAACGGGAACCGCACGAAGCACGCGTGAAGGAGCTTGCGGATGCCCGCGCCGCCGCCCCGCTCACCGCGCGTTACACCCAGCTGCGCGTTGAGGAACAGGACATCGAGGAACAGCGCGCCCGGCAGGCCGAGTACGCCGGCGCCCTGAAGACCGCCCGCGAGAGCCTGCTCCGTGCCCTGCGCGCGGGGGAGGATCCTGCGGAAGATGCCGCGCCCTACCCCGAGGAGGAGCTCTTCGCCACGCGTACGGCTGAAGAGCCCGCGGAGGCCCGCGGCCGGCAGCTTGATGCTACCCTCGCCTCCCTGCGCGCCCTGCACAAGCGCGACGATCAGCTGGCCCAGGAGGAGCGCACTGTCCGACAGGCCCAAACCCGGAGCGAGCAGCTGGCTCAGAAGGTCGAAAGCGCCGCCCAGAACCTCGAAACCTTGGGTGCCAGGGCGCGGGAAATTCAGGAGAACCTGAAGGCCTACGAGAAGGCCGAGGAAGAGCACGCTCTTGCCCTCCGCGGGGCCGAGGACGCCGAGAAGGCGCACCGCGAAGCCCAGCAGGCCCAGCAGAATATTGACGCCGCGCGGCGGGCCGTCGCCGAGGCCGAGAAGGAAGCGGAACGAGCTCTCGGCACCCGGCAGAAGGCTCAGGAACGCTGGGAGGAAGCCGCCCGAGCCGCTATCGAGGCGACCGACGCCTTCAGGAGCCTGCAGGCGCAGCGACTGGCCCAGGCGTCCTCCCTGCTCGCCCGCGAGCTGGCCGAGGGGGAACCCTGCCCGGTGTGCGGTTCCGCGGAGCATCCCAACCCCGCCCGTGCCCGCGAGGGCGAGAGCCTCGTCGAGCAGACCGATCTGGACGCAGCCAAGACCCGTGAAGACCGCGCCCACGAGGCCTCCCGCGCTCGCGAGGAGGAGAAGGAAAAGGCCACCCTCGCGTACCACCGGGCTTCTGAGGCGCTGGCCCGCGCCCGTAGCCAGAGCGAAACCCTCGCGGCCCAGGAACGCACGGATCCCGAGCAGAGCGCCCGGCAGCTGGCCCAGGCCCGCGAACGGGTTCAGCAGACGACGACCCGTCTCGCCGAGCGCGACGCCCTGCGCAAGCGCCAGGCTCAGGCGGAGGACGAACAGAAGGCCGCCGAAGAGACCCGGAGCACCCTGCACGATGCCCTCACCGAGGCCCAGGCCCTCCACCGCGAAAGCCTCGAACGCCGTGACGCCCTGGCTCGAGAGCTGGCGCCTTCCAAGGCTCACATCCCGTTTGCCCAACGCATTGAGGCACTTGAGAACTACCGCGCCCTCGCCCAGCGCGAGGAACAGGGTTCCCTGCTGCTGAACCGCGCGGCGGAGGAGCACTCTAAGCACCTCGTCGAGGTTCAGGAACTGCTCCAGGAGTCGCCCTTTGCCGATTCCGCCGGGGTCATTGCGGCCGAGCGAACGGAGGCTCAGATTCTGGCCCTCGAGAAGGCCGTGAACGATTACGAGCTGGAGTCCGCCCGCGTGAGCGAAAGCCTGGGACGCGAAGCCCTGGTCGAGGTCGCGGCTCGCGTGGCCGCGGGCGAACAGGCCCCGGATGATCAGCAGGAACTCAGGGGACGCATCGAGGAACTGCGCCAGCGGGTGCAGCACCTCGTTCGCCGAGAGGGCGAGAGGGAAGGCATCGTGCGTTCCCTGCAGGCCCTGCGGAGTGAGTTTGTCGCCTTCCGCGAACGGACGGCCGAACGCTACGATCGGGCCGAGATGCTGGGGGCCCTCGCCGCCGCGGCTCGAGGCGACACCCTCGGCGGGTACACGCACCAGGTGGACCTGGTGAGCTACGTGCTCGGCGGTGAATTCGAGCGGATCCTGGACGTCGCGGATAAGCACCTGCAGCGCATGAGCGACGGTCGCTACGGTATGAAGCTCAGCGACCACCGCGCTAAGGGAAGCCGTAGCGGCGGTGGCCTGAACCTGAACATCACGGACACCTGGACGGGAGAACCGCGCGACGCCGCGTCCTTGTCCGGCGGTGAGTCCTTCCTGGCCTCCCTGGCTCTGGCCCTGGGACTGGCCGAGGTAGTGCAGTCGAACAACGGCGGAATCGAGCTGGACACCCTCTTCATCGACGAGGGCTTCGGTACGCTCGACTCTGAAACCCTGGATACGGTGATGAACACCATCGAGTCTCTGCGTGAGAACGGTCGCACCATCGGCCTTATTTCGCACGTTGAAGAGATGAAGAACCGTATTCCGACCCAGATTGTGGTGGAAAAGGGACAGCGTGGCTCCTCGGTGAGGGTAAACTCCTATTAGGCATACCCCCGCCCTCGAACGCTGACGCGTCGAGAACCGGCGGAATAATCACGAGAGAGACCATGACCCCAACACCTCAGCGTAGGAATCAGGATTCAGCGCGCCCCGCGGCTCACCCCGAGGACGCGTCACCCACCCCCGGTGCTCACGTACCGGGGGTTCCTCCGCACACTATGAAGGTGACTCCTCCTCCCGAGCTACACGTGCAGCCTACCTCCGGCACGGGGGTTCCCTCCGCTCCGGGCGGTCCCCTCACCGATGTGGTGCGTAACAACGACCACGTGCTGCAGGAGGTGAGGCCCCTCCCTCTGCCCTCGGATGATGAGGTCAATAAGGACGACTCGGTATCGAACATCGTGCGTCAGCATTGGGCGCTGTTTTGGCGAAACGGCCGTGAGCAGCGCAAGTACCTGCGTGATATCTTGCGCGATGAGGGATTTGCGCGTAGCGTCCTGACCATTCTGTTCCACATTCCCGCGGCATCTTCGGCGTTTGCCCTGTATATTCTGCTGGCGAGCCACCTGGGTAGCGTGCACGACGCCGGTTACGCGGTGGCGGCTTTTGCCGGTGCGTACTCGGTTCAGGTGATGATGGGGCCCATGCTGGTGCGGGCCCTGGGCCTGCAGTTTCTTCTGGGTATCACGTCGGTGTTGAACATCGCAGCGATAGCGAACATGCTGGTCATCGGCTGGCGTCTGACTGTGGATCCGAACAATGTGAGTACCCTTTACCACGCGCTCTCCTGCGTGGCGATGGGCTTTACGACCCCGCCGTGGACTCCGTTCGCTCTTGAATCGTTGTATCGCCGGAATTACCGGTATAGCGACGAGCGGTTGGCGACGGCCGTCTCGTGGGGTACCACCGCGAACCTGTCGATGCACCCGTTAGCGGCCCTGATGATTTGGATTGGCGACGCCTACATTGCGCCTAACCACGAATATTCGGGCTTCTGGATTACTATCGGTCTGGATGTGCTCCTGCTCCTGGTGGTTCTCGTGGCGCCGAAGTTCCTACCGGATGTATCTCGCCTGAAGACGGCGAGCGCGCGGGTGCGCATGACGCGTCCGAGCCTGCAGACTGCGGTGCTGGTGATTGGCCTGGTGCTACTGGGCGGATGCGTGGGCTCCGTGGGCTCGGGTCTGCTGGGCTTCGCGCTGATGCAGGGGTCGATGAACATGTTCATGGCGATGGTGGCCGTCGGAACGGGATCGATGGTTCTGGTGGCTTTCCCCGTGATTTTGGGTGGGCAGTCCATTAACCCGTGGCACGGCTGGCTTTTGAGCGGAATTCTGCTGGTCCTGGCCGCCCTGTACCTGCCGACGAGCGTGGATACGTCAACGATTTTCTATGCATTAGTCCTGTGCGGTGCGACGCTGGGTGTGGCCTTCGCCGGCCATGAGCTGTCGCTGAGCCGCTCGCTGAAGTATATTCCCGACGCACAGGCAAGCTTCTTCACCCGTTCGATGCTGGGCATCGGCATGGCGATGGGATGCATGTGGGGCGGCTACATGGGCGACGCCCCGTACTACCGCAACGCGTTCATGGTGCCGGTGATTGTGGCGACCATGTACTTTGCGCTGGGGCACCTGTACGGTTACCTGTGGCGCGAGGAGCACGAGGAGAAGCTGGCTCCCCTGGACGCCTAACCCTTCGCGTTTCCCGATACGGCGGAAGGCCCCGCCACCCTGAGTGGGTGGCGGGGCCTTCCGCTTTTTAGCGCCGTGCCGCGTAGTGCCGCGCTGGGCGGGTAGCCGCGAGGGCAGCCGTGCCGCGCGGGCAAACGCTTAGTGGCCGCGCGTAATCCACACGGGCAGCTCGGGCGCCTCCAGACCGATGCCGGTGCTGTCGCCGTGGCCGGTGAGGACCGCGGTGGACTCAGGCAGAGTCAGCAGACGGGTGGAAATCGACTCGATGATGGTGTCGAAATCGCTGTAGGAGCGTCCGGTTGCGCCGGGGCCGCCGTTGAAGAGGGTGTCGCCGGAGAAGACGACGCCTTCGCTGTTCTCCCAGCTGAGGGTGGGTGCGTAGAAGCACACGGAGCCGGGGGAGTGGCCGGGGGTTGCCAGCACGGTCAGCTCGGTCTCACCGATGCGCAGTACGTCGCCGTCAGCGAGTTCGTGGTCGAAGTCCCAGGAGGGATACACCATTTCCCAGAGCACACGGTCCGCGGGGTTCAGGTAGACGGGGGCGCCGAAGCGTTCTGCCGCCTCCTTAGCGCTACGGATGTGGTCGTCGTGGGCGTGGGTCAGCAGAATCTTCTCCACGGTGCGGCCCGCGACGGTTCGCGAAATCTTGTCGACGTCGTGGGCGGGGTCGATGATGATGACCGAGGAGCCGTTGCCGACAATCCAGACGTTGTTGTCGACGTCCCAGCAGCCGCCGTCCAGCGAGAAGGTGCCGGAGGTGACGACTCGTTCAATACGTTCGCTCACGCTACGCTCCTAGAGTTCCACGACCGAGCGCAGCACGCGGCCGGTCTTCATGGTTTCGAATGCCTCGTTGACGTCTTCGAGGGTGATGCGCTCGGAGACGAAGCTGTCCAGATCGAGGCGGCCGAGCAGGTACTGGTCCACGAACTCGGGGAAGTCGCGGGAGGGCAGGGTGTCACCGTACCAAGCGCTCTTGATGGAGCCGCCGCGGCCGAACACCTCGTCCAGCGGGATGTTCCAGGTGGTGCCGGGTGCGGGCACACCGACGAGGACGACGCGGCCAGCCAGGTCGCGTGCCTCGAAGGCCTGCTTGAAGGTGGGGGCAATGCCGACGGCGTCGATGACGAGGTCTGCGCCGAAGCCGCCGGTGAGCTCCTTAATGGCCTCGACGGGGTCGACCTTGGAAGAGTTCACGGTGTGGGTTGCGCCGTGCTCGCGTGCGCGTGCCAGCTTTTCTTCGTCGATGTCCACGGCGATGATGGTGGTCGCGCCACCCAGCTGTGCGCCTGCGATTGCTGCGGTGCCGACGCCGCCGCAACCGATGACGGCCACGGACTCGCCGCGCTTGAGCTCACCGGTGTTCAGCACAGCGCCCAGACCTGCGGTGACACCGCAGCCGAGCAGACCGATTGCTGCGTACTGTTCGGGGCTGATGTTGGCGGTAATCTTGGTGCACTGACCAGCGGCAACGAGGGTCTTCTCGGCGAAGGAGCCGATGCCCAGCGCGGGGGTGAGCTCGGTGCCGTCCTCGAGGGTCATCTTCTGAGTGGCATTGTGGGTTGCGAAGCAGTACTGCGGCTGGCCCTTGCGGCAGGCGCGGCACTCGCCGCACACGGCACGCCAGTTGAGGATGACCAGGTCGCCGGGGGCGATGTCGGTGACGTCCTCGCCGACGGCCTCAACAATACCTGCGGACTCGTGGCCGAGCAGGTAGGGGAAGTCCTGGCCGACGCCGCCGGTGACGTAGTGGTGGTCGGTCTGGCAGACGCCGCAGGTGAGGACCTTGACGAGGGCCTCGCCCTTGCCGGGGTCGGGTACGTTGATGGTGGTGACGGTGACGGGCGCGTCCTGGGCGAGGGCTACGACAGCCTTAACCTTGTGCATGGTGCTCCTTTGCTGGGCGCGGTTGAGCCTCAACCGCTAGATAAAGGTTTTTTGATATGTTCCCATTCTAAGAGCTAAGGCATACCTGACGCACCCCGGGTCTGAGCGTGAAGCCCCCGGAGGAATATGACGTTTTATGAAGGGTCCGTCGCTTCCCCGGTACCTTCGGCCGCCTCGGTTGCTTCCGCTTCCGCCGCGAAGGCGAGCGCGCCGCGGCGAAACACTCCGGAGGTCAGGGCGTTCACGTGATCGCGGCCGGGCAGGGGAATGAAACGGTTGAGCGGGTTGTCCTCGCGCACCATGTCGTAGAGTTCGGCACCGTCGGCGGCGATGGTGTCCGCATCGCCGAGCACGACCGCAACGGGTACGCGCGGATGCGCACCGGGGTTGCCCGCCGGCAGCTCGGGGGAACCGGCGCGTAGGGCGGGCACGTCGAAGAACGGGCCGAAGGGAATCCGCACGAACTTCAGTAGCGCATCGGGCTGAGCGGGGGAGTTATCAATAATGGAAGTGAAAGAGGCAATGGCCTCCTTCGTGGAGTCTGCCGCCGGGGTCTGCGCGCTCGCGGAGGCGCTGGTACCTTCGTGCGCCTCGAGCATGGCGCGCAGGGTGATGAGGTGGTCGTGCAGGGGCAGGCCGCCCAGGGTGAGGGAGGCGACCGCCTCCGGGTGGGTGAGGGCGAGCTCCCAGCCGACGCGGGCGCCGAAGGAGAAGCCGATAACGTGCGCGCGCGATTCCAATTCAACGCCGAGATCGTTCTCGGTGGCGACGGTGCGCAGTAGCCGAGCGAGCATGTTGGTGAACAGGTGCATGGGGGTCAGCGGCTGACCCACCGCATCGACAGAGGGCACCGAATCGACGGGAATTTCTCGGCTGCGCACACTCGTGTGGTCGGGGAGCTTGCAGTCGATGGCGTGCATGGACTCGGGGTCCTTGAGGTATTCGTCCGAGTGGTAGGGCAGGGCAACAATCAGCACGGGGTATCCGGCGCGCAGGTATTGGCGGATCCAGCCGGTGCCGCCGTAGAGCTGTTCGCCGCGGGTGGCGAAGCCGTGAATCATGAGGGCCGGGATGCGGCTCTTGAGCTGCTTCGGCTGGTAGAGGGTGTACTCGAGGTTGGGTAAGGTAACGCCGGGCGCAGCATTATTGGTCGCGGCGGCGTCATCGGGTGTAGCGGCGGTGGGTACGGCAAAGGGCGCGGGAGAGAATTCTGCACTGGTCATAGTTCTATCTTAGTGACCGGGGTTTCTGTCCCGCGCCCTTCACACGCATGGTGGGTGAGCGCTCGGCTGCCTCTTAGTTCTTCTTGGCCGCCTCGTTCGGGTTGTCGGTGCTCGGCTTATCTGTGCTCAGGTTGTCGGCACCCAGGTCGAAGAGTGCCTCCTGGGCCGGCTCGGCGAAAGATTTCGCCTCGGCAGATGAACTTGCCGCGGCGGAAGAGTCTGACTCGGCGGTCGCGCGTGCATCCGCCTTTGCCGAGGCTGCCTCCGAAGCCTGAGCCTCGGCGGCGTCAGTCCTCGCCTGCTGTTTCTTGCCGTTTTCGAGTCGTTCCTTGCCATCAGCAATCATCGTGCGAATCATGGCGGTGTTGGTGTCCACCGCCTTCTGCACGCGAGCTACGACGGAGGGGCCCTTCGGTTTGGGGAACATACCCTGACCTGCCGCCTGCTGCTGCAGCTCGCGTCCGGCAGACATGAGGCGTTCCTGGCGTGCCTTCAGCGCGCGCGAGGCGGAGGTGCTGCGCGGCTGCACCTTCAGGTGGCCGTGGTCGTCGTCGCCGGCAATAATCTGGCGCATGAGCATGATTTCCGCGTCCAGGTGCGCGCCGAAGAGCAGCATGTTGTTCATAATCCAGATGAACAGCAGCATCACGATCACACCACCAATCAGGCCGTAGGTGGCGTTGTACTTGCTGAAGTTGTTGGCGTAGAGGGTGAAGCCGAAACCGCCCAGGCCCATGCCGAAGAGCGCCAGCGCCGCACCGGGGGAGAGCTTCCACTGTTTGAAGCGGCGCACGTTCGGGGTGGTCGCGTAGAGCAGAGTAATCAGGGCGATTGCCATGAACAGGATGAGGACCCAGCGGCCGTTGAGCCAGATGAGCTTGATGAGCTCCATGTCGACGGTCGCGGGCACGTACTGACCGACCATGTCCAGGACGGTTACACCCAGCAGCATCATGAGCATCATGAGTACCACGAGGATGATAATCACGGTGGTGACGAAGACGTTCAGCGGCTTGAGAATCCAGCCGGGGCGGCCTTCACGCACGTTGTAGACCGTGTTGAGAGCTCGGCCGAAGGATCCGGTGTACCCGGAGGCGGACCAGATCGCACTGAGGATACCGGTCAACAGCACCAGTCCTGCGCCATGGTCGCCGGTAATCTGCTTGATGGGGTCTTCCAGGATGCCGTACATCTGGGCGGGCGCGTTGTCCTTGAGGAAGGCGAGGATGACGGCGGCGCTTTCCTCACCGTGACCAAATACGCCCAGTAGGGAGACGATCGCCAGCAGGGCGGGGAAGATGGACAGCACGGTGAAGTAGGTGAGTGCTGCCGCCATGTCGGTGCCGCCGTTTGCGCCGAATTTGTAGATGGCACGGCGCAGAATGTAGAGGATGCTGCCCTTGGGGAAGTCGCGCAGCTTCACGCTTGCGTACTTGGGGGCCGCGGGCTTCTTCTTACGGGAGAAGAGTCCGCGTCGAGCTCCGGCGGGTACCTGGGTTGAGGAGGTGTCCGTGGAAGAGCCGGTGTGTGCAGCCAATGGGGCTCCTTGGGTGAGAGTGGCGAGGTGTACACATGCGGCGCCCCGCACGTCTCGCGCTGAGACCGTACGGGCGCACAGTTTGGGCGGGAAGAACAATGAGCTGTTCTTCCCGCCCCTGCGGTGACATTATAGGGTCTCTGCCGCACCGCACAATTTACCGACGGTGCAAATATATGGTGTGTTTGCTCTTTCGGGGTCTTAAAACTCGATACCCCGGGTACGCGACAGGCCCCTCCACGCGGGGTGGAGGGGCCTGCCGAAAGTACCCGTCGAACGTTCGATGGGTTACGCGCGGCTAGTTGTGGATGCCCAGAACCTTAGCGGTGTGGCCCATCAGCTCGTCAGCCAGCTGCGGGTTGTCGTTGAGCTTCACGCCGTAACCGGGGATGAGCTCCTTCAGGCGGGGCTCCCAACCGGCAATCTTGGAGGGGAAGCACTTGGACAGCAGGTTCAACATAATCGGAGCCGCGGTGGAAGCGCCCGGGGATGCGCCCAGCAGTGCAGCAATCGAACCGTCGGCGGCGGAGACAACCTCGGTACCGAACTGCAGGATGCCGCCCTTCTTCGCGTCCTTCTTCATAATCTGAACGCGCTGACCGGCCTCGATGAGCTCCCATTCGCCGCCGTCAGCCTCGGGATAGTACTGGTACAGCGACTCGAGACGGGCTTCCTTGTTCTTGAGTAGCTCGGAGACGAGGTACTTGACCAGGTCCAGGTTGTCCAGGCCCGCGCGGCTCATCGGGTAGATGTTGTTCAGGCGCAGGGACAGGGGCAGATCCAGCAGCGAACCCTGCTTCAGGAAGTTCGTCTTGAAACCCGCGTAGGGGCCGAACATGAGGGCGCGCTTGCCGTCCACGTAGCGGGTATCCAGGTGAGGCACGGACATCGGGGGAGCACCCACGGATGCCTGGCCGTAGACCTTTGCGTTGTGCTTCTGCGCGGTAGCCTCGTGGGTGTTGCGCAGGAACAGGCCCGAGACGGGGAAGCCGCCGTAGCCCTTACCTTCCTTGATGCCGGACTTCTGCAGCAGGTGCAGGGCACCGCCACCGGCGCCGAGGAACACGAACTTAGCGTTGATGGTCAGCGGCTCTTCCTTGTTGATGCGGTTAATCGCATCAACGGTCCAGGAGCCGTTGGACTCGCGGTTCAGGTTGGTGACCTGGTAGCCGTAGCGAACCTCGACACCCTTGGACTGCAGGTAGTCAATCATGTGCTGGGTGAGCGCACCGAAGTCGACGTCGGTACCCTCGGGGGCCCAGGTGGCGGCGATGGGTTCGTTGCCCTTGCGGCCGTTCACGGTCAGCGGTGCCCACTCGGCAATCTTCTCGCGCTCGGTGGAGAACTCCATGCGCTCGAAGAGCTTCTCCTTGCGGAAGGCGTCGAAACGTGCGGCCAGGTACTTGGAGTGATCCTCGCCGAAGACCAGGGACATGTGCGGAACCGGGTTGATGAACTCGGTGTTCGGCAGAATCTTTTCTTCAACCAGGGAGGCCCAGAACTGGCGGGAAATCTGGAACTGCTCGTTGATGTTCAACGCCTTGGCGGTGGAGACGGTGCCGTCGGGGCCGGCGGGGGCGTAGTTGAGCTCGCACAGTGCCGAGTGGCCGGTACCGGCGTTGTTCCAGGGGTTGGTGGACTCCTGGGCGGCCTTGTCGAGGCGCTCAAGCAGGATGATGTTCCAGGTCGGCTCGAGTTCCTTGAGGAACACGCCGAGGGTGGCGCTCATGATGCCGCCGCCCACCAGGACGACGTCGGTTCGTTCAGTACGTGCTACCACTGAATTCTCCCTAGGGTGTGGGTGCCCGGCGTCGGGCACAACAAATAATTGTGGGGTATATCATCTAGCCTACTATCTTTTGAAGGGTGAGTTGTAGCTAGAATCCACAAAATATTGGAGAGTGGTACACCTCATAAGTAAGGTTTTCTTAGGGTAGAAAAAACCTTAGCTGTCGTTGCCCGGTAGCCTCCGTCCCTCCGCGGAGGCGCGGGCCGCCGTACGTGCCGAAGAACGTGCCGCCGCACGTTCTGCCGGCCTCGCGGGGCATCCGGCTACGATAGGCGCAGCTTGCTGAAGAACTCGATGGCGTTCTGTTCCGTCTGATAGCCCTGCACGGAGCGGCTCACCGCAACCTTCGAGGTCACGTTCAGCAGGGGAACCGCCGGCATGAACTGGCCGAGCTGGGTAACCACCTGCGCGTACAGCTCACGCTGCGCATCCACAGACTCGGCCGAGTCCGCGGCGCGGATGCTCTCCATAATCTGCAGGAAGCTCGGGGATTCCTCCACGGGAACGGCCGTGGCCGAAGGTGTGGGGGTGGGGGAGGGCGAAGCGGAGGCGGATTCCTCCGGGGGGCTCACCGGGTCTGGGGAGAAGTTCGGCTGCGGACTCGGCGTCGCCTGAATCCGAATATTTGAATCCGCACCGTTTGAAGAGGGTAGCTCGACGGTCTTCGCCGTCACCCCGGTCGTCATGCTCTCGGGTGCCGCGGCGACGATTGAGCGCACCTGCTGCTCGGCAATCATCGGGGCCAACGCCGGACCGAAGAACGCATACGGGTCGCGGTACATGCCATAGAAGCCTGCCAGCGCAATGCCGCGCGTCGAGGACGGCTCGTTCACCTTCGCGTGGTACTCCTCCCAGGTGAGCGGCACCGGCACAATGTTGAGGCCCACCTCGATGAGGGAAGCCACCATCTCGGAATACACCTTCTGCGGGGTATCCATCCAGGGCAGGGAAACATCCGCGGGGTAGTAGCACTCAATCACCTGGTTGTTGTACCCGGCCGTGGCCAGTAGCGAACGGGAAAGGTCCTGATTGCGGTCGGTGTGCTCCTTCGCGTGGTCGGCTTGAATACGGAACGACGGGGAGACAAGAGTCTGCGCGTCAGAGGTGCCCTGCGGGTAGTACTGGTGGAGTGCCCCGCGGTCAACGGCGTGGGAGATGGCGCGGCGCACCGAAATATTCTTGAGCACGGGGTGCGCCGTATTCAGGTGCAGGTACACGAGCGAGAACGGGTCGCGGCCCGGGGTCTGGTAACCGTCACGAGCCAGCTGGCCCAGATCGGAGGAATTCACCTGATCGCACGCGTCGATCATTCCCTCGACCAGCGCGAAGTAGCGCTTATCGGAGGAGGTCAGGGTCGAAATCTGAATCTCATCAAGCTGCGGGCGTGCACCGTCAAAGTGCTCGTTCGGAAGCAGGCGCACGGTGCCCTTCTCGGAGGACTCGATGCGGAAGGCTCCGGTGCCCACCGGAACACCGGTGAGCTTCTGGTCGCTACCAAAGAGCGCGGGGTCGATAATGCCGAAGGCCTGCTGAGTCAGGATGCATCCGAAGGCCAGCGAGGGACGCGAGAGGGTCACCACGACCGCGCCGTCCTGCTCCTTGACGGAGGTCACCAGCGGGGTGAAGGAGACGGGCTTCGGCTCAGGCTTCGTTGCCTCCGTCTTCGCGGTCGCCCCCTTCTGAGAATCGGAGGAATTGGGATCCGCAGACGGGGATGCGCTGCTCTGGGCATCCGCGGTTGCGGAGGCGCTCGCTCCCGCGGTCGGGGAGGCCGTCGCGGACGGGGTGGCGGAGGCATCTGCCGAGGCATCCTTCTGCGCGGGCTGCTCCGGCACGCCAAAACCCCACGCGTACAGAGGCTGTGCCGGAACCACCAGCGCGGCGGTAGACTCGCCCGTTGCCAGGGCCTGCCAACGCTGGAAATTCTGCACCACCGCTGCGGCCGTCAGGGCCGTACCGTTGCTGAAATGCACGTTGTCACGCAGAACAAACGTATGGGTCAGGCGGTCGTCTGAAACCTTCCACTCGCGGCAGAGCGAATCGGTCGTATCGGGGGAGCCCGTGTAGTGGTCTGCCGTGAGCAGGGTCTGCAGAACCTGCGCCGTCACCTGATAGGTGCTTGCCACCGGGGAGAGCGCGGGGTCCAGCTGAACGGGTGCGGCACCCTGCGCGAAACGAAAAATACGGCCCGCTGAAGCCGCCGAGGAACCCGATGCGGGGTTGGAGGAGCCGGTCGAAGCGCACGCGGTTAGGGCCGTTCCCGCGCTCAACAGGGCGCCAAAACGCAGAACGTCGCGGCGGCTCAGGCCGCGTGAACCGGCGGTTGCCCGGAGCAGCTCAGCGTTTTTGCGGGCCGAAGAGGCACGATGATCATTCAGCACGGGAGGTCCTCTTTTCCATAGCGGATGCTTGTATTCAGAATACCGGTTCGAGTCGCGCTCGGGCACTCGTTCTGCCGCAATCTGCGAGAGCGGGGCCGCGGGCGGGTGCCCGGGCACGGGGCGGACAGCAGGGCTCGGATAGAACAAACCCGCCGCCACGGTAGCCGTGACGGCGGGTTCACTGTGAATGTGTGTGCGCGAGGGGGGACTTGAACCCCCACGCCGTAAGGCACAGGAACCTAAATCCTGCGTGTCTGCCAATTTCACCACTCGCGCGCGCGGACCTCACCCCGAAGGGATGCGTCAGAGGTCCAAGACCCAAGTCTACACTAGAGGCTCCTCTAGATGCGAAATCGGCGGTGTATCGTTCCGCCACCGCTTCCCGACCATCGGCCTGAGTGGTGCCCCGGCCCTACTTCGGGTCGATGCCCAGGTCGCGACGCAGCTTTGCCACGTGGCCGGTCGCGCGCACATTGTACTGGGCCACAGAAATAACGCCCTGCTCGTCAATCACGAAGGTCGAACGAATCAAGCCCTCGTACACGCGGCCGTAATTCTTCTTCTCACCCCACGCACCGTAGGCCTCAGCTACCGTGTGATCGGCATCGGAAAGCAACGGGAACGACAGCGACTCCTTCTCCGCAAAACGGGCAATAGCCGACGGCGAATCGGGGGAGACGCCCAGAACCACGTAGCCCAGAGACTTCAGCGAGGCCAGGTTATCCCGAAAGTCGCAGGCCTCCTTCGTGCATCCGGGGGTCGAAGCCTTCGGGTAGAAGTACAGAATGACCTTGCTACCCGCGTAATCGCTCAGGCTGTGCTCCGCACCCGATGCGTCGGGGAGGGTGAAAGCGGGGGCCGGGGTGCCCGGCTCAAGACGGATGCTCATGATGCTCCTCAAAGTTCATTGCGTGTGGCGGGTGTGCCCGCCCCAATACTTCACCCCAGTCTAAAGCGTCCCTGTCTCGGGATGCACCCCGCTCGGGGAAACGGTTCCGGAGAGTCTCATGCCCCCGCACCATATAATGTGTTGAAAGTCACTATGTATCGAGTTGCGCAAAAAATTGGAAGTGCGTATAGTATTTTCTTGTTGCAAGGGAAACCTGCAAAAACAGAATAAGCGCCTCTAGCTCAATTGGCAGAGCAATTGACTCTTAATCAATGGGTTCTGGGTTCGAGTCCCAGGGGGCGCACTTCAAAGAAAATCCCGCTGATTCTTCGGAATCGGCGGGATTTTTGCGTTCCC
>ERZ1674154.62-NODE-62-length-17812-cov-11.885566_pt1 | contig 17812 bp, 15 predicted proteins | sample MGYA00581306_ERZ1674154 | MGnify/ENA primary metagenome ERZ1674154 (study PRJEB41354, sample SAMEA4873325) | human saliva metagenome | biome: human-associated habitat [ENVO:00009003]; feature: mouth environment [ENVO:08000002]; material: saliva material...
GAAGCCGAGGAAAAGGCCGAGGCTGACGTAGAGTAATAGCCTGTACATACCGAACCGCCGGATGCGGCTCCCCGAGAGCTCGCCTCCGGCGGTTCGCGCTATATCGGAGAGGCTACCCGTCCGAATAGGAACTGCCTGTGACGAACGATAGGCCCCGGTAGCGCGGAGCGGGTACGATAGAGGGAAAATACTAGCCGCTCAGACCCCGGAAGAGGTTCCTATGACCACGACCGCACTCCTTGCCCGATACGACGCGCTCCTCTCAGACCTGGACGGCGTTGTCTACGCCGGCCCCTTCGCCATCGAGGGGGCTCCCGAAGCCCTCAACCGTGCGGAGGAAGAGCTCAACGTACCGGTCATCTTCGTGACTAACAATGCTTCCCGTTCGGTAGAATCCGTCGCAGAACACCTTCGCGACCTTGGAGTGCACACCCGGGCAGAACGAGTCGTCAGCTCCGCACAGGCCGGCGCAAAGCTTCTCGCGCAAAAGATTCCTGCGGGCTCCAAAGTGCTGATTACCGGTACCGAGGCCCTCGCCGACTGTGTGCGCGACGCAGGCCTGGAACCCGTACGCACCGAGGCCGAGGGGCCAGTAGCCCTCATTCAGGGCTTTGACCCGAAGATGGGCTGGGAGGATCTCGCGGAAGCCGCATACACCCTCGCTAACCCCGAGGTGCTGTGGATCGCCACTAACACCGACCAGACCATCCCTAAGGAACGCGGCCAGGCCCCCGGCAACGGCACCCTCGTCGCAGCCGTGGCAACCGCCTCGCGCCGTACCCCGCTCGTTGCGGGCAAACCCGAAGCCCCCATCTTCCACACCGCAGCACAGGCCCTGAACTCCGAGCGTCCCGTCATTGTGGGTGACCGCCTGGATACCGATATTCTCGGCGCTAATAACGCGCAGATGGACGGCGCGCTCGTGCTCACCGGTGTGCAGACCTACCGCGACGTCATCGAAGCCGTACCCGAACAGCGCCCGACCTACGTGCTGCGTACCCTGGACGACTTCTTCGCACCCTACCCCGAGATTGAGGTGCTCTTCGAAGGCTACGAGGTGATTGTGACCGGCCCCACCTGGCAGGCACGGGTGCGAGGCGAGAACCTGATTCTCACAGGCCCCGAGAACCTCGACGAGGGCACCTTCGCCGGAAGCGAGAGCGAAGCAGAGGCCTGGCGCGTCGCCTACGCCGCCTGGTGGGCAGCCAACCCCGAGCAGGCTGCCGTACCCGTCATCGAGGGTCTCCCCGGTGCCTAAACAGAACGAAACTATGAACGCCGAGACCACCGACCGTTCTATCGCGGATGCCGAATTTGAGCGGCAACTGGCGGCGACCCTCGCCATGGACCCGGTAGAACGCGTCAAACGTCTCGAAACGATGAGCGAGCAACTGGAAAAGGATCTAGAGAATCTCTCCTAACCTCGCGGCGGTGAGCTCTCAGACGGTAATGTTCTGAGGGTTCACGGCACTACACGACGACAGAAAGAAGATATGGGCAAAGACACCGCGCGCCTCGATAAGTACCTGGTCGAAGCCGGATTCGTGAGCTCCCGAACCCTCGCCGCAAAGCTCATTGCCGCTGGAGACGTGCAGGTCAATGGCAAGGCCGCGCGCAAAGCGTCCAGGCTCGTGGGACCGGAGGATACCCTCTACGTGCGTCAGAGCGAACTGACCGAATACGTCAGCCGCGCAGGCCACAAGCTCGCGGGTGCCCTCGATGCGTTCCCCGATATCGAGGTTGAAGGCAAGCGTTGCCTGGATGCGGGAGCATCCACCGGAGGCTTTACCGACGTGCTACTTCGTCGAGGGGCCCGGCATGTGGCGGCCGTGGACGTGGGGCACGGACAGCTCGTGGACGCGTTACGCGAAGATCCCCGAGTTGGCGTGTACGAAGGCCTCAACGTTCGTTACCTGAAGCCCGAAGATATTGGCGGACAGGTTGAGCTGACGGTCTCGGACCTGTCGTTCATCTCGCTGACCCTGGTCATGGAGGCGCTAGCGAACGCCACCGAAACCGGCGGTGATCTGGTGCTCATGGTCAAACCGCAGTTCGAGGTCGGCAAGCACCGCATCGGACGCGGGGGAGTGGTCTACGAAGAATCCGCCCGCCGTGAAGCGGTGGAAAAGGTACAAACCTCCGCCGTCAGTCACGGGCTGCGGGTGATGGGCATGGAGCCCAGCCCGCTCCCCGGTCAGGACGGCAACGTGGAGTACTTCCTATGGTGTCGAAAAGAAAATAAATAGCGTTGAGATAGTCTGAGAGGACTCCAATCGAGCGTGAGTAAAGCGCTACGGCCGGGGACTTCTCGGGCTATCGCGCTATCGAGGTGCCTTGGCAACGGGCCTCCGCAGATTATTCGAAATAATTTTCTAAAAATAGAGTATTTTAGAAAATTTTCGAGAACATATTCGGTATGATGGGTGTAGATACACCAACTCAATACCCCAACCATGAATGGGAGAGAGTCGTTATGGCAGAACAAAAGAGCCATGTAGAAAAGGGAGCTGCTCTCGCGCAGGTGCAGTCGGAGGGCGAGCATCACGCGGCGGAACGTTCGGTCAATCGCGGGCGAAAGATCTTGGTCTTTGCGCACGTGGGACGCAAAGAAGCACGAGATGCCGCTCGCCAGGCCTGCGCTCAGCTCTATAAGGCCGGGCTGACCCCCGTCATGACTCGCTCCGATCTGGAAACCCTGAGCGAGAACTGGGATGAGCCCGTTCCCGTGCAGGTGGTGCATGAATCGGTTGCCCTTATCGATATTGAGCTTGGCGTGGTGCTGGGCGGCGACGGCTCGATTCTGCGTGCCGCCGAGATGGTGCGCCGAACCAGTATTCCCCTGATTGGCGTGAATCTGGGGCATGTCGGCTTTCTCGCTGAATCCGAAGAGAGCGACCTGAGTGAGACGGTGCGTCACATCGTTAACAGCGAGTACACGGTCGAAGAGCGTATGGCCATTGACGTTGAAGTCTGGAACGACGGTAAGCGCGTGCATAGCGACTGGGCACTGAACGAAGCCAGCGTCGAAAAGGGTAACCGCGAAAAGATGATCGAGGTCATCATCGAGGTAGACTGCCGGCCGCTGAGTACCTTCGGCTGTGACGGCGTGGTCATGGGGACCCCCACCGGCTCGACCGCTTATGCTTTCTCGGGTGGTGGTCCGGTGGTCTGGCCCGAGGTTGAAGCGATCCTAATGGTTCCGCTCTCGGCCCATGCGCTCTTTGCGCGCCCGCTCGTGGCGGCTCCCACCTCAACCCTGGCGGTAGAGCTCATGCCCGAAAACGGTGCCTCCGGTGTGCTGTGGTGCGATGGTCGCCGCACTGTGGAGCTTGACCCTGGCTCGCGTATTGAAGTGCGTCGCTCCGAGAAGTCCGTGCTGCTGGCTCGCATCCACCCCGCCCCCTTCTCGGAGCGTCTGGTGCGCAAATTTGAGTTGCCCATCCGCGGCTGGCGCGGTCCGCAGGAGGCTGAGACGCAGTCCTCCAAGTAGGGGAGGCTACTTACAATATTCGCTGCGCGACGGCAATTGTCACCTCTGCAGAGGGGGCGAGAAAAGTTCGAGACGGTCAAAAGAAAAGGAATGAACGTTCGTGATTGAGGAAATTCATATTCGAGACCTCGGCATCATTACCGATGCGAGGCTCCCCCTCGAACCGGGGTTCTCCGTTCTGACCGGTGAAACCGGTGCGGGTAAAACCATGGTTGTCACCGCCCTCGGAATGCTTCTGGGTGCTCGCTCGGACGCCTCCAGCGTGCGCAACGGCGCCAAGAATGCGCTCGCCGAGGCCGTCATCCGCTTGCCGCGAGGCCACCGTGCCCTCGCCCTGGCCGAAGAAGCCGGCGGAACCACCGAAGAGATTGACGAACAGAGCTCGGAGCTGTTGCTGGCTCGCACCGTCAACGCTTCCGGACGCTCGCGTGCCCACGTCGGCGGTTGCTCCGCACCCATCGGCACTCTCGCCCAGATTGGGCAGAGCCTCGTGGCCGTGCACGGCCAGTCGGACCAGCTACGCCTCAAATCGCCCGCAGAACAGCGACAATCCCTCGACCTGTATGCGGGGGAGGAGCTGGCCTCCCTACTGGAGAAGTATCGAGAGAACTACGAACGCTACCGTGCCGCTGCCGCGGAACTCAAGGAAGTTCGGGAGAACTCTCGCGCTCGCGCACTAGAGGCGCAGAGCCTGCAGGGGGCGCTCGAGGAGATCGCCGCCGTCAACCCCCGCGCGGGTGAAGAGGACGAGCTCAAGGCCGAAATGATGAAGCTCATGAACGTTGAGGCTCTGCGGATTGCCTCCGCGACCGCCCTGACCGCGCTGAGCGGTAGCGAATACTCGAGCGGCGAGGAAGCCAACGTTATGGGTCTGCTCGATGCCGCCCGTAGCGCCCTGCAGGGACAGGCCTCTGCCGATGAAGAGCTTGCCGCCCTGGAAGCTCGTGTCAACGAGCTCATGATCCTGACCACCGATATCGCCTCGGATCTTTCCTCCTATGCGGCTTCCCTGGATGTGGAGGGGCCCGAGCGTCTGGCGCAGGTGCAGACCCGCCGCGCCCAGCTGGCAACGCTCATGCGCAAGTACGGGGCGGATATCGCCGAGGTGCTTGAATGGGCCGAGGAATCCCGCGCCCGCCTGGACACCCTCGTTGACGACCCGCAGCGCCAGGAAACTCTCGAAACGGAACTCGTGCAGTTGCGCAAGGTCTTGGGGGAACAGGCAGAAGAGCTGACAAACCTGCGCCGCGCGGCCGCCCAAAAACTTGCCGATGCGGTGAGCGAGGAGCTGACCGCCCTGGCCATGCCGAACGCATCCCTTGTGGTGGAAGTTGCCGAGGCGGAGAAATTCTCGGTACACGGCCGCGACACCGTCACCTTCATGCTGGCACCCCACCGCACCGCCGTGCCCCGCCCGCTCGGCAAGGGTGCATCCGGCGGTGAGCTCTCCCGAGTGATGCTCGCCCTCGAAGTGGTACTCGCCGAAGTGGACCCCGTGCCCACCTTCATCTTTGACGAAGTCGACTCGGGTGTGGGCGGCAAGGCCGCCATCGAGATTGGTCGCCGACTGGCCATGCTCGCCCGGCACGTTCAGGTGCTGGTGGTGACCCACCTGCCGCAGGTGGCAGCCTTCGCCGACCAGCACATCCTGGTGCTCAAGAACGACGACGCCTCGCTGTCTAAAGTGCAGGTGCTCACGGAGGAAGAGCGCGTGGTGGAGTTGGCTCGTATGCTCTCCGGTCACGACCAATCCGAGTCGGCTCGCGAGCACGCTCGGGAGCTATTGGAAGCCGGGCGACAGGTATCCCAGAACCAGGGGTGAAACACCCCGAACCGCAAGTAATGTACCTCGAAATCCATCGCCTGAAAACGGGCGTGCCGGACGACCAAACCCGGCGCACGTGGGGCGGAGGGTATGAGATACTCAAGGGGTACTTGAGGAAAATCTATGAACGGAGTTGCGGGAATATAAAACCCCCGCAGACGTTACAGTGGAGACAGAACCCGAGGGGAGAGCTCCGACCTGCGAGAATCATCTCGCGGCGTAGTTCTCTGCTTGGATAGCAGACAAGAAAATGGTAGGCTTGAATTCCGTGGTGAATGAAAAAAATAACGCTCAGAACGCGTCCTCTAACGACAAGGTAACCCGCCAGATTTTCGTGACCGGCGGTGTTGCATCTTCTCTCGGTAAGGGCCTGTCGGCCTCTTCCCTCGGTCAGCTTCTTCGCTCTCGCGGCCTCTCTGTGACCATGCAGAAGTTCGACCCCTACCTGAACGTCGACCCCGGTACGATGAACCCCTTCCAGCACGGTGAAGTCTTTGTCACCGACGACGGTGCAGAAACCGACCTGGACATCGGACACTACGAGCGTTTCCTGGATGAGAACCTCGACCAGTCCGCTAACGTGACCACCGGTCAGGTTTACTCCTCCGTTATCGCGAAGGAGCGCCGCGGCGAATACCTCGGCGACACCGTCCAGGTGATTCCTCACATCACCGACGAAATCAAGTCCCGCATGCGTCACGCAGCGGAAATCGACAACGCCCCCGACATCATCATTACCGAAATCGGCGGCACCGTTGGCGATATCGAATCCCTGCCCTTCATGGAAGCCGCACGTCAGGTACGCCGCGATGTCGGACGCAAGAACGTCTTCTTCCTGCACGTCTCCCTGGTGCCCTACATCGGCCCCTCCGGCGAGCTGAAGACCAAGCCTACCCAGCACTCCGTCGCAGCACTGCGCGGCCTGGGTATTCAGCCTGACGGCCTGATTCTGCGCTGTGAGCGCGAGGTTCCCGCATCGCACCGCTCCAAGATCGGTAACGCCTGCGACGTGGACACCGACGCCGTCATCTCCTGCGCCGATGCCCCCAGCATCTACGACATCCCCAAGACCCTGCACAGCCAGAAGCTCGACGACTACATCCTCGACTACTTCGGCATCGAGGCACCCGAGCCCGACTTCACCCAGTGGGACCGCCTGCTCGACGCAGTGCACCGCCCCGCCGCAGAGGTGAACGTGGCCCTGGTCGGTAAGTACATCGACCTGCCCGACGCATACCTCTCGGTCTCCGAGGCTCTGCGCGCCGGCGGCTTCGCAAACAACGTGAAGGTCAACATCAAGTGGGTTGCCGCCGACCTGTGCGCAACCGACGAGGACGCAGACCACCAGCTGCGCGGCATGGACGCCATCCTGGTGCCCGGCGGCTTCGGTATCCGCGGCCTGGACGGCAAGATTGGCGCCCTCAAGTACGCACGCGAGCACAAGATCCCGACCCTGGGTATCTGCCTGGGTCTGCAGTCCATGGTGATCGAGTACGCGCGTAACGTGCTGGGTCTGCCCGAGGCGTCCTCCACCGAGTTCGACCCCGAGACCCCCGTACCCGTTATCGCCACCATCGAAGAGCAGAAGCAGTTCGTCGAGGGTGCCGGCGACCTGGGCGGCACCATGCGCCTGGGCCTCTACAAGGCAAACCTGGTGCCCGGCTCTCAGGTGGCTAAGGCCTACGGCGCCACCGAGGTTGCAGAGCGTCACCGCCACCGCTACGAGGTGAACAACGAGTACCGCGAGCAGCTCGAAGAGGCTGGTCTCGTGATCTCCGGTACCTCCCCGGACTCCTCGCTGGTTGAGTACGTGGAGCTGCCCGCAGAGGTTCACCCCTACTACGTGGCAACTCAGGCACACCCCGAGTATCGCTCCCGCCCGACCCGCCCGCACCCGCTCTTTGCAGGCCTGATTAAGGCTGCCCTGGAGCGCCGCGGCGCATAAGGCGACCGAACGCGTTGAGCGCCCCATCCGTCCCCTCGGCGGCTGGGGCGCTCGCCGTTTAACCGTCATAATCCATCGGGGGAGGCGCCGAGTAACGGGGAGACGCGCGAGGGAGTTCCGAAACGAACCCTCTAGAATAGAAATATGAGCGAAAACCAGCATATTATCGACGAACCCTCAGAACGTACGATTCGCACCCGGACCGTCAAATACAGCGGATACGTCATCGAAACCGCGGTCGAGGAATACGAGCTGAACGAGGACACCGTACTCACCCGCGACGTCGTGGAGATGCCCGGTGCCGTCGCCGTAGCGGTTCTCAACGAACGCAACGAACTGCTGATGCTCAACCAGTACCGGCACCCGGTGCGCATGAACCTCTGGGAGGTGCCCGCCGGCCTGCTCGACATCGACGGTGAGGACCCTCTGCACGCCGCACAGCGCGAGCTCGCCGAGGAGACCGACCTGCGAGCCGCCAGTTGGCACGCCCTGACCGACTACTTCAGCAGTCCCGGCGCAACCAGCGAGGCGGGTCGCGTCTACCTGGCCCGCGACCTGAGCGAGCTGCCCCGCCAGGAACGTACCGAACGCACCGAAGAAGAGGCGGAGATGACCTACCGCTGGGTTCCCCTGCAGGATGCGGTGCAGTTTGTTCTGGACGGTAAAGTGCACAACGCGCTGGCCATCCAGGCGATTCTGGCCACTTACGCCGCCTCAGCGCGCGGCTTCGAAGGCTTGCGCGAAGCCGCCGGCGGCTGGGAATTCCACCCCTACATGGGGCATCGCCGACAGAAGCCGCAGACCTTCCGTTAGGGTTCGGAATCTTCTCGCCCGATCCCTCGAAGAGGCATTTCGCGCTACAGTGCGCATCCGAACGAACCCGAACGACCGCGTGAGAAGGGAAGAGATATGGCACAGCCCGCGCTGAAGGGCGCTACCCCCGCGGTTGAGAGGGCCGGCGAGCAGACCCCCCTGGAGCGGGCCATCGACCAGTACCTGGTGCATCTGCGGGTCGAGCGGGGTAGCAGCGAGAACACCATCGCCTCGTACGCGCGAGACTTGCGCCGCTACGCCGCGTACCTCTCCACCCTCGGGGTGATCGACCCCGAACGCATTACGACCGCGCAGGTGCGTTCATTTATGCGCGAGCTTGCCGCACCCACCGTGCCCATACCCGGCCTGGCCGCTCCAGCTAAAAAGCAGCCGGGGGAAGAGAACTCCGTGGATGCCGAGGAGGCCGCAGAATCCCTGGCCGTCCTCATCGCCGCCGAAGGGGGCCGCGGTACCGCGGCGGGGGAGCGGGAGAGCGGCGAGGGAAGCATCCCGTTGCCTCTAGGCCCTAACTCCATTGCCCGCACCATGGCCGCCGTGCGCGGAGCCCACGCCTTCTGGGTCTCTGCCTTTCTGGTGGAAAAAGACCCCGCCGCGACCGTGACACCGCCCAAAAACGTCAAGCGCCTACCCAAAGCTATTACTGTGGAGCAGATGCAGCGCCTCCTCGCCGTGCCGGATCGAGACACTCCCATCGGCCTGCGAAACCGCGCCATACTTGAATTCCTGTACGCCACCGGTGCCCGTGTGAGCGAAATGCTCAACGCCGATATCGACGACGTACACAGCGAAGAAACCCTGACCGACGAGGACGGCAACGACATCACCCTCCCCGGGTACGTGCGGCTCTTCGGCAAGGGGAGCAAAGAACGCCTCGTGCCCCTCGGAAATTACGCCCACAAGGCCATTCAGGATTACCTGGTGCGCGGGCGGCCCGCGCTCGTGGCCCACGGCAAAGGCACCGCCGCGCTCTTCGTCAACGGGCGAGGCGGTAGGCTGGGGCGCCAGGGTGCGTGGCTCATCCTTAAGGAAGCCGCCGAGGCGGCGGGCCTCAGCGCGGACTTCTCTCCGCACTCCATGCGGCACAGCTTCGCAACCCACCTGCTGCAGGGCGGCGCCGATATTCGCGTGGTGCAGGAGCTGCTGGGGCACGCCTCCATCGCGACCACGCAGGTGTACACCAAGGTCACTCCCGAGGGGCTCATGGAGGTTTACCGGATGGCGCATCCGCGTGCCCACGAGCGGGGATAAAACCCCGCCAATCCGCGGAACAGCCGCTCTTGAGGTAACCTTATAGACAACGCTTAAACTTAAAACTTCGAATTCATTGATGAAGGTGAACCATTGACTGAAGCTCAGGCACAAGAACTCGGCCCCACCGGTCGACCCCTGCGCGTGTACCCCGACCCGGCTCCGCTGAGCAGCCACGGTCCCGCCCGCATTATTTCTATGGTGAATCAGAAGGGCGGCGTGGGTAAGACCACCTCCACCATTAACCTGGGCGCGGCACTGGCAGAGTGTGGCCGCAAGGTGCTGCTGGTCGACTTCGACCCGCAGGGTGCCCTCTCCGCAGGTTTCGGCGCGAACCCGCACGAGCTGGACCTGACCGTCTACAACGTCATGATGGACCGCAAGGTCGACATTAAGGACGTTATCCTGCCCACCGGCGTGGAGAACATCGACCTGTTGCCCGCGAACATCGACCTTTCCGCAGCCGAGGTGCAGCTGGTCAATGAGGTGGCTCGCGAGCAGGTTCTCGCTTCGGCCCTGCGCAAGGTGCGCGACGAGTACGACGTCATCCTCATCGACTGCCAGCCCTCCCTGGGTCTGCTGACCGTCAACGCGCTGACCGCCTCCGACGGCGTGATTATTCCGCTGATTTGTGAGTTCTTCGCCCTGCGTGCCGTGGCCCTGCTCGTGGATTCCATCGAGAAGGTGCAGGACCGCCTGAACCCGAACCTCGAGATTGTTGGCGTGCTGGCTACCATGTTCGATGCGCGCACTATCCACTCCAAGGAAGTTCTGGCGCGCATCGTGGATGCTTTCGGCGACAAGGTGTTCGACACCGTCATCAAGCGTACCGTGAAGTTCCCGGACGCATCGGTGTCTGCTGAGCCGATCCTCAGCTACGCCTCGAGCCACCCCGGCGCAGAAGCGTACCGCCAGGTGGCTCGCGAACTGATTTACAAGGGCGGCGCACGCTAGCCCTTCCCTCGACGCGCCCCCTACCGATGCGGCTTGCACGACCCCTTGAGCCGCGCCGATAGGGGGCGTATAATTATGGGGATTCATTCCCGCCCGCACCGGCTACTTCGCCGATTAACGACCGAAGATTCCACCGAGAAATAGCCGAGAACGCGAGCCTCCCGATACCGGCAGGCTTACCCGGCGCATCGATCGGATATAACCCACAGACGCGGGACGGAAAAACACATAAGGAGAACAGGTCTTTATGACCACACACGTCGCTGCCGTGAGGGTACCGACACCGAACGCAGAGGCCGCTCAGAACGCCCGATCCGAGGGCCGCGGCCTGCAGAACCCGGAACGCGGTTTCACCCTCACCCTCAGTAATTTTGAGGGCCCCTTTGACCTTCTGCTGACCCTCATTTCGCGCCGCAAACTCGACATTACCGACGTTGCGCTCGCCGAAGTGACCGATGAGTTCCTCGCCTACCTGCAGGCCCTCTACGCCGAGGGCACGGAGCGAGCCCTGGACGAGGCCAGTGAATTTCTGGTTACCGCCGCAACCCTTCTCGAGCTCAAGACCGCGCGTCTGCTACCGCAGCACCGCGAACCCCTTGAGGAAGATGTCGCCCTGCTCGAGGCCCGCGACCTACTCTTTGCGCGTCTGCTGCAGTACCGCGCCTACCGTGAGGTCGCCGATATCTTTGCCGAACGCTGGGCGCAGGAAACGCGGCGCTTTCCCCGCGCGGTCGCCCTCGAAGAGCGCTTTGCCCACGCTCTACCCGAACTGGTTCTGGCCGGAGGCGCCGAAGAGTTTGCGCGCATCGCGGCCGCCGCGCTGAGCCGGCAGCCCGCCGAACCCGAGCCCGCCGCGGAAGAAATCGTGGAGGAGCTGAACGAGCACCTGCACGTTCCGGTCACCACCATCGCCGCCGAAGAACACTACCTGCTGCACACCCTGCTGGACGCCTCCGGGCGCGAACTGCGCTTTGACGAACTTGTGCGGGGCGCGGGCGACCTGGAAATTGCGGTGGTTCGCTTCTTGGCCCTGCTGGAGCTCTATAAGGAGGGGGCTCTGCACGTGGAACAGGAGCATCCCCTGGGCGAGATTCTGGTGCGAGCCAGCGCCACGGCGGGAAGCTTCGTGATTCGCCCCGAGGAGCTCTCTGCAGCGCGGGACGGCTCGGCACCTGTACACCCCGAGAGCGCGGAAGCCCGCGAAACCTCGGAGGCGGAGTTCACCGAGAACGGCATCGACCCGGAGGAGGAACGTGACTAACCCCGAGAACGGATCGCGCTTCAACCGCGAGTTCACCCCCGATGACCTGGCCATCGTGAACCTGGGCTACTGGGACCCGAACGCTGAGGACGATACGGAGCCGACCGCCTCGGCACCGGTTGGGTCTACGGTCGAGTCCACGGTCGAACCGGCGGCTGAGAGCCGAGAGCCGGTAACGGCTGAACCGGCTGAGCCCGATGCCGAACCCGCCGGGGAACCGGAAGGGCCTGAAACGGCGGAGGAGCTCGACAGCCCGGAAGCACCGCAGGAACCTGCACCTCGTGCAGAGAAGAGCTCGGCGAAAATACCCGCGGGCGGGCCCTCCACAGCACCCAGCGTGGCGGTCGACCCCGACGCCGAGTTCTCGCGTGTCGAGGCTATCCCCGGCGGCGTCAAAAGCGCCATCGAAGCAATCCTCGCCGTCGCCGAGGCCCCCGTGAGCGTGCGCGAGCTTTCTGCCGCGCTCATCGTGAGCGAGCGGGCCGTCGAACACGCCCTCGATCAGCTGTACCGCGAGTACAACGGCGAGGAGACGGAATACGGCGAGGAAGGCATCTCACCCGAGCCGCGCGGATTCCAGCTGCGCCGCATCGCCGGTGGCTGGAAGCTCTACGCCCGCGACGACTTCGCCCCCTGGGTGGCGCGCTTCGTGACTCGCTCCAAGAGCGCGACCCTGAGCAAGCCCGCCTACGAGACGCTTGCCGTGATTGCCTACCGGCAGCCGGTGACCCGCGCAAGGGTCGCCTCGATCCGCGGTGTGAACGCGGACGCGGCCATCCGCCAGCTGCTGCAACGGCAGTTGATTCGCGAGGCCGGGAGAGAAGCCGGAACCGGTGCGACCCTCTACGAAACCACGGACCTGCTGCTGGTAAAGCTTGGGTTGAACTCCCTGGAGGAGCTGCCGGCGCTCGCGCCCTTCCTGCCCGATGACACGGAAGCCGCAGTGCTTGCCGAGGGCAACGACTAAGACAACGAATCAATAAGACGAACGAACGTTCGGGAAGTACCTGAAACGTTCGCACTATACGACAGAAAAGAGAAGAACACCATGGCATATGGAAACTCCTCCCGCGGCGGCCGCTCTGCATCCGGTCGCCCCCAGAACTCCCGCGGTGGCCGACCCGGCGCAGGCCGTCCCGGCCAGGGCGGCAAGCCCGGCGCTAAGGGCGCATCCGCACGCGGCGGTCGCCCCGGCGCACCGAAGAACGGCGCTGGCAAGGGCGGCGCAAAGGGCTTCGGCGAGAAGAAGTTCGGCGACAAGAAGTTTGGCGCGGGCCGCGCGGGTCGCGGTCGCGGCGTAGAGCTGCCCAAGCGCGAACGCCGCGCACCCGGCCGCCCCTACCGCTCCGGCGAAGCCTTCGCCCACGAACGCGGCGAGTACCGCGTCAGCAACTACGCCGGCCCGCACCGTCCCCGCCGCCCCCGCAACGCGCCGGTGGATCACTACGAGTTTTACGATCACGACGGCGTGCGCCTGCAGAAGCTCATGGCTCAGGCCGGCGTGGCATCCCGTCGCGTGTGCGAGGAAATGATTACCGAAGGTCGCGTCACCGTCAACGGTGAGGTTGTGACCGAGCTGGGCGTGCGCGTTGACCCCTCCAAGGTGACCGTGCAGGTGGACGGCATGACCGTTCAGACCAACGACAAGCTCGTCTACATGGCCTTCAACAAGCCCGCCGGCGTGGTCTCCACCATGGAAGACCCCGAGGGGCGCCCCTGCATCTCCGACTTCCTGCGCCCCTCCATGAGCGAGCGCGTGTTCCACGTGGGCCGCCTGGACGTCGAGACCGAGGGCCTGCTGCTGCTGACCAACGATGGCGAGCTGGCCAACCGCCTGACCCACCCCTCCTACGAGGTGCCTAAGACCTACCTGGTGCAGGTGCCCGGCCCCATGGAGCCCGGCGTGGGCGCAGCCATGAAGAAGGGTATTCGCCTGGAGGACGGCGTGACCCGCGTGGACGAGTTCAAGCTGGTGGATTCCACCCCCGGCCACGTGCTCGTTGAGGTGACCATCCACTCCGGTAAGAACCGTATCGTGCGCCGCCTTTTTGACGCCGTCGGCTACCCGGTTGAGCGCCTGGTCCGTGTTGAGATGGGCCCGATCCGCATCGGTTCGCAGAAGCAAGGCACGATTCGTAACCTTTCCAAGGTGGAGATCGGTCACCTGCTCGCTTCGGTGGATATGTAGGAACCCGAGGAGAGTGTCATGAGCCCCTCTACGACATCCCTTCCGCCGGAGCTGCCGATGAGCCCAACCCTGAACGGTCCGGTGCTCATTATCGGCTCGGGTTTGCTGGGCGCCTCGATTGGCTTGGGCCTGCACGCGGCCGGGTACGAGGACGTGTACGTTCAGGACATTTCACCCACCGCCGAGGCCGTGGCGCAGGATATTGGCGCCGGCACGAGCTTCTCTTCCCTGACGGACGACCAGCGGGCCCGCTTTGAGCCGCAGCTGGTGGTTGTGGCCGCTCCTCCGGATGTGGCCGGCACCGTGTGCGCGCAGGCCCTGCGGACGTACGGGCCGCGTCCCGAGACCGGTTACCCCGGTGCCACGGTGACGGATGTGGCCTCGGTGAAGGTGCGGCCCCTGGCGGATGTGCTGGCCTCCGGCGCGGATGCATCGCGCTACGTGGGTTCGCATCCGATGGCCGGTCGCGAGAAGTCCGGGCCGGTGGCGGCCCGCGGTGAGCTGTTCCAGGCGCGTCCGTGGATTATCTGCGAGCACGATTCGGTTCGCCCCGAGTGCGTGCGCCTGGTGCGTTCCGTGGCGGTGGAGCTGGGCGCGATTGTGACGGCGCTGAGCGTGCAGGAGCACGATCAGACGGTGGCTCTCATCTCGCATGTTCCGCAGGCGATGAGCTCGTTGCTGGCCTCGCGCCTGCAGGATACCCCGCTGTACGCGCTGTCCCTGGCGGGTCAGGGGCTACGCGATACGGTGCGTATCGCGGCTTCTGACCCGACGCTGTGGGTTCAGATCTTTGCGGCGAATTCCGAGCCGATTGTGCAGACCCTCTACGGGGTTCGCGATGACCTGAACCGGCTCATCTCGACGCTGGAGGATCCGACGGCTTCCGGCGCTCGCCTGGATTTGGCGCAGCTGATGAGCGAGGGTAATGCGGGTGTCGCCCGCATCCCGGGTAAGCACGGTACGGCTCCGGCGGCCTTCGCGACGATGACGGTGCTGGTGGACGATACCCCCGGCACCCTGGCCCGGTTGCTCGCCGAGATCGGTGAGTTGGGCGCTAATATTGAGGACCTGCGGCTGGAGCACTCGACGGGTGCTCCGGTGGGTATGGCTGAAATCTCGGTCAACCCCTCGATTCTGGAGTCGCTGGTCCGCGATTTGTCGGCCCGCGGCTGGCGCGTGGTGAAGTAGAGTTAATGCTGTATTTTCCGGCATGGAGCGAGACGAATTAAAGGAGTGCAGATGCACGAGAACCCTAAACTGACGATTGCTATCGACGGACCTTCCGGCTCCGGCAAGTCGTCTGTGTCTAAGGAAGTGGCCCGTCACTTTGGCCTGGCCTACCTGGATACCGGTGCGATGTACCGCGCCGCAACCTACCGTGTGCTGGAGCTCGGCATTGACTTGAACGATGCCGAGGCCATCGCGAAGGCCGTCAAGGAGATGCCCCTGGTGTTCGGCACGAACATCAACGAGGAAGAGATCATGATGGGCTCCACCGATATCCGCGAGGAGATTCGTAGCGAGCGTATTTCTTCGGCCGTGTCTGCCGTGGCTTCGGTTCCGGCGGTGCGCGAGTATCTCATCGGTCTGCAGCGTTGGACGATTGACCACGCCGTGAACGGTATGGTCGCCGAGGGCCGCGATATTACGACCGTGGTGGCTCCCGATGCTGACGCACGCATCCTGCTGACCGCCTCCGAGGAAGTACGCATGGCTCGCCGCGGCCTGGAGAACTCCGAGAAGTCCGGCGCTTCGGGTGATCTGAGCAAGCAGATCGCCGAGCGTGACGCGAAGGATGCGAAGGTCAATAACTTCATGGAGGCCGCCGAGGGCGTGACCCTGGTGGACAGCTCGGACCTTGATTTTAATGAGACGGTCTCCGCGGTGATTAACGCCGTGAACGACCAGTTGAAGGCGAAGCGCGCGGGCTAGGTTCCGTGGAAACGCCGGGGGGAGCGGGGAATCCGCTCCCGAGAAGACGTTGAGCCGCTCTTGCGTGCTGACCGAGGGGTTGGCCGCGGTGCGGGTAGAGAAAGGAGCGTGCATGGCTGAGGACGCTATCCGCGACGATTACGAAGAGAAGTACCTGGGCGGTGGCGAGGACGACGTTACCGAGCGTCTGGCTGAGATTGACGACGAAACCGCCGACCAGCGCGCCCAGGCCCTGCTGGAGGGTCTGGAAGACTACGACCTGGATGAAGAGGACCGCGCCCTGCTGGGTGCCTGGGGCTTCGACATTGAGGAAGAGGAAGAGCAGCTGGCCGACCCGGTGGTGGCGATTGTGGGTCGCCCGAACGTGGGTAAGTCGACCATCATCAACCGTATTCTGGGCCGCCGCGAGGCCGTGGTGGAGGATAAGCCGGGCGTGACCCGCGACCGCGTGTCCTACAAGGCCGAGTGGCTGGGCAAGAGCTTCACCCTGGTGGATACCGGTGGCTGGGAGTCTGACGCCCGCGGCATTGATGCTCAGGTGGCCGATCAGGCCGAGATTGCGGTGGAGCAGGCCGATGTTGTGGTCCTGGTGGTGGATGCCCGCGTGGGCGTGACCGCCTCGGATGAGCAGATTGTGCGCATGCTGCGCCGTGTGAAGAAGCCGATCATTCTGATTGCCAACAAGATTGACGACGCCCACCTGGAGCCGGAGATTTATAACCTCTGGTCGCTGGGTATGGGTCAGCCGTTCCCCGTTTCGGGTCTGCACGGCCGCGGCCTGGCGGATGCCCTGGACGAGATCCTTGAGGTCATGCCGGAGCACTCGCAGTTCGCTCAGCCGGAGGCGCTGGGCGGCCCGCGTCGTGTGGCTCTGGTGGGTCGCCCGAACGTGGGTAAGTCCTCGCTGCTGAACAAGCTGGCGGGCTCTGAGCGTGCCGTGGTGAACGACCTGGCCGGTACCACCCGCGACCCGATTGACGAGATCATTGAGCTGGGCGGCTACCCCTGGCGTTTTGTGGATACCGCGGGTATTCGCCGCCGCCAGCACATGGCTAAGGGCGCGGAGTTCTACTCCTCGCTGCGCACCCAGACCGCCCTGGAGCGTTCCGAGGTTGCCGTGGTGCTGCTGGATGTTTCCGAGCCGATTTCTGAGCAGGATGTGCGCATCGTGCAGACCGTGATTGACTCGGGCCGCGCGATGGTTCTGGCCTTCAACAAGTGGGATACCCTCGACGAGGATCGCCGCGAGATGCTGGAGCGCGAGATTGAGCGCGACCTGGCGCACGTGAAGTGGGCTCCTCGTGTGAACATTTCGGCGAAGACCGGTTGGCACAAGGACAAGCTGGTCCCGGCCCTGGAGCACTCGCTGGAGTCGTGGGATTCGCGTATTCCGACCGGCCGCCTGAACGCATTCCTGGGTGAGATTGTGGCCGCGCATCCGCACCCGCTGCGCGGTGGTAAGCAGCCGCGCATCCTGTTCGGTACTCAGGTGTCTTCGCGCCCGCCGAAGTTTGTGCTGTTTACGACCGGCTTCCTGGATCCGGGCTACCGCCGCTTCATCATGCGTCGTCTGCGTGAGACCTTTGATTTCACCGGCACCCCAATTGAGATTTCGATGCGCGTGCGTGAGCGCCGCACCCTGGGGGAGCGCCAGAGCGCGAAGGCTAAGAAGGGTAAGGGCGGACGCCGCTAGCGGAGGCCTGGCCCATTAGGACCGGAACGGTTCGTGTGCCGGGGTGACGGGTTGTGCCGTGGCCCCGGCGCGCGGTGCGTTCGGTGCCGGTTGCGTTTTCGGGAACGAGGTCGGCGGGCCGACAGCAGGCGCATTCAAAAGATTTTTAAGATTTTTTCTAAAAATCGTGAATCTGGCTTGCGAGGTTCCGAAAACCCCGGTATAGTTATTCGAGTGTTCGGGGGAAGCCCCGAGCTAATCGTGAATAACGAATCGGGTTGTGGCGCAGCTTGGTAGCGCACTTGACTGGGGGTCAAGGGGTCGCAGGTTCAAATCCTGTCAACCCGACAGATAAAGCTCCGGAAGGATTTTCCTTCCGGAGCTTTTTTGTATGCCCCGTTTTGTATGCGGGCCAGTTATCCGATTCGCGAGTATCGGCCGCTTGGCGTGCCAAGTGTATGTT
>ERZ1674154.71-NODE-71-length-16905-cov-5.816261_pt1 | contig 16905 bp, 11 predicted proteins | sample MGYA00581306_ERZ1674154 | MGnify/ENA primary metagenome ERZ1674154 (study PRJEB41354, sample SAMEA4873325) | human saliva metagenome | biome: human-associated habitat [ENVO:00009003]; feature: mouth environment [ENVO:08000002]; material: saliva material...
CGCCCCGGGCAACGCTTGTTTGGTTTTGAACGCCAGCTAGGCGGTTAGCTCGGCTGCGACTAGCTCAGCAAGCTGCACGGCGTTTAGGGCAGCGCCCTTGCGCAGGTTGTCGCCCACCGCGAAGAAAGCCAGGCCCTTACCCGGCGCGGCGGCCTGGTCAGCACGCAAACGCCCCACAAAAGTACCGTCACGACCCGCGCCGTCCAACGGCGTGGGCACCTCCACGTAGGTCACGCCCGGCGCGTTCTCCAGCAGCTGGCGGGCCTGCTCCACGCTGATTTCACGCTCAAACTCGGCGTTAATAGCTAGCGCGTGCCCACTGAAAACCGGGATACGCACGCAGGTGCACGACGCCGCCAAGTCCGGAATCTGCAAAATCTTGCGTGACTCGTTGCGTAGCTTCTGCTCCTCATCGGTTTCACCCGAGCCGTCACCGGCGTCGCCACCAGCCCAAGCCACCGCATTAAAAGCAATCGGAGCCACATAAACCTGGGGCTGGGGGAACTCAACCGCGCGGCCATCTAGCGCCAAACCCTCAAGGTTCTGGTCTGCCACCGCGCGCACCTGACCAGCCAACTCGCTCACGCCAGCGCGCCCAGAGCCCGAAACCGCCTGGTAGGTAGACACCGTCAAGCGACGCAGCCCGGCGGCGTCGTGCAGCACCTTAAGCGCAGGCATAGCGGCCATAGTGGTGCAGTTAGGGTTAGCGATAATGCCCTTGGGGCGCTGCGCCAGAGCCTGCGGGTTAACCTCGGCCACTACCAGCGGAACCTGCGGGTCTTTACGCCAAGCCGAAGAGTTATCCACCACCACAGCCCCGGCGGCAGCAAACTTGGGGGCGTACTCGCGTGAAGCGGTAGCGCCGGCACTAAAAATCGCCACATCAATGCCGCTCAGATCAGCCTTGGCCACATCCTCCACAGTGATGTCCTGGCCGCGCCAAGTCACCACACTGCCCGCGCTACGCACAGAAGAGAACAGGCGCAGGCTCTTAACCGGGAAGTCACGCTGATCCAGCATCGCGCACATAACCCGGCCCACCTGGCCGGTAGCGCCCACTACCGCAACGTTCACGCCGTCGGCCACAAAAGCCGGCTTAGCCGCGCAGCAACCCTGATTTAGCTCACTCATCGACCAGTACCTCCATATACCACGGCTTCAATCTGATCAGCATCCAAGTCAAAAGCGGTGTGAACAGCGCGCACAGCGTCATCTAGACGGTCGTCGTCGACAACCACAGAAATACGGATCTCAGAAGAAGAAATTAGGTGAATGTTAATGCCCGCCTGGAACAGGGCATCAAACAGCTTGGCGCTGACCCACGGGTGCGAACGCATACCAGCACCCACCAAAGACAAGGTACCCACATTGGGGTTGAACTGTAGATCAGAGATCCCCAGCTCCTCCTTGGCGCCAGCTAGAACTTCCTGCGCGGCGGCGGCGTCACCCTCAGGGATAGTTAGCGAAATGTTGGTGAAGCCGTTGCCGGCCGTGGCCACGTCCTGCACGATCGTGTCAATCTGCACCCCGGCGCCAGCCAGAAGCGAGAAAATGCGGGCAGCGAAGCCAGGCTGGTCACGCACACCCACAATGGTTAGCTTGTCGTTGCTGCGGTCATGCGCAATTCCGGAGATGATAGGGGCTTCCACGGTATCTTCCTGTTTGGAGGTGTGAATCCAGGTGCCTTCCTTGTCTGAGAAGGAAGAGCGTACGTGCAAGGGCACGTGGTAGCGCCGCGCGAACTCCACGGCGCGTAGGTGCAAGATCTTGGCGCCGTGCGCGGCCAGTTCCAAAGTCTCCTCGCTGGAGATGGAGGTGATGCGCCGGGCGGTGGGAACAATGCGCGGGTCGGCGGTGAAGAGGCCGTCGACGTCGGTATAGATTTCGCAGACGTCCGCACCCAGGGAGGCTGCCAGCGCCACCGCAGTGGTGTCTGAGCCGCCGCGACCTAGCGTGTTGACATTGTCAGTGTCGTAGTCCAGGCCCTGGAAGCCGGCCACGATTGCCACGCTGCCTTCCCTCACGGCGCGCGCCACACGTTCGGGCACCACACCCACAATGGAAGCCTGACCGTATTTACCGTCGGTACGCAGGCCCGCCTGGGCGCCAGTGAAAGCGGTTGCGGGCACGCCAGCCTCATTGATTGCCAAGGCCAGCAGACTCATAGAAATACGTTCGCCGGCGCTGAGCAGCAGGTCCATTTCGCGGGCGGGCGGGTTGTCAGTTAATTCCCCGGCCATATCCAACAGTTCATCTGTAGTGTCGCCCATGGCGGAAACCACTACTACCACTGTGTCGCCTGCGTTGTGGCGTTCAATCACCCGTGCGGCTACGCGGCGCATTGCCGCTAAATCCGCAACGGATGAACCTCCGTATTTTTGCACTACCAGGGCCATAAAGGTCCTTTCTGTTTTTAGCCTGCGCGTAGCGTCTTTTTGGCGTTACTCAACCCGGCGCCTACCTTCAAAAGCGCGACCGAGCGTGATTTCATCAGCATATTCCAGATCGCCGCCCACCGGCAGACCGGACGCCAGACGTGAGACGGGCACGTTCATGCTGGTCAGCATACGTGCCAGGTAGGTTGCTGTGGCCTCCCCCTCGATATTTGGGTCAGTGGCAATGATTACTTCTTGCACTTGCGGGGTCAGCCGGGCCAATAGTTGGCGCACCCGCAGCTCATCTGGGCCGATGCCGTTGAGAGGGTCAATGGCGCCGCCTAGCACGTGGTAAAGGCCCCGGTATTCGCGGGTTCTTTCAACGGCGACGACGTCTTTGGGCTCTTCCACCACGCAGATTAGCCCCTGGTCACGGCGCGGATCACGGCAGATATTGCACTGCTCTTCCTCCGAAACGTTTCCGCAAGTTTCACAAAAACGTACTTTGGCTTTTACAGCGGTTAGGGCTTGGGCCAGCCGGTTTACGTCGGCGGCGTCGGCGCCAAGGATGTGGAAGGCGATGCGCTGGGCTGATTTGGGGCCGATCCCCGGCAAGGCGCCTAGTTCGTCGATCAGGTCTTGTACTGCGCCTTCGTAAATGGCGGGCACTTACGTCTCCTTGGGTTGTTATTGGCAGCTAATGGGGTGTGGGGCCGCGCTAAGCCAGCAACTCGCGCCAGGCATCGATTGCAGCAGCGCCGCGCCTTTAACGCTCAGATACGTCTTTAGCGATCATCTGCCCGCACGGTTACTTCTTCAATTACTTTCGCACCCAGCAGGCGTTTGACTACTTCTATGCCCACGGCGCCGGATTCGTCTGCGTCCGCGTCGTCCATGGAGGGCATGTCTTCTTCATCGTCGACGACGCCGCCCGCGTTAGCTGCGGCCCTGGCAGCGGCGATGGCTTGGGCCATGCGGCTGGAGGCACCCGGATCGGGTTGCCAGCTGTGGGCTGCTTCTGGAGCCGGGGCTGACTGTGCTCCCGCATTGGGTAGCGAGGGCAGGGGGTGCAGGCGGTGGACAGTGGCCAGTTCAGGCTCTGGCGCCGCTGGCGTGTAGTTGTCTGGCGTGGGAATCGGGGCGGCCTCCCAGGTACTTTTCCAGGTGTTTGCACTAGCCGCGCCATTGGAGGGGTGGTTGGCGCGCGAGGCAGCCAGGGCCGCAGCGGCTGCGCTGGAACCAGTTGAAGCCATAGGAGTGGCTGGCGCTATTGGGCTAGCCGGCGCCAAGTGGGAGCTGGCTGAAGCTGCACTGGTGGCTGCAATTGCAGCGCTACCTGCGGTTACAGTTGCTAGGCCAGGGCTTGTGCCGCCTGTCATGGCATCAAACTGGCCTCTAGCTTGCCCTTCACCCTGCGCCAGGCCACCAAAGTAGACACTGTCTTGCGCCTGATCAAACTGGCCGCCACCAGCCCAATCGTCCTGACCACCGGCCTGGGGGGAGCCAGCGGCTTGCGGGCCGCCCATGGTTTGTGGACCATCCGTGGGGCCACCAGCGGGGATGCTAGCAGGATCACCAGCCTGAGCCCCGGTAGGGACACCGCCAGCAGGGCCGTCCGTGGGAGCGCCACCATATGAGTCACTAGAGGCCTGGTCTACCGGCGCCTCAGCGCCGCCTGGCCCAGCACTACCCGAGTTGGGGATCTGTACTACTTCCCAGTCTTCATCCCAACTGGCTGGAGCTGGTTGGTCCCAAGCTGAAGGGGCCGCCTCGCGCGCCGGAGTAGCTTCACGCCGAGTCGGCTTGGAGCGCTGCGTAGGGCGCGAGTCTGCACGCTGAGATTCCGAGCGCTGCGCAGAGCGCGATTCTGCACGCTGAGATTCTGGGCGCTGCGCAGGGCCTGATTCTGCGCCCTGACCAGGTTGCCTAGACGCTGTCTGGCCGCCTGCTGTCTCATTGCCACGGCCTGGGCGACCGCCTACATGAGTGGCACTAGCTGCACTAGGTGGATAGGGGGCTGAGCCGGGCTCAGCAACCGCTGCGGCTTCGCCGTCGCTAACTGCCTGAACCTGCAGGCGCAAACCCAAAGCTTCATACAGTGCCCCGGCCACCACCTGCGGGTGACGCCCAGAGTTAAAGCTGCGCACCAGGCCCGGCGAGGCGAAAATCAGCGTAAAAGTCTCGCCCGATACCTTGCCCGGCTGCGCATTAGCCCCCACCAGGGCGTTGGTCACGCGGCTAGCGGCCTTAACTTTGGCCAGCACTTCGCCCCAACGGTTACGAATCAGCTCCGACGGCGACGACGAGCCAGCCCCCGGCCCCTGGGCAGGGCGGACAGCCGCGCTATTTGCCGCCTGGGCAGCCGAGCGGGTTTGCGCAGCGGATCCAGCAGTTGCGGGTCCAGCCCCTGCGGCAGAGCGCGCCGCAGGCGCGCTGGAAGCTGCGCTGGCAGCGCTAGGACCAGCCGGAACGCTGGGCGTGCCCGGAACAGTGCCCGGAACACTAGGGGCCGCCGGGGCGTTGGGCGCCACCGGCACATTCATGCCAACGCCTCCCCCGACACCCGGCCCACTTGGGGCCTCAGCAAGCACTGGAATTGCCATATTTGCGCGTTGCAAAGCAGCCCGCGCCGCCTCACGGCCCGAACCCTCCGGGGCGCGGCCCGAACCCACCGAGGCGCGCCCGGCGCCATCTTGACCCTGTGCCCCAACCACACCCTGAGAGCCGCCACCAGGCAGGGAGCGCGGCGCCGTCGTCGGCTGGGCCAAACCCACCACCAGCAGGCGGGCCATCAACAACTCAAGCTGCAAACGCGGGCTAGTAGCCCCCACCATGGTGCCCAAAGCAGCAGCACACATATCCGCACAGCGAGACAACTGTCCAGCACCCAAAGCGCGCGCCTGCACCTGCATCCGCTCCAGCTGATCCACCGGCAGCGAACCCAAAGCCGCCTGCGCCTGATCCCCGGCCACAGCCAAAATCAGCAGGTCACGCAGACGCTGCAGCAAATCCTCCACAAACCGGCGCGGATCGTGACCAGAGGAAACCACGCGCTGCACTACCTCAAAGCAGGCGGCGCCGTCGCGGGCAGCAATCGCATCCACGCACTGATCAAGCAAAGAAGTGTCAGTGAACCCCAGCAAACCAATGGCCTGCTCATAACCAATCTTGCCGTCAGAGCCACCAATTAGCTGGTCAAGCACCGACAAGGTGTCACGCACCGAGCCCCCACCAGCCCGCACCACCAGCGGCAACACCCCATCGCCCACCTCAACCTTTTCGCTGTGGCAAAGCTGGCGCAAATAGTCCTCCAACACCGGCGGCGGCACCAGGCGGAAAGGATAGTGGTGGGTGCGCGAGCGAATAGTGCCAATCACCTTCTCAGGCTCGGTGGTGGCAAAAATGAACTTCACATGCGGCGGCGGCTCCTCCACCAGCTTCAGCAAAGCGTTAAAGCCCTGATTAGTGACCATATGGGCTTCGTCGAGAATAAAAATCTTGTAAGTATCCCGAGCCGGTGCAAACGAGGCACGTTCACGCAGCTCACGGGCGTCCTCCACGCTGTTGTGGGAGGCGGCGTCAATCTCCACCACATCCAGTGAGCCACTGCCGCCGGTAGCTAAATCCACGCAGGAGGGACACACCCCGCAAGGAGTATCCGTCGGTCCCTGCTCACAGTTGAGACAACGGGCCAAAATGCGAGCACTAGTGGTTTTACCGCAGCCACGCGGCCCAGAGAACAGGTAGGCGTGGTTAACGCGGTTCGCACGCAGAGCAGCCATCAGCGGCTCGGTCACGTGCTCTTGACCAATCACCTGTTGAAAAGTGTCGGGGCGGTAGCGGCGATACAGAGCAGTGGTCACAGCTGAACTCTAAACGCTTTGCTATTCCCAAGCACGCAGGCTCGACGCAATAGCGCTGCAGCGCTACCGCCTAGCGTAATCCGTCCGCCGCGATCGACGCCTAAAGGGCAGCAAAAACCCCTCGCGCACCCGCCAGAGCCCGCTTACCCTTGCTACCTTCCGGTCCTGGGGGAGTTCACGAGATAACGCCACACGAGGGGCACGCACGACTATAGCCCATTAAGGCCCCATAACAAAAGTCAACTTTTTAGCGCGCCCTGCCCCGAGCGGTAACTTTAGCCAGTTAATCTAGGGCCATGACTCCAGCTTTCTTCTCTTTCGGTCGCCATCGTAGGCACAATTCCGACACGTCTGCGGAAGAGAGCTACTTCGCCACAGATTCAAGCGATACCAGCGCACCCACCGAAACTGACGCGCCCCTATCGGCGCATTCGGGCGCCTCCCACTCCGCGAGCGCCACCTCCCCCGCTTCAGTTCCCGACGCCGCCTCCGCAGCTGGTTCTGCCGGTTCTGCCGGTTTTTCTGGCTCTGGTAAGCATTCTGGCCTTGAGGTAGACCCCACAGATTTTTCGGACGGCACTGACGCGGACGACGTCGTCGCCCCTTTAAGCCTGGACGAAACCCTAGATATTGCCATTAAGTCCTGGCGGGCTGAGCTTAACGCGCTGGGGGAAGTAGCTAGCCTTGACGATGTTAGCTTCCTGGATGCGGCGGTTATTGACTTAACTGACGGTCACCCCACGGGCTTGGCGCAGCTTTACGGCGGCAGCACTACGCGCCTGCGTAACCTGGTGCGCGAAAACGCCTCTCTGAGTGTGGCGCAGCGTTCTTTCAACGCCCTGGCTACCCGCTCGCACCAGCTGCAACGTCAGTTTGGTCAGGCTGCGGTGCATTTGGCGTTGGGTGTGGCCGAGTTTAGTGAGCAGGTGGGCGACGGCTCGGTGCGCACGGTTAACGCCCCGATTTTGCTGCGTCCGGTGCGGCTGAGCACTGACACCGCCCAGAGCGCGTTGACCTTGGATTCTTCCATCACGGTTAACCCGGTGCTGGTTAAGGCCCTTAAGGCTTATGGCTGCAAGGTGGATGTGGAGACTATTGCTCGCGCCGCTATCAGCCCTGGTGGGTTCACGCCGCGCGCGGTTTTGACCCGGATTGCCAGTTTGGGGCGCGAGTATCTGCCCGGCTTTGAGTATCACGAGCGCCTGGTTGTGGGTGCTTTTGTACACCCGGGCCAGAGCCTGCTGGCTGACTTTGAGGCGGTTATTCCACTGCTGCGCACTAACCCGCTGATTGCCGCCGCTTTGGGGGACGATCATGCCCGCACCGCTTTGCATGTTGATTTACCGCCGGCGATCCGCGCAGATTTGGACCCTGACTATGAGCGTGGCATTGGGGATCTAGATACTTCCCAGGCCTATGCCATTGAGGCTGTGGGCACGGGCGCCCAGCTGCTTTTGGATGCCCCGCCCGGGGTGGATGTGCCCGCGACTTTGGCCGCTATTTTGGCCGACGCCGCCGCTAGTGGCCGCCATGTGCTGCACGTTCCAGCCTCCGGGGCTGATGGGCGGGCTGTGGCGCAGGTGCTGCGTGACGCTGGCCTGTCTGATTTGGTTTTGGATTTAACTGTCGACGGCGCTTTTAGGCGTCACGCTTCGGCCTCTATCCGTGAGGCTATGGGCGTGAAGGTGCCTGAGGTGGATGTGGAGGCTATCGCCACCACCCGCGCTCACCTGGTGTCTTTGCGTCGTCGGATGCAGCGCTACGCGGACGCGCTACACAAGCGCCGTCACCCCTGGAACGTGTCGGTGTATGAGGCGCTAGATGAGCTGGTGGAGCTCACTAGCGGCGATAACCATGCGTGCACCCGCGCCCGCATCAGCTCTGCGGGCCTAGCTAACCTTGACATGCAGGGTTTAAGTAACGCCAACAAGATCCTCACCCAGGCCTATGACCTGGGGATGCTGGATAAGGATCGGCCTGCTAACCCCTGGTCGCAGGTGCCGCTAAACAGTGCAATTATGGCTGAACGCACCGTCTCTAAGGTGCATGAGCTGGCCACAGAGCTACTGCCGCTGGTGCGTGAACAGATCAGCTCCGCCATCACCCAAACTGAGCTACACCGCCCCTTGAACCTGAGCCAGTGGCATGAGCAGCTAGCCATGCTTGACGGGGTACGTGAATCCCTAGACGTGTTTGTGCCCGAAGTTTTTGAACGCTCCGCCGCAGACATGGTGATCGCCACCGCCACCAAGCAGTGGCGCCGCGACAAGCACGTAGAAATGAGCGGCTCCGACCGGCGTCGTTTCATTAAACAAGCCCGCTCTCTGGTGCGCCCGGGCCGCCAAGTCGAAGACCTGTACTCTGAGCTGGTACTAGTGCAGCGCCGTCGAGAACAGTGGCAACGCTACTCCAGCGAAGGGGGCTGGCCGCGCCTACCGCTGGGGCTAGACGAAATGGAGCGCGTCGCCGCCCAAACCGAGCAGATGCTCGCTGAGCTGGCGCCGCTACTAGAAGGGCCGGCTGAGGGCATGGACCTGATGGAAATGCCCATCATGAAACTGCACTCGATGCTGCGCGAGCTGGACACTGAAGAAGCTAGCGCCAAAGACATTCCCCGCATCAACAGCATTGAGCAGCAGCTAGAACACTACGGCCTAACCGACCTGGTGACAGACCTGGCCCAGCGTCAGGTGCCCAAGCAGCACCTGGAACAAGAGCTGACCTACTGCTGGTGGTCCTCCATCCTGGCCCACTGCCTGGCGGAAGACCCCGACATGGGTGGCCTAGACACCACCGCCCTCGCCAACCTGGCCTCCCAGCTGCGCCAAGCCGACATCAACCAGGTACACACCCTGGCCGCGCCGGTAGCCCAGGCCTACGCCATGCGCGTGCGCCAAGAGGTGGGGGCAGACAAGGAACAAGCCCGCGCCCTGTACCGGGCCCTGGGCCGCAGCGACAACGCCTCCCTGCGCGATGTTTTGGACACCTACCCGCTGGCCAAAATCATCAAGCCGATTTGGATTGTGCCGCCCTCGCTGGTGCCCAGCGTGCTTAAACCCACCACCCAGGTGGATTTGGTGATCATTGACGCCTCCTACCCACTGCCGTTAAGCCAGGTAGTGCCGGCTTTGGCGCGCTCGCGGCAACTGGTGGTGGTGGGTGACTCCCACGCGGTTGATAACGGTGTGGCCGGGGTTTTGGCGCCGGTGCTCCAGCACGTGCAGCTGTCCACCACCCGCCACAACCTGGACCCGGAGATTGCCCGTTTCCTGGCTGCTAACGGTTACGCCGACGTGATTGACGTGATCCCCTCCCCGCCGGGGGCCCAAACCCTGACCCTGACTGCGGTTGATGGGCGCGGCACTCCCGCCCCAGGCCGCAACGAGGTGGAGACGGTACGTGCCGAGGTGGACGCCGTCGTCGATCACATTATTGACGCCGCCCTAACCCGCCCGGAGCAGTCCCTGGCTGTGGTGGCTCTCAACTCGCGCCACGCTGAGGCGATCCGCGCGGCGGTGGCGGCCGAAACTAACGGCTCTCCCGCCCTGGAGGAGTTCTTTAACGCAGACAAGTCCGAGCCGTTTGTGGTGGTGGATATCAGCCAGGCTTACCGTCTGCGCCGCGATCACATCATTATTGCGGTGGGTTACGCCAAGACCCCCAACGGCTCCCTGGTGCACTCTTTCGGGCAGCTGTCTACTCGCGACGGCGCCGGCGGGCTGGTGGCGGCGCTGTGTGCTTCGCGTGGCACTACCACCGTGGTTTCTTGCCTGAGCGCAGCCGACATTGACCCCTCACGCCTGCATGGGGCTGGGGAGCGTCTGCTGCGTCAGCTGCTTGAACGCGCCCAGGTGGGGCCGCTGCCTCTCGACGACGCCGGTAAGGCCCCTGACCGCCTGCTGCTGGATCTGGCTTTGCACTGCTTCCAGATGGGCCTGTCTGTGGTGCCGCGTTACGGCACGGACGGCCCCGGAGCGATCCCGCTGGCTGTGGGCCACCCCGACTACCCCGACGAGCTGCTGGTGGCGGTACTTACCGACGACGAGGCTTATATGGATGAGCCTTCGGTGCGTATGCGTGAGCGCTACTGGGTGGAGCGCCTGGAGCGTCGCGGCTGGACCGTGTACCGGGCCTTTAGTGCCGGCGTGTTTGTGGATCCTTCCGCTGAGGCTGAGCGCATCTGCCAGTTGGTGCTCGACATTGTTGATAAGCGTCAAAGTGTCAGCGACGACGGCGAGGCGGTTCCGGAGCTAATTAGCGACGACGGCGACTCGGCGGCAGCCGGATATGGGGCTAGTGGGCTTGCCGGGGTCGGTGGGCTTGCCGGGGTCGGTGGGCTTGCCGGGGCTGGCGCTGGGCTTGGCGGAGCTGGCGGGCTTGCCGGGGCTGGCGCTGGGCTCGGCAGCCGCAGTGGCCACACCACCGGGGCTGGTGAGCGGCCGGTTCCTCCCCCGCCTGGCTTCTCTTCCAACGCCGCTGGCGTTAGCAGCGCTGGCCAGGGCGCTAGCGCGGCCAGTGCCCACAGCGCGGCCGCCGCCGGGCAGGGTTCCCAAGGAGCTAGCCAGGGCGCCGTCGGCACTAATGCAGCTGGAGCCGGTGACGGTGCTGGGGACGGTGACTCTGCCCGCGAGCGTGGCGTGCGCCCGCCGATCGCCCAGGGCTTGCCGTTACAGGCCTACAGCGACGATCAGCTTGACGATCTGGTGTCCTGGATTCGCTCTGACGGCGTCAAACGCAGTGAGGATGAGGAAGTGGAGCAGCTACGCGAAACCCTAGCCCTCAAGCGACGCGGCACCACTGTGGACGCGGTGCTACACCACGCTGTCAAGCGTGGCCGCAACTAAGCCACCCAAACCGCAGCTGAGCTGCATCGGCGCGGATACGCCGCATTTTCCGCAACTGAACCGGCCCGGTTGCATCTGAGCGCAACTCAGCTGCAACCGGGCCACCACCAAGCGAGCTGAAAACCATAATGACCAGCCAAAACACTGCAGACGCTGGCGCGCCTGTGCCAGCTGCGCCTGTGCCGGGCGCACCAGCCAGCGCAGTCGTACCGGCCGATCAGGCAAAGCCTGCCTTTGCGGCGCCAGCCACCGCAGCCTCCACAGCCGGGCCCACTGAGGCCCCACTGGCTCAGGCTTCCCCCGCCCAAACCGGGCAACCCACCCAAACTGAGCACCCCACCCAAGCCGGGCACCCCACCCAAGCCGGGCGGCGGCGTCGGCGCGTAGTGCATTTGGGGCCGAAGGATCGCGAGCGGGTGGCCGAGGGCGCCAACCTTGAGCAGGTTGTGCAGGAGGCGCTGGGCAAGGTGGATGCTGAGAGGCCAGCTTGGAGCCGTGAAGATTTGCGCCGCGAGGATCCGTCCGCGCACGCCAATGACGCGCGACTGCTAGGTGACGTCCCGCCGCACTACGGCAACGGCGCCTAGGCTTGACCGTTCGGTGTCCTGGTCGGGTGATGACCTGGCCGGGTGGCGGCCTGGCCGTGCTGCGGCGTCGTCCCTGGAGGCATTGCCATCAGCCCGGGCTGCGTCACCGTCGGCGTCGTCAGCCTCGTCGGCGTCGTCAGCCTTGGCGGCATTATCATCAGCCTCGGCGGCGGCGGCCCCGGAGGCGGCATCCTCGCCGTCAGCCCTAACACCATCAAGCCGGACGGCGGACAAAAATGCCTAGAATTGGTAAAAGTATAAGTTATTGAACTAAAGTATAAGTACTTGAACTGCAGATACTGACATTTCATCCCTTCCCTATAAAACCCCATGAATTTTTTATAGGGAAGGGATGATTTTGCCTGTATTTGCCTACTTATGGCGGTGGCGGTTTATGCGCTTGACCATGCGCCTACGCAGCTGCCAGTGCACTGGCTCGTCGCCCTGCCACTGCAGGCGGTGCGAAAGCACACCCAGACGCACCTGCACACCACCCAGACGCCCGCCAGATTCCACGCCAGTTTCACCCTGGGCCTGGGCAAGGGCGTCACGGCCGGCGTCAACCCGCTCATGCGGGGGCACATACAAGGCAGTACGCACTTCGGGGGCATCTTGCGCCTCGGCGCCGTCGCTAGGACGGCCCACAGCGTAACCATCTTCTTCCTGCGTGCTAGCAGTGGTGGAACCATCGGCACGCACCGGCCCCTGCACCACACCCATGGTCTGGGTTTGGGGCAGCTTATCGGTGCGCCGCGACAAGGGCAGCGCCGCCGTCGGCATAATCAGCACAGACAGGGCACCAGCCAAAATCAAGGTGGAAGCCACATCGCGGGTCATGGTTCCGGCAGAAACCGCCACCTGGGTCACGGCCACAATAATCGGCAAGGCGGTGGTGGAATAGCAGGCCACCTGCAGGCTTTGACGCCAGCTAAACACCCGCGAGCCGTCGCGCTTGCGCTCAGCGGCGCTCACCAGCAGCACCGGCACTCCGCGCACGGCCACCAGCAGCACCAAGAAACCCAAAATCGGGCCAATCTTTTCACTCAGGTTCGACACGGTAATGGTCATGCCTGAAGTTACAAAGAAAATCGGGATGAAGAAGCCATAGGCCAAACCATCAAGTTTTTCCTCAAAGGGCCGCGAGCCCTCCGGCAGCACCCGGCGCAAAATAATTCCCGCCGCGAACGCCCCCAGCACCACGTCAAGCTCAAACACTTCAGCCAGTGCACACAGCCCCACTAGCAGCAACACGGCGGCACGAATAGTGGTTTGGGCGGTAGTGTGCTGCCCGCGCTGAATTACCGCGACCAGGCGCGTGCCAGCCCGCTTAACCCGCTCGTTGAACACGATGATTAGCGCTGTGATAGCCATAAAGCCGGCCAGCACCAGCGCCGAAGCCCAGGTGGCGCGACTTCCCAGCAGCAGCGCCATCAGCACAATCGGGCCGACTTCACCAATCGCCCCATGGTTTAGCACGGCGGCACCCACTGAGGTAGATAGCAGCCCACGCTCGCGCAAAATCGGCAGTAGTGTGCCCAGGGCGGTGGAGGTCATAGCAATAGCCAGGGCTATAGCGCCGTCGCGCATATCAGTAATTGACCCCACCCCCATGGCGATCACCGCCGCGAAAGCCAAGCTCAGCGAGGCAAACCACCCCACTATGGCGTGGCGCCCGCCTGAGCCGCGCAGCTCCCCCAGGTCCAGCTCATAACCGGCCAGCAGGAACAGGAAACCTACGCCCAGTTCACGCAGGAAGGAAATCGGTTCGCCTGCCTCGGTGAGTGTAAAGCCAGCCGCACCCATGGCCATTCCACCGGCCAGCAAAAGCACAGTTTCTGGCACAAACCCGCCCGGGATGGCCCGCGCAATGAGCGGCGCTAGAAATATTACGGTGGCGATTAAAAACAGCGCCCCAAAGGCATCTCCTAGCATGTTCCCTCCAATCTAAAACCCGGCACAATAGAGGCATGGACGATCACCCCTACCTGCGCCGTCTTTGTGACGGTACTGTCAAACAGCTTAGCCCTTTCACTGGCACGGAAGTGTGGACTGTACCCGGCCGCGCTAACCGCCCCTTGCGCCTGCCTCAGGTTGAGGTGCGTCCGCTCAGTTCCCACATGCACACTCACACTTGTGCTTTTTGTAGCGGCCGCTATCTGGAGACGCCGCCTGAATATGCCCGTATCGTGCGTTTTGCCTCGGTTAAGGACGACGCCGCTAGTGCCGACGCCGGAGCGAGGACCACTGGCTCTGGCAACGCGGGGGCCGCTGGTGGCCAGGGCACCAAGGCCGGCACTAAGGCCGCTGGGGCCAACACCAGACTGGGGGCCAACGCCAGGCCGGGTGCCGACGCCGGGGCGGGCGACACCTGGCACACGTTTTTTGGCTTGCTGCCTGAATATTTAGATCAGAGCGTAGCCGAATTTCGGCGTATCCCCAACCTTTTTGAGATTTTGCCGTTCAATTATTGGCAAGCTAACTATGGTTTTGAGCTGCCTGAGCGCTGCCGTGACCGGCTCGAAAACTACCTGGCTGACGCCGCCGGATATGAGCATTTGCGCGCTATTGTCAGCGCCAAGCTGCGCGCCTCCGGAGCTGGTGACGCAGAGATTGCCGAGCTGAACCTGGGCGACATTCGCCGTCACAGCGCCGGCTTTTTCGGGGGCAGCCATGATGTGTTGGTGGCCCGCCGCCACTGGCGCGATGACGCCGTCGACACTACTGGCCTAGCAGGTAGCGCCACTTTAAGCGTGACCGAGCACCGCGTGTGGACCCAGTGGGCGGTTAACGCCATGCACGCGCAATACCTGCAAAACAAGCACGTTAAGTATGTGGCCGTGTTCCAGAACTGGCTGCGACCGGCCGGCGCTAGCTTCGACCACCTGCACAAACAGGTGGTGGGCGTGGATTCGCTGGGGGCTAGCTTGCAGGCTGAAATTGCCCGCGTGAACGCTAACGGCAACATTTACCGTGATTTTGTGGATTGGGCTTACCGGACAGGCTTGGTTGTGGCCGCTAACGACGGCGCCGTGGCCCTAGCTGGGGTGGGTCACCGCTACCCCTCGTTGGAGGTCTACTCCACCGGGCCGGTCTCTGAGCCGTGGCTGATGGAGCCCGAACAGGTGGATGCGGTTTCTGATTTGGTGCACGCCCTACACCAGGCTACGGGCACGCAGGTGCCACTAAATGAGGAGTGGCATTACCGCGCCCCGGGCGTAGCTAAGGAAATGCCTTGGCGAGTGGTGCTTAAGTGGCGTGTTTCCACTTTGGCGGGTTTTGAGGGAGCCACCAAGATTTACCTGAACACTATTGATCCGCGTTCGCTACGCGAGCGGGTGGTGCGCAAGTTGGAGCAGCTGCGCGCTAGCCAAGCCGGGGCATTGGCGCCGGGCATCCGCATTGGTGACGAATGCGAGCAGCCCTACCTGCAATACGGCAGGGCCTGACACTGTCTAGTAACTCTGCGTCTTACAGCGCGGTGACGAAGGCAGCCAGGCCGAAGAAAATGCCGGGAGCGTTAGCGGCTGCCAGCGGCAGGTCGCGAGAAGGCTTGAACAGGCCGTAGTACACCCACAGGCTGCAGTTGATTGCAGCTACCAGAGGCTGCAGCGGATTGCCGGCCTGGCCGTTTAGATTGTTTATGATCTGAGGAACGTAGGCAACGTACATGCACACGGCCATGAAGGTAGCAACCCACCCCAGGACCTTTTCCTGCTTAACGGTCAGCGCCAAACCGGAGCGAACTTCCTGCTCGGAAGCGGCTTGCGCGTTCTTTTCATCCTTCGAGGATTCGGCTTGCTTAGACATAACATTCCTTACCTATAGATCTCTGGTTTCGAACATATTAGGGAATTAGTCAGGCTGAATGTGAGTGGAACAGGTTACATTCAGCCTGCCAGCACTGCAAGCAGGCGCAAAGCCTAGTTCTGAATTAATTCAACTAGCACTTCAGCGTGATTGGTGTGAGGGAACATGTCGAACAACCGCGCCCGGCGTACCCGATACCTGCTCATCACCTCTAGATCTTTAGCCAATGAGGCCGGATTGCAGGAGGAATACAGCACTCGTTGAATGCCGCTGTCTTCAATTGAGGCGGCCAACTCGCCAATGCCGCGCCGGGGCGGGTTAACTACTAATAGATCAGGCTTGTCGTGACCATAGACCTGGCCCGAGGCATCCAGCACGGAGGCGTCGCCTGCTTCAAAGCGAACCTGCGGGCTAGTCAGGCTCAGCTGGGCGGCGGCCGCGCGGGCGCCGTCGATGGCAGGGGCGGAAACTTCCACTCCCAGCACCTGCGCACCGGGCTGGGCTAGGGCCAGGGCAAAGCCGCCCACGCCGCAGTACAGGTCCCAAATCGACTGGCCCGCACAGTCGCGCGCCCAGGCGCGGGCTTGGGCGTAGAGCCCGGCGGCCACGTCACTGTTGGTTTGGAAGAATGACTGCGGGGGCAGCACCAGCGGCAGGACGCTTTTTTTGTTATTTACGACGACGCCGTCCCCACCCAGTTCCGGCAGGTACAGCGGCATGTCCAGGGTTGAGTCCTGGCTCAAAATAATTTCGCGTTCGCCCTCCAAGATTGCGGCTGGGCGGGGCTGAATATTTACCGACAGCACCCGCAATCCAGGTAACTCACTTTGCAGGCGGGGCGCACCTTTACGGATAGCCGGCAGCTGCGCCGTCGAGCGCAAAACGAAACGCACCATCAGCTGGCCGTTAGCCGAGGCGGTAATCAGCACATGCTTAAGCTCCCCGCGCCGCTTGACGATTGAGTAGGGCTGCAATCCCATGCGGGTAATTGCACGAGTTAATGGGGCTAGTGCGGCTTTAATTTCGTTTACATGCAGCGGGCAGGAAGTTAAATCCGTGCCGTTATCGAAACGGTCAACTAAACCCAGCACCGGGGCGTGGGTTGTGCCCGAAACCGCCAGTTTGGCTTTATTGCGGAAGTGGCTGGGGGCGCTGGCGAAAGGTTCAAGCCAGGCGGCCGTCTCAACCTGACCGGCAAGTGTGGCTTGCACCGCAGATTGCTTTAATTGCAGCTGCTGCGCCAGCGGCAGATCAAGGTTGGGGCAGGAGCGACACAGGGAGGCGTCGTGGAGCTGACAGAGCACGGTTACAAGCCTACAGGCTTAGTAAGCTGCACGAAGTTGCATTGAGGGATAAAAACTTTACTTTGTATGTATCCGGACTTTTTGGCGTTTATCCAGGTCAAATTCGCTTTTGCAGAAACCTGGGA
>ERZ1674154.79-NODE-79-length-16210-cov-8.276076_pt1 | contig 16210 bp, 8 predicted proteins | sample MGYA00581306_ERZ1674154 | MGnify/ENA primary metagenome ERZ1674154 (study PRJEB41354, sample SAMEA4873325) | human saliva metagenome | biome: human-associated habitat [ENVO:00009003]; feature: mouth environment [ENVO:08000002]; material: saliva material...
TGAAGCGACTCTAGCCCCGACCTTGGAGGTGAAGGACATGTTCCGACTGCTCTTACGAGCAAAAAGCCGCCCGCTACGCGAGGCGCAACGGGCGGCTTTTATTTGTAAAAAGTATTACCGCATCAAGCGGCGGTTATGCCTGTTGCCGCAGACATAACTTAATCAGTATACCGGCAGTACGGAGGGGTCTCCCAATCTGCCGGGATACTGACCGCTTGTGTGGCTACATGCCTATCTTCTGCACCCTGTGCTGTCACTACCCAAAACACTGGGGGTGACAGCACAGGGGAGAAGGAAAAGGCATACCGAATTGGCAGCGTGACGAAAACACGCGCACCATTCGGGAAAGCAAGGTAGCTTAAAGCTATACAAGTAAACGTGCACGTCCAACGCGTTGAAGCAGACGTGCACCCAACATATAAGGAGACAACCATGTCCCAGAACGAGTCCCAGACCACCATTACCCTCGCCGACCTCATCGAGAACGTCGAACTCGGCGGCGGCTCCGTCATCACCTCCAACACGGAACTCGAACCCGCAGCAGGACCCCAGGCATCCGTGGCACCCGCCAAGTACGTTGAAGGCAAGGGACAGGCCGCTAAGTCCGTTTTTGTGTACGAGACCCGCTACATCGCAGGGAAGCCCGAGAACCAGGACGAACCCAAGACTGCCAAGAAGGCCGTCAAGGGTAAGCCTCAGACCGTCGTCCTCATTGACAGCAAGCAGTCCGAGCTTAATCGCGCAGAAGCCGCCATCGAACAGGGCCGCCAGTACGGCGACGAAGCAGTCGTAAAGATTCCCCGCGCCGTCGTCACCTACAAGACCGAAAACGGCCCCGTTGAATACACCGACATGGAGCTCTCCCACCGAATCTTCGACGGCCACTTCCGCGCCGGCACCATCGACGGCAAGCTCATCACTGAAAACGACGACTACCGTGCACTGCGCAACTGCACCCCCGCAGATATGAGTGCACTGCTCAACACCGCCCCCGCAGCACTTCTCTTCGGCGCATGGGACTCCACCCGCAAGAGTAACCAGGTCCGCCTGCGCAGTGCCCTCGTTGGTGAAATCATCGGCGTCCTCGCTGATCAGAAGCGTACTGGTGAAGAGCAGCAGGCACGTCGTAGCGGTGCTCGTGTTGACGCTGTAGCCGCCAGCGTGAAGCTTGCTCCCAAGGATATGGAATCCTTGGTCAATGACCAGGAAGCAGAACTGAGCCCGGGCAATATTGGAGCTCGTCGCAACGAAATTAAGAAGGCTAAAGCCGATGACCGTATCTCCGCTTCCCCTCTCGGTCTGGGCAGTATCCCGCCTTCGGTTGAGGAAATTGGCGGTATCGCTTGCCGCCGTATCATCCGTTCCTGGGTTCTGAGCCTCGCTAGCCTGCGTCAGTTGCGCTTCGGTCAGGACGAAACCAAGAACGTTGCTGCCCGTGCGCTCCTCGCCGCACTCGGTCTCAATGCTATCGCCCGTGCCGAGCGTGAACTCTACATCCGTGCCAACTGCGACCTAATCGAATCCTCCGCACCCGTTGTCACCCTCGACCAGCGTTTCGGCGAGAAGAAGACCTTCGCACCCCTGACCGTTGAACACACCGACCAGCTTCTCCTCGAAGCCATCGAGAACGCCAAGGAAGCTGGCGTGGCTGACTGGAACGGCCAGACTTTCAACGTTGACGGCAACCCCATCATCATCAAGAACGCCACCGCGGAGGACGCTGAATAATATGACGAACCTCGGAATTCTCGCGAGGTTCCCGCTCGGCGTATACCAGGGCCACAAGGCAGACGGAAGCCCCGACGCCTTCCCTGACCCTGCCCGCTTGCAGGCCGCGCTCCTCAGCGCGGCCGCGCAGGGACCTCACGCAATTATCGAAAACGGGCAGCTTGCCCCTTCGGAAGAATCTCTCAAGGCCCTCAAGTGGCTTGAAGAGAACCCCCCGACCGGGCTGCAGCTTCCCGACATGTGCCCTGTATACCGCTCACCCAACAAGATGAGCCGATTCATGTACCGCGAGGTAGCGCGTTCCGCCAAGGGACGGCAGACTGAGCCTCGTGCAGTATCCGACGGCTGGGCTGTATCCGACACCATCGGCTGGCAGTACGATAAGGTACCCGCAGACATCGCGGAAACCATCACCCAGCTCTGCGGCGAAGTACCCTCCCTCGGAGAAGCCAGCAGCTTCACCGCCCTCTACACCGGAGACGTGGAACCCACCCACACCATCGACACTAAGTCGGGCCCCTTCGAAGCAGGCGGCATGCCCGTCCGCGTACCCGTACCCGGTCGAATCAACGCGCTCATGCATGCTCACGCAGAAGCGTACCCCGCCAAGGTTCCCACCAAGGCAGGCGACAAGACCGCAGCGAGCGACACGATGCGCCCTTCCCCGGTACCCACCGCAGGCCTCGGATCCATCAAGTACCAGCCTGTGGAGGATGAAACCTCCACCAGCCCCTGGGAATACTTGTGGCTCCTCGAAGTAGATGGTGAAGAGCTGAAGCCCGAACAGTACGTCAAGGCAAGCTCCCTGCTGCACAAGGCTCTCGTAGCTGCCGCAGGATTCGGCGCTCCCAGCCTCATCACCGGCCGGTATCCCAAGGGTCACAAGCCGGCCAACAGCCTGGCGCTGCAGTACCTGCCTGCCCGCTACCTGCCCGACTATCTGCGTCGTGAGGTGAAGTCCAAGGGAGTCCTGCTCGTCTTGGTCCCGGCAAGTGCCCCGACCGATGAAGCAGTAGAACTCGGTATCGCACTCAGGAGCGTAGAAACCCTCTACGCTCAGGACTTCCCGCGACTCACCGTGAAGCTTCGCCAGAAGCGCCTGCCCGCGCAGGGTTTCTGGGATGCTCCTAAGACCGGGTACACGCGTCTGTGGCGTACCCTCAGCGCGGCCGTTCCCGAATCGCGCGTTTTCAACCGCCCGAAGAAGGTTGAGACGAAGGCCTGGACGTTCGCTGACGCCGCTCTGCTTTCCATGGCTTATGTGTGGCGTGACAGCTTCGAAGCGCCCGAGGCTGAAACCTCACGCGAACGAATTCGTAGCTTGAGGGATCAGGTCGAGGAAACGGCTGAAGCCAAGGTTCTGGAAGCCCACCGTGTAACCCAGAACCCCGCCGCCTACGCCTACAAGCTGCCCCGTACTCTGCCCGCAGAGCCGTGGCGCGGCGTCGTAGACCTCGGCAACCTGGCAACTGACACGACCATTGTAGCCATCGGCCAGTCCCGCCACATGGGCGGCGGCCTGCTGGTTCCGTTCGACGTGCCCACCGAAGAATACGACCGCCGCAAGAAGGAGGAAGAGCATGACTAGCCCCGCTACCACGCTGCCCTCCATCACTCGTGATGAGTTCAACGATTTCTTCGCCGTGCTCAATGGAGGGTACGCGCCCTTCAGCTGGCAGGAAGAGGTACTCGACCACATTTGTGGGCACGGCGTATGGCCGGAACGTATTAACGCGCCGACCGGCTCCGGTAAATCCTCCGTGGTTGATATCCACCTCTTCGCGAATGCTCTCGCCGCTGTTGGCGCCACGCCGCGCGTTCCTCGTCGCCTCTGCGTGACCGTGGGACGCCGCGCGCTGGTCGACAGCCAGGCAGACCGCGCCCGTGAGATTCTCGGCCGCATGAAGAAAGCGCTTACTGATGGATCCGGTGAGCCCGGTATTCTGCGTAGGGTTGCTGAAGCCCTCCAGAGCTTCCAGACCCGCAACGATGACCAGGGGAGTGACCCCTTCGAAGTCGGTCATATCCGTGGCGAGCTCTCGAACCGCAACCTGCCGGTCACCGACATTTCGGCCTGCGCAATCATTGCCGCAACTCCCGACATGTACGGTTCGCGAGCGCTCTTCCGCGGCTACGGCAGCACCAAGGCTGCCCGCTCGCGTGAGACTGCCCTGCTGGCTATGGACACCGTCATGGTGCTCGACGAGGCTCACATGAACCGCCAGCTGCTGCACACCACTCAGCGTATTGCCGAGCTGCAGAAGCGCGAGGCTGACCTGGGTATTCCCACCCTGCAGGTGGTTGAGACCACCGCTACCCCCTCCACCGAGGACAGCGATTCAACTACGCTGGGCGTGGATATTGAGGCTCTCGATAAGCCGAATGATAAAGAGCTACACAAACGTGTCTACTCGCACAAGGAACTGATGCTCCACCCCATTGATAAGTGGGATGGTAAGCCCGGTAATGCTGCGACCGTGAAGGCCGCTGTGGACGCTATTAAGGATTTCCTTGCCCACCGTGAGGTGGGTAAAGGTTCGGAGGCAGCCCACACTGTCGGTTGTATTGTCAACCATGTGCGGACGGCTATCTCTATCAAGGAGAAACTCACTGAGAACAAAGTGCTTGAAAAGGAAGAGGTCCAGCTTCTCGTAGGACGCATGCGCCCGTACGACCTGCAAAAGTTGCAGAAGGAGCACCCCGACCTCTTTAGCACTCGCGGCGATAAGTCCGTGAAGGTTGTTGTGGCCACCCAGACTCTCGAAGTCGGTATTGACGTTGACTTTGCTGACCTGGTAACCGAGCTGGCTCCTGCTTCCTCCTTGGCGCAGCGCTTCGGGCGTGTTAACCGTCTGGGCCACCGTAAGGATTCTAAGGTCGTCGTTATTGAGCCTGCGAGCGGTGACTTGGTGAAGAAGGACGCGCCGCCCTACAAGGCGTTTGACCTGAGCAATGCGTATGTTTGGCTCGAATCGCTCAACGATACTGAGAACCCGTCGGTGAACCCCGCCGCAATGGTGAAGAACCCGCCGGTGCAGTCCTCCCCGGAGCGTCTGCTCTACCAGCGCCCGGAATGGCCTGACCTGCTGGAATTCTCACGTACCGACGAGAATCCCTACGATGAGCCGGACCTTGACCTATGGCTGCACGACTCCCTGGATGCAGAAACCGCAATGGGCGGTGTTATTGTGCGCGATAACCTGCCGAGCAACACTTCTGCCGCAATGGAGATTCTCAAGACCAGCTACTTTGCACCGAGCGACCGGGAAACCTTCCCCGCGAATCTGAAGATCCTCCAGGAGATTCTGGACTACCAGGATGAGCACGGCATGAAGCCGCGTAAATTCCTTTACCGTCAGGGTGAAATTTCCCTGTGGCAGGACGCTGAGCATGGCGATGAGAGTAGCCAGGCGTTGGCCCCCGGCGACGTCCTGCTTCTTGACATGGGCAGTGTTCCGTTCACGAACCAAGGCATTGCCGTGACTCAGCGTGAGCTGCCTTCTAAGAAGGAGAAGCTGAAGGCTGTACCCTTCCCCGATGACGCCAAGCTCTACGTGTACGAGAAGTGCGCGGACCGTGAGGAACACTTCAGGAAATACCTGGGCCTCTCACCCGAAGAAGCAGCAGAATTGCTCGATAATCAAGCTTCGGACGGCCAGAAGGTGATTGCTTCTGAACTTTCCACCGAGGCCGAGGACGGCCAAGAGGTTATCGCATGGTACGCCGAAGTGACCGGCAAAGAGTCTGTTGAAGGTTCCGATATCGCTCAGGAACTGGCGCTGACTGGCCCCGTTCTTCTGGAGGACCACCAGAACGATGTTGCTGAGCGTACCCGCAAGCTTGCCGAGAACCTCGGCCTGGCAGCGGAATTCTCGGAGGCCCTGGAACTGGCGGCAAAGTATCACGACGAGGGCAAGCGTGACTTGCGTTTCCAGCAGATGCTCGGTGCAGATGCGGAGGCGGGGGCGCTCGCAAAGAGCGGCCGCCGTTCCGTGGCTGAGGCGTACCGCGCCCGTAGCCGTAGCGCTCTGCCGAAGGGCTGGCGTCACGAGCAGCTATCCGCACTCATGGTTGCGGCCTCGCCCGAAAAGGTGGGGGAGCACCGCGACCTGGTGCTACGCATCATCGGTTGCAGTCACGGCCACGGCCGGTTCTCCTTCGCCCATGATGCAGACTTCCTGCTCAAGGAGGGCTACCAGCCCGAAGGAATGGACTACGAGGCGCTCAAGGAACAAGCGACCCGACTCTTCGACGTCGGCTACTGGGACAACCTCATGGAGCAGACGAGCCGCACCTACGGCCCGTACGCTACCGCCTACCTTGAAGCCGTCGAACGCGCGGCGGACGCCCAGATTTCACGGGAGGGACACTAATGGCAACGTTGACTATTGCCGGTGACTACACCTCGGCGCTGACCCATTTTGCCCTCTACGGGCTGTCCCTGATGGTTGAGCAGAAGCACCCCGGAACCGTCACTGTAGGTTGGTCTCAGGAAGGCCAGCCGCGCGCCCAGATCCATGCTGAAGGCGTGTCAGAAGAAGAAATCGCCGAGTGTGTGCACTCCTACGTTTCTTCCCTGGCCGCTGACGATAGCTGGGTGAACGTTGACCAGTCCTACGGTGCGGGTAAGGAAACCGCTGTTTTCTCCCCGTTCTCACCGCGTATTCGCGGAATTGACGCGGAGAAGCACCCGGATGACTGGGCCTCTCACCAGAAGACCCGACAGGGTCATCTGGATGCACTGATGGAACGTGACGACCTGCTGTCCCTTCTATGGATTGCTGGCCTGGGCGAACCGGCATACTGGCGTTTTGAAACCAACGCGCCTCGCCCCGACCACGGTGCGTCCCGCTGGGAGATGAAAACTCGCAACAAGGGCCAGGAATTCGTCAAGGACCGTCTGCGCCTGATGTGTGCGGATTTGGCCACTTGGGAACCTTCCGCGATGCTCAGCGGTATTACCGGGCAGACCCTGTACGACTCGCTGGATAAGAAGCCGGATTCCCGAACCGGAACCGGTTTCACCGTCCCGCAGCCGACGGATACGGCGCTCGCTTTCTGTGCCCTGGTGGGTATCGCCAACTTCCCGGTGATTCACCAGATTCACCAAATCGGCGTGACCCCCGGTGCCTACCCGTACAACGCTTTGCACCCGCGGCTCATGGTTCTTCCGGTGCTCTTCGGACGTGCTGCTTCTGCTCAGGGAGAAGATTCCAACTTTACCCAAACAGGAGGTGTCACTCCCGCCAGGTTGCGAACCGTGTTGCGTAGCCACGCCTACCGCAGGGTGGTTGACGAGGTCGGAAAGGCAGCAGATAGCGGCTCTTTGGGAGCAGATCTCTTCTTGTCCGAGCTGGCGGATGAGAAGGCGATTCTTCGTGAGAAAGGCGTTCAGGCCTTTGTCGCTTTCCCCATCGCGAAGGTGGGTAGCGATTCGGCACCCGAACGTCAGGTTCTGAGGGGTAGTGCCCTCCCGCTAGGCTAACTTAGCCGCCTACCGAAGTCGGCAAATATGCCTGCAAAATGCAGAGGGAGGGGCCCTCCGGTTGAATCACCGGAGGGCCCCTCCCTCTGCGTATCGTTCAGCGGATATGCGGTATCTATTGGACTAGGGAATCACCCCTTAAGCCGCCACCGCCGCCTCCTTGGCCGCGGTGCCGTTGCGGGTCCACAGCAGGAGCGCCGCCACGCTGTTGATGATGTAGAAGATGTACTTGCCGACGTTCGCGAAGTTGCCCTGAGTCAGCGCCTTCACGCACTGCACGGTGTTGTACAGGAACCAGAATTGCCACTGCATCGTGAGCTTGAGCGCGTTCAGAATGTTCGCTGACAGGGACAGGCCAAACACCACGGTCGTGATCCAGAACAGGAAGGTCATCTGGCCGCCGTAACCGATATAGTTCGCAAGCAGCGAGAACGCGAACGAACCCGCCACAATGCCGGCGATAACCAGTCGGCCCTTCGCGCCGGTCGGCGGTTCCATGGCCTTGCCGCGCTCGGAGTTCTGCCACCTACGAATCGCGAAGGTGTACACGATAAAAGTCACCGGGTAGGTGATGATCGCTGCCTTGTTGCCCAGAATGTAGTCGATCGTTCCAGACAGCGCCGTGTTAATAATGCCGAGCACGTTACCGACGTTCGAGAGGCGGCCGGTCAGGCGGGTGGACATCATTGAAATGCCCACGTTAATCACTGAAATAACGCCGAGGGGGATGAGGCTCGTCATCGGGCCCCAGTCAACGTACTTGGCGAGGTTGGTGTTCAGGTATCCAGACCCGATAGCGATGGCAATAACCAGTGCCACGCCGAAGAGGTCGGCGTAACGCGACTTGGCGAAGAAGATAAGTGCCTTATCCACAAAAACTCCTTTGGGATGGGTGTGTTAGCTCGCCGTTGAGTGGTACCGCAACGGTGATAAGGTTGTAATAACTATAACTCTCGAACCTAGAGACACGCCAAAAACACACCAAACCGGTGCTATTTGTAACGCGATTCACTTTTGAGGGGCTGTAGATTGATTCGGGGCCTGCGGGTTGAATCGGGGAGGCGGGTTGAATCGGGGAGGCGGGTTGAATCGGGCCTGCGGGTTGATGATTCTCACGCCCCCTAGCGTCACATAATTCGCCAAACCCTCGAATAAACTCGAACCTTAAGGTATTCTTGATAGCTGGGTCAGGAACCACGCCGGTCTCACTCACCGTGCATCCGCCCGGCACTCACCCTCCGCGTCTCACTCACGCTCAACAGGGAATCGCATATCGGCCTCACTCACCGCACACGCTATTGCCGCGCCTTCCTGCCACCCGTAGCTCACTCAACTCAAACGACAAGTGAATAGGACAATCATGCCCTTCCTCAACAATCGACTCTCACGACGATTCTTCCTGAAGGGTGCCTCCGCTGCCACCGCAGCAGGCGCCCTCGCACTGCAGGCCCAGGCTGCAAACGCAGATGAAGCCCCCAAGACCGCCGAGTCCCCGGCCGCCGCCGAGGAGACCAAGGGCCCGCGCCTCACCATCCAGCGAGCCACCATCACCGAAGACGGAATGACCGTCAGCTACACCGCGCACGGCCTGCGTGAACTCCTCGCCGAAGGCACCACCCTGACCGTGCGCCACGGCTACGTGCGCGACAACTCCTTCGAAACCCTGCGCTCTTGGCCGCTCACCCCCGAATTCAACGGTGACGAAGACACCTTCAGCGGAACCGACCTGTTCCCCATCGAACTCATTCAGCCCGAGGGCGTGGACCACGCCCTGCAGCTGGATATCTGCACCGACCCCTGGGGTCAGGAAATCGCCCACCAGGTCGCCGCACGCATCCCCGTGGTCGAAACCAAGATTCTGAAGACCTCCTTTGAAGACGTGCCCGGCAACCACCCCTACGCCGACGACATCCGCGTGGCCAACCAGAAGAAGTGGCTGCTGCCCAACCCTCAGACCGGCGCCTTCGAGCCGGACCGCGCCGTCACCCGTGAAGAGGTCATAGCCCTGCTCAACCGTGCGGCGGGTCGTCCCGGCGTGAGCGAGAACTCGGAAGTCGCACCCTACGCGGATGCGGTAGACCGCCCCGCCGCGAACGCCCTGCACTGGGCGCGCGACCGCAAGATTGCTGAACCGATCGCTAGCGGCGAGCGCATCGACCCGACTGCCCCGATCTCGCACGAGGAGCTGGCGGCGGTGCTGTACCAGTACAACACCGAGGTGCAGCTCTCCGAGCTGGAGGATGCCTTGGGCTCCCGTTTCCGCGATGTGCTGGGTGCGGGTCCGCTGCACCGTTACGTTGCGTGGGCTGGCGCGAACGATATCGTGCTGGACTCTTCGGGTGAGTTCAAGCCGACCGCCCCGACGACCCGCGCGGAGCTGGCTCGCTTCATTCGCCGCTACAAGCTGCAGAACCTGCTGTTCACTGACTTCTCGTATGTCTCCTAATTTTTAGCTATCCCTGGCGTTGCGCGCTGGGTAGCGTGAAACCCCCGTCTTCTGGCTTTTGCTGGAGGCGGGGGTTTTGTTGTGCGGGTTTAGCGACAGGCTGTGCCTGGCATGTGAAATTTTTGCGTCATATATACCTGAAATCTTGCAAAAACCTAGGAGCTAAGTAAGTATTACCTAGAAGGTAAATTAATGATTGCCTTACTTAATACTGTGTGAAGGCTAGTTCACTCCTTGTGGGTGCACGAAACACCCGCCGCATAAGGCAGAAAAACACGGCGCCTCACCGCCCCTCAAACAGGGGAGAGGCACCCCTTCACACACCACCCACACGATAAAGGACATACATATGAACCTCGCATCGAGCAAGGTATTCAAGGGCCTCGCCGTTGGCTCGCTGGCACTGGCAATCTCGGGCGTTGCCACCATCCCCGCATCATTCGCTGCGGACCCCGCCCCGGCGGCAAGCCAGAGCAGCGACGCTCGCACCATTGCAGACAAGGCCATGGCGAAGATTACCCAGGGCCTACCCGGTCAGTTCCAGGTCGCTTACTCCAAGAAGACCAACAAGATTTGGGTTGCGGGCACCGCGGACCGCGACAAGCACGTCTCCACCATCGCTCGCATTGACGCGAACTCCCTGAAGATTGAGGCCGTCGCCGAGCTGCCTATCATCAAGAACGACAAGGGCTACCAGTACGATGCGGCCTATGGCATCACCGTTGACGACGTGGACGGCACCGTATGGGTCACCAACACCACCGACAACTCCATTTCCGTGTATGACCAGGAAACCCTGCAGCAGACCTGGACCACCGCGGGTATCGCAGAGACCGACCCGAACTGGATTGAGCACCCCCGCTCCGTTCTGGTTGACCACGAGTCCGGCAAGGCGTTCGTCACCGGTCGTTTCTTCGTGTCCGCAATCGACCTGAAGACCAAGCAGGTTGAGAAGATCCAGCTCGAGGGCGCACCCGACGGCGGCACCCGCTACATCAGCATGAACATCCTGGTTGATGGAGGTAAGCTGTACGTGCCCGAGCGTACCGGCGGCAAGATTTTCGTCGTCGACACCAAGACTTTCAAGGTAGAGAGCAGTTTCGACACCAAGGGTAACGCTGAGGGTGAGGTTCGCCCCTCCGACATCGCGATTGACCACTCCCAGAACGAAATTTACGTCTCCTCCCAGGGTGTGAAGGGCGCGAACTCCGGCGTGTCCATCTACGATGCGACCACCCACGAGTTCAAGAAGTTCATCCCGGTCGGCACCCAGGCACTCGCACTGGACAACGATGAGGATAACGACCTGGTGTACGTGACCGACTTCGGCACCGGCAAGGTCGGCGTGATTGACGGCGGCGCGGCGGACAAGCTGATTGCCGAGGTCGCCATGAACGGCGGTAAGGCAAACGACCTGGTCGTGCTGCCCAACGGTTCCGTGGTCGCTGTGGACAAGCAGGCTGGCGCAACCGCAACCGTGCCCTACGTGCTCGATGGCACCACCGGCACCGTCAGCACCTCGGACAAGGTCACCAGCAAGCCTTCTAAGGACAAGCAGGGCAACGAGGTTCCCGCCAAGACCTCCGAGATTCAGGCGAACTCCATCCTGAAGTTCAAGGTCACCGCAACCGCAGGCGACAACTCCGAGGTCAAGCAGGTCACCCCCGAAACCCGCGAGTTCCAGGGCTACCCGGCAACCGCCACCAAGACCACCAAGGCAACCGACACCACCACCCCCTCCACCGAGGCACACCGCACCGTGGATGCATCCGGTAGCGTCGCAAATATCATTCAGGGCCTGCCCGGTCAGTTCCAGGTTGGCTACTCCAAGAAGAACCATAAGCTCTTCGTGCCCACCGTGGGTGCGCGAGGCAATCTTGCTTCCTCCCTGGCGCGCGTGGATGCAGACACCCTGCAGACCGAGGCCTTCGCCGAGCTGCCCGTCAAGCAGAACGACAAGGGCCAGTACGGCTACACCTCCGCGTACGGCGTGACCGTCGATGACGTGGACGGCACCGTCTGGGTCACCAACACCACCGACAACTCCGTGGCGGTGTACGATCAGCAGACCCTCAAGCTCATCTGGACCAACGAGGGCGTGAAGGAGGGCGACCCGAACTGGATTGAGCACCCCCGTTCTGTGCTCGTCGACCACGAGTCTGGTAAGGCGTTCGTGACCGGCCGCTTCTTCGTCTCTGCTATTGACCTGAAGACCAAGCAGGTTGAAAAGATTCAGCTCGAGGGTGCCCCCGACGGCGGTACCCGCTACATCAGCATGAACCTGTTCCTGGACGGCGGCAAGCTGTACGTGCCCGAGCGTACCGGCGGTAAGCTCTTCGTCGTGGACACCAAGACCTTCAAGGTTGAGAAGACCATCCAGACTCAGGGTGAGGACTCCACCGTTGAGGTTCGCCCCTCCGACGTTGCAGTGGACCGTTCCCTGGGCGAAATCTACGTCTCCTCCCAGGGCGTGAAGGGCGTCAATTCCGGTATCTCCGTGTACGACCTGCGCACCGGCGAGTTCAAGAAGTTCGTCAAGTTCGGCACCCAGGCGCTCGCCCTGGAGCACGATGAGGATAGCGACCTGGTGTACGTGACCGACTTCGGCACCGGTAAGGTTGCGGTCTTTGACGGCCGCGCCGACGAGGTGATCGGCGAGGTCGAGATGAACGGCGCAGCCGCGAACGACGTGACCCTGCTCAAGGACGGCTCCGTGCTGGTCCTCGACAAGAAGGACCGCGACGAGAAGGTCACCCTGCCCTACGTGCTCAACGGCACCACCGGCGAGATCAGCACCGCCAGCGAGTACACCACCCTGCCTACCAAGGACCGCCAGGGTAACGACGTGCCCGCATCGGTTCAGCAGCTGAAGGCCAACTCGATTCTGAAGTTCAAGGTTGGTCTGAAGGACACCGCCGAGAGCGCGGCTCCCGTGACCCTCACCCCGACCGCCCTGCAGTTCGCGGGCTACCCGATGGTGACCGGCGTGAAGGCCGAGGAATCGAAGCCGACTGACCCGAAGTCTGAGGACGCTAAGAAGGACAACTCTTCGACCCCCGCTCCCTCGCAGTCGGCCGATTCGGCCACCGACGCGAAGGATACTGCGAAGTCCGATGCAAAGACCGATAGCAAGAGCGGTTCTCGGGACGAGCTGAACCCCTCCAAGGATGGCGTGAAGGCCGATCTTTCCGGTTCCTCGCAGGCTCAGCGCGAGGGTGGCTCCTCGAAGGGTGCTCTGGCCAGCACCGGTGCGAACGGCGTGGCCGGCCTGCTGGCCGTGGGTTCGGTCGCCCTGCTGGGTGGCGCGGCCATTCTGGTTCGCCGTCGCAAGGCCTAAGCTGTAACCGCCGACTTTGCCATAAGGAGGCGGTGAGTAGCAACGTTCAGCGGCCACTCTGAGCCGCTGCGTGAGGCGGGCTCCCGGCCCCGCCGCAATCGTCGAGATTGCGGCGGGGGAGGGGCCCGCCTTTTGCGCGTATTGGGTGCGTTCGCACGAACGGAAAAGTGATGTCGTTGAGGGAAGAATAATGCATCGGAATAATGTACCGGGTGAAGCAAATTTTTACATTAATGTGTAAATATAAGAGCTAATGAATATCAGGCTGACCAGGGTTTTTGCCTCCCGGGGAAGGTAAATCTCCCTCTAAGGGTTCAACGTTCACGTGATGCTCAAGGTAAATTCGCGGGATGCGACCAAAAATATTGAACACACCCTCGACATAGCTTGTATTTTCCTGGGAAAACGCTGAGGATAAGAGGGTAGGTAAATTTATGCATTACTTGCGCTTCTGCTCCCGCTGTCGTTGAGCGTGTCACCGCGCGCTCACGAGGTGTCTCGTTAGCACCTCGACGCGGCAGTGGAGTACTTCCGTTACATCTCTACAAGGACACACATTGAACCTCACTCCTCCTTCGGGTAAGGCGCTGAAGGGTATCGTTGCTGGCTCCCTCGCGCTCGCCATTTCCGGCGCGTCCATGATTCCTGCCTCCTTCGCAGCGCAGAACACCGCGCAACCGACCACGACCCAGTCCGCTTCCTCCTCCGACGCAGAAAGCACTGAAAGCCGCGTCGTAGATGTCTCCGCATCCACCGCCCAGATTACTCAGGGTCTGCCCGGTCAGTACCAGGTGGCCTACTCGCAGGCGCACCACAAGATCTGGATGGTTGGCGTGGGTGGCAGTAGCAACCTGGCCTCCACCATCGCGCGTGTCGATGCAGACACCATGAAGATTGAAGAAGTAGCGGTCCTTCCCTTCGAATATGACGCAAACGGCCAGTTCGGCTACGTTTCTGCGTACGGCATCACCGTCGATGACGCCAACGGTACCGTGTGGGTCACCAACACGACCGACAACTCCCTCTCCGTGTTCGACCAGGAGACCATGGAGCAGATCTGGACCAGTCACGGCATGTCCCAGGCCGATCCGAACTGGATTGAGCACCCCCGCGAGGTTCGCGTGGATAACGCATCGGGCAAGGTGTTCGTGACCGGCCGCTACTACGTCTCGGCTATCGACATGAAAACCTTCGAGGTCACCAAGATTCAGCTGCAGGGTGCACCCGACGGCGGCACCCGCTACATCGGCATGAACGTGGCTATCGACGGCGACAAGCTGTATGTGCCCGAGCGCACCAGCGGCAAGCTCTTCGTGATTAACACCAAGACCCTGAAGACCGAGCAGGTCATCCAGACCCGGGGCGAGGACTCTTCGGTTGAGGTTCGCCCCTCCGATGTGTCCATCGATCACTCCCAGAATGAAATCTACGTATCCTCTCAGGGTGTGAAGGGCGTTAACTCCGGCATCTCGGTGTACGACCTGAAGACCGGTGCGTTCAAGAAGTTCGTCAAGTTCGGCACCCAGGCCCTGGCCATGGTCAACGATGAAGAGCGCGACCTCGTGTACGTCTCCGATTTCGGCACCGGTAAGATTGCTATCTTTGATGCCAAGACCGACCGCGTGATTGGCGAGGTCGAGATGAACGGCGGCAAGGCTAACGACCTGACCCTCGCCGACGACGGCTCCGTTGTGGCCGTGGACAAGCAGGACATTGAGGGCGCAACCGCCTCCGTGCCTTACGTTCTCGACCCGAAGACCGGCGACGGTTCGACCACCGACAACTACATGTCCAAGGCTCGGGTTGGCCGCGATGGTAAGACCATCCCCTCCACCCGCGAGGTTCTCAAGCCGAACTCCATCATGAAGTTCCACATCGAGCTTGCCGACGGCGAATTCACCTCGCCCGCAACGATTGTTCCTTCCAAGCTGGCCTTCCAGGGTTACCCGAAGGAAGCGCTGCCCGTGATTATCGGCCCCACCCTGAACTTCGCGGAGGGCACGATTGACATCACTCGCCCCTACACCTTCCACGTCACCGGCGCTGATTTTGATAAGCCTCCGGCCGAGGGTATTCGCCTCTTCCTGGTTAAGGACGGCGAGTGGCTTCCCGGCAACGACAAGCTGACCGACAGCGAGCTGCAGAACATCCAGAAGATCTCCACGGTTATTCCGGCCAGCGACTTCGTGTACAACGAGAAGACCGGTAAGTACTCCTTCAGTGGCACCCTGCGCGTACCGGCCAACACCTTGAAGTACGGCCAGGGCTACCTGCTCGGCACCGTGACTGCCGGTTCCGACGTTGCTATGAACCGCGACTACGATTCGGCTCGTGCGCTGATTGTTAACGATGTTCAGGAAGACGCGGATAAGGCTGATAACCGCGCCACCTCGGATGACTCGAGCAAGCCGAGCCAGCCCGCAGAGTCGCCTGCCGCCCAGCAGCAGGATAACGCTCAGTCCAAGACTGCTGACTCGAACGCCCCTGCCGCACAGGAGCAGATGGGCTCCACCGTGAAGACTCCCGCGAAGAAGAGCTCTTCGTCGCAGCCGGCCTCGAACTCTTCTTCCTCGTCTCAGTCCTCCTCTCAGTCGAAGGGCTCTAACGCTCAGGTAAATGCCTCCGCGACGAAGTCCTCGACCCAGAGCGGTTCGCTGGCTAAGACCGGCGCACAGAGCGTTCTGAGCCTGGCTGCCGTGGGCGCTTTCGTCCTGATTGCCGGCGCCACCTTGGTGGTGCTGCGTCGCCGTAAGTCCTAGCCTGTAACGGTATCTGACCGGTTCTTATCGGTCCTTCCGGATGCGCCCCGTACCGAGTGTGCGGGGCGCATCTGTATGGGGGCGCTGATGCGGGTTGGGGAAGCGGTCGGCAATATCTGTTGTGACGGCAGAAACCAACATTGGATAATGTGTGCCATTTCACTTAATTTCGATTTGGTCGTTTCGTAGAATCTCTGTATAGTAGTATGTGTTGTCAGGGAGACCTGATAAAAGAGATGTAAATCTCACGGCCCCATCGTATAGCGGCCTAGTACTCCGCCCTCTCACGGCGGCAACACCGGTTCAAATCCGGTTGGGGTCACCACTAGGAAAAAGCCTTGGTTCTTCGGAATCAAGGTTTTTTGTTTTTAGCTTATTCGCCAGAACTCTCTGGCTTTGCGGTGCCGCCGTGAGCCTCTCACGGCGCCGCTCCTTACGTCGCGGCACTCCGGGGC
>ERZ1674154.86-NODE-86-length-15251-cov-10.978086_pt1 | contig 15251 bp, 13 predicted proteins | sample MGYA00581306_ERZ1674154 | MGnify/ENA primary metagenome ERZ1674154 (study PRJEB41354, sample SAMEA4873325) | human saliva metagenome | biome: human-associated habitat [ENVO:00009003]; feature: mouth environment [ENVO:08000002]; material: saliva material...
GTGGAGGAGGGCGCGGCCCGGTTCAGGTGTTTAGCCATACTGCTCTCGAGTGTATAGTCCGATGGGGTTTTGGGTACCCAGGTACCGAAAATGCTATATGTGATGTGTTTTGGTGAATAACTTACCTATAGGATACCGGTAGGTTATGCCGTTACGACGTTGAACGCGGTATCCGCGGGAAATATGACGCAGACTGATTCGTGCGATTTCGACACGCGACGCTGAAGCTCTAAATGGCTGCCCGGGCAGATAAGAGACACCCCAGCAGCCCCTCCCAAAACGCAACGCTCCCCCGCTACACACGGTAGCTGAGGGAGCGTTGCGTCTATCTGGAGCTAAAAGCCCCAGGATGCTTAGTTTTCGACCGAGCGGAATGCCACGACAGCGTTGTGGCCGCCGAAGCCGAAGGAGTTCGAGATGGCGACGATCTTACCGGCGGGCAGTTCGCGTGCCTCGGTGACAACGTTCAGGTCAATCTGCGGGTCCTTGTTGTCAAGGTTGATGGTGCAGGGTGCGGTGCGGTGGTGCAGCGCGAGAACGGTCAGCACGGCCTCGAGAGCGCCAGCGCCACCGAGCAGGTGGCCGGTCATCGACTTCGTTGCGGAGACAGCAATGTCCTTGGTGTGCTCGCCGAAGGTTTCATGGATCGCGGTTGCTTCGGGGAGGTCACCGGCGGGGGTGCTGGTCGCGTGGGCGTTAATATGCACCACGGTCTTGGGGTCGATGTTGCCGTCTTCGAGGGCTTCGCGCAGCGCGCGAGTTGCGCCGAGCGCTGCGGGGTCGGGCGCGGTGATGTGGTAGGAGTCTGCGGAGACGCCGGTACCGGCGAGCTCTGCGTAGACGCGTGCGCCGCGAGCCTTGGCGTGCTCTTCGGACTCGAGGATGAGGGCCGCTGCACCTTCACCCATAACGAAGCCGTCGCGGTCGACGTCGTAGGGACGCGATGCCTTCTCGGGCTCATCGTTGCGGGAGGAGAGCGCCTGCATCTTGGCAAATGCCGCCATGGGCAGCGGGTGGATGGCAGCCTCGGAGCCGCCAACGATAACCACATCGGCCTTGCCGCTACGAATCATCTCGGCGCCAATCTGCATGGCCTCGGTGGAGGATGCGCAAGCCGAGACAACGGTCTGGGCTGCCGCGCGTGCCTTGAGGTTCATGGAAACCGCGGCTGCGTTACCGTTGGGCATGAGCATCGGCACGGTCATGGGCAGGACGCGGCGGGGACCCTTTTCGCGGAGGGTATCCCAGGCGTCCAGGAGGGTCCACACACCGCCGATACCGGTACCGAAGGCGACACCGGTGCGAAGGGGATCGACTTCCTCGGCAGATTCAGCGTCGGGGCCGGAGAAACCTGCGTCTTCCCACGCCTCGCGAGCTGCGATGAGGGCGAGCTGTCCCGAAGGATCGAGGCGCTTGGCTTCGACCTTGGTGAGGCGGCCGGATTCGAGGGGTTCAACGGCAAGCTGACCGGCGATGTAGACCGGCAGGTCGTATTCCTGAACCCAGGGCTGATCAATCGTGGAGACACCGGAAACGCCCTTGGTGGCGTTTGCCCAGGTGGTGGGGACGTCGCCGCCGATGGGGGTGGTTGCGCCGAGGCCGGTCACCAGCACTTTTCGAGACATTGTGGCACTTTCTCTTGGGTGGTTTTGTGGGTGGTCTATCCGGTGGTGTGTGGATAAAAACCTGTGGTCCCCGGGAAGCTTCGGTGCGCGGGCACGTTCGCGGGGCCGGGAGTATGCAGTGGGGGTATGGTGATGCGGCGCGGACCGGTGAGAGCCCGCGCCGCGTCGGTCGCGTTACAGCTTAGGCTGCGTTTGCGATGAAGTCGACTGCGTCGCCAACGGTCTTGAGGTTCTTGACCTCTTCGTCGGGGATGGTAACTTCGAACTTCTCTTCGGCGTTCACGACGATGGTCATCATCGAGATGGAGTCGATGTCCAGGTCCTCGGTGAAGGACTTGTCCAGCTGAACGTCCTCAACCTCAACGCCGGTCTCTTCGTTAACGATCTCTGCCAGACCTGCGAGGATCTCTTCCTTGTTAGCCATTCAGGGGCTCCTTTTGTTATTTCGATGGTCGTCGCACCCACCGGACGGGGGTACGCGTGCATTACCGAGTTTATCGTGTATGCGCTGTGAACGCATGCGGCAACTCGGAGTGTGTGGGGATCCGTGTGGATCCGGCTCGGGGTCGTTACGGAAGAACGACGACCTGAGCTGCGAAGGCAAGACCCGCGCCGAAGCCAATCTGCAGGGCGAACTTACCGGAAAGCTCCGGGTTTTCCTTGAGCAGTCGGTGAGCTGCCAGCGGCACGGATGCAGCGGAGGTGTTGCCGGCATCGACAATATCGCGCGCAACGGCGACGGTGTCGGGAAGCTTGAGGGTCTTGACCATCTGGTCGATGATGCGGGCGTTAGCCTGGTGCGGGATGAGGGCACCGAGCTCATCGGGGGTGATGCCGGCTTCTTCAAGGGCCTTCTTAGCGACCTTGGCCATCTCCCAGACGGCCCAGCGGAAGACGGAGGGTCCGTCCTGGCGCAGGGTGGGCCAGATCTTTTCGCCTTCCTGCACGGGGTTTGCAATGAAGTCGCGGTTGCGAATGTCCAGGAGGGAGTGGGTCATGCCGACGGTGCCCCAGCGGGAGCCGTCCGAACCCCATACGGTGGGGGCAATGCCGGGCTCGTCAGAGACGCCGACAACTGCGGCGCCCGCGCCGTCACCGAGCAGGAAGGAGATGGAACGCTCGGTGTTATCGATGAAGTTCGACAGCTTTTCAACGCCGATTACGAGGACGTTCTTGGCGGTACCGGCGCGCACGAGTGCATCCGCCTGGGCGATGCCGTAGCAGAAGCCTGCGCAGGCTGCGGAGATGTCGTAGGCGGGGCACTTGGAGCCGATTGCATCGGCGACGATGGTGGCCAGGGAGGGAGTTGCGTAGGGGTGCGAAATGGTCGAGATGATGACCGCTTCGATGTCTTCGCCGGATACGCCGGAGGACTGCAGGGCGTCCTTTGCGGCGCCGATGGCGAGGTCGGTGACGGACTGGTTTTCGCTGGCGCGGTGACGAGTAATGATGCCGGTGCGCTGACGAATCCACTCGTCGGAGGAGTCGATGGCCTCGACGATGTCATCGTTGGGGACGATGACATCACCGCGGGCGGCACCGTAGCCGAGGATGCGGGAGTAGCGGTTGATCTCGTACTGCTTGAGGGTAGTCACGTATTCAATCCTTTATACTGTTGCGGCTCGCAGGCTGCGAGCTGCTGTCTATGGGGTGAAGCTGAGTCGGTGCCCGTACTTAGGCCTTGAGAGCGTCGAGGTCCTCGGGAGTGTTGATTGCGGTGCCGGGCACGCCGCGCATGGCGCGCTTGGCCAGGCCGACGAGGGTACCGGCGGGGGCCACCTCGATAATGCCCTCGACGTTACGGTCGAGCAGGGTTGCCATGCACAGGTCCCAGCGGACCGGGCTGGTGACCTGCGAGACGAGGGTCTGCACGAACTCTTCACCCGAGGTGACGACGGAGCCGTCACGGTTGGTCAGCAGCGGCGAGCTCGGGTCGGAGACCTTGAGGGAGTCCGCAAATTCCTTGAGTGCGGGGACGGCGGGTGCCATGGCCTCGGTGTGGAATGCACCGGCCACCTTCAGGGGAATCACGCGGGTGCGGGCCGGCGGGTTGGCGGCAAATTCCTCGATGGCGGGAATGGGGCCTGCGGCAACAATCTGGCCGCCGCCGTTGGAGTTTGCGGCCACCAGGCCTGCGGCGGCGATGGCCTCGCGAACGGTATCTTCAACGCCGCCGAGGACTGCGGCCATGCCGGTCGGGGAGGCTGCGGCGGCCTCCGCCATGCCGTTGGCGCGCACGCGCACGAAGCGCATGGCGTCTTCCTCGCTGAGCACGCCGGCCAGGGCGGCGGCGGTGATTTCACCGACGGAGTGTCCGGCGAAGACGAGCTCTTCACCCTCGAGATCCTTGAGCGCGAGGCGACCGGTCACGATACCCGCTGCCACGATGAGGGGCTGGGCAATGGCGGTGTCCTTGATGGTTTCTTCTTCGGCTTCGGTGCCGTAGTGAATCAGGTCGATACCTGCAGCCTCGGAGAGTCGTTCCAGGTGCTCGCGCACCCCTTCAATCTCAAGCCAGGGGCTCAGAAAGCCCTTCTTCTGGGATCCCTGACCGGGGCAAACGAGTGCGCGCATGCGGTGCGACCTTTCTGATTTTGGTACTCGTACGCGGCGCCGCAACGGGTGCGGCACCCTCGGATAATCTGTTATCTATGCTACCGCGTTCCACTGCCGTGCATAGAGTTTCAGTGTAAATTGAACGGTGTGTAGCTTAGAGCGAACGCGCCCCGCCCATATAGAGAGACGGCCCCGAGCGACTCAACGACGCATTGTCAGGGCCCTCTCCCCCGTCGGTTAGGCCCGGGGGTGGGCGCGGGCATAGGTCTCGGCCAGGCGCCGCATCGACACGTGCGTATAAATCTGTGTTGTCGCAAGCGATGAGTGCCCCAGCAGCTCCTGCACCGAACGGATATCGGCACCGCCATCGACCAGGTGGGTTGCCGCGGAATGACGCAGAACGTGCGCGCCGGAGGCCTGAGTGTTCTCCACGGTGCGCAGCAGGCGCGTCAGGTCCTCACGAATCTGACGGGCATTGGCCCGCCCGCCGCGAGGCCCGATAAACAGCGCCGTCACCCCGCTCGACCCTTCAGGAATCCACTGCGGGCGCCCCTTGGAAACCCAGCGGTTGAGGGCTTTGAGAGCCGGGGTTCCCAGCGGAACCACTCGTTCCTTGTTGCCCTTGCCCAGCACGCGCACCGTCTTATTCACGCGATCGATACTCTGCAGGTCCAGGCCGGTGAGCTCGGAGATGCGCATCCCGGAGGCGTAGAGAACCTCAACGACGGCTTCAAGGCGTAGCAGACGGGGGTTCCGGGAATCCTCGGCCCGCTGTTTCTTGACGTTTTCGATGAGCTGGCTCATCTGGTCTCTGCTGAGCACGGGCGGCAGGTGGCTCTCACGCTTGGGGGTGCGCATACCGCGCGTGGGGTTGGCCTGCACGAGCTCTTCCTCCTGCGCCCAGGAGAAGAAGGTTCGCAGGGTCGAGCCTCGACGGGCCACGGTCGAGCGGGCAGCACGGCGCAGGTGAAGCGAGCCGAACCATTCGCGAATGAGGGAGGCATCGATGCTGTCCACATGCCGCACGCCGCGACGAGCCACGTAGCCGAAGAACCCCTCCAGGTCGGATACGTAGGATCGGATGGTCTCCTCGGAACGGTGCTTTTCGTAACGCAGGTAGCGCTCAAACCGTTCGATAACCGGGCGAAAAACCTCGCCGGAAACACCCAGAGCCGATTCACCGTTTGCCGATTCGCCGGAGGCCCGGCCCTCCGGTTCCTCCATCGGTCGGGTGTAGGCAACGGGAAGCGTGGTCGAGGGAGCATCCCGGCTCGTGTCGGACTGCGCAGGATGCGCCGGCTGGTTCATAGCGTCTCCTCTCGACCTCTTGGGTAACTGCCGTAGTACCGGTGGACGGGTACCGATGCGCGCCTCCCAGGGGTGGCACGATGCGTCGGGGTGCAACGGCGGCACAAACCGGTTCTCCCCATTCTAAGCGTTGGCGTGCTCCACGGGCCTGCACGAGACCTAAACCCCAGTTAGCGGTGGGGCAAGGTGCATCCCGCGTTGAGGTGGAGCCGGGGTGGACTCTCCCCGGCTGTCTTCTCACGCTCCCTTCTTCGGGCGCATCTTACGCCAGCCGGTGCCGTTGCTCTCGGCCAGGCCCAGCCGTTCCAGTTGAGCAAGATCCATCATGACCTCTCGAGCACCCAGCCCCAGAGCGCTGGCGATATCGTCCACACCGCGGTAAGAACGCAAGCCCAAATCGTCCCACACCCTTCCCTGCCGTTCCGTAAGGTCGTCAAGAACGGTGGAGGCCGCCGACTCCTCGGCGTCCCAGTCTCCGGCGTGCTCTGCGCCGAGCTCGTATCCCGCTGCGGCATCGTACTCCAACAGGTCGGCGGCCTCCGTCAAAATCTGGGCGAGCCCATCGCGCAGCAGGCGGTTCGTGCCCACCGAGTTGGGAGAGTTAATCTGCCCGGGAACAGCCCAGAGGGGGCGACCTATTTCGAGGGCGTGGCGTGCGGTGTTGAGCGCCCCGGAGCGCCAACGGGCTTCAATCACGACCGTGTGCCTAGCCAGCCCCGCGATGAGGCGATTGCGTTCCAGAAAACGCCAGCGGGTCGGGGTGTTGCCAATGCTCACTTCGCTCATGATGAGCCCGCGCTCGACGATGTCTCTGAGCGTGTCACCGTTCTGAGCGGGGTAGAGACGATCCAGGCCTCCGGCCATGAATGCGACGGTGGGTAGCTCAGCGGTGCTGTGGGTGAGGGCCGCGCGATGAGCCGCGATGTCGATGCCCATCGCACCCCCGGAGATCACGAGGTACCCCCGGCGGGCGAGCTCAGCGGCCAGGTGCGTGGTCGCCTCGCTACCGTAGATGCTGGGGTCTCGCGAACCCACCAGGGCAGCGCTCGGCAGGTTAGCGAGGTCGAGCAGGTGCCGTGAATCCCCCAGGCACCACAGTCCGTAGGGTTGGGCCGGACCCAGGTCTCGAAGCTGTTCGGGCCAGAGCGGGTCGGCGGGGGTAACGAGCCACGCGCCGAAAGTGGCGGCCATATGGGCCTCGGAGGCCAGGGTGCGTTCCATGCGGCGGTGCCAGCGCAGACGGCGGGTTGCGAGTTCGACATGGAAGGTATCGCGGTTCATCTGATGCTCTCCAGGGCGGTAGTAGTCGCACGTATTCGTCATGAGTCGGGGGCTCTTCTCGTCGCCCGCGACCCCGCGTAGAAAATCACCAATCTGCGGGTCCGGTTCGCCCAGCTCCCAGATCTCGGACGGCGCCCTTTCGCCGGTGAGCAGGTAGTACACCGCGAGGGGCGTTCCCAGGCAGGCGAGCGCCTCAACCACGAGCTCATCGGCGGGTTCTGCGCAGCGCATCAGCTGGGCGGTGCAACAGCGCACGTATTCGCGGCACGCGGCGGCAAGCTCTTCGGGGCTGAGGCCAGGATTGAAGAGCGGAGGTAGCCCGCCGGGTTCCTCGTTCGTTAAAACTCCGTCGAGTTTCTCAGCCCCGGATTTTTCCTCCCCTGCATCAGTCTTTTGAGGGTCGCCGATAGTCTCCTCCGCGCCCCGCTCCCCCGCGACCGCCGAGGGCTCCGCATTTGCCGAAGGCTCAGCGTTCATCGAAGGGTCGGCCCTCAACGTACCGGAGTCTGCCGAATCTTCTTGCCCGTCCTGCGGGTCGGGCAGGTACACCGGGTTGAGGCACGCGGCGAGGTACCCCGGCTCGCGCGCGGCGCTATAGGGACTCGGCGAGGGCTCGTTCCCCAGGGAAAGGATGTGCCGGGCCCGCCATCGGGTCAGGGCCCGCAGGTCAAAGTCTGCCTCTAGGGCAAGCTCTCCCTGCACGTACCCTTGCCCCTTCGGTTTCGTTCCGGTCGCGGCGTGTGACGTCCCCTCTCGGGCATTCCCCTTGCTCCGCTTCGTACCGTGACGAGTGGCGACTGAGCGGCGGTTTGTGGTTGAGGTCATTATCGTTCTCCCCTATCATCATTGATTTTCGTGTCTTGAAGACCCTTGGTTAGCTTGCACCACGCGTTAGTGCAGCTGGCCCTGTTGGCGTAGGAACAGGGCCACGTCCAGGTGTTCCCGGCTCGGGTATGCGGCCCCTTCCAGGTCGGCCAGCGTCCAGGCGATGCGCAGCACCCGGTCGTAGCCGCGCGCCGTCAGGTTTCCCCGGTCGACAGCGGCGTTGAGCTCGCCGGTGAGTTTCGCGTCCAGGCGCAGCGGGCCGCGCAGAATCTTGCCGTTCATCTCCGCGTTCGTCTTCAGACCGTAGGGTTCTAATCGCTCGCGCTGAGCCTCACGGGCAGCCAGCACGCGCTTGCGAATCTGCGCCGAGCTCTCATTCATCTGACCCCCCGCAAGCTCCGTGGACGAGACCTTCGGGACCGTCACGTTGACGTCGATGCGGTCCACGAGCGGCCCGGAAAGACGCCCGAAGTAGGCGCGTCGCTCCCGGGGCGCGCAGGTGCACTCGGTACCGAGCCCCACGTTCATGCCGCAGGGGCACGGGTTGGCGGCCAGAATCAGCTGAAAACGCGCGGGATACGTGGCGGATGCGGTGGAACGGTCCAGGGTTACGACCCCGGATTCGAGGGGCTGGCGCAGGGAGTCGAGGACCGTACGTTTGAATTCGGGGGCCTCGTCGAGAAAGAGCACGCCGCGGTGTGCTTTAGAGACGCATCCGGGCCGAGGAATACCGCTGCCGCCTCCCAAAATTGCCGGCGCAGATGCGCTGTGATGCGGGGCCTCGAAGGGAGGCTCACGTACCAGTTCGCTGAGCGCCTCACCCGCCGAGCAGAGGGAACGGATGGCGGTCACTTCCATCGCCGCATCGTCGTCCAGGGGCGGCAGGATGCTCGGCAACCGCTCGGCCAGCATGGTTTTGCCCGATCCGGGAGGGCCGGTGAGGAGCATGTGGTGCCCACCGGCTGCCGCGATTTCCAGGGCGAAGCGGCCCTGCGCTTGACCGGCTACGTCGCTCATGTCCGAAGGAATACCCGCGTTTTTCTTGGGGAGGGCTTTCTCCTCGGGGTTCGGGGCGGGCGGGTAGGTTAGCTTCTGCGTCTGTGCCCCCAGAGCCGCGAACACCTCGGCCAGACAGCGGAATCCGCTCACCTGTGCGCCGGGGATGAGGGCCGCCTCCTCCGCATTTTCGGCGGGGACGATGACCCTGCGGTGCCCGGCGGCAACCGCGGCCTTCACGGCGGGCAGGATGCCCGGAACCGGGCGAATCGTCCCGTCGAGGCCCAGCTCCCCCAGGAACACGCTGTCCCCGCTCGGGTGTAGCTTCTTCTCTGCCTGCAGCGCGGCCACCACGATAGCCAGGTCGAAGGCCGATCCGCGCTTAGGCAGGGTCGCCGGGGTCAGGTTGACGGTGAGCCGATGCTGGGTCAGGGTAATTCCGGTGTTCTTGGCTGCGGAGCGAACGCGCTCCTTGGATTCGTTGAGGGCGGTATCTGGCAGTCCCAGCAGCACGAAGCCTGGAAGTCCCTGCGAGATATCGGCCTCAACGTCAACGATGTGCCCGCTCAGCCCCACGAGGGCTACTGAGTAGGTGCGTGAGAAGCCCATTACGCCACCCCCTTCAGGTGTTCGAAGGTAAAGGTTTCGCAGGTTCCGGTCACCGCAATCGCGTCTATGCGAAAACGCGCGAAGTCCAGGCTCTCGCGCAGGCGGCACCAGAGAATCGCCAGTGAACGGGTGCGGCGCGCCTTGTCGCGGCCGATGGCGGCGAAGGGGTGCCCAAAGTCCTCGGTGCTTCGGGTTTTGACCTCGATAAAGACGAGCTCATCGTCGGGGTCGATTGCGACAATATCGATTTCGCCGCGAATCTGTTCGTGCTCCAGCCCGGCGGGCGGTCGCCAATTGCGGTCGACGATGCGGTAGCCGTTCGCCTCAAGGATGCGGCTGACCACCTCTTCGCCCCAGCGTCCGACACCGTGAGCTCGGGGCAGGGCCCGCGTGACCGCGGCGGGGTTCTTCCGGGCGCGTCGCGCGCCTCTGCGGGGCGATTCACCAGGTTCGTTCGTTCGGGGTGCCCGTGTTGTGGCCTGTGCTGTTGTCTGCGTTGCGATGCTCTGATGTTCGGGGGTCACGATTCCCTCCCACGGTAGATGGCTTGGTCGTGCTTCTACTGTGCCCAGGCGAACCGGGCCGAGGAATCGGAAAGAAAAAACTGTGGATAACCTCGGCCGCATCGCGGTCAGGGAGGTTATCCACAGCTTCTTATTTGAAATTTTGGGGGTATTTTTTCAAAAACTGGTCGAGGGGAATGTCATATACGCACCTGCTACCGGAGCACTAGGCGCTGAAATCCGGCATCTCGGGGACCGTGAATTCCTGGTTGGGCAGGCGCTCCTCTACGTTCACATCGCGCACCGAGTAGGCGTGCACCTTCTTCACAAAGCGGTTGGAACGAAACACATCCCACACCCAGACATCGCTCATGAGCACCTCAAAGTAGAGGGTGCCGTCCTGCACGTGCGGGGTCACGTCCACCTGATTCGCCAGGTAGAAGCGCCGGTCGGTTTCCACCGCGTAGCTAAAGAGCGACATGACGTCCTTGTACTCGCGGTACAGCGCCATCTGGGCTTCCGTCTCGTAGTTTTCGAGGTCTTCTGCACTCATTCTTCCTCCTACAGTCATTCTCTGCTGCGCGTGCAACTCGGGTGTCTCTCAGCGGGTATCTCACCAGCATTGCGGGGTGCTCCAAGCAAGACTCAGGCCTCCTCAACGGCGCTCTCCCCTAGCGTTCGGGGCTCTTCTCCCCGAATACGCGGGCCCGCTGCGCGGCCGCTATCTGCTCGGCGGTGGCCGGTAGCGACCAGGACAGGCGGTGCATCGGGCTGGGGCCCCGCGCGCTGATTGCCTCACGGTGGGCGGCCGAGCCGTAGCCTTTGTTCTTCGCCCAGCCGTACCCCGGGTGAACCCCGTCGAGGGCCACCATCAGCTCGTCTCGCTCAACCTTCGCCACCACAGAGGCAGCCGCAATCGAGGCGCACTTGTAGTCGCCCTTGATGATCATGGTCACGGGCATAGCCGCGGGTTCTCCCACTCCTTCCCAGGCCTCGGTCAGCAGAGCATCGTAGCGCGCCTGTGCCGGGTCCGGTGCCAGCGCGCTGAACAGGTCCTCCTGCGGAGGGGTGAACCAGTCGTGCTTGCCGTCGAGTAGGGCGGCATCGGCACGGTAGCCTCGGCGTGCTAGAGCGGCCAGGGCCCGCTGGGCGGCGAGCCGCAACGACAGGGTCATGCCCAGCGCATCCACGTCCTGCGGGTCCACGTGGCCCACCTCGACGGCGCACCAGCGGCGGATCTCGGGGACCATGGATTCGCGGCGCGCAGGCGAGAGGGCCTTGGAGTCAATCAGCCCGCCCACCTCAAGAGTGGCGTCCGGGCTAAGAATTGCGACGCCCACGCTGACAGGGCCAGCCATGGAGCCGCGTCCCACCTCGTCGATACCCGCCACCGCGCGAGCCCCCGCCTCGAAGAGTCGCTTCTCATGCTCCAGGTCGGCGGCGGGCTTTGGCGCCCGAGGCTTCGCAGCCTTGGACTTCTCCGCTTTTGCGGGTTCCTCAGCCTGTGCGCTCACCGTCACGGCCTCTCTCCTACTGCTCGGGGGTCGAGGTCGGAGAGGGAACCGAGGAGAACACAGAGCTCTCGTCGGTCAGCAGGCCGAAGTGGTTCAGCGGCCAGGCCACCACGAAGACGTTACCCTGAACGTCATCCTTCGAGATGAAGGCGGTGCCGTCAGAGATGTGGTAGCGGGAATCCGCAGAGTTGCTACGGTGGTCGCCCATCACGAAGTACTTGTCCTTGGGCACGGTCACCTTGAAGGCCAGCTCGGAGGGCTGGTTACCCGGGTACAGGTACGGCTCGTTAATCTCCACGCCATTGACCTTGATCTTACCGGAGCCGTCGCTCTCCACCACGTCACCGGGGGTACCGATAACGCGCTTGACCAGGTAGTTCGAAGAGGTATCGGGCAGAACACCCACGAAGGAGAGGCCTTCCTTAATGGGGTTGCTGCTCTTCTGGGTCGAAGGAATCCAGCCCTGCGAATCCTTGAACACGATGACGTCACCGCGCTTGGGCTCATTGAAATAGGAACCCGCCACGTTGATGAACACGCGGTCGTTGACCTGCAGGGTCTGCTCCATCGAACCGGAGGGGATGTAGAAACCGCGCAGCAGGAAGGTCTTAATCAGGAACGCAATAATCAGAGCGTAAAGAACCACGGTACCGCCCTCACGCACCTGAACCCAGGCCCATTCACCCAGGCGGTCCTCCTCGCGGGCCTTAGCGAAGGTCAGCTCGGCCTGCTCGGCGCGCTTGGCCTTGCGGCGCTCCTTGGCGGTCATAGTCGAGGGGTCCTTGGGCTTCTCTTCGCCCTTCTCAACGCTCTTATCGGCGGTGGTTGCGGCGTCCTCTTCTACCGAGCCCTTGGTATCAGGTGCTTCCGCGGGCTGAGCGGATGCGCTCGCCGCCTCGGCAGCGGCGGGTCGAGCGTAGCCTACGTGGGATTCCTCGCCCTGTTCGGAGGAGGCCAGCTCGGCCTGTTCACGCTTCTTCTCTTCGGCCAGACGCGCGGCGTACTCCTCCATCTCACGGCGCTCGCGACGGGATTGGGGCTTATATCCCTCGGGATAGGGGCTGTTGTTCGCAGTCGTCTTGTCATCTGCCATGCTGAAGAGCCTTTCGTTTGAGAGACATGTAGGCCAACCTGAGTGAGGCGGTACCTAGCTATTGTAACGAGAGCACCCGTGCCGCCGCCTCTTTGACTCGTATAGCGAAGCTCCGCCGAGCCCTACGGCTCGCCGACAGCAGGGGCCGCGGGAGTGCTCCTCCGTTCGCCTCCCCCGCTTCTAGACAGCGCATCACTAGACAGCGCATCACCGTATTCGGGGTGCTCGCCCGGATACGCAAAAACCGCCCCACACTCCGCACGGGTGCGGATGGGAGCGGTTTGCAACAGAATTCTGAATCGATAAAGATTAGAACTCGCGCTTCTCGCGGATACGAGCAGCCTTACCGTGGCGGTCGCGCATGTAGTACAGCTTTGCACGACGGACATCACCGCGGGTCACAACCTCGATCTTCTCGATGGAGGGAGAGTGAACGGGGAAGGTACGCTCAACACCAACGCCGAAGGAAACCTTGCGGACGGTGAAGGTCTCGCGAACGCCTGCACCCTGGCGGCCAACGACGAAGCCCTTGAAGACCTGGATACGGTGGTTCTTACCTTCAACGATCTTAACGTGAACGTTCAGGGTGTCACCGGGGCCGAATGCGGGGACGTCGTCACGGAGGGACTTCTTGTCGAGGAAGTCAAGAGTCTGCATAGTTGTAGATCTCCAGAGCCATCTGCCGCAGGTCAAATAGACTCAGATTGCTCTGCCCCACAGCGGGACAGAAAACTTCATGCTTCGGACAGGATTGGTGCCCGAAGGTTGACATCGTTGGTCGCTCTTCCCCCTGCGGCAGGGGCGTGCCCGATGTCAACACAATGCTCCATTATCCCAATGCACCAGCGTTTATGCAAGCATCCGGGGAGCACTTTTAGAAGGGGGGTTCGTCACTCTGAGCTCCCCCACCCTGGGATGCGCTGCCCTGCACGCCCCCGCTCTGGGATGCGCCGCCCGGCGTTCCTCCGCCCGGTGCTCCCGCAACCTGCACTCCAGCGCTCTGAGCCACCGTGCTCGGCAACTCGGCGTTCTGGGGCACATGCGACACCGCATCCGGCGCGCCCTGCGGCGTATTCGGCAGCGCGCCCAGCGGGGCGTCCTCGTGGAGCGCGCGCTTCTCCACTGTGCGGGCAAAGGAACTGGTGCCGTAGTTCAGGTCGTGGCCGATGCCCTGCGCGTCAATCTCCACGGTAGTCCCCTGCGTGCCGTCCTCGCGGTTCCAGCGGTTGATGCGCTGGCGCCCGCTAATGACGAGCGGCTGCCCCTTCTGCACCGAGACGGCGATGTTCTGCGCCAGGCGGCGGTAGGCCTTAATGGTGTACCAATTGGTCGTGCCCTCCTTCCAGGTTCCGGTAGCGTCCTGCCAGCGCGGGGTGCTGGCCAGGCGGAAGTTCACGACGGGCACGCCGTTCGGCAGGGCCGCCAAGGTCGGGTTGGATGCGGTGAATCCGCGGATTACGATGGTGTCGCTCACGATATCTCCTATGATTTCTTGGGGCTAACCCCGGGCTAAAGCCTCTGCACCGGCTGGCCCGAACCGGTTGAGGGGCCTCCACTCGGGCTCCCGGTCGGTTGCCCCAGGTTGGGTCGGGCCGGTCGATCAGCCTCGGTCAAGTTGGGCCGGCAGGTTACCCGGTCGGTTCTTAGGGTAGGTTTCTTCTACTGTGCCGCGTGCGCCGCCACCGGGTGCCCGCCCCTCGCGCATCTGTGGATAATTCACGGTCTTATCGCGCTATCATCCCGCCTGTGGACGAAATATTTGAACGTTTGGGGTAGTTTTTTCAAAAAACCGACGCGAGGAACCGTCATTGGAACGAATTATGACGCCATCCGCATCCTCGCTCCCCTCCTCGCAGAGGCGAGCTAATTCACGGCGAGCGAGTTACCTTTTACACCGCAAGCCCTCTATCCTTGATGGAGCGGCGACCCGCTGCTTTGACCAATACCTGACCGATACACCGTGCTACCCCCGGAGTTTCCGTGAGCAAAAAGCCCATGAACAGCAACGACCTGCCCACGCTGCAGGATCTTCAGCGGATTCAACGCAACCTACCCAGACTCCCCGAGTCCATGGACCCGCAGAAGAAGCGCCTCATCTACGGCCTGCTGGCCCTTCTGGCCATCATTCTGCTGATTGTCGGCATGATTTACGTGAGCAAACACGGCGAGGGCGGCCTCTTCGGTTCGGAGTCTTCGACCTCCGCTACCGACGACGATGACGCCAACGTAGCAACCGAGACGCTCTCCGAGGTCAAGAACCCATACAAGGCGGTTGATCCCGCCACCGCGCTCGCGCCGGATCTGGCCACCGCGAAGAGCGAGCTGGCCTCGCTGCAGGTGAAAGATTGGGCTCCCAAGACCGGTTACTCCCGCGATCAGTTCGGCCCCGCCTGGGATGACGTTGACGGCAACAAGTGCAATACCCGCGACGACATTCTGCGCCGCGACCTGACCAATATTCGTTTCAAGGTTAAGACCCATGCGTGCACCGTCATTACCGGCACGCTGGCAGACCCGTACACCGGTAAGACCATCGAGTTCAAGCGCGGCAAGAAGACCTCCGCGGCCGTACAGATTGACCACGTGGTCGCCCTATCGAACGCATGGCAGACCGGCGCGCAGGACCTGAGCGCCGAGCAGCGCCGCCAGCTGGCAAACGACCCCGAGAACCTGCTCGCCGTGGACGGCCCGGCCAACCAGCAGAAGTCCGATGCGGATGCCTCCGAATGGTTGCCGAGCAACACCGCCTACCGCTGCACCTACGTGGCTCGCCAGGTGCATGTGAAGGCCAAGTACAAGCTGTGGGTGACCACCGACGAGAAGAAGGTCATGGAGCGCACCCTCAACTCGTGCAAGGACACGAACCCGACCAAGAAGTAACGCGCCCCGCATCTTTGCGGTAGCTCAAGGGTATAAAGAAAACCGCCCCGCACCCCCCGTT